>JAAUXT010066866.1_pt1 | contig 10643 bp, 11 predicted proteins | sample 7278171 | NCBI WGS metagenome assembly JAAUXT01 (sample SAMN14350112, study PRJNA611818) | marine sediment metagenome | isolation source: surface marine sediment (1.8m) | place: French Polynesia: Moorea | collected 2018-08 | reverse complement strand
CCTCATCACTGCGGGAGCTTCTCCGCTCTGTCGACGCTACATCTAAATTTAACCGTCTTTAGGAGAGAGAGCGAGCGGCCGCGCTGAGTGAGTAGCGAGTCAGTGAGTACTGTGTGAGCAGCTACTCACTGAGTCAGAGCACCAATCACCGTGCGTTACCGGAGGGAAAACAAACGTGTGGGGCGCGCACGTGTTGTACACAGGTGCACGTGTCAGGGCTGTACACAGGTGCACGTGGTGGGGTTGTACACAGGTGCACATGTTGGGGTTGTACACAGGTGCACGTGTTGGGGTTGTACACAGGTGCACGTGTTGGGGTTGTACACAGGTGCACGTGTTGGGGTGGTACACAGGTGCATGTGTTGGGGTTGTACACAGGTGCACGTGTCAGGGCTGTACACAGGTGCATGTGTTGTACACAGGTGCATGTGTTGGGGTTGTACACAGGTGCACGTGGTGGGCTTGTACACAGGTGCACATGTTGGGGTTGTACACAGGTGCATGTGTTGGGGTTGTACACAGGTGCACGTGTCGGGGTTGTACACAGGTGCACGTGTCGGGGTTGTACACAGGTGCACGTGTCGGGGCTGTACACAGGTGCACGTGTCGGGGCTGTACACAGGTGCATGTGTCGGGGCTGTACACAGGTGCACGTGTTGGGGTTGTACACAGGTGCACATGTTGGGGTTGTACACAGGTGCACATGTCAGGGCTGTACACAGGTGCACGTGTCGGGGCTGTACACAGGTGCACGTGTTGGGGTTGTACACAGGTGCACATGTTGGCCAGTAGCGAGGTTTAGCTGCGTCAGGTGGAGGGAGTGTGGCTCGTCATTCCACCTGTTTGGAGAGAGACGAAGAAAGAGAGAGGGGAGAATGATGACAAACAGGCAGCGAGAAATGGAGAGAGAGAGAGAGAGAGAGACAGACAGACAGACAGACAGACAGACAGACAGACAGACAGACAGTGAGAGAGCAAGAAGAGAGAAAGGGAGAGAGAGAGTGAGAGAGAGAGAAAGAGATGAGAGAGAGAGAGAGAGAGAGAAAGAGATGAGAGAGAGCGAGAGAGAGAGAAAGAGATGAGAGAGAGCGAGACAGCCAGAGAGTAAGAGAGCGAATAATGACAAACGAGCAGAAAGATACAGAGAGAGACAGACAGATACAGAGACACGTAGAAGAACAGACAGACACACACACACACACACGGACACAGAGAGAGAGAGAGTGAGAGAGAGAGAGAGAGAGAGAGAGAGAGACAGACAGACAGACAGACAGACAGACAGACAGACAGACAGACAGACAGACAGACAGACAGACAGGCATGTGTAGGTTTCACTCACCATGTCGGGTGACCTCTCTGCACCTGTCCTCACCTCCTACCCGGTTCTCCCCTGCAGCTGCTGCTCCCACCTGCACCACAGCAGATGTGACACCTGGACCATCCGTACCCAAAGTGGCTGCATCTGTTTCTTTGCTATGGTGTATTTTCATTCAAAACCAAGTGAGCTCTGACCTGGTGAAGTTGGTCCAAATATTTGCTCTTCTTCCCCGACAGAAATGGAATACATTGAGGTCACTTTCGTGGAAATGGCGTTTGCGTTCTGCGGAGCTGTTGCTGAAAGTGCAGCCAGTGTGAAGTAAATATGACACGTGGCCCTGTTGCACTCTCAAGAAACAAGCGGAACCACAAACAAACCGGAAGTTACGTCTCAAGGTCAATTTACGTCGCTCAGGTCTTGGTGTGAGGACGGGTTGTACGTACTTCCGGTGTGACCTCGCTGCACCGGGTTCTGAGTGCGAAGTGTCTGAGTTGAGAGAAAGTGGACGTGAAGTCCGAGGGGAGCAGCTCAGCGCTCAGCATGACGTACACGTCAGCCACGTACGTCCAGCGCTACGTTGACGTGGACGTAGATTGTGACGTCAGCAGATTGCGTCCTGCAGCGTGGGACAGTGGTTCGGGGTTTTTACATTGGGTGAGGCGCGGTCGTTTCTTTCGGCTGACGTCTTGGATTCAACGTTTAATTTTCTAACGCCGACGTCAAAAAAATAACTCCGCGTTACCAGTGTGAAAACAGCCGTTCTTGTGAGTGCTCCACAGGCTTGTTTTAGATCCTCCCTCAAGATTCCACAGGAGTCTGGATCTGACTCTGATTCTGCTCTCTGATGCGGGATCCATCCTGGATGAAGCTGCGTGTGTCGCAGCCCCTGTATCACAGTCGTGAAAACCCCCGAGACCTGGACACACTTGTGCTTCCACCTGGTGGTCCTCGGTCCCACCCCTGGCTTGTCTCTTGAGGGTGTTTGTGCATGGGTCACTCTTCCCTTGCCTGTTTCCCTCTGCCCCTGGCCAGCCCCCTCCCTCCCTCCTCCCCCGGCCTCTCCTCCGCCTGGGTCCCGGTTGAGACGCGGCACCGCTCTGCAGCTGCTGGAGATGCATCGCCTCGTTCCCTGTCTCCCGCATATCTTAATTGATGCGTGTTTAGTGCGCAAATACGGCTCCACGGCTGGGGGGCGTTCACGGGGGGTGCGTCACATGGGTGCGTCATGCAAAGTGCATCACATGGGGTGCGTTCATGCCGGGTGCATTGTGTGAGGTGCATCACATTGGGTGCGTCCTGCTGGGTGGGTCAGACACCTTTGAGGTGGGGTGCCTCACAGTGATGCATCGTGTATGGTGCATCACACTGGGTGCATCAACCTGGCTGCATCATGTTTGGTGCATCATGATGCATGTGTCACGCCTGCAGGGTGCACCACCTTTGACGCACCCGACATGACACACCCTGTGTGACGCACCCTGTGATGTACTCTGTGATGCACTCTGCAAAACACACCCGATATGATGCACCCATCATGACGCACCCTGTGTGATGCACCCTGTGTGACGCACCCTGTGTGATGCACCCTCTGTGATGCACCCTGCATGATGCACCCGTCATGACGCACCCTGTGTGACGCACACGGTGTGACGTACCCTGTGTGACGCACCCGTCGTGACGCACCCAACACGTGACGCACCCGTCGTGACGCACCCCGCGCGCACGCGCACTGCCCGCGTCGCGTTGTCTTCTGTACGAGTCACGGAGGATGAATTGTCGCCCGCACAAAGGAGCGACGTAATGGGAGGGGCGGGGGCAGTGCGTCTCTCTAAACCTGCAGGAGGGAGGGGCGGGGGCGGGGGCCTGCTGCTCACAGAGCAAGGGCGCTTCCTAACTGCAGGAGCAGAAGGAGCAGGGACGTTCTCTAGCTGCAGGAGGACTCAGAAACCTGCAGGAGGGAGGGGCGGGGGCGGGGGCCTGCTGCTCACAGAGCAGGGACGCTTCCTAACTGCAGGAGCAGAAGGAGCAGGGACGTTTTCTCACTGCAGAAGGGAGGGCGGGTCAGAGTGCGACGGGCTGAGGAGGGGCGGATCCGAAATCCTGCTGCTCATGGAGCAAGGATGTTCTCGAACTGCTGGAAACCACTACAAAACTGGCAGGACAGGATGGGTCGGGTCAGGATGGGGCGGGGAGGGGCAGCGTGGGGTGGACGAAGGCAGGGCAGGTGGGGTAGGGAAGGGTGGGGTGGAATGGGGCGGGTTGGTGCAGGGTGGGGCGGGGATCGCTGCTGCTGCTGCTGCTGCTGCTGCTGCTGCTGCTGCAGGAGCAGGCACGCGCTATAACTGCTCAAGGAGAACTCCAAAACGTGCAGGACAGGAGGGAGGCGCGCGTCTGGGGAATCCCACAACTGCAAGAGCAGAGACGCTCTCTTCCAGATAGAGCAGGAGGCTCTGGAACCTGCAGCTGGGAGCAGTTGGGACCGCGCATAATGGCGGCAGAATGAAGAGACGAACGCTCTTTGTCCGCCAGGTCCCTCCGGGCGTCTCTCCTTCCGGTTCGTCGCGTCAGAAGGTGGGGTCAAGGACGGAGCATCATAAATCCCCAGCGTTCCTGAGACACGTCGCGCTGCGTCCCCTCCGCCTGGTCCCCGGACCCCCGGGGTGACGGGTTCGCATCCCCACGTGGTCCCCGCAGGGCGGGGTCAGGGCCGTGACGTCGTTAATCTACAGCGTAGCGGAGGCGTCCATTGGCACGTTGCGTCTTCCCGCCTGGTTCCCTGTATCTGGTCGTCGCTTTACGTTCGGATTCCTCTCCCTGGTGCCTGCAGGGCGCCTGTAGGGTTGGATCCAGGTCAATACGTCTTGAGCGTCTTTTTCTCAGGGTCACGCACGTTGTGACGTCACGTGTTGTGCAGCGTCTGTTTGGGACAGAAAACTCGACTTGCAAATGCGCTCGTCAATTGTCTTTGTCTGTCTGTGTTGGTGAGTGCACAACATCACTTTGCGCAGTGGCGCGAAGCTTTTTGAAGGCACAGGACGTTGCTTTGGCTCCTCATCCATGACTTCACGTCGTGACGTCAAGAGAGCGTCAATTTAAATGTTTGAAACCGTCGGACCTCACGCGGACGCAGAACACGTGAATCGTACGTGGACTCACGTGATCTGACGTCCATGTGACGCAAACACGACAGGCACAGCACGATGTACTTGTACTTGTGCTCGACCCACGCACGTGCCCTTTGTGGAGAATGGCCACAAAACCAACTGACGCCCTTCTTGCGGCGGTAACACGCTGAATCTGTTATATGTCTCATGTCGTGTCCATTCAACCCAGTGTGAATCAGAACACGCGCCACGCTACATCACATTGAATGCAGCTATATCTCCCTACTGAGCTGTCACGGGGGATTTAACACAAATCTCCCGCTTTGGCTGACACGAGGAGATTTAACATCACGTGCAACGAATCAAAGCATATTGGAACGAAAATGAGGCTGCGTAATTGGGTCACGTCGCACAGAGCGTTACTCCCCGTATGTCAGGCTTAATCTCCCTATTTCGTGGAATGTGAGGCTTACGTCAGGGATGAGATGTGACGCCCGAGGGAGGGGGGGAATCGAGGTGTGCGTGTGCGTGTGCGAGTGGGGTGTGCGTGTGCGTGTGTGTGGGTGTGTGTGCGTGTGGGTGGGTGTGGGTGTGTGCGTGCGTGCATATCAGGAATGCGATGTGACGCAGGAGGGAGGAAGATCAAGGAACGGGAAGGGGGTGGATCCAGGTGTGTGTGCGTGTCTGGCTGTGCGTGTGTGGGTGTGGGCGTGGGTGTGTGCGTTTGCACTTGTGTGTGTGTGCGTGCGTGTGTGAGAGGGTTTGTTTGTTGGGTTCAATGGAGCAGTAGGGACTGGAGGGGATCCAAATGTGCGTGCGTGTGCGTGTGCGTGTGTGTGAGTAAACGTGCGTGTGTGTACGTTCACGTGTGGTGCGTTGTGGTATGAAGCGTACGTTTCTGCGTGGATCGTCGTTTGATTCCAATCCTGATTCTGCCCCTGTGGTGGAACCTGAAATTCTTCTTCTTCGTTCGTGTCAACATTCTGCTTCGTGTGAACGGCCCCGAAAGTTCTCGGCTGCTTTCTCTTCACTGATGTTTAGTTCTTTGAGATCTTGTCCAATTTGCTTCAACTAAATCTTTGTTGTGCTTTGTTGGCTTCGTCTATTTCCAACGAAAAACTTTCAAAAGATGGAATCAGCCCCTTTGTGAAAGAGTTTCCCCCTTGTCTGACCCTGGGTCAAACTTTGTTGCAATCTGCACCCCTCTCCTGGGTTTACCCATGCGTCCCCCTGGGTCCACGTCTTAATCCACCATTTGGGTCCGCCCCTGGGTCCTCCCCTGGACCCGCCCTGGGTCCACTCCTGGGTCCGCTCATGGGTCCGCCCCTGGGTCCGCTCCTGGGTCCGCCCCTGGGTCCACTCTTGGGTCCACTCCTGGGTCCCCCCTGGGTCCACCCCTGGACCCGCCCCTCCATCTCCAGATGAGGAGCGTGCTCGCCTCTCCCATGGGTCCTCCCCTGGACCCGCCCCTGGGTCTGCTCCTGGACCCGCCCCTGGACCCGCCCCTGGGTCTGCTCCTGGACCCATCCCTGGACCGGTCCCTGGGTCTGCTCCTGGACCCATCCCTGGACCCGCCCCTGGGTCTGCTCCTGGACCCATCCCTGGACCCGCCCCTGGGTCTGCTCCTGGACCCATCCCTGGACCGGTCCCTGGGTCTGCTCCTACATCTCTAGATGAAGGAGCGTGCTCGCCTCCCCCATTGGCTTCGTCACGTCTCTGTTTACGCTGCTGTTTCCCTGGAGAACCTCGCATCGTCGGAGAGCGACTCCTGATGCGGCTACTTTGTCTCTCTGTGCGCGGGGCCGATCTTCGGGTAGGGAGGGGGCCCTGGATTGGGGGCGCATCCAGAGGTAGGGAGGGAGGGGGCATCCAGGGGTGGGGGAGGGATGGCGGGATTTAGGGGTGGGGGAGGGGGTTTGGAGGGGGAGCATCCAGGGGTGGGGGAGGGGGCCTGGAGGGGGAAGCATCCAGGGGTGGGGAGGGATGGCGAGATCCAGGGGTGGGGCAGGGGGTTTGGAGGGGGAGCATCCAGGGGTGGGTGAGGGTGGCTGGATTGGGGGATGCAGGGGTGGGGCAGTGTGTGGGAGTCAGGGCAGGGCCACAAGGGAAGGGACCAAAGTCGCGGCGCATGTAACAATGTGCGTGACGAGTCAGACTTTACAGAGTGATTCACACTGGAAACGTGTCACACGTCAGCATACGTGGCATAAAGGAAAACGCAGTATACACCGTTGCCTGTCACAATGTGACGCCTGAAGCGTTCAAATGTTCGCGACGCAACGTCCAGTGACGTCAGGCTGCGGGTGCAGATTCTACACAGGACGCCACACGCACCGCGTTTGCGACGCAACACGTGACGCACGTGACGCACGTGACGCATGCAGCGTGAACGCCTGTCAAGACGCCCCCGGCGTGAACCCAGTCCACAGTAATAAACGGCGCTGTCCCGTCTGGTCTCCACGTGACACGTGTCTCTACCCCGGGCCTGATCCTCCTTAATCCCCCGGGAGAGATAATCCGCTCTAATCCCCCCGGGAGAGTTAATCCCCTGATCCCCAGGGGCGGTTAAATCCGTCCCGGATCCCCCCGGGCGGCTTCTCCGGACAAGCGTCGGATGTGTGGCCCGCGACCCGGCGCTGAGCCGTCCGGCGCGTGACGAGCGGGATTTTGGGGCAGGGGGGGGGGGCACACAGGCTGCGTCATACTCTGCGCCATGAGGTGCCTCACCACCAGACACTGAAGCGGTTTTCACATTGGTGACAGCGACAACTTTCTCTTGACGACGTCAAAGAATGGTCTGGACCGGTTTTGACGCCCACCAATTGGGCGTCAGGTTAAATTTTGATGTCGATGCCAAAAATTCTGCTGTTTTTGTGATCAAAGGCACCATTCTGAAAACAGCGGGCTTGTTGACCTTTGATCTCTAGTTTGTGAACCGCGGCAGGTGAAATGGATTTCGGGTGCTAAACGCTCAGTCCCCAGCGAGGGGCCCCTGGATCTGCTGGCCGTTTGTGCCAAACATCTCTCAAGTGATGGTCCTCAGATCTGCTCTTTCCTGGAAAAGGACTCCAAAGAAGAAGAATCACGCGACATCACGACACGTTTGTGTGGATGGATCTCTTGTTACCATGGATACGGGCGCTGGAAAAGGAACCGCGTCTCTGACACCAGGGGTCATCCTGATGGGGGCGCTATTGGTCACGTGGCCGTCTCACGCTGCGTGCGTCACGCGCTGCGTCGCTGACTACGTCAGACGCTGACGTCTCGTTTTGACGTGACGTCCAGCAACGAGCCAGACGACGTGTGGATGCGTCACAGAGGGAGCGTCACGTAATGCGTCGCTGCACGCACACGTCAATGGACGCTGGATCGTACTGGACGCAACATGCGTTCCTTCCCACGCAAATCAATGGAAGCTTCGTCGCAAGCAGGGTCCAGACTAGATGAATCGTGCATTGCAACACAGTACAATCCATTACATAACAGAAGACAAAGGAAACGCCCATTGACCGGTACCGTTTTCTGCGAGACGTCACGTCACGTCACGTCACGCCGCACGACGCGTGAAAACCTCATAAGAAAAACTGTGGAGGGATAACACTGGTTATGATAGAATCAAAATTCATATTGTTGTCACGGACTACAAAAGAGACCAGAGTCTGGATGACGTTGCCATGGTGACGCGGGTCACGCGAAGAAAGACGTCGCGTCGACACGACGCGCGGAGACAACGCGGAGGTGGCGCGGCTCATGTTTTACAAATAGCCGAAGAAATAGCGACGTTTGGCTGTCCGGACGGCCGTGCGCTGACATGGCACGTCGAGAAGGGAGGACGTGGGAACGCTCACGGTGACAACAGAGATGTTAAGCTGGATGAGGCGGCACGTTAAGGCGAGAGGATCTGAACGCAAGTTCAAGGTAAAAGTTGTTATTTTTGCGGGAGTTTCCGCTCGTTGTTGCGTCGACGGGAGACATGACGTCACAGTTGAGGCTTCCCCAGATTTTTCTACGTCTACGCTCACACCTGCGCGCAGATTTTGCTTTGCGGAACCTCCCTAATATTTCTGATGCCACGCGGTGCAGTCACGTCGACGCGCCACGTTCTGTCCCCATCCAAAACCCAATACTAAACGTCGCTATTCAGCTGATTCACGTCACAGAGACGCGGAGCGGTCACATGGTGTCACGGGCCACATCTCCCCCTGCAGCACCAGAAGCTAAACGTCGCTGTTCTGCTGATTGACGTCGCCGCAAGACCTGAAAGCGATCGCTTCTCCCTTTTGGTGACAGAGCTCCTCATCTTCCCGGAAGAAGACCAACAGAAGAAGAGCTTCGTTTGGTTTGAATTCTGCGACGCCGAGATGTGATGCGGCGCTGTCGCTTCTCCGTTATGTGACGGGCTACATAATGAAATGCCCTGCATTGTGTCACGGGCTACATTAGCGAGTTTAAGTTCAACGTTTGAAATTGAAAAAGTCAACATCACCTCAACTTTAGACACCCTTACACAGAAAGATTCTGCTTGAGAAACCCTAGTTTTTAGTCAATTTTATTCAACAATACTTTGAAAATATAGAATTACTTCCAAAATGTGGAAAAGTCAAGGTATGCAAAAAATATTTTACATTCACATTGATGTTTTTAATTTCAAACGTCGAACTTAAACTCGCTATTGTCAACAACAGTACCCGGCATTAAATGTCGCCATTTGAATGATTCACGACGTCACGGCGACGCTGCAATGTTTTATCACGAGTCACGTTCTCTCTTCTGCGAGATCCGACGCTAAACGTCGCTACTTTGAGGATTTACGACGTCGCGACGACGCGGGGCGATCGATTCGCTGGACGCGACGCGCGACGCTGATTGGAGGCGCTCAATTAACGGCGTCACCATGGAAACGGAACTGTTCAATTAACGCGGTTCCCAGGGAGACGCGACCATCAAAGGGGTGAACAGCTGTGCGGGGAGACAGAGATACAGGGTGGGGTCAGGGAGGAGCCTGGTGTGCGTGCGTGCGTGTGTGTGCGTGTGTGTGTGAGAGTGTGAGTGTGTGTGTGAGAGTGTGAGTGTGTGTGTGAGAGTGTGAGTGTGTGTTGGGAGACGCGACATCAAAGGGTCCATAGCTGGTGCGGGAAAATACAGGGAGGCGTGGGGTCGGGGAGGGCTAGGTGTGCGTGTGTGTGCGTGTGTCTGTCTCTGTCTGTCTGTTTAACATGCGTGGTCAAGCAAGTCAACACTTGTGTGTATGTTTTGTGTGCTTGTGTGCGTGTGTGCGTGTGCGTGAGAGTGTGTCTGTCTGTCCATGACATGCTTGGTTGCGCAAATCTGCAGGGGTGCAACACTCGTGTGTGTGTGTGTGTGTGTGTGTGTTTGTGTGTGTGTGTGTTTGTGTGTGTGTGTTTGTGTGTGTTTGTGTGTGTGTGTGTGTGCGTGTTTGTGTGTGTGTGTGTGTGTGCGTGTTTGTGTGTTGCGGAGGGGGCTATTCATTTCACACTGGTTTTCCTGACGGATTAACGGTTCTGGCTCCGTGTGTGTAAAGCTCCTGTTGGTCTGCGCAGTTCTGCGACACAGAGATACAGCGGCCCACACACAACAGAACGTACCTGGGAGACAGAGAGCCACTGCAAATGAAACATTTATCCACGGAAGTCCTTCTTCCCCAGAAAGGGAAAAAAAGAAACGCGGGCCAGACTCAGTCTCCACTTCCACTATGATCCTTCCTCCCATTCCGGATGTGGATTGTCTGAGGCGAGTCCGGACGGGATGGATTCCTTATCCTGGACTCAGGGACTGGATACAGAGTCCCTGGATGCTGCGGGCTGTGGAGTCCTGGATTCCAGGTTCCCTCTGTGTGGATGTTATTGGCGAGTTTTAGCAAGCAGCCCGCAATCTGGAAACGCAAACGCAAACGCAACTTTTGACTATTATCTGGCTCGCCAAAAGTTACGTTTACGTTTGCGTTTCCAGGGTTGCGGGCTGTTTGCTAAAACTCTCCATTGTGATGAAAGATCAGTCAGGTGGGTCCAGGGACCAATGGTTACTTTGGTTGTCATGTAACTGTTCCTGAGATTCGTCACAGCATTCAGGGTAGAACTGAGGGAGGATCCAGGGAGGACCTCAGCAGCACTGGGTGTGCGTGGGTGTGCGTGGGTGGGGTGTGCGTGGGTGTGCGTGGGTGGGATGTGCGTGGGTGTGCGTGGGTGGGGTGTGCGTGGGTG
>JAAUXT010120936.1_pt1 | contig 10645 bp, 10 predicted proteins | sample 7278171 | NCBI WGS metagenome assembly JAAUXT01 (sample SAMN14350112, study PRJNA611818) | marine sediment metagenome | isolation source: surface marine sediment (1.8m) | place: French Polynesia: Moorea | collected 2018-08 | reverse complement strand
CTGACAACAATTTTCAACTTGGACATTATCCGACTTGGACATTGTCCAACTTGGATATTATCTGACTCAGACATTCCCCACCCACCCACAGAAATTTTCAACTCAGACATCCATAAAAATAAAACTTCACTTTGACATGCTTGGCATTGTTGTTCCAGTAACATAACCCTCTGGAAATTTGCTCACCATCCACACGATGCAGTCGGCTCGCGGCTGACTCTCCACTTGAAGGTCTGGTTCTGCTCTGGGTTCATCGTAGAAATGGGGATCCCAATGACAATGCATGTCACCCAGCCATTCGTGCGCCTTCCCGAGAGACACGTCGTAGAGGACGTAGCGAGCCAGACGCCTGGGAAGCCCCAGCCTCGGAACTCGGTGGAACAGGTTCCCGTGCGGATCCAACTCCCGCAGATGGCAGCAGATTGTTTCCCTGCACAGGTTCTGCAGACTCAGGTCTGTATGTAGGAGAAAATCGAAGTCCGCTGCAGTGGCTGATTCAGTAACGAGAATCTCCAGGGTCCCAGGCCCGGCGGTCTCCCCAGCAGCGTGCAGCAGCAGGCACGTGTCCCTCCTGGCAGCAGAGACCTGGCCGATGCACTCCAGTAACCCGACGTAATGCTCCAGGGCGTTGTGACCAAACTTGGACTTAATGTTCACATTGGCACCAGCTGCCAGCAGCAGCTTCATGCAAAAGATGTGGTCATTCTTGGCCGCCTCAAAAAGGGCTGTGGGCCTCACGTTACACGTTGACTCCGCGTTGAGATTCGCTCCAGCTCGAATGAGGACCACCAAAGTATCTATGTCCCCAATACCGGCTGCCGCCAACAGACTTTTCATTCCCGTATCCAGCCGTCTCCCCTTCACACCGAGAATGGACTCAGTGAAGTGGATTTGCAAGGGGCGATGAAACTTGAGAAAATCGCACACGCCCACCATCCCGCTGCTTCGCGCAATTTCCATCGCCTTGTCCCCCACCTGGTAGGCCTTGATGAGGTTGGGCTCCACTTGTGCGATCAGAAGAGCGCAATCGGCGGCGTACATCTTGACAGCGAACTGCAGGGCTGTGTAGCCCGATGTCTCGTTCACCAGGGCAACATCGGCTCCAGCCTCCAGGAGGATTTGCACGCATCCGCTGTGGTTGTTCTTGGCAGCCAGCATCAGGGGGCTGAAGCCGTCGTGGTTCCAGTTGTCAATGCAGGAACCGTGCTGCACCAGAGCGAGAAGGCATTGAGCGTTCCCCAGACGCGCTGCTGTGATGGCAGGCGTGTTCCCTCGGGAATCCATTGCGTCCACGTAGGCTCCCGACAACAACAGCATCTTCACACACCTCAAGTCCTGGCGCAGTACAGCCAAGTGCAGAGCTGTCCCGAAACAGCGGTGCGCATTCACATCAGCTCCTGCCTCAATCAACATCTCAGTGATGTCACCAAAACCGCCCTGCACGGCAATCTGCAAAGCGGAGCGGTGCTTGGGTCCAGCTTGGTTCACATCAGCTCCGGCCTCGATCAGCTTCTTCACGCCGATTCCACAGCCTATTCCCGCAGCGTGCATCAGTGCTGTCCGTCCACGGACGATCTTGTTCACTTCTGCTCCAGCCTCTATCAGAATTCCCACACACTGACAATGTCCTCCACCGGCAGCGAAAATGAGCGGAGTGTTCCCGATGACGTTTGCTTTGTTCACATCGGCTCCTGCTTGTATCAACAGATCCACGCAGTTGGCATGGCCACCGCAGACGGCTGCCAACAACGCAGAGTTCATCAATGGACACCCTCCCTCCAGATTCACGTCAGCTCCTGAGTCAAGAAGAATCCGCACACATTTCTGAAATGTGAACGAAGATTTGGTTTGGTGAGTCTTGTGGCAAAATGTCGGTCTTGCGTTTGTCTTTCATTCTCAAACTGCAAAAATGTCTACAGTGCCATCTGTCCTTCACACGAGCAGGACACCCCACTGTTCTCCCAGACAAACAAGCCAAAATTTAAGGTACCCCGACGCCAACTAGCAGCAAAAACAAGAATACCGGGCGGTGTGGACACGCGCAGAGCGGGAAACCGGGCCCTTGCATTCGTAATTCGCAAGTGGTGTTCACTAGAACTATCTGGCTGGCGTCAAACCAGCAAACGACAACAAGTGTTTCCTGGAGCACAGCCTCGAATTTCTCCACGAACCTTCTGGTCAGATTTTCCAATTGCATGCCCAGATTTTAAGGGGATCCGTGAGCCTCAAAATTGTTGATGGGGGCGGGCCAAGATTTGGTCTGCAAGAAGTGGGGTTGCTGTGTGCGTCCCCATGTCGGCGTGGATGAAAGCAAGATCCTTGTGCAGGAATAAAGACATTTGATTGCCACCGGCTCTGACTCAAGTTCCAAATTCCTGAGAAAACTCTCTCTCCAACCGTCAGGAAGCTGCTGCGCAAAGCTTGCTCTTTTTCCACCAGTGTTGCAAACTTGAAAAAGGGCCCCTGGAAATCAGACCCAAAATTTCCCTCCGAATGAAGTTTTCGCGTGCGAGGCCAGTTCAGATCAAACTCAGCCTCCCACACTTCCCAACGCACCGTGTGTCCGTGCTCGGCTGCGGCGATGAGTGGCGTCCGGCTGCCCTCGACCCGCCCGGCCTCCGCTCGCCGGTTCACGTCGCCGCCCGCCCGTCGGTTCACGTCGCCGCCCGCCCGCCGGTTCACGTCGCCGCCCGCCCGCACGGCCAGCGCCAGCCACCGCGGGTGTCCGCCCGCAGCCGCCCACATCAGCAGCGACCGCATCTCGTTCAATCTACAAAATTTCACACAGTTCTGCAAGTGAGGTGTCCGTTCAGCCCTTATCTGTTTACGGTCTTTGTTGTGAATGGGAACAAGCTGAGGATTCCCCCTCACACCCACACTGTGGTGGTGGTGGAAGGATAATTTTCCACGCACCTTTATGCACTTCAAATTGTTGGATTTCGGAGGTGTGGGGTCAAACTCACAGCAATCGAGCACCCGATTTCAAATTTTCAAGAGACAGGTTGCTTGAAACAGAGGCCAATTTCTGAATCATCCTCCAGTACAGATCCAGGGAGAGGCCAAAGACTCAGTTTCATTTCCCTCCCTGGGGTTCGGCTCTCTCCGCGAAGCTGTTCATACAACGGCCGCTTTCCCCCACAAATACGAGTACACGTACAAGCGCGTCCAGCAACCGCCGTTTCAGATGGGGTTCAACCCCCCGAAGCTCTGCAAATTGTGTTGACCAGGACCCACTGAAGGCTTTTGCATCCAGAATTTTGGAATCCCACGGAGGACCCTTTTCGCTTGGCTGAGTCTGGGGAATTTTACCATTGATGCCAAAGGCAAAACGATTCAAATGTTTTTGCGCAGGACAAAATTGCCCCGCAGCGTGGGTCTGCTTTTCAGATTACGTTCAACCTGCCCAAAACACAAGGCACGCATCCGATGCCGCACTCTTTCTTGTCGCAGCACACGTTGCCAATTCAAACTGGGGACCAGCCTCCTCACCTACTCGTGCAGCCGTTCATCATGCAAAACTCCTCATATGTGCCTGGAATCGATGACAACCTTTCAACTGAAAATTTCCAGGAAGGAAACCAGACGGTTGGTTGACCACAGATCTTCAGGAAGTGGTGTGCTTCAGATGTTCAAAGTGGCATTTTCCGAATAGATCTGCGACAGAAGTTTGTCTTTCCAAGTTTATTTCTCGCAAAACGCGCTTGCACAAAAAAAAACGTTTCGCGTGAAAAGCAGTGTGGATGAGTCATCAGACTGAAATGAATGCACCTCGAGTGACCAGTCATTCCTTGATCACAGATCCATTTGCGCAGCTACTTGCACGGAGGATCTCGAGTAGGTCCGCAGCTCCCTATCACCCACGGAAAAAAATATTCCTGCATTTTTTTTCTCTGAAATCTCTGATTTGAATCTCTGTTTTCCTTTTTGCAGCACGCTTTTCGCTGCTTGTGAGATGCGGACGAATAGTCACCTGCTGATGTGAGTGCAACACACAAGTCAGATGATGTAAGGTTTTGGAACGCTTCCAACGGGAAAACCCAGGATTTTCTTGGTGACAACGAAAGATTGCGCGAGCTTGTTGCTTCGCAGCGCAGTGCCACTGTGCATGTTGTCTCGGAAAATTCCAACGAGTGTTTCCAAAAGTAACCATTTTCCTGCAAATTTGCTCTGCTGTGGCACAAAAGGAAAGGCTCCAAATAACCCGCACCAAGAAACAGATTCACTCCAGGATATCATTTGTCTGTCAATGAGAACAATGTTTATAGATCCTGCCCCGTCCTTCACTGAACCCGATTGAGCTCGTAAATCTTCGGGTCCTGGCACCATGGTTGTGATGGTACTCGTACCAACAATTCACTCAGCTGTCTTGCACATCGAAAGAACGAGCAGCTTCGACAAAACATCGCAGAGTTTTGAATGTTTTTTACAAGAGAAAGACGACAGGTCACAACACCACTGCAGTCTTCTGCACAATTTCCAAAACAAACACCCCCAAATCAGAACTCCAGGCAAAACAGTGCAGAAGTTCGCAAAATACTCGTACATGGTGACATCCAGGGGTCCCAGGCTCTCTTTCACCCCAGAAAAGAATTCAATTGGTCATCCAAACGCATTTTGATTTCATTTGCATGCCACATCTGTGCCTTTCTACTCTCAGGGGTGTTCCCCCTTTGACCAGACCCGGACCAGAACGAAATTCTTTGCCGACCAAGATGCAGCTGTTTTGAGTTCTCGTAAATCAACAGCTGCGATCACTCTTCGCGAAAATCTTAAGCGGTTTTCACATTGGGTGACGTCGACTTCAACTTCATCTGTCTGAACGGCACTTTTGACGTTGATGTCAAAATTTAACCTGACGCCCAATTGCTGATCGTCAAAAAACGGTCCAGACCATTCTTTGATATCATCAAGAAAAGTTGATGTCGACGTCAAAAAAAGTTGCCGTCGTCACCAATGTGAAAACCCCTTTACGTTTTCAGGAACCACGAACCTCGTCCAAATTTCGGACATTTATGATACCAAGTTACAAGTGTTCTGTCGCAAACTGCAGCACCCGGAAAAGCCCATTTTTTCCAACACGAGCTGCACGTGAGTAGTAAGTGCGACAACTCGTCGACAAACCCACAAAGCTGCTGTGCGGTATTTTTTTCTCACCAGACAAGTTTGTTACTGAGTTTCTTGCAAGACTGAAGGGTCAAAAATCAAAGGCGATTCTCTGAACGCCGAATGTCACAGTTTCGCACGAACTGGTGGGTGTCGGGTCTCGAATGTCGCGTCGAAATCCAAGCCTGTTGTATCATCAACTTGCCGGAGTCATGACCAAGTACCAAGGTGTTCTTCTCTCTGCAATTGTTTTCCGTCGACGAAAACCATCCTGTGGCAGTTCAAGGCACAATGCGACAGAACACAAATTCCGTGGTCAGAAGGATCGCATGCATGTTCGGCACCTGCTACCGAATATCTGATCCAAACTATTCTTCTTTCACGCACGACTTCAACCGGATACATGGAGGACATCCGACACCACCGAGATATTTACCGCATCTACCCGAAAATAGGACCGACTTTTTTTTGTCCCAAAACAAGGCATCAAAACTCAGGGTACCTCGTACATCTCACCAGTTGGTCTGGTGGGTCTGACCTCACCAGTTGTAAGTTGGTTGGTGTAGCAGCCAAAAAGATGACTCGAGTACTTGATGAGACATCAAAGTCAAAGTTGGGGTGAGCCTCGTACTTTGGCGCGACTTGGAACACGGGTGGATATGGTACGCTGGGTTTTGGACTGGCTGGCTTCTCTTCCAGCTCTGATCCCAGTTTTACGCCGATGACTTTTTGAGTTGAAGTTGCCCGCAATGCACAAAAGTCGTCAGCTTCCCACATTTTGTGAAGGTCCAGCACTGCCCGAGCCGATCTGATTGCAGAGTAAGATACAAACCTCAGTACCAAGGAAAAACGCCAGAGAAAAATCCAAAACCAGGTGCTTCAACGATCCAACCTGATGGACTGACAACGAATTCCACAAAATAACTAATAACATGCAGACCAGCTTTGCTTTTTTCTGCCCAATACTAAATACACGCTTCCGTCCAGTGGATGTTGCTGACCAAAGTTTCCCAGTAGCCAATGGCGTCTCACCTCAGTGTCGGCGTCAGTTGTAACGAGCACACGCTTTGCACGCGGTGCAATGCTTTCATGCACGTGGCCATAAAACTTTCTATGAGAAAGTTTCGCACGTTGTTGATTCTTGGGATCCAGGTTCTGGGTTTTTTTGTGCGGCGTGCATGAGTGATGTACCCGTTCTTCCAGCGGATCCTTGACGGGGGGCGACCTCAGCCTCACCCTCAAAAGATCAAAAACAGTCCAGCGGGTACCAATTTGTTTGACCTCATCATAGAACACATGCATGCAGCACAAAATTTGGGGTTGACAAGTTTTCGGGGTGAGATTCTAGGTTCTCCCTGGAACCATCAGACACCAGAGGTGGATTTTCTGCCCGTCCTGCTCAGCCAGCTTTCTCGGGAACAATTCTGCTTTTGATACATTGTATCTACACTTTGCATCTCTCCTACTTGGGACAAGTAATTTACAATTGCAAGCATTTTTCGAGAAACTGTCCCCAGCAAGGCACACGTCTCATGCAACCTCCCTCCAAGGTATCTTGATCAAATCCTGGGTCCACCCACCGGACAATCAAAGGAAAACACCGCAAACCCAACACTATCTCTGGTGGATCCAGGGGGTGTCCCGCTCCCTCCAAAAACGTTTGTGCCATTTCATGTTTGCGGGACAAAGAACAATTGAAACAACGACGATGATTGCTGTCAAAACTTTCGTTGTGCCATTTTATGAAGAAAAGCTCACGTTCTTTCAAAATTTGGAAAATTCAAACCAAATCTGACGAAAACACCAGAAGGAAGACGTCGTGTAACTTTTGACACCTTGCAAATTTACTTTATTTGTATTTGTTGTGAAAATATAATTCACTGCCGGATCCCTTTTTCAACAAGCGTTCTTTCTGAACAACAAGAACACTTAGCAGTGTACACACACGCCGATTTATCACTGCGGTCCAAACAGTGGCTACAGAATACACATCAACATGATCAAATGAAAGTGGCTACAGAAATGATGTCAAGTGAAAAGTGGCTGCAGAAGACACATCAAACTGGGGGAAATTGTCTCAGTCCCAGACCTAAGCCTGAAAATTTTGATTTTGTCTGAAGATCAGATCTGCATCTCCCATGAAATTTTCCAATTGGGGGCGGGGGCGTATCCAGCCTGGAATTTTTCTAAGTCCCAGACCGAAGCGTAAAACTTTCAAAAATTGTTTGAGGTCAAATCTTTATCTCCCCTAACATTTTCCAATGATGGGGGTCCAAAAATTTGCTAAGTCCCAGACCCAAGCCCCAAAATTTCGAAACAAAGGTCAGGTCTGCATTTCCCGTGAAATTTCCTGAAGGGGGGCCTGGGCCCAAAATTTTCTAAGTCCAACATTTGCTCCAGAGCCTGAGTCCAAATTTCGAAAACAATGGTGGGGGTCCAGGCCCAAAATTATCCAAAGTCCAACTTTTGCTCCAGAATGTAAGTCCAAATTTTGCAAACAGGGGGGAGGGGGTCCAGGCCCAAATTTTTTTTGTCCAGTCCTCAAGAGTCTCAGTCTACATTTTACAAATGGGGAGGGGGTCAGGGCCTGAAATGTTCTCAGTCCAACTTTTGTTCGGAGCCTCAGTCCAAATTTCACAAGGGGTGGGGTCCCAAATTTTAATTTTGTAAATAAGTTTTGCTTGAGAGCACAAGTCCAAAGTTTGAAATGGGAGGGGGGTGTTCCAGGCCTGAAATTTTGCAAGTCTAACTTTTGCTCGAGAGCATGAGTCCAAATTTCACAACCAGGGCTGGGGGGGGGGGGGTCTGGGCCCAAAATTATGCAAGTCCAACTTTTTTTCCAGAGCATAAGTCTAAATGTCTCAAAAATGTCCGTCTTTGTTGCAATGGCCACGTTTTTACTGGCGGTGAAAGAGGATGTAAAACATCAAGGACTTTCCCTAACACGCAGAAGACCCTGTTCCAGTGAAACACGACTTGTATTCACGACTCAACGCTTGGCTCTGTCCCTCAAAAGGATTCACCACCAATTTAATACTCGTACCTCTGCAGTTTCCGTCTCAGGAGTGAGACTTCACAAAAAAACATCGGGTGCCGCTGTTTTGCACAACGAATACGAGTACAGGCGATTTCTCTCGAAGATTCAGCAGCGGTGGGCCTGTACGAGATTCTAGTCTCCGCAAGCCACTGACTTTCTTCGTTTTCAAAAACAAGTGAACACCAAAATATTCTTTCGTCAAAAAAGGTAAAATTTACTGCAGGTCATCCTGAACTGACAAGACTTTCAATGGAACAACAATTTTGAAGCAGGAAAATCGTTTGTGTCCTTTTTGCTCGTTTTGCTCGAACGTTCACAGAATCGACGCGAAAAACTCGATGGAAAACCGTACAATAGTTCCACAGAATACACAACGTTGTCATTGGATTCAAGCTTTCGACGATTCGATACGAAAAACGCCATTCGGAAAACAACGAGTACACGCTGATCACCTCACATTTTTCACATTCGACACTGCCAGAGCAACAGCAAAGACCACAGGGCAAAGCAGTTCTGGAGCACACACAAGAGCTGCATGCACACCCTTCGCGCTTCTTTCAAACACCCGGAGGTTGATACAACAAATAATTCTTCAACAGCGCCGGCAGGTTTAACTTGGGAATGCGCACGTACAGATCGGGAGCAGGATCAAGCCACAGGAGGTGCTGCCTTATCGCATTTCGACACTGATTCTTCAGACCGCGATCGTCAACTTGGTCCTTGAGCCACAGTTCAACGACCGACATCGGGACTCCAGCCGCGTGCAGAACAACTCTGGTTTCAGGGTGCATCCCGGAACGTGCAACGTTCCTCATGTACGGTCCAGCTCGAGCACCCGCGCTCAGCAACGCTTTCGCCACGTCAGCCGCGTTCTGTGTCACAGCCTCGTGCAAAGGACAGTAAAACGATGACGACCACCATGACCACCACGTCATGGACGACGGCGAGGCCCTGACTCCCAAGAGGAAGAGAACTTGAGCGTTCTCTCGTTGGCCGAATCTGATTGCAGACGACATGGCAGTTCTGCCACATCTCACGGCACCTTTGTCTCGAAGTCGAGCGTGATAGCTGGACAGAACTTCAAGTTGTCCAGTGAAAAGGCCCCGTCTGTTCAAAAGCTCGAAAAGGTTTCCAACAACGTGGAGAGGTGCTTTCCACCCCTTCAGTTTTCTCGACATGTTGATTGCGTTCCGGCACCAACCGGAGCACTTGCGCTCCAAATCGTCTTGGTCCAACAGGACGGCAAAGAGAAGCGCAGATACCGCTCTGCCCGTCGTCATCCTGTCAACATCTTTTTTCCAGCAAAAATCGAGCAGTTCTTCTGTCGAGGGTGCGCGGGTGGTTGCGTCTCCTGGATTCATCAGGAGTCGAACTGTAGACCGACCACGTCCACTGAACAAGTCCCTCCAGGCTGAAGTCAAGGGTGTGATTCCGGTATTGGATGCTTGGAAAACGTCAGCACCGGCGGTCATCAGGATATCGACTGTCCGCTCCAGTTGAGATGTTTTCCTTGGCGCTGGCTGAACTTCTTGCAATCTTGGTCTCTTTATTGGGACGGCAGCAGACATAAACTCAACATCCGATCCCGTGATGTGTCTTTTCTTCACCTGCCTTTGTCCAATGTGGAAAACATCCTGATCAGGTGGGAGGATCGGACTGTGACAGTGGTTCATGGGCCTGAGGAGTTGTTCACATTCACACGTTGGTCTCCTGTCAGACATTCGCGGACCCTGCCGAGTCAGCCTCAGCAAGTCCACCGCCACAAGAAGGGGTGACTCTCCTTTGTTGTTTTGTTTGTTTTCTTTGGCCCCACAACTCACCAAGAGAGCTACGAGTTCGCTCTTCCTGGTCTTGACAGCAAGGATCAGCGGCGTGTTTCCTTCGGTGTCCGACACATTCACTTTGGCTCCACGTTCCACCAGATATTCCACAACTTGCTTCCGCTTCCTTTCCAAGGCGAACATCAGCGGAGTTTTGCCAGTGTCGTCCGCGATGTTGACACGCGCTCCCCTCGTCACCAAGTAGACAACAAACTGTGTCCGAGTTTTCCCTTCCACGGCGTGTATGAGAGCGGTTTTTCCTGTGTTGTCAGTCCTGTTCAAATCAGCTCCGAGTCCGATCAGATGTCGGGCCAACCCTTCCTGACCGCACCTTGCCGAGTGCATCAACAGAGTGACTCCCTCGTCATCAAAAGAGTTCACATCAGTTCCCATTGACAAAAGAAACTTGACGAACTTCGAGTGTCCCTGAACGACTGCACTGATCAAATGTGGGATTTTTTCACCGTCTGGTACGTCCACCAGAGGAAGTGTGCTGGTCTGCCTGTTGCCTGCAGCATTCTGCCCCTCACTCGACAAATCCATGGTTCCTGAAATCAAAACGAGAACTGTTCACACAAGAAGTTCCGGGCGGGAACCCTAATGGTCGCTCATTTCCGGTCCGTGGGGGGGTGGGGGGGGGGGTGGTTAGTGGGGGAGGGGGTGGTTAGTGGGGGAGGGGGTGGTT
>JAAUXT010022064.1_pt1 | contig 10645 bp, 10 predicted proteins | sample 7278171 | NCBI WGS metagenome assembly JAAUXT01 (sample SAMN14350112, study PRJNA611818) | marine sediment metagenome | isolation source: surface marine sediment (1.8m) | place: French Polynesia: Moorea | collected 2018-08 | reverse complement strand
TCCAAAAACACCTGGCCCTCATTTGCATAACAAAAGAAATGACCGTTATTTTCCTTTGTTCCCACTATGGGGCACTTGGCCTCTGGACCAATCAGAGGGCTGGATTTTGAATTCTACACCAATCAGAGGCCTTCCCGCCCTCATTATCTCTGCCCCATAGTGGGAGGCTCTTCTCTCAAATGCAACAGCTGCTCACGCTCCGAGTTTGTTGGAAACAGTTTTTCGCACGCACCCACAATTTTATGCAACCATTAGGTGTGCTCAGAGTCATCCCAAGACGACAATAATGCAGATCTACGTTTTTAACTTCCTCTGCTCACTTAATGAACGACAGCCTTTATTGCAAGTTTGCGCATTTGTGCTAACAAAGCTGCAATTTGCATGCCATCGAACAAAGCCTTTGTCCTGGAAGGTGCCCGAAGGTCACTTTTTCAGGATTTGTGACTCCAGGTCAATCTATGGAGTGCAAGAATTGTTTAGTTTCTCTTGGTTTTGCTCAAAAGAGAGCTGTGTGGAACATAAAGCTTTGATTCAACGCTGACTTTCGTCAGGTTCCGACATGGAAAGCAGTGGAAGCTGGAGTCCATCTAGCAGCGCAGCAAGTCCGCATCCCGACCAAATAAGTCCAGTCAGGTGAGAAAAAAATTGTCTTCGAAAAAGTTTTCTTTTTTTCTGAGCAGAATATTACCACCTCCTGGCGAATTTATTCTGGGAAGAACCTCACGCGTCACGTGAGTGTTGCCACTTCCGCCCCCGTCCACGGACGCCAACGTTGTCCTCACAATGGAGTGCATTCAATATTGAGCTTTTGGTGAAGCGAACAACCATGACTGACAGGCTCATTCTGGAACATTCTATGAAAAATGCGCTTCCGCTTCTGCCTCATTAGATTCTTTCAGAGTGTGTCAACTTGCTTGTATACCGTGTCATTTAGAGTTGACAAAAATGTATTCATTGTTTTGCCAGATTTTGACTCTACAGTCTCTCGTGTTCTTTACAAAGCAGATCAGACACGTGAAGAATCTTTCATCTCACATCGCTTTTGTGTCTCTTAAATTTCTGAAGCGTGCTGCACTTAGAAGATTGCAACTGGGCATTTGTGCCAAGTTGACGACTTCGACACGAGAGGAATTTTGCAAACCTGAAGCACTAGCTTTGATTCAGGCTTGATTGATGGGGTGTGGAATTATTTCCTTGCGGCTTCTTTTCACTTCTCTCGAACTCTGGAGCCAGAAGCGAACACGAGTGTTTCAGTCGATCACAGGGCCCATCAAAGACGCGCTCATCAAAAGGTGGTTCCCCACAGTCTGCAGTTCATCGCAATTTCGGTTTCACAAGCTGTTCACAACCCAAATGGGCCATCAAGTGTTTAACCTGTTTCATCTGTTTGCTGATGCGAATTTGTATTGTAAATTGGCTCCTTGTTGTGTGCGCATTTGCGGTAATTTGCAAATGCGGTGAATGTAAGTTCCGTGCTAAAATGTCCACTGAGGTGGAAATATCGGCAGGCAGCCACAGATTGCAGAAGTCTGCGACTTTTTAGTCCAGACAGCATACACGAGCAACAACGGGTTTGATACACAAGAGCCAATAGCATCGCCACTCAAGCTGTTGTGTTTCAAGTGCCGGTAAGCTGAATCACCGCACCAAGTACTTCTCGCGGGCCACACACTCGAAGAAGTTCCACGGGGCACCTCTGTACGTAAAATCACGACAGATTGAAACCTTCCCACCTTTACAGATCAAACACTGCACTGATATTTGCCATTGGCATCCTGGTTTGCAAAATATGGTGTTGGGAGATAACCTTGAGCTATTGATGTGTGGCATGTCTGGTGTCTCATCTCCTCGCGACCTCGATCAGACTCGGGTCAAACTTATATGATGAGATATGACGATGATGTTGTTTACGGCCACAAGAACCTTACATCACGCACGCCTCTCTGCAGAATTGCCATCAGAAATCTCATTGATAAGCCATCAGGACACGTCTGAAGAACTTTGGAAGTGGCCCATCTCTTTTGTCTTGTGGTCTCTGCACCGTTCTCAAGCGAGGGAAGAATTGATCTGGGCTTTTTTGTTTGGGTTTTCAAGTTGTTGTGGATGTTGTGGAGGCAGGATGCAAGCGGAAGCGAAGTGAAGCAGGTGGAACGACACGAGATGCCGTGAGCGACAAGCGGCCAAAAGCCAGTGAGGCTCCTCTTGTTTCTCTCTCAAGTGAGGAGGCCGGCCTTTCCTGAGAGTTGCAAAAGGTCACAAACTGAAGAATGCGCAGCAGAAGAGAAACCTTGTTTTTGTAACAACAGTCCAAACGAAAGTTCCTCTTAATGCAGCACTCTGACAATGATCATTATGATTTACTCTTTCTAAACGAAGCGCTCCTCCAGAGGCCTGAGAGCTGCATAATTCTCAGTATGAGGAATTAACGTGTTTACGAAAGGAGTCTCCAGGCACTAGCTAACAAGGACACGCACTTTTTTTCCTGCACGGGAACTTGTCGGGAAACTACTTTGCCGTGGACGCTCAAACAGAAGTCACTTCACCTTGACTCCGATGGTATCTAAACTGAAAAGTTTTGTTGTGGTGTTCTTGTCAAACATTGTGTCTTTCTTTCCCGTGGCGTTTGCGAATACGTGACCAAGTTCCGCGAGACCACAGGCTTCGGATGCAATAATACTGGAGAATGAACTTTGTCGACGTCGAACATGTGTTCGCTCTTCGGTTCTTTGTAGTTTGCAGGAAGCAACCAAACAGATCTGCCAAATGTCAATTGTGAGAAACCAAAAGCAGAAAATCAACACTGTGATTGTTTCTCAGTCTTGTCATTGTGCAATGCGTTCCCTGTGTGCAGATGTGAAAGGGAAATCAGGAAAGGCAATGAAGAAATTCTGTGGTGATTTATGAAGCGAGGTGAGATCTGACGTCAGAAAGCGGCACCTTTGAGCCGATATCCACATCAGTTCATTAATAGGATATTTAGGTCTTATTGGAAGCCCTTTGAGCCATTGCATTGCCTCATCATTGCAATACATCGTCTGGCAGAGCAAGGTGTCTGATAGGTTATCATTAGGGATTAACCTTGTAAAGTAAGTCACGTTCCCTTCATAGGGGACTAAATTTTCCTCTCAATGCCTGTCATCAGTCCATGAAATGTAAATGTTGGCTGAGCATAAATCCTGCGCCGGTGGCGTGTTGTAGGAAGCAAAGTGGATGTCCTCTCCTCTCCGCCAAGCTGCCACGTGGGTGAAATCCCCACAGTGCCCAAGTTCAGCCGAAAGAAGTCATTCAACGAACTTCATTTTCTAAGACAAGATATTTTTATCATGTGGAGGTTTCTTCAGCCACAATCACATTGAACATTGTCCTCAAAGGTTCCGTGACTTGAGAAACCAATGGAGGAAGCCGGAGCTCAGCTTTCTGCTCAACTTCCCACAGGCTCTGCGGCTTACGTTAACAAGCACACAGCCAAAACTAATTTGCTATCATATTATGAGTTATGAATAACAATGAGGATTTATCTGCGGAAACTTTGCTTCTCTGCTAACTTCATGATCTATTCCCAGTCAAATTCGATTGCGTCTGCAGATGATTTGTTCTGTCAGAGAACATGCTGGGACGATTGTTGCTGTGAAGAAATGAAGTTACACAATAAATTGCTTGACGGCTTCTGGATTCTTGAGGAGTTTGAATTTGAAAACAGAATCATACCCCAGGCCTGGATTTGACATCGGAGAACCTCTTGCGACATTTTTGTTAAACTGGACCTTCACTGGAGAAACATTTCACGGAACAAACATCCGGTTTTCCACCGTGTTGGAGGAAAACAACATTTCATGTGAGTGTTGATTCGGTCTGATGACAATGACAGAAAATTAATTTTGACGCACGAATAAATTTGACAGGAAGGTCAATTCTCCTGTCCCCCTTGCCTTTCCAGCTGGCAGTGTGGTGCATCTGGGATCTGGTTCACGGGCCTTTGAACAAATCTTCAATTTGGACCGGCAGACCGTTTGTGACAACTGCTTTGTAGACAGAGAAGGGAACCAAAATGACCTTTTTCAATCAATCAAACACAGTTTCATTTGCTGAATGCAAAAACAGGTTTTTCCGTGGAGGGATTGGAGACCGAAATGCTCGAGAAAGCCACAGGTTGTGCAAACAAAGTTTGTTTCTGCTAAAACCCAGAACAAGGACCACTTTCGTTTCATCGAGCCTTGGTACCTCGAGCTCCAATCAAGTTCAGGACAAATTTATGCGGCCACAAACAGTCAGGCATCTTCGTAGAACCGACCGAGCTGCTGTCTTCTGTCACAAAAAGCCATCAAACCATTTGAGCCTTTCGGGACCTCGGTGGGGAAGACGTGTGAGGCTGTAGGTCCCTTTGGGACAACGTGACTCCAGCTATCAGGCTGCAATTAGAGCCTGATTAGATCGAGCCTGTGATACGACCCCACTTCAACACCGCGCGGGACAAGCCTCTTGTCTTCAAGCTGCCAATTATCTGTGCGCCGCATCAAATAATCCCCTTCAAGCAGGCGGATCTGCTCAGATTCCACTGAAAAGCTTTCTTTCCCTGTTGTGTGAGGCTGAGTACTATGCCTGTGTTCTTCGCTCAAGCATTCGATGTCAGTGGCTCACCCACGGGAAGGAAGTAACCTTTGAAAATGTTATTGTGAGCGAGGAGGATTTGCCAGGATTTCATCTGAGTGCTCTTGCCACAAAGCTGATTTGGACCCATCTGTTGCTTGTTTGAGACGAAATTGTCTGGCTAACGTTATTACGTCTTTACTTGTGACCACTGGTAATTCTGCGGCTCGCTTTCATTACCGCCCAACACGGAGAAGGTGTAAAGTGCTGCTCGTGGGTGGCCATTAGCAATTTGACCTGTTAGCAGGATTAATTCGGGCACGTCACGCCATCTGAGAACATCGGCCAAGCTGTGGCTGTCTCAGATCTCGACGCAAAATAATTTGCTTCCCCACAGAGGAGTCCACTTGAAGTTTTGCTCTTGGTCCAAGACTCTTGTTTCGTGATTTATCGAGTTGTTTGCCTGGCCACTGTTGAAACATACAGAGAAACTGCAAACACAGTGCACAGAGCTTGACACTGCTGCAGTTTGTTTGCCAACTGGAAATAGTCTGACAATCAATTTGAATAAAACTCTCAATCAACCTCTGATATAATCACAAGGAGCCCAAAAGGAAGATATTTTGTCATGATCCTGTGAAAGGAAGGAGCGACAGCTTCTGCGGCGCAGACATATCCCTCCTGTTGGGTCCTTTCCTCACTTCTCTTATGAAGCAACATTTATCAGCGCCAGCTTCTAATGTGGTGTTCATGGGGTTAAATGATTCCGCTATTAATAACCCAGGATTCCCTTTATTAGAGAATCTACACAAGCATACAACAGGTCAAGAACTGTCTGAATTGCTTCATCAATCATTGGTAATGCAAGCACGCCAATGTCACTAATTCACACAAAACGCGCTGTGTTCGTTTCCAAGCCACTCCATGATTCCAGTCAAGTGCAGAAAGATCTCCGGGCAAGCAAACGAGCATGGTGAGGTTTTGCACGTCTGTCCCTTTCACAGGTTTGTTCATGTTTGCTGGACACTTTCTGAAGAGACTTTTCACTTGCCGTCATGTGTTCCCCGGAGACCATAAAAGTCGCGAAGTTGCCCTCTCATGCTGTTTTGTTAAAAAAATTTGGAACATCCTTTAAAACTGGTGCAAGACCTGCAGTGAAAACTGTTGGACCCTTGCTGCAAAGTTTACCTCTCAGACAACGAAAAGACTCTTTCGTGTCACTGCTTTCAGTTTCAAGTTGCTTCGTTTTCTTGGTACACATATGCTTGGGAACACATGATATTCAACCAACATGGAGACATAGATCTGCTGTCGGTGCAGTGCGTTTCATGACAACAATTCGATTTTTGGTTGATTGGTTTTCACTTATGTCCTTTGGTGGTGGGGAAATATCTACGACCCGTGGGTGGCAAGGTGTACACTTCAATCTTGCACCTCCACTGAAGCTGTCTCGCGAGCGGAAGGAACTTTGGCTGCTTTTGTCAGAAAAGTCCCTCACTCTTGCAATCTCGTAAATTCGAGTTGCAAACGTTGTTCATGCCGATGGAAAGTGCCAGTGGGCTCTGCGAGGGGAAATTACAGGATTGATTGCAGAATCCTGCAGAGTTGCGGCATGAAATGAAACAGATCAGTTCTTCCATTGTACAACAGTGTGCCGCAACAATGAACTCCTCCTGCTGAATCAATAATATCACTTCAGCTTGATTTCTGTAAGTGGATAAAATGGCAAGCGAATTGCGTTGGAACGTTTTGGAAGTTTTGGGAGTTGTTGGAAAATGCTTTTTGTGTGCCCATCGCTTGGAAACAAATCTTGAAAACACGTTTGTGAAACATCAGGTCACTGTTGTGATGCACACCACACTTTGTTTTGCAGGTTGAAACGTGGCAACAAATTGCACAAGCGAAACCTGGAAAAGTGGTTTCTGTCGTCGCTGCAGATGTGTTTGCTTTGTATCTGAATTGTGATTTCCACCTCCCTGTCAAAATCACCACAGACGCGTCACACCAAATCTACCGCCCTGGACCCGGCGGAAATGACTGGATTGATTGTGGCCTCGCGGAGTGCTGAAGCATGAAGTCCAACTGATCAGGTCCTCTTTGTGCAAAATATGCTCAATTCAGATAGGCAAATTTTGTTGTTGGTGGCGTTTCGAATTCAACAAGCTGACTTCGCGTCCAGGGAGAGAACATCCTGTCCTTGTTGCGTCTGAGACAAGGTCGACGACGCTGTGGTCAGAAAACCAAATTTTCGTCATCGGCGATGGCTGTCTGCGAGCAACTATTCTGTTTGCGAAAAGCGCTACCATGGCCCATGTCTTATTCTCAGTCGCCCATGAAGAGTCAGAACTGAACTGAGACTGAGAATGAGAAACAGAAGGATGTCCCTCTCGCGCGCGAACTCAGTGTCTGTGATGCCTGAGTTTTCCTCACACAGCCCTAGAAGGTCTTCACACACACACACACACACGCACACTACACAGACTGGAAACCAGTGTCGTCTCTTTGCTCGACATCCACTCCAAAATCTACACAGGTCCAGCATACAGGCGCAGTCGCACACCCATCCGCAGATGGAAATGTCATGAAAGAACAACAAATGTCATTCTCTGAAGTCAAAGTGGTGTCAAGAAGCTCCAAAGAGCTCGACAAACATTGAACTGACAATACATCACAAACTCACAGTTTTGTACACAAAGGAAACATCTCAAATTGCCTATTGAGCAATTTATCGCCTCATTCCTTCCATGATTCCCCACACAAATATGGAAGCACTTTTTTCCAGAAATCCCCACAAGCAGCTTACACAGTAAATTGGTGGCAAATTTCCTCCCAGCCAACTCAAATCACCCCAGATATTTGCCACGCGATATGACCATTGCACATTTCATGGAGCGCATGAAGAACCATTCTCTTCTTGCCAGTGTGTCCACAATGGCGGCAGAATGGGACTTGGTTTTCGATACTCAATGAATCTTCAAACGACAATTTGTGCCCATAAAAGCTCGTCGTATTGTCACGCAACGACCCGTAAACACCTCCAACAATGCTGCACTGGTGTGAGCCAGGAAGATGCGCTGACACGTGTGAAGCTGGAGTCGTTTTGTTTGGCTCATGGATCTGACTTTGTGATCTGAGAAACTTACTCAAAGTGTTCTGTTTCTGGGAAGAGCAGGTGTGTGAGTCAATTTGGTGAGAAAAAGTCATCAACCAAAGAGAATGCCGAAATATAATCGCCGTCATTGCCGTGATGTGCCAGCGCAATAAAAGACATTTTTTGACATATTCTCGAAATAATGTCTATTCCTTCCAAGTTGTTCATTGCTTTCCCATAACTTTGGACACATGTTGTGCGATAAAAGCTGTGTTCTGAACTTGCCTGAGGCAGAACAAAGCCACGTAAGGACCCAATTAGGGCTACAACGGACATCTCACTTGAACATGTAGCACCATCAGGAGACGTCAAGCTTCCGGTCGCCAGGATACTTACCTGCAAACAGAAAAGAGACACGTCGTTTGAGTGTTCGTGAATTTTCAACATTTAGAAACTGAAATGTAAAGTCAGAAAATTTGCTGCTGAAAAGAACAATCGAGTTGTGTTCAGTTGTGATGGTCTTTCGGTGCAAAAAAAAACGAAGGAAAACAAAAAGGCGCAGGCACAACGTGACATGGAAAGGTTTCCACGAGATTCAGCAAAGAATGAACACAGTAGTAAATCACTTGATGCAAGACAATGCGAACAGCCCTGCTGAGGTTAACGATCCCAAATCTGTTAATAACCTGGTGATAAAACAGACAAATTTGCTGGAAAGAACCTAATTGAGGCGGCACCAGCTTATCAATTAGAGGTAATGGGCCAGAAGTAATCCTTCTCCTTCTGTCTTTACATCCAAGAAAAATTTCCAGCGTGCTCTCTTCCTGAAAATTTGGTTCAAAAGTGTATGGTTCGTCCCAGGTGATTCGCGCATGCTGATCTCTGTGACTACCCGTGTGCAGGAAGAAACGAGGTATTTGCTGTCATGAAAGAAAACAGTGAGACGTACGAGATCACGCCAACGTTCAACTCCACAGGCAGATTGCCAGCTGGATAAGTTTTTGACCTCAGCTTGGTCTCAGTTATAATTCAAAAGCCGATTATCAGAAAATATTTGGTCTTCCCTTACTGAGACACACTTGATCATACCAACGTTCAACTGGACAGGAAGATTGCCAGCTGGATAAGTTTGTGACCTCAGCTTCAATCTCAGTTATATTTCATAAGCCGATTATCAGAGTCGGGCAAAATCTCTCTCAACATCTCTGAAGCTTTTTTTTTTGAAATATTGATGACTCAAGAAGCTGACAGACGATGGAGTTGGTTCGTACCTTTCGTTTTCCTTTGGCGCACGATTGCACGAGCTGTATTTCCAAGTCACTGCTTCACTCCACATCGGCAGCTTGTCGACCAACTTTCAGCTCAAACACACATGCCAACGCTAAAAATGCATTTTTGTGTGTCACAATGAAAGCAGAAGTCACTGATTTTGAACGTTGTCGAATTCTTTTCTCAAAAACCGATTGGAACTTATGTTCAATCTGGTGAACAAAGCATGTTTGTGCGATTCCCAATAAAAGGTCTCCATTTCACTGATGATTTATTGTACCAAGAAGCAAAGGCTTCACCAGACCACCTCCCAAGTACAAAAAAGGCCGACAGAGCAAGGTATTTTCTTGTCGTCACTCCAGCGATAACTTTATCAAGGAACTGCCTCAAGTTGTGTGAATTTAATAAGCCTCTCTGCGGCTCGCTTTGACACATTCAATTTATTATCTTACAGCAGCGTACGAACAGTAAGCTCGTTTGCGTTCTAATGTAAGCTGCAGACATTGAAGTAAATTTGATCAAATTCTATTACCATTCAGATGACGCCGTGGAAGTTTTTCGTGCGCTCTGCTGCTCGGAAAACAACGCCAAGAAATTGTCGCACTCAACGGAGGAAGACTGAAAACTCTACTTCAATTCTTTGTGCCATGCAAGTTTTGTTTCTGCGAGTCAGACCAACGGAACGGTCCGTTTTGACGCGTGTCTGTCTCCTGTGGTGTGAGTTCGGCACAACTGTGGTCCTTCAGTCCTTCAGTACAATGCCCACGTGTACATGCGAGAAACAGTCTGCAAAAGAAAGCGCACCACAACGGAATCTTCTCTTCTTCAAATCTGATTACGTGGCCTTGAGAAGTGCAGAAGGATATTCACGAGAGACTCGGGGCGAGCCAGAGACCGGATCAGGTAAATCAGACTTGTCACTTGTGATGATAGATGATGCCTGTCGGAATCATTCCTCACGTGCGCGCTCGGCCACTTTGTTGCCTTTGTCTTCATTTTGTTGCCTTGATTTCAACCATCCATGGAACATGCAGAATTGCTGCAAATCAAACACATTCGAGTGCTGAAATCGCGACGGAAATGAAAGAAAACTACCTTCATTGCTTTGCATGAAAAAACAAAATTGAGACAGAGACAGAGAGCTCAGTTGAAGCACGAAGTTTGTCAATGCAATTCCTGATGACAAAAATCGATGGGCCATTGTGGTGGAGTGACTTATTCCTCTTGAGTGAAACACGGAACATTTAATGGCAGTTTAACTGGAGTGCCGCATTGATCCTGCAGGGGATTTGGTGTTGTTGCGCACACAATTGCGCTCCACAGTGAAGCTGTTTTGTGGCACGACAATGTTAATTAATCATTGATGACAATAACTCCCTCAATTTCCGATTGCGGAAGGAAAAACTTTTTCTGATAAGACAGTCGCTTACTTTCACCCATTAAATACACTGAGTCACGCTACTGGCCGGAAATCTCAGTGTTCTTGTTTCTCTGTTCCTTCTCTGTGCTTTGTCGCATCCAGTTGCTGATTCAAAGATCCGTTTTGGAAGTTCCTGAGAAAAGACCGTTTTGACCTCTCTATCAATCTATTGTACGCGGTAAGAGCCATTGAAAGAGTTCCCACTGGTTCCTGCCATTTTTCGTGTCTTACCGATCCATCGCAGTCGGTTGTGAACTTTCCTTGCGTCCGGAAATGAG
>JAAUXT010013323.1_pt1 | contig 10645 bp, 14 predicted proteins | sample 7278171 | NCBI WGS metagenome assembly JAAUXT01 (sample SAMN14350112, study PRJNA611818) | marine sediment metagenome | isolation source: surface marine sediment (1.8m) | place: French Polynesia: Moorea | collected 2018-08 | reverse complement strand
GGGTCCGCCCCAGTCTCTACGGGATTCGAACTCTACTTGTACAATATTCCACAATGACGAAGCGCGACATACCGTATCCACCCGTGTGTAAGACACACCTGTTCGTCCCAAAATTGAGCACCAAAACTGGGGGTGCGTCTTGTACATAGGGAAGAGATCACTATTTCAATGTGATCTAAAACCAGGAAATGCAGGCAAAATTCATGGTGTGTCTTTTTCCTGGACGCGACTCAAACATACGGAACCGTATTCACTCCACGCAGCGTGCACGCGCCAAAAACGAACAGCACAAGGCACGAGTTCTGAGCTGCACCGGGAGATTTTGAGTGCGCGACACACGGGTGACAACGGTAATTCGCATCAAGAACGGCAGAAACAAAAATACGAAGAATTGTGGAATAATTCGAGTAATATTGCAAATAATCAATGCCGTATTTACCCATGTATAAGACGCACACCTTGGTGTTCAATTTTGGGACCAAAAGGTGCGTCTTGTACACGGGTGGAAACGGCATTTATTATTTGCAATAATACCTTGACAAATGAACACAGCATAACAATTTCAGATTTGATAACAATCTTAAAGCTGCGAATACAACACTAAACACACACGAAAAGTCTTTGAAGTTTTGGGTCCTTTATTTTCAAGCACCAATTGTGTGGACAGACCACGCAGCTGCTGCTTGAAAATAAAGGACCCAAAACTTCAAAGACTTTCTGTTCATCATCATAGTCATGGGCTGGATGTGGTACAAAGAACTTGACCCAATGCTTCCTTGAACAAAAAGCACTCGCGCTGAAGCACTCGTCCTGTAAAATTCAAGAAAGCATTGGGTCTCGCTCTTTCTTCCAAACAGAATGGCAGGAAAATGTTCCCAGAGAACAGACAGAAAACTATCTTCTTCTTCTTGTGCTGCTTTTTGGTTGTGATAATTATTTTCATCTTTCAAACAGAATTGCTCTTTGTAACTTTTGCAATTTACCCTGAAGATGGGAACGGAAACGCAACCAATTTTACTGGAAAGAGCAGCTTTTAGTAACAAACAGTTGACATTTATCTTTAAATTTTTTGTTTGTTTTCACAAAATAAATATTTATTGTTCAGTCTTCCCCCCCGATGCAGGGCGACCAAGTCTGAAATCTTCACGGGTCAGAAGAACCGAACTGCAGATCAAACCATGGGGACTTTAATGTTTACAACAAATGTGCAGAAGAACGTCTCAATTTCAGATTTTACTTGGCGTTACGTGTCAATTCGCAAGCTTCACTCGAAATGCACCTTCCTGCTTCCCCTGATTGAAGCTGTGGTACAGCTTCACCTGCAAGCATACCCAAAAGTAGTTTGGGTGTATGAAGCTGGCCCTGAAGCAGCTTAGGGTTGTTGTAAGCTGTTTGGGTTGATGCTCAGAGCTTGTTAAAAAAGAACCTGAAGTACCTTTCTTCACAACCTTACTGAATTTACTACATCAGGTTGTACCGAATGTGTTGTGAAGAGGAATTGAGCAGGGTGTGGTAGTTACTGGGTACCATCGGGCACGGCCGTGGGCACATGGCGACCACACCCACACAACATTGGTGCTGAAGGCCTCAACTGAAAATGTTTCAACCATTCAGCACTCAGAAGCCCTGGGTCAGCAAAACTAACACACACGTGCCTTTCCGCACGGTACAGGTAATCAACAGTCAACAGGAGGCGAAGTTGAGGATTAAATTAATCTCCTGTTGTCTGTTGAGAACCTGTTGTCAGGGCAACCAAAAATGCATTGGTGCCAAACATACAACTGTAGAAACTTGTGTCTTACAAAAGTTTCATCAGACGCAACCACGTGGCCAACAAACCACTCCACCAAGCTAAATAAAATATATATATATCAGAGACAAACAACAGTTTTCCTTCCCAGACAAAGAGCTGACGCGGAACCAAATAAAGGTTTCACCCCGACTGGAGCTTGGAGGCTTCAGGACCCCTGGATCCGCTGGAGGAAGACTTCGTTCGTCACAGTTTCAACAAAAGACAATTTTTTAAAATACAGCCAACCACAATGTGGGGCAACCTCCACCAAAAGAGACTAATTTTTTTTCGTTTTCTCTTTTCCTATTTTTTTTTGTTTTTGTTGTTATTTTTTGCACCGACGAACCTGCGGTGTTCACCAACGTCCCACGCATGCGTGCCGTGCCCCACGCAGATTGACGTGACGTCAGGTGGCGCCTCTGCGCACGAGAGCGTGTCGCACGAGAAACGAGGAGAAACGTCCTTGACCCCCCAGTCCCCCGCCCCAAACTCCACCGGTAGTTTCGGCCAAACAAACCATCATTTTCACGTACACGTCAGCGTATTTTGACGTACACGTCAGCGTATTTTGATGTACACGTCAGCGTATTTTGATGTACACGTCAGCGTATTTTGACGTACACGTCAGCGTATTTTGACGTACACGTCAGCGTAGACGTGGTGCTCACCCCGTGGGGGGGGTGGGGGTGCGTCCAACCAAACAGGGAGAGTTTTTGTCTCAAATTCTGAACAAATTTTGTTTTCTTCTGTGAACAACCAAAAGAAACGGAGGATGGAACAAATGAAACAAAATCACAAGCAATTTGCTTTCAACATGAAACTAGTGAGTGGTGAACCCTGCAGTGCGGTCTCTGCGCTCACGTCCCAAGTGCGCATGCGCACAGAACCCCCCTCCCGACCTGGCGTCTCCACGTTCGTCACGCGAACTCTTGTTTCCCGTGCGCCTCCCGTGCGGCCCCACTCCTCCCGCTCGTCTCCACGTTCCTCGTTGCTTCACGCTCCGTCCCCGGAGCCCTCCTCGGGCGTGCGACGCCACTGCCCCCTGGTGTCGCCTCCGCCCTCGTCCGGTCGCGCGGACGGCGGGCGGGTCAGGAACGCCGGCCACGGCAGCGCGCTCGGTGGCGGCGCTTCCGGCATCTGGAACCGCGGCGCCGCACGTGGCGTCGACTCCTCCTCACGTGCTTCTGGGCGATAATAGAGACTCACGTGCTGTGGTCCTGCTGTCGGCGCAGACATTCCCCACGGCGCGCCGCTGAAGCGTAGCGGCTGCGGCGTAGGCGGGAGCGGCGTCGCAGGGAGGGGCGGCAGAGCGGGGTGGCCGTGGGCAAGAGGGCCCGGGACAGACACAGGCTGGGCCGCCGGGACGTGAGAGGCTGGGACCGGGCCTGGTCCTGCTTGTGTGTGGAACCTTGGGAAGAAGCGTGCAGGTGCAGTGAAGGCGGACGGTGGGAGCCCCAGGGAGGGGACACTGGGCGCCGGGCCGGGGAACGCCGGGGGGAGTGTCGGGGGCAACGGGGAGCCGGGCGTAGGATCAGGGTGCGGATGTTGCTCCACCAGGTCGGACACTGGCGGCGATGCCGGAGTTGGGACCGTCGGTGGTGCCGGGCCTGGGCCCTCTGGTGGCTTGTTGAATGCGCCATGGTTGCGAATCGCCCACATGGGCATCGGCAGCGCTCTCGGGTCGGGTGGGTTGACGCGTGGGCGGGTCGGGTGAGCGGCGGGCACGGACACCGGGGGATGGGCGGGGACAGACGGCGGCGGTGGCGGCGGCGGCGGCGGCATGTGCGACAGCGCACCCGGCGATGCAGCGGAAACCTGCCCCGCGCGTGCGCGTTGTGCGTCGTCCATCTGGTGGGGAGAATCGGAACGAAAACACGATGAGGAAATTCGCGCAGTTGCATAAGACTCCTGTGAATCGTTTCGTTTCGGTTGACGAAAAGCGTCTGTGGTGTGACGACCTATGAGAGCCTTGTGTCACGTGGTCGTGACGTCACAAAGCGGGAAGCGTCACTCAAATATCACGTGCAACAAACGCTGAATCACCTCAATCAGTACTCACCGGCATGCACGCTGGAGCTGGTTGTCTCGCAGCCGATTGTCCTTGCATTGGAGCCGGCTGAAGCCCTGAAGCCGGTTGACTTCTCGGCACCGGTTGTCCATGCGTGACGATCTCGTCTCCGTCGTCTTCGTCGTCGGCAAAGCATTCAAACGTCGAGTGGAACGTCGCGTCAGTCGAGAGGCTCCCCGCCCCGTCGCCCCGGTTCTCTCCCGGCCGGTCTCCACCCTCCGCCGGGGAAACCGCGACGCCGAGCCCCGGAGGGCCCACGCCCTCGCGGCGGGACTCGGGACTCTCCCGCGGGAGGCCCACGCTCTGCTGCGGGCGGTCTCCCCTCAACCACGGCGGAAACATCCCCTTCAAGGTGGGGTCAGGCTGAAGGTGCCTCGGCGGATCCACGACCCTCTCCTCCGGGCGGAGGGGCCTCGGTCCCGGGGGAACCACGGCCCTCTGCCCCGGGAGGAAGGCCCTCTGCCCCGGGCGCCCGGCCCCCGTCTCCCCGCGCTGCGGCGTCACTCTCAGCCCCAGCGGACGGAAGGTTGACATCGACGCCTGCTGTTGTGAGAGAAACGTGTTTTCAAATGTAAAGTGTGCAAAGAAGAAAACTTCTGACGCCAGCGTTCTTGTCTGCTGCGCATCTGATTGGTTCCCTGACGATGGTGACTCTGACCGTGGTGCGGACACAGACTCCCTCTACTGACCGTGCTCTCTCTTTCTCTCTGGCCTCTCTCTCTCTCTCTCTCTCACTCTCTACTGGCCCTGCTCTCTCTCTCTCTCTGGTCTCTCTCTCTGATCTCTCTCACACATACAAGTCTCTCTCTCTGTTCCCTCTCACCCTCTACTGGCCCTGCTCTCTTTCTCTCTGGTCTCTCTCCCTCTGATCTCTCTCTCTCTCTCACAAGTCTCTCTCTCTGTTCCCTCTCACCCTGGCCCTGCTCTCTTTCTCTCTGGTCTCTCTCCCTCTGATCTCTCTCTCACACAAGTCTCTCTGTTCTCTCTCACCCTCCACTGGCCCTGCTCTCTTTCTCTCTGGTCTCTCTCTCTCTCTGATCTCTCTCTCACACACAAGTCTCTCTCTCTGATCTCTCTCACCCTCTACTGGCCCTGCTCTCTCTCTCTCTCTCTCTCTCTAGTCTCTCTCTCTCTTTCTCTCTCAGCTCTGCGCACCCACTGCGGACTCACAAAAAAACGTCCAGACTCAGAAGAGACCAAACTTACATTTCGTTGTGCCGAATACAGCTCTTCCTGCTCTTCTTCTGTCACGTCTCGTGACCTCGTGACAGCGTTTTGGTCGTGGACCCATTGAGACGTGCGCCTGAGAATCTCGTGTACTTCAAGGCTACAGGGAGATAAGTCCGCTGACCCGTTGTCGTCGTCGGCGGCGTCGTCACCGTCGCCGTGTCGTCGGTTGCCATCGGCGGCGCCACCGTCGCCATATCGTCGGGCGGTGCCGCCATTGTGCAGGCGAGGCTGCCGGTACTCCTGCTTCACGGCCGCCTGACCGCACTCGCTGTCGCTATCACAGGGCAGTGGGTAGTGAGGGTTGCCCGACGTCCCGGCGGCGTTGGCGTTGACGGGAACCGGCGTCAGAGGGCGCCGGCGGTACTCCTCGCTGCTGCGGATCTGACTCGAACAATCCTCCGGTTCGACCCACACGTACCCGTCGCTGTTGCTGCTGCTGTTGCGACTGTCGTTGCCGCGGTTGTTGCTGTTGCGACTCTCGTTGTTACTGTTGCGTCTCTCATTGTTGCTGTTGCGACTCTCGTTGTTGCTGTTGCTACTCTCGTTGTTGCGGTTGTTGCTGTTGCGACTCTCGTCGCCGCGCGGCTGGATGTGGAGAACGTAGTGAAGGTGTTCCTCACGGCTGCTGGCGCTGCGGTTGCCATGGCGACTCTCGTTACCTGGTGGGTGTGTGGGAACGACATGCAAGTGCTGCTCTGTACCAGCGCTGTTGTTGTTGCTGGTGCCGTTGTTGTGACGGGCGAAGTGTTGTTGCGAATGGACGATCGGATGATGGTGTACGCGTGTTGGAGCGCTGTTCCTGTTCCTGTCTTGCCGTGACGCCGTGACGGTCCCAGACGCCGCCGTCGCCGGGTCGTGGCACGAGCTGCAGGAGCCGTCGCGCCGCCGATGGGACGTCCCCCTCTGGATGCACGACTCTATGACGCTGTCATACAGCTGCAACTGGCGCCAATACTCGTCGAGTTCGTCCGAGGAATACGATCCCGGCAGCACTGCGAATGAGACCAAAGCGACTGAATCAGAGAGAAGGCGCTGCGAATGAGACCAAGGTGACTGAATCAGAGAGAAGGCGCTGCGAATGAGACACAGGCAACTGAATCAGAGAGAAGATGCTGCGAATGAGACCAAAGCGACTGAATCAGAGAGAAGGCGCTGCGACTGAGACCAAGGCGACTGAATCAGAGCAGATCCAGGATCTGGTTCAATGTGCCACTCCCTCCGGTACTACAAACTTTGAAAAATTCTTTTTTTTAATGGAACATCATCCTCGCACTTCCCTCAAAAGGAGAGCCAACCGGTTGCACTGTTTTACACTGCGAGCGCGCACGTTTTTGAAGCTGTTGAAGGTCAGTAAGGGGTTTTCACATTGATGACGGCATCAGCTTTTGTGATTTTGACAGCAACTTTTCTTGATGACGCCAAAGAATGGTCTGGACCATTTTCTGAAACCCAATCAATGTGAAAACCCAATGTAAAAACGGCTTTGGTTGAAGTCGCTCGCTTCCTTTTTCGCCCCCACCTCTCGATCACATTTTGGACCCGCCCCTGGAGCTGCTGTTCTTACCGTTCTCCGCGTCGCTTTCGTGTCGTGACGTCATTTCCGGTCCACGTGACGCCGCCGTCGCATTCCGAGTATCTTCGCGACTTGACGTCAACATGCCCTGCACGGCGTCGTTTGCTTCTTCTATCGGCATCACGAGCCACGTCAGTGTCCGTGTCACGTCTAGCACGGCGTCGCGTATTAACGTCTCCACGTCGCTTCCGTGTCGTGACGCCATTTCGGGCCCAGGCGATGACGTCGTCGTCGTCGTCGTCGCGCGCTGCCCTGACGCCGTCGTCATCGTGTCGCTGGACGCCGTCGTGTACCGGACGGACGTCGTCGCCTGCGCCTCCGATGGCGTCCTCGTGCTCGTCGTCACACACGTGGTCTCACGACTCATCTCGGGCTGAAAACACACAACGTGTAAACCTATCAGAAGCGAAAATTATCCTGCAGTTTGGTCATCGCTCGCACCCGGTGGTGTAGTGGTTAGAGCGCCGGCATTCTGAGCCGACGACCCGGGTTCGATCCCGCGCTGAAAGTGTGTCCGAGCTGAAGGACAGATGTCTGGCACTTGAACTCAATGGAGGAGGACCACAGGACGTGGCCTGCAGGGCTGGACTGAGGAGGGGTGTCCACCCGCCCTGACCAGACACCGGACGCGTGCCGGGAATAGTTGCGCTGACCGCCCACACGGTGGCGACCTCTGCGCGTGCACTGCCGACACGAACCGACTTGCCTCAAGTTGAAGTGCGTTTTCTGGGAAATCGGATGTGGCGTGATCCAGTAAACTGACGACCCGGCCTGGTGCACCAGATCAGCGCCAGTTCAGTGACTGCGTCAACACTGATTATCGCTCAGCAAACACTGGTTCTGTTGGTCATGAGCGAGGCGACAGCACCGCCATCTGTGGTGAGGAGGGGAAGCGTCGGGTCCAGCCGCCCGCCTCGAAGCAACGCCCACTTTTTTGCGCAGGAGGTGTTAAAATGACGTTCTCGAGTTGGTCCCCTGTGACACACATACACATACACACACGCACACTCACGACGCTGATCGCAAAGTCACGAGTCTGCCCCGTAATATCGTGACCTTTGCGTCAAGAGGGTCAAAGCGCCCCCGTCAACAAACTACCAACAACACTCACCTTGATCACCACACACGCACCACACACGTGCTCACGCACACACAAACACGGACAAGCAACATTTTGTTTTTCAAATGTGAAAAAAATCACTTTGCAGTCATCGCACAGCAATTTTCAAGAAAAAAAAAGCAAAAAAGGCTTGGGATAGTGAAAAAAGAACACTTTTTGAGGGGAAAAAAGGCACATTTTTGTCCAAAGAAGCACTCTTTCAAGGTTTTACAAAATATCTCAAAGAATATATTTTGATCCTTTCTAATTTTAGGTTATTATTCTGTTGTATTTATCATTTGCTCTTTTCAGGTGGTACAAAAAAGCCTGAGAAGTAGATAATTTGTATTTTATGAATTGTTATCTGAGCAAAGTTTTGAGGTGTTTATTTTTAAAGGCCAAAAAGTACACAAAAAATACAATTTTTATCAATATTTCCCCTAAATCAGAGAAAAAAAGCACTTTGAGGCCAAAAAAAACACAAAAAAGCAGGCCACTCAAAAAAAAGCACAAAAAGCACAGTGCTTTTTGAAAGCACTTTGTACGAGCACTGCACTTTGAAGTCGCTGTCCCCCGGAAGAAAAATGTACCCCTCTTCAAAATATCTTTCTGTGCAATCCAGCCTGTTGACCCTGGGTCCCCGTGGAGGAGATCAGACTTTGACTCAATCAACATCTCCTTTAACGAGTCCATAAACTCGGCTGTAGCAGCAGAGTTGCGTTATCGTGCCCTAGCTGAGTCAGACATCACGTGCAGGATCCATCAAGGCACACACCAGCAAGCGGAATTTTTAGTGATGTACGGTGTGCCAAGTCTCTTGTCAGGGCTGTTGACCACAGTAAATCACGCGAGGCCAGTCAGCCATTTTTTGCTGCGAAAGAAACATGCCTCCCTCCCCACACCATGCAGGATCCCCTCTAGCGACCCAAGGGTCCCGACCCTCAGAAACTTTTCCATGCAATTTGCATAAAAATTTGCAAGTCTTGCAATATTTGCACGTTTTCCCTTGCAAATGCTGGAATGCTACGACGCAAAATGCTTGCAAGTCATTTCTGACGAAAGTGCAAAGGCAAAATGCTAGAAATTCGTCCCAGACAAGTACTCCGTGTCATTTCAAACATTCAAACAAAGGGGTTCGCCTTGCACAAGGCTATGATTGAATTGGTATGGAGCTGCGGAGAACTCGTTGCATTCTGCGTTTTGCGGTAAAATGTTGGGTGGCGTCAAAATTTAACATGATGCCCAATATGCGGCAGGTAGCTTGCCGCAGATTATCGCTGGGAGCCGCTCCTTGACACCAAAAATTTGCGGACACAGGCATCAATGATGCCGCAAAACGCATGACGCAGCTCTGTATGAATTCAGCTGATGAGTTCATCTTGGTTTCCATGGCACCTTGACACCAGAATACAGAGGCAAACGTTCGGTGTGTGCCTTTGAGACATGCCGTGCAGTATTTCCCGTACCGTCTCGTTTTTTGACGTCAAAAGAACGGTCTGGACATTCTTCTGATGCCCACCAAATTGGCGCCATGTTAAATTTTGACGTTGGTGTCAAAATTCCGCAGTCAACGTCAAAGTTTTGACACGGGTGGCACCAACGTGAAAACGGCTGATGGTCTGGACCGTTTTGACGCCCACCAATTGGGCGTCAGGTTAAATATTGACGTTGACGTCAAAAATTCTTCTGTCTTTGACGTCGACAGCACCAATGTGAAAACGGCTTGTGCCAAAGAAACAGAGGTAAACTGACACCCTCGCGTTGTGCGCACTCCTTTGTTTGTTGGTCATTCACACGGGTGAATACGGTAGTGTGGTGGTTTTTGCCTTTTCACCTCATTTTTGGTTTGCACCTGTTGACCTGATTATTTGTTCGCACCTGTTCACCTGAACAGTATTTGGAGCAACAGGGACTGGTTCGTGACCCATTGTTGAACACAACAAAACAAAGTGCTGGACAAACTCGCAATTCATGTCGGCGCACGAACAATTCACACTCACTCACTCTGTCTCCTCTCCTCTCTCTCTCTCTGTACGTGTGTGTACGAACATTGATGATGCTGACGTGTGCGTGTTTGTTCATCGTACGCGCGGTAAAGTGTGGCGGCGCGCGGGGCGGCAGCTGTCGCCGTGTTTTCGCTGTTACTGCGCGGCGGGCTGAGCCTCCCTCGCTCGGGGCGTCGCTCCCTCCGCCGCCCGCACACACACACACGCACATAACTTTCATTCACGCACGCATTCCTCTGCTCACACAGCCTCTCCCTTTTTCTCTCCCATCTCCCCTCGCTCTTTCTTTTTTTCTCTCTCCCTCTCTGTCACACACACACGCACGCACACACAGCCTTCATTCACGTACGCACACCTCTACTCACACACACGCTCCAACTTACTGTCTGTTTCACGTTCGTTGCGCCCATCTCGCTCGCACAGAAGGACACTGGGAAAAGAACAAAACATTGCGAATCATTTTGGTTTGAACAAACGAACGAGAATGTTACAATTGGGAGGTTCCGCATCAAGCAGCGTAGACGTAGACGTGAGCGTCGAAAGCCCCCCGCCTACGCCATCTTGTGACGTGAAAATTGTGTATTTCACATCACAGTGAAACATAGAGGTTTGTGAAGAACTAAAGGTGAGAGAATAACATTTTGACAATTTTATGAACATTGCGATGGTTTTGAAATGACTTCCCCATGTTTTTGTCACGTCTACGCTCACGTCCTCGCTGAAGTTTGGGTTTGCGGAACCTCCCCAATGAAACTGTTCGTGCACGAGCCCCCCCCCCCCCCCCCCCCCGTTCCCGTATCAACCTTCGTTTAAGACGCGCAACATAGACCTTACCTTAGGGAAAAGGTAAAAAAACGGCGGGGGGGGGGGGGGTGGG
>JAAUXT010092174.1_pt1 | contig 10646 bp, 9 predicted proteins | sample 7278171 | NCBI WGS metagenome assembly JAAUXT01 (sample SAMN14350112, study PRJNA611818) | marine sediment metagenome | isolation source: surface marine sediment (1.8m) | place: French Polynesia: Moorea | collected 2018-08 | reverse complement strand
GTGGGTTCAGTAGTGGTGGTTGGTTCTGTTGTGGTGCTTGGCTCAGTTGTAGTAGTTGGCTCAGTTGTGGTGGTTGGTTCAGTAGTGGTTGTTGGTTCAGTTGTGGTGGTTGGTTCAGTTGTGGTGGTTGGTTCAGTTGTGATTGTTGGTTCAGTTGTGGTGGTTGGTTGAGTGGTGGCGGTTGGCTCAGTAGTGGTGGTTGGTTCAGTAGTGGTTGTTGGTTCAGTTGTGGTGGTTGATTCAGTAGTGGTGGTTTGTTCAGTTGTAGTGGTTGGTTCTGTTGTGGTTGTTGTTTCAGCTGTGGTGGTTGGCTCAGTTGTGGTCATTGGTTCAGTTGAGGTGGTTGGTTCAGTTGTGGTCAATGGTTCAGTTGTGGTGGTTGGTTCAGTTGTAGTGGTTGGGTCTGTTGTGGTGGTGGGTTCAGTAGTGGTGGTTGGTTCTGTTGTGGTGGTTGGCTCAGTGGTGGTGGTTGGTTCAGTAGTGGTGGTTGGTTCTGTTGTGGTGGTGGGTTCAGTAGTGGTGGTTGGTTCAGTTGTGGTGACTGGCTCAATTGTGGTGGTTGGTTCAGTTGTGGTGGTAGCTTCAGTAGTTGTGGTTGGCTCAATTGTGGTGGTTGGTTCAGTAATGGTGGTTGGTTCAGTTGTAGTGGTTGGCTCAGTTGTTGTGGTGGGTTCAGTAGTGGTGGTTGGTTCTGTTGTAGTGGTTGGCTCAGTTGTTGTGGTGGGTTCAGTAGTGGTGGTTGGTTCTGTTGTGGTGCTTGGCTCAGTTGTAGTAGTTGGCTCAGTTGTGGTGGTTGGTTCAATAGTGGTGGTTGGTTCAGTTGTAGTGGTTGATTCAGTAGTGGTAGTTGGTTCAGTTGTGGTTGTTGGTTCAGTTGTGGTGGTTGGTTGAGTGGTTGTGGTTGGCTCAGTAGTGGTGGTTGGTTGAGTAGTGGTTGTTGGTTCAGTTGTGGTGGTTGATTCAGTAGTGGTGGTTTGTTCAGTTGTAGTGGTTGGTTCTGTTGTGGTTGTTGTTTCAGTTGTGGTGGTTGGCTCAGTAGTGGTGGTTGGTTCAATTTTGGTGGTTGGCTCAGTTGTGGTGGTTGGTTCAGTTGTGGTTGTTGGCTCAGTTGTGGTGGTTGGTTCAGTGGTGGTTGTTGGTTCAGTTGGGGTGGTTGGTTCAGTGGTGGTGGTTGGTTCTGTTGTGGTGGTTGGTTCTGTTGTGGTGGTTGGTTCTGTTGTGGTGGTTGGTTCAGTTGTGGTTGTTGGTTCATTTGTGGTGGTTGGTTCTGTTGTGGTGTGTTCATAAGTTGTGGTTGTAGACTCAGAGCAAGCTGGTTTTGGTGTCCATGCTCCATTTTCCAGGCAGGTGATATTCCCAGTTGTGGTATCATTGCAGATGTAGGTCACCTGATCACCAGGGTGGTAGGGGCCTTGATACTCTGTCCTCTTGGAGAGTGGGACACCTCCAGGCTCTGGGCATGTACCTGCAAAATTACGTACAATGTTGTACTTGCATTCACACGGATGTGAGTATTGTCCCGAGCTTCACAACGATAATCTGCAGTTGAGAGACAGACATGAAAAAATTCATGGAAAATTCTGTGGTCGGGTGAAATAAATAATCATTGTTCTCCAAGGGGCATTGTCGAGGAAGAATATGATTTGGAGTTACATTAAAATTTGTGTGGCTCTTCCTGTTCTGTAACATCAAAAAAGTTGTGAAAGATTCTTACCATTATCACCACACTCCAGTGCACTCCAGACAAATTCAGTGGAATAGCATCTTGGGAGAGCAAAATCAGTAACTGTTCCAAAGTATTCCTCGTGTTTCAACCAGCAGAGGGAGCTGCAGTTCCATTGGTTCGTGTCTTCAGTGTCCACAGCACTCAACAGCAGTACCAGTGGACCTGGCATTTCCAGTGGGCGTGGCATGTTGATGAACAGATCTGGACTCAGTGTTGTCAGGTTGTTGGTGACCAGGGTGAGGAATCTTAGTGAGTACAATGAATCAAATGCTCCTTCTTCAACATAAGAAATCTGATTGTGTTCCAGAAATAACATCTCAAGTGAAAACATTCCACTGAATGACTTTGTCTCAATGACAGAAATTTGATTGGAGGAAAGAAATAGTTGTTTAAGTCTGTCCAGACCAAACAGAGCTCCTTCCTGGATTCTGCTGATTTCATTGCGAAACAGATAAAGAGTCTCCAACTGATGCAAAGGTTCAAAAGCTCCTTCTTCTAGGTGTGAAATATGATTGACATCAAGATAGAGCTGTTTCAGCTCAAGAAGACCCCTCCACTGGTTGACTCCACCAATGCTGTCAATGTTGTTCCCTCCCAAAAGAAGCATTTTCAAAGAGCCTAGTGAATCAAATGCTCCCTCTTCAATTGAGCAAATTTGATTGTTTTGCAATCCAAGTATGTTGCATTGATACAAGGTACTGAAGACACCAGCAGGAAGGGAAGTGATGGCATTACCCCCAAGATAAACTTCCACAGCTTCAGCTGGAATGTCCATTGGCACCTGAACAAGATTCCAGTATGTTCTGAAGAAGTGCCAGGTCTTGGAATTGTATTCATTCTTGCAGCTGCCTTCTCTGATACATTTGGCTCCAGTAGATTCAACAATGGAAACACATGCATTGACAGGTGGTATTGTGGTCTCAACTGTAGATATGGTGGTTGTTTCTGACCCATTTGCAGGTCCAATAGGCAGTGTTTGTGTTGAATTTGTGGCATTATCAATGGTTGGTGATGGTGTTGTTGCAATTGTTGCTTCTGGAATGAAACAGAAATAAATCTGTGATTTCTCCATGCATCACATTTGAGCATGGCCCAAAATGTGAACTGGGTGCTGCAAAGTTTGAGGTTCACTTTCAACAATGACCAGGATAAGAAGTTATGTGAGGTCCCGGCTGGGTCTTACAGACTGGGTCTTACCTGTGCAGTTTGGTTTGAGGGTCCAGGCCCCTCCACTCCTGCAGGTGATGGTGCCATTACTCGAGTCTGCACAGATGTACGTCACCTTTTGACGCCGGATGTAGGGCCCATCGTAGGCGGTCCTGTTTGAGAAGGGGAGTCCTCCTGGTTCCGGGCATAGACCTGACAAGAGATGTTCAGTTCCAGCTTGTTGGGAAACTTAGGAATGAAGGACAATGAAATGGGGTGATATTTTTGTAATTTTTTGGTTTCAATTGATGAAATGAGTTGAATTTGATGTGGAAAATTGTTTCTTGTGACATGAAACATGCTCTGTGATTTTGGGGTGTTTCTGAGTGGTATTTGTTGTCATTGTACTTTCACCAGTAAAAACAACACCCCAGATCTTGAGTCCTTTGATGCGACACACAAAACAAGGGTCAATTTTCATCTGTTCGAGTCTTGTTTTTCCAGACGTGCAAGTTTGCACAGAAAGACAACTTACTTCTTTGTGATTTGGACAGTATTGAATGCAGAGGAAATGTACACTCACCTGGATCCCCACACTGCATGGAGCTCCAGCTTTCTTCTTGACGCGAACAACTGGGCGGACTGTATTTCGAATTAGGTTTGTACCAAAAGTCCACAGTTTTGTGCTCCCATTCGTGCTTCAGCCAGCAGAGGGAGGTGCAGTTCCACTTGTGACTGGTAAATCCACCTGAGTAACTCAAACTGAGGTTCAGAGGGCGGGGCAGGTTGATGAACAGATCTGGGTTGAGAGTTGTGAAACTGTTGTCATGTAAGAAAATAGTGTTCAGTGATGCAAAAAGATCAAATTTGCCCTCTTCAATGCCTGAAATTTGATTTGATTCAACACCAAGACGTCTGAGCCCAATAAGATTCCCAGAAAGCCAATCCAAATTTGTGACGGAATTGTGTCCTAAGTAAAGTTCTTCCAAATAAATCAGGGAACTAAAGGCTCCTGGTTCTATGTGTGAGACTTGATTTCTCTCCACATTTATCCCTTTGAGGCTGGAAAGTCCCTTGAATGTTTCATTTTGAATGATGGTAATTTGATTCTGTTGGAGATAAATCCATTGCAGACTGAAGAGAGAATCCAAAGCTTCTTCCTCTATTCTAGAAATTTGATTGTTGGAAAGATAAAGCCATTTTAGATGATGAAGGCCGTTCAGTTCCCCACTGACACTGGAAATGAAGTTTCCACTGAGATCAATCCATATTAAATTTCTCAGAGTTTCAAAAGCTCCTTCTTCTATGTAAGAAATGATATTTATCCCAATATGAAGATGGGTGAGTTGATGGAGGCCCCACCATGTTCCCTGCATGATGCTGCTGAGTTGATTCCTACTGAGGTACAGCACCTCTACACCACCAAGAGAGGCAAAAGCTCTGTCTCTTATCTTTGAGATTTGATTCATGGTAAGATCCAGTACTTTGAGACTGGGAAGCCCCCTGAATACTCCTTCCTGAATGATGCTGATATTGTTCTGTTGGAGATTCAGCCTTCTGAGACTTATGAGGGAATCAAATGATCCTTCTTCAATGGTGGAAATTTGATTGGCCTCCAGATGCAGCTGAATAAGGCTGTGAAGACCCATGAGAGACCATTCCTCAATGTGGGTGATCATGTTTGAATCCAAATGAAGCAGGGTACACTGGGATAGGTGAATCAAGATTCTATCCTGAATCTTTGTGATAAAATTATGATGCAGATATACTTCCTTAGCCTCAGCTGGAATGTCATCTGGTATCTCAGTCAGGTTCCAGAATATTCTTTTGAACTTCCTGGTGTTGAAGAAATTGTTGCAATAGGTAATATTTGTGCATTGGGATTCAATGTGTTGGAACTGGACCAACAGCATCAAAGCACCTGAAATGGAAAAAAAATATATAACGTGAAAAATACGCGCCAAAACACAACAGCCGTCATGTGCGTGGAGACTTCGAGACCAGATGTCTGTGTCAAAGCCTGTCTGAAAGAGTTTGTATTTCATCTTTACAGGAAAGGAAGCAAAGCCGGATTCATACCCGCAGCCACACGCAAAGCGAAGTGCGGAGTCATCATTTTCCCTTCGTGTGGGTGCTGCAGACTTGTGCTGCTGGTTGTAGATGTTCCGCTTAGCGTTTATGTTGAAAGGCCGTTCGTTGTGGAACGACTCCAGCCACGAGCAGACTCTACCGCGGCTGCATATAGGAGCTGTCGTCAGTCAGTGACCTCTGGTTTCAATCCACAAAGATCACGAATCTCCAGCACCGTTCTTCATCTCGCTCACACAGACGAAGCACCGTTACTGAGGAAAGATCCTGAACGAGTGACTTCGTGATCGCAAATGGCCTTCACGAAAACCAAACCACAAAGAAAACAAGTCTGCCTGAAGATCTAGCTTCCCCAACCACTGGCTTCCTGGTCTCTCAAAAGCTATTTTATTTCACCCAAAAGAGATACATCCAAAGCATGTTGGTGCACGAAAGAACATTGTGAATCCCAAAGAATCAACTTCGTGCAACATAAGGAAAGTTCTCGTCAAACGCAACTGAGACCTGTCAGCTTCTTTGAGCATGAAAGCGAACCCCTGTTATCAAGCCCAGCAAAAAGTTTATCTTGCGTGAGAAGCAATCAACATTCTTTTCTCTCAGACTGAGAGTCAAGGCACCAAGATGCGTCTCTGCACGAATCGTGCTATTCTACCCACTGACAGCTCATTTATTACCCCGATCCAAATAGACACTTTATGCACAAGTATGAATGGAAAAAAGTCAGGTTTTGAGGATACTTTCAGCAACCCAGTTGGTATGATGCCCTCCGGGGTTTCCCAACGAACTTTCTCAGTAGAAAAAGTAAAGGTTTGAATCCGTACCCTGAAGTAAAGGGTACCGACAAAAGTACTCGTTGTACTCGCGTGTCAACAGGTGATGGATCTGCCTTTTACAAACCCTTTATTCGCAAGAAATTTACCCCGTGTGAGAGTAATTTTACCTCGCGTGGCAACACGATTCTGGTTTTGTTGTGCCTGACAGTACAATCTTCGGATTTTTCTTTTTTTGAATAATTTGCAAGATTTAGTTTTGAACAAGAAGTCTTTTCAGCGATGCCTCAGGCGAATTATTTATTCCATTCACTGGCATAACTTTCTTTCCGCTTTTCACCCAGTGTTCAGTTCAAATAGGTTCAGTGGCACTTTTGACACAAGAAAGTGGCAAGAATAGGCAGGCAAAGAGGCAAGGTGAATGTTTCCTATTGAAGTGAGATGTTAATTGAGTGAAAGATCCAATCCCACCCTGTATTTACCTCACCAGGTCTCCCGCCGTGTTCTCGAATCATAAAACGACAGCTCTGAATTGTGATCATTGGAAGAAGTTGAGTATGTGAAGATTTCTTTTCAGGGGCGAAATTGGAATATAGAAATTACATTTCTTTGTGAAGTGACAGGGTGATTGGTCTTAGCTCTTTGAAGTCGTCGCCGCCACACCAATAGCAAAATTTTATCAGCAAAAACGTTGCTGCCAAAGATTGTAAAAAAAGTCGAAGAAATCGAAGATGGCCTGAGTTTACAACAAGTTTTTAGCACGGGACGGACAGGTGAGGGGGTGAGGGGTGGCATCGGGCCTTGAGAACAACTTTGTCCCGTCACTCTTTCCATTCTCCATGATTCAGGACAAGATGGTTCCGAAACTGCCCCAAAGCTTTCGCCACTATGTCTTGCTCACACCAAACACTTCAAATCAGTCCCTTCATAACTTTCAATGCGTTTTACAGGCGCATGAAGCGAATGAGTCGAATTGAGATCCGGCATCGTGGAAATTGCACATCCTTGGTCAATACACTTTTTCAGCAAGCTAATGTATATATTTCAATATTGTGTGACACATTTTGCAAAAAAAGAACCATTTTTTCTTGGAACGTGAAACATGTCCTTGGTAATGCAAAGATTGTTCCTGTATCAACAAAGCAATTGAACAAAAGCAATAATAACAACACAGCAAAATAAATCAATGTTCCATGTGTTAAATTGTGTCCTTTCAGACCCTGATCTGCCTTTAAAGTTCAACAAGAAGCAAGAAGCAGTAAAATCAAGCAAAGCCTGAAACAATCATAACAGCGAAAAGTTGAATGATGGCAAGAAACAAAAATACAAGAAAGCAACTGGTGTGCTCACTCTTGCTGGACAGAGACATGATAGAGATATTCAACTGTGTGATTGGAAATCATGTTGCCCAGATTTCTTTGTTGCACATAGGTATCGTTCATGCTGTGATAATACATTGATATACATTGAAACTTTCTGCAAACAAAGCACTTGACTGAACAATTTAACAATTTAACAATCAAACAAAAGTGCTGGCAAATCCAGGTCAAACTTAGCACTGAGAACTGCCTGGAGCATAGACAGGGCTTGAATATCCAGAGTCCTTGGAGAATCTGAACATGATTGAAGGATTTCCAACAGATGTCCTGATGGGTGTGTAGGGATGGTTTTCCATGTACTCATAATCATCACTGCTTTCTTCCTGTATTTGGGAGACTCTGGGAATTGTGCTCATATAATCATGGCTTGTGTCATCCTGCTTTCTGAAAGACAATGGAATGTTTTTTTTGAGCAGTCACTTGTTGGGAAAGAAGAAAGAAACCCAACTCTTGTTGCAAGGTTGTTGCGTCATTCATGAGATTTCTCTGAAGGGGCACTTTCACTGACCTTAGTCGGTGTTGCACAAAAATTACTCCTCCAAGTATGGCAATGATGATGAGAAGAATCGCAAATCCAACTCCGACTCCAATGCGCTCCGACGTTTTGTCTGACCCCGGGGGAAGGCACGCAACAGGGGAAAATAAATTATTTCAACGTCACAACACTGTCATGGTCAACCATGCTCAGGCTGGCAAAAAACCTAAAGCCCTATTTATATTCTCTCACCTTCAACAATGCCATCGCTGTCTGCCGAATGTGTGTCACTATCAGAAACACCAACAGGTTCCCGAGTGGTGTCAGATATGCGAGGGGGTGATGTGGACACTTCAGAAACATCCAAAGACCTTGCGCTAGTTGCGGTACTGGTTGGTACAAGTGTGGTCGTGCTTCTTTCGGTCGTGGTTGGTGTAGTTGAGAAAGTCAGGTCACTTGTGGTTGTTGGATTAGTTATCGCTGTGGTTGGTTTTCTTGTATTGGTGGTTTGTTCCAGACTGGTAGTTGGTTCAGTTGTGGTGGTTGGTTCCATTGTGGTTGGTTCAGTTGTGGTGGTTGGTTCAGTTGTGGTGGTTGTTTCAGTAGTGGTGGTTGGCTCAGTTGTGGTGGTTGGTTCAGTTGTAGTGGTTGTGGTTGGTTCAGTGGTGGTTGTTGGTTCAGTTGTGGTGGTTGGTTCACTTGTGGTAGTTGGTTCATTTGTGGTGGTTGGTTCTGTTGTAGTGGTCGGTTCAGTTGTGGTGGTTGTGGTTGGTTCAGTTGTGGTGGTTGGTTCAGTAGTGGTGGTTGACTCAGTTGTAGTGGTTGGTTCCATTGTGGTTGTTGGTTCAGTTGTTGTGGCTGGTTCAGTTGTAGTGGTTGGTTCAGTTGTTGTGGTTGACACAGTTGTAATGGTTGGTTCAGTTGTAGTGGTTGTGGTTGGTTCAGTTGTAGTGGTTGGTTCAGTAATGGTGGTTGGCTCACTTGTAGTGGTTGGTTCCATTGTGGTTGTTGTTTCAGTAGTGGTGGCTGGTTCAGTTGTTGTGGTTGATGCAGTTGTAATGGTTGGTTCAGTTGTAGTGGTTGTGGTAGGTTCAGTTGTAGTGGTTGGTTCAGTAGTGGTGGTTGGCTCAGTTGTAATGGCTGGTTCAGTTGTAGTGGTTGTGGTTGGTTCAGTTGTAGTGGTTGGTTCAGTAATGGTGGTTGGCTCAGTTGTAATGGCTGGTTCAGTTGTAGTGGTTGGTTGAGTTGTGGTGGTTGGTTCAGTTGTGGTGGTTGGTTCAGTTGTGGTGGTTGGTTCAGTAATGGTGGTTGCTTCAATTGTAGTGGTTGGCTCAGTTGTAGTGGTGGGTTCAGTTGTGGTGGTTGGTTCAGTTGTGGTGGTAGGTGCAGTTGTGGTGGTTGGTTCAGTTTTGGTGGTTGGCTCAGTTGTGGTGGTTGGTTCAGTAATGGTTGTTGGTTCACTTGTGGTGGTTGGTTCCATTGTGGTTGTTGGTTCACTTGTGGTGGTTGGTTCCATTGTGGTTGTTGGTTCAGTAGTGGTTGTTGGTTCAGTGGTAGTGGTTGGTTCAGTTGTAGTGGTTGGTTGATTGTGGTGGTTGGTTCAGTTGATGTGGTTGGTTCTGTTGTAGTGGTTGGTTCTGTTGTAGTTGGTGGCTCCATTGTTGTTGTTGTTGTTGTTGTTGGGTGGGTTGTGGTTAGATCTGTTCTGTACTCTTCGGTTGTTGCATTCAGCCGTCGGGAAGACGGAGTTGTAGAGTTTCCTGCGTGAGCAACGAAACATTCACAGATTTTCGGGTTTGTTTGTTGTATTTGTGCCATTGCTGCTAAAATAAAAATAACTTTTTTTTTCAAGGCTTGTTTCAAGTACAAACAAGAATATTTCATTATCACTTTGATAAAGTGATACTGAATCAAGAAATCTCACCTTCACATGGTTGAAACTGGGTCCACTCTCCGTTGCTCTGACACGTGATGGTGACACACCCACCAAATGGGGACATGTAGGTCACGTGGTCCCCTGGGATGTGGGGACCAGCAGATCCGGTCTTGGTGGTGCCTGGTGGATCACCTGGGTCAGGGCATTCACCTGAAATCAAAGTTATCCATCATTTGAAATCATGAGGAACATTTGCACACAAACTAATTTATGAACCTGGAAATTCATTTACATGCATGAACTTTATTTTTTGCAGGGGGGGGGGGTTGTACCTGTGCAGGTTGGTTTTTGAGTCCACGTCCCATTTCTCTGACATGTGATGGGTCCACCTCCTTCTCCACGTTCGCAGCTGTAAGTCACGTGATCACCAGGGTTGTAGGGTCCAGAGTACGGGGTTCTGCTGGTGAGTGGGACACCTCCAGGTTCCGGACACACACCTGTGGAGACAATTCACCCACATTATCTCTGACATCATGAAGAAAATGGTTCATTGCAAACCACACACAACGAACCCACATTGCGTGGTGTGCATCTTTTGTTCAATTCAACAGGTTTGAATAAGATTTCAAATTTGTTTTGTTTGTGTCTGGGACAGTGTCGAGTGACACAAAACTCACCCTGGTCACCGCATAGAAGCGAACTCCAGTTTGCACTCCCACCAGCGCATTCGGGGGTATAATCGTAATACGATGAAAACGTTATGGTCGCGTGCTGCTCTTCATGCTTCAACCAGCAGAGGGAGCTGCAGTTCCACTGGTCAGTGCTCCTCCCATAGAAATAACTCATTCTCAGCGCCAGGGGGCGTGGCAAGTTCAGAAGCACATCTGGGGTCAAGGTCGTCAGGGGATTCCGGTCCAAGTAAACTCTGCCGAGTGAGCGGAGATTGGTGGAGTCCTGGTCCTGAGAAGTGCGGTTGAAATGCAGGACCCTCCTCAGTACATCTGGATCACTGATTCGGTTGCGTTCCAGGTACAAATATTCCAAATTTGTCAGAGAAGCAAAAGCTCCTGGCTGAATATAAGCAAGTCCACAGATACCCGGGTCACTTGGGCGTGATGATTGAAGTGTCAATTTTTTGTGACAGATTCATGTGGAGGCTTCAAATTTGGTGGGGGCGACATCACAG
>JAAUXT010121433.1_pt1 | contig 10647 bp, 9 predicted proteins | sample 7278171 | NCBI WGS metagenome assembly JAAUXT01 (sample SAMN14350112, study PRJNA611818) | marine sediment metagenome | isolation source: surface marine sediment (1.8m) | place: French Polynesia: Moorea | collected 2018-08 | reverse complement strand
GGTCACACGTGCTTTGAGAATTGAGAAGAATTTTGGTGTTGGTGGTGGTGGTGGGGGGGGGGGTTGGTGGTGGTGGCGGGGGGGGGGTGTTGGTGGGGGGGGGGGGTGTTGGTGTGTGGAGGGGTGGGGGTGGGTGGGGGGGAGGTTACATTCCAAAGTGTGGACAGACGCACACATGAATACTAAGGGTTTTTAAGCTGACAGCGGCACCTAGATGGCCGGCTACGCGACCATCAATGAAGAAGTTCTGTGTGCACGATTTTTCACAGCGCTGTCACACACCGTGAACAGAACGCAACACACTTGGCGACACTCTGCTGGTACACGCGACGAATCCCCCACAATGACCAAGCCTTCTGCTTGCGAAACATCAAGAATCACATCAAAACGAAGGTTTCCAAAAAAAAACACCATGAAAACATTAAATTAGATTTGTCTTCTTGATCTTGATCAAACGAATACAAACAAAAGAGTAGACGAAAGCAACACAATTTTCCTCTGGCATTGGAGGAGGATCGGGCATTTTTGCCTCCGGAGAAAGTTCGTTCTCTTCAATTGAAGAAATAGAGGTACGTTTTTTCAACTACAGTACCCTCGTATTTCTTCAGGACTGATCGGCGATGAATAGCTTAAGGATTTGGATCGGATTTGTTGGTCAGATTTGTTCCACCAGCTCAGTTAAAGAAACGATTGCAGGTTTCTGAGGGTGCGGGCACACTGAACCCTGATTTGTATGGCAAGTCGCGTGATTGTTGGTTGGACTGCAGTCGCAGCAGAGAGAAATCACATCACCTGATGCTTTCAGGGCATTTTCAACCTGTGTAGATGGAGCACACTCATGCATGACTTTCTTCTGCAACAGAACATCTAGTCACACCAACCACTCTGGTGGTGCTTTGCAAACCTGATTTTTTGCTGCAACTGGATGTTGCTAAGGCAACCATAGTTATCAAATTCAATTCATCTTGTTGTTTGAAGTTGTTCTCATTGCAAAACAACTGGATGGTTCTGAAACATATTTGAAAACTACCAATGGTAATTGTCTTGTTGTTTTCATTTCCAATCACCAGTATAAATTGGCTGAGTATCTGAAAAGTATTCATCCAGTTATTCTTGTCACATTATCATCTATATACATTTTAACATCCAGTATTTTAATGTGTCAAGAAGCCATTTTGTGACCCACATAGACAAAAATGACTGGACAGATGCTCTTTTCAGATATTCTGCAACCATCCAGTTGCCTTGCTTTGTGATTAGAACAATTTGATGGCTTGTCAGTGTGTTTCATTCTGCGATTTTGATGGTGCAACAATCAGGGTACAACAGTCGCACCCGTCTAGTCGCTCAGTGTGCGGCGAGCCAAAATTCAAATCCTGGACTGATTTGCACTTCCACAACCGAAGAACTGTGATCGCTCAAATCCTCACACAAGCTCGTGTTTGGGAGACAGATTCGGTTATGGAAGCGCGTCCCACGTGCGACTGTTTGAAAACAGTTGTGTGACGTCAATTCCACCTGAGGTTAATTTTCTTTGAGTGTCTGTTGGATTACACACTTTGAACGCCTGCTGTTCCATGTTCTCCGTGTCTCCCCCAGTGCGTGGTCGAACTCACATCAGTCCAGGGATCTCTCGTCTGAATTTCCGCAGACCTGTGCAAAAGACCCATCACTCGAGATAAATTCCAGCCCACATGGATCTTGGTTGTGTCTTCCAATTCGTTTCATTCACATTTTGGTTTTGAGTCTGGCAGACCAGAAGTGTATGTGCGTGAAGTTTCTTGCTCAACTTCAAACGCGCGATCGGAGTCGGAGTAAGTGTATGTCCTCGGAGTTGACCTTACATTGCTCTTCTGTGGTTCCTGGATGGTTAGGCAAACAGAGGACAAGAGGGTGGATTCACTTCTGTCGTTCGTGATATTTGCTATTGACGAGCTGACCGCCGTTCTGTGATGGAATGTCAACGAACATTCAGTCACTACAGAAAACAACTCTGCGATCACAAAACCTGTAGCGTCATTGTTGCTTGCTGGCATGATTGTAGAAATGGATTCTCACCTGACACAAGAGTTCCTGTTCAATCACACAACTCTTTTCTCCACAAATGTCTCGAAAAACAACACAAAAGAACCACTTTTGTGTGGTGTGAGAACCCTGTCAGGTCAATGGACTGGAGTGAAATCGGTTGACTTTCCCACTGCGTTTGAAGATCAGGAAAGGTCGAAGTGAATTCACCCTCGTAAAACACACCGTTTCTTCAGAAGGAACAGATCGACCTGAAGTCTTTCATGATTTGACACAGCTCTGGACGTCTTCTCTTCTTTGTGGGACTCTTTTCTTGTGAATCTTGGAAACGATCTGACGAATAATAAGAGAACTGCACGGGTGAACTGTTTTCGAAATGCGTGGATCCGCACCTTCCGAGTTTCTGTTCCGTACTGCTGATCAGTCGAACAAATTGTGCAAAAGGTTGAGTTGGCCTCGCGATTACCTCAACTCAACAGTCGAGTGGTCAAGCGTGTTGATGGGTTCTGTAAGGGTCAGGATCTGTGGCAAAGAAAAGTGTCCGATTTGGTAAGGAGGCGTAAAATACTTCATCCCCTCAGTTTGCGTCTGCTGGGTCTGTTAAAATACAGCGCAGTTGAATGACTCTCCCCACAAAAAGTGTTATGAAATCTCGTGAATGGCGTCTCGACATGCTCTGTGAGCTTGAGATCAAGATGCCCCCATATGCGACAGGAGTACACCACGGACAACTTTGCAAAAAGTTCCCCACCACTGAGGCCAAGGCAAACAGACACGCTTCAGTGACGGAGCATATTCGGCGCAGTTTTCCAGCACAAGCGACCTGTGGCAAAAGGAGTGTTGTGTTCCCTTTCAGCACTGACTGTGCACAAAGCCGTGGACGCTGTTGCCCAAATCTCGCGTCTGAAACAAAGAGAAGTGAGTGAAGATGGATCTGTCGATGCAGCTGCTGCTGGAGATGCGCAACGAGATGAGGGATCGGGTGAGTACACGTTTCTCTGCTCAGCGATCCTCGCAAACAATTTTTGCGAGAAGACCAAGTGTTCCAATGCAACATGACCCGTGGGACATCACCAATAGTGGTGGAGATGCAACGATTTTTTGAAGATTGTCTTTCCATGTGAATAAAGAAGGAAAAGAAGTGCAAACACTTGACTTCCACAAAAAACAATCAGCCAGTCCGTACAAAAAATAGAAATTCTTGCAAATACAGCAAAATAGAAAGAATGCGAAACTCGCCACTCGCCGCGAGGGGCGACTCCAACTTCAGATCGTTTTTAACAGCTCAGATATTGCATGATCTGAAATCTTTTGACTCGCTTGGGTCACGAAAATTGGAAGCAGAAGTCCACCACAACTCGTGTTCTTGAGTGGGTTGGGTCGAGTGAGCGCAAGTCACGACGTTGGCGTGTCACGTTCACCAGACTTTTGAAAATATTTCTGTGCAATTATCAAATTTTTTCAGCACTTTGAAGCCCATGAGGCTTTTTGGTAAAATCGTAGCTGAACTGAACAGGGTTGATGCAAGTCAGGTTTCAGATGTCAAGTCAAATTGAATTTGAAGGCACATTTTTTGTACAAAGGAATAAAGATAAAAAGTTTCACGTTTATCTACCGCTTTTCAGGACAAAACGCTCTCGAAGCAAATCGGCGCATTGCAGCAGCAGCTCAACACACGCCCCCAGGTGGTGAGTGCCTCCGTCTGCCATAGCAGTGGCACTGGTGTGCAACAAACGTGCGTACGTGTGTGCGCGTGCGTGCGTGCGTGTGTGTGTGCGTGCGTGTGTGCATATGTGTGTGGCAAGACGCCCAGACGAAGCCCTTTCGTCCATCACTTCAGCATTGTGCAAGTTTGATTTGTGTTTCTCCGGTCGCAGCGGTCGCGGACTGTTGCTTCTCAGACACGAGTTTGAGGCTTGGCGCCCGGGAGCCCAAGTCACGCGTTGTGGCTGCCACGTGACATTCTTGAAGCGTGAAATGCGTTGCAGTCGATGGTTTCAACTCGTGCAACTGCGCAAATATAATGATAACTTTACATGCTTGGCGTAACAAATGGTAAAGGAAATACAGCGTCAAGTCAGTGGTTCGTGCACTCGTCGTCCCCTGTTGTGTTTGCGTCTTCACGGTGCTGTTCGTTTTCGTCTTTCAAGGTCTCGGGCCCAGCTGTAAATGCAAATCCAGCTCCCGCCACACTCACACCACTGCCTTCCCCTCACCTGCAGCCACAAAATGCCCCCGTGGCTGCGGAGTCTTCCGCTGCTACGTCTCCGGACGTTCCTTCTACGACTCGCCCGTGCATGGATCTCATGAGCTTCATTCAAGCCGCACAGAGCATAAATGCTTCCGCCACTTCGTCGGCCACTACAACTGCCACAGGAAATAATCCAAGGTCGACGGTCGGTGGTTCCTATTCAAGCAGGAGCCAGGCTCACGCGGCTCCAAACTCTGCCGGGGTATCCACGCTCGCTGGTCTCGCAAGAGGTTCAAGAACGGAAGACAAGGATGCCTCGTTTCACCAGGCAGCCGGGACCTCCAACACAGGCCTGTTTCATCTGGATGAAAACTCGAACCTTCACTCCGAGAACTCATCGTGGCTTCCGCCTGATGATTGGATGAACTCCATCTCTGAAGACCCGATAGATTATTCGACATCTGCCGTGGACCTCAGAAAACCCAGAAATGATTCGCCCCAGGAGAATGCATCCGCGGTGGACGAAAAGACCGACGAAGCTCCAAGTGTGCTCACACAGAGAAACGAACTCAGTGGACTCACGCACACGAGCACTGCTGTTCGAAGTTCGGAACTGACGAACACATTTTCGAAAAGTTTCGCTGAAAGAAGCAATGCTGAATCCAGGACTCTGGCAATGCCGAATCTGATGGAAGAGAACAAAGCGTTTCCTTTACCAAATCTCGCCCACAACAGGAACTCCAGCGGCAGCCTGACCCAAAGACGAAACGTTTCTATTCAGCCCTTCACTCTGCCAGGTTCGTCCCTCCAAATGCAACAGAGTGGAAGAGATCCGATGACGCGACCCGTAGGACCAGCTTCCCAGGCGCCGGGAAGAGCTCTTACGTCCGCGGAAGGTACTCGAGAGAGACCCATCAATGTGAGCGAAACTTCGGCCACGCCTGTGCTCCAGGGATCCAGCGCAACCGTCGCATCCGACACCGCGACCGCGAAGCAGCAGCCGGCGCCCGAACTGATGGTTCAGCAGCAGCTGCTGCTGGCGTCGGTCAAAAGACTGTCCAACCACAACAGCTTGAGAAGAACCAAGTTCCAGTTCCCGATCCAGCAGATCCTCGGAACTCTGCAGAATGTCCGGACTGCGCTTGAAACGGTGACGGATGATCCTCAAGTCTCATCAGATTCAGCTAAAACGATGGAGTACATTGCCAGCCTCCTGAACATGTATGAGAAACACAATGAGGCTGCCACAAAAGGCCAGGAAAATGTGTCTGCGAATGTGAGCATGGCAGCCACGAGGGCGCAACCACAGCACCCCAGCGCGTCCAACTATGCCACCAGCAAGGTTCCATCTGCGACAAGCGGGATCCCAATTCAGCCTGCGCACACGATACGTCATGGAATTCCTCCTGCAACAAGACAAATATCTCTTCCAGCTCTGCCATCGTTCTCAGCCCTGAAACCAATCCTTCCGAAAACAGCTCCTCCGAACGTGACCGTCACCGATATTGGCACAAGCAAACCCAGACCTCCGATGGATCCTTACTTCTGCCTGAAGCCGGACGTCCAGTCAGTGATACCAGGCCTTCGCACAACACAATCAGCCACGAAAGCGATCCCCAATCTCCAACCTGCAACCCCGAACACAGAATTACCCGCTGTCATCACAGCCAGAGCAATCCAAGCGGCACAAGCCCTACAATCCACCATAAACTCGCCTGGGGTTTCAAACATTCAGCCTGGACAGAGCCAGCAAGCACTGACAAAATCGAATCTTAAGGATCTGCAGAACCTGAACCTACAACTGCAGCTGCAAGTCAACCGACAAATCGAGACTCAGATAGGTGCTGCATCGGGATCTCCTGACAAAAAGAACACCAATCCAGTGCAACAATCTGGGCCTGGGGAGAAGCCAATTGTGATCAAACCTGTTCCTGATGTTCCGCAAAGCAGTGCAAAGGAGGTGAAGGACTCAGTGCAGGCGCAGCAGGCGGCGGCGTTCTTGTCTCAACTTGCAAACACCGGATCACCCCCAGAAGGATCGGCTCTTCTTGCCTTGCAGAAACAAGTGAAGAAACAACAAATGTCCAGCCCTATTTTCCTGTTGCCGAAGGACATCGCTTCCATAACATCAACAAGCATTGTGAAGACTGGATTCCTGGTCATACCTCCACAAGACTCGAAACCAGGCGCTTTCTCACCTCAGGTCACTTTGTCCAACATCGCGTCACCAGTCAGTGCTGGTCCGTCTCAAAAGAAACCAGAAACGGGAGACAAAGGAAAAGGGTTGCAACCAAGGCACATTGACATTGACAGGCAAATTGCACAGGTGATGGGAACCCTAGAAAAACGGCAGAAGGAACAGACGTCGGCGACACTGGTGAAGGAGTGGCTCAAGAGCCAGATGGTGGCAAAGCCCACCACAGCCGCGGATGTTCAGGTCGCTCCAGCATTTGTCGACCTGACCAGTGACTTCGGAGACGCAGACGGAAAGCATGATGAAGACATGAAGATAGACGAAAAATCTGAACCTTCGCAAAAGTCAAACGATTCCCGAAATGCATCAGACACATCGAACGACAATTCTGAACTCCGGCCGGAAACACAAGACAAATGCGAAACAAACGGAGACTCCAAGAAACAGAACAAGTCAAAGAACATGGAGCAACCCGATGCCACGACGACTGGAACAGATTACAAATCGAAAGATGAAGCAGAGAACAGATCACAAAGACAAGAGCATCACACAAGCAGGGATTTGGTAGACCTGGCAGCGGACCTCAAAAAGGAACGGCCAGCAGTGATCCCCGAGCCCGGCACAGACGTTGCAGCTGATTCTCCTGCAAACAACTTTCACGCGACGAAAGCGGAGAACCTCAATGAAGAATCCCGATCATCAACGGACACGGCAGTGACAGAAGACAGCTGCGCTCAGGTGAACTCCGGCGACCGCCGCTTGAGATCCCGACCCGTCAAGAGGTACCTTGAGACCGACACGTGGGACTTCACTGAGTCAGACGAGGATGATCTGACAGACGCGACGACGACAAAAAAGCGGAAAGACGAAGACGACGACGAAAATGAAGCCGCACGCGCTCAGCAAACGCGTTTAGCGACACTTCGAGGCCATTCACAGAAGAATTCTGGTCCAGCAGACGGAGGTACTGAACCAGCCAAGCACATCAAAATCAATATCTCTTCAGACAAGAAAAAACACTGCCCAATTTTGTTGGCAAAACTCAGTGATCCTGTTGATCTGCCAATAGCACGCGGCAAAAGCAAAACCGACGATGGAAAGACCGAAACGTACAAAGAGTACGACCTCAGGTTCAAGCGCAAGCACTCACCTCTCCCAGGTCAAACCTCAGCCTCGCCCAAGCCAGCGGAAAAAAATCAGATCGACGGTGTTTCTGGCAGAAAAAGGAAAGGACCTCCAGCACACGCGCAATCTCCAAAAACGCTGAGAAAGTTTTTCAAAGGGGCTGCAGAATCAGATGACGAAGCATCCACAGAAAATGAAACGAAAAGCGAAGAAACTGAAGGCAACAAAAACGACGATCACAAAAAGGATTGCGATGATGTCGACAAAGCAACTGACAAAGGCTCAGAAAGAAACAAAGCAAAACTCGTAGACGGCGGGGCCAAACCTGATGGAGGGGAACTGAAGATGATCATCACGAGGAGTGGAACGGAGTGTCGAAGCAGACTCAAAACCCCTGAAACTCTCCCTGCAGACGACAAACGAGCAGCGGACAAAGACACAGCTACAGCTTTGGTCAAAGATTCAACTGGCACCGAAGAAAAAACACACGCACCCAAAGCTCACTCCACTCACACTAAAGCAGGTGAGTCCAGATTCCCCACCAGAACTCCAGTTGATCTAAGATGGGATGGGGGAGTGGCAAACACCAATCTTGAGGACCAATTTCAATATCAAAGTAGCGCACGTGTATTTTGGAATGTAGGGAGTCAGGGGGCGCAGGTTTCTTGTCCCTGGATCCACTGGAAGGGAAGTTGCTGGAAAGCTACTTCACTTCAAACACAGTCGTGCCCACTCGATTTGTGTTTTTCCTTCTGCTGGTGCGGTCGAGGCGCGCTACATCTGTGACCACTGCGCTCTGGGCTTCGTCAGCCTCGACCTCCTCCAGACTCACCTCGATCGACACGCCAACGAGGACAACCATCTGTGCGACCTCTGCCACAGACGTCAGTGCCACCAATTTCAAACTCCTGTCCAGAAAGTCAAAATTTCCTCAAAAAACCCTTGATTTCGAACAAAGCGGATAAAGTTTTGAATTGATCACAGAAGGGTGTGGAAGAAAGATTGACTCTTGCAAACAGTCTGCTTCAAACTTTAGGCAATGAAATGTTCACGAAACACAACAAACTTGAGTCGGCTGTGTACAACACATTGTTCATCTGTCTTTAAAGAATGTTTTGTGGCGTGGATATTCGGAAGTTTTGGGGTCAGGTGTCCAATGATTACGGTGGCGCTGCTCATTTGGTGCTCCAATGGACCGAATGCGTCTCAAACTCTCATTTCCTCTCCGCAGGGTTTCGGTCGAAGCGCAGCCTGACGTACCACCGGCGTAAGCACGTGTCCGCTCAGCAGGCGTCGTCGTCCCAAGGCGCCTGCGCAGACTGTTCGCTCCATTTTGCGACGTCGCGCGATCTGCACCGTCACCTCGTGACGTTCCACCCGATGCGCGTGCGCACCTCGTTCAGGTGAGCACGCAGCAAGATGAATTTGTCCCAAACACAAGCTCGCTGAACCGAAGACGAGTTTCACGGACAACATTCTTGCCATTTTGATAGGTCGTCGTGAAAACGAAAAAAGACCTGGATCAAAACTGAAAAGAATTGCAGCAAAAAGGCCAACTGAAATCAGTTTGGCCATGTCGTATGATTTGTGTGCGGCAGTTGTTTGATGACTCCCCTCATTTTGGTGCCTTTGATTGGGCAGATGCGGGCACTGTCGCGAGGCGTGCGCGACGGAAGCGAAGCTGCAGCAGCACGTTCGGATCCACGGCTTCATCAGGGTGTGTCCGTAGCGGCGCCGGCACGCGCACAGACGCGCTGCATAAAGTTCGCACGGTTTGGACAATTTTACTCTGCAGCTACATCTGTCATGGTCATGCAGAACTGGACACTTTCCTGACGTGGGCATCTCGAGCACACAAAAGTTCTCGTTGCCACTTGTTCACTCCATGGCCATGCAATTGCCTGAGAAACTTTCCTCTCATTTGTACACAACATTGTGCGTCCTGTTATTTGCACGCATTAAAAATTTAGCGCCTGTGTCATCTACACATTGAATTCGTGGTTGATCCTTGACCAAGGGTGAAGAACAGCGCATTCGCCCACAAGCTGTCCCAGAAGACGCAACAAGTTTCAAAGGCAAATGTTTCTTTGTTTCAGTTTGCTCAATTGCAGCAAAATTTTGTACAATCTCGCAATTCGATACGCTTCAACAATGAACAAACCTTGTAAATTCAACAACTCAATGATCAATAAATGCAACTCAAAATCGATCATATTTTTGTTCTGTGTTGAACGTGACTCCACGCCGAGGAAAGTCACAGAACATTTGTAACCTGAAGAATCTTCGTTCCGTAAACCAAAGAAGCACATGTTTCGATGTGGCGGGATTCGTGAGGCAGACATGACCGATACTATCTTTGTTTCTGGTGTCATTCACCACAGTAGTCAGAATGGTGAACCGACGGTCTGTGCGACACTTGTGGCACAGACGTGTGAAATCGTTCGGGCCGGAAGTCGTCCCTTTGCATGGGGTTCCGGCTCGATCACCTCCTGCACCCATTTCCACGGGCGCAAAACGAAAAGTCAAAACAGCGTCGCACAGTTTGAATGGAAGAGCGAGTGGCATTCTGTTTTCGTCCAGACGATGCGCCGTTCACGACCATCCCTTGGAGGTTTTTATCCGGTTCAGCAGTTGTTTGAACTCGGCGGGGTCGACGAACGCGTCTCCCCACTTCCACTGGTTGTAGTCGCGGCGCGCGGGAAGCGGCTGCGCCGCCAGGCGTCGCTTCTCCTCGTCCCCCAGCGGCTTCCCCATCTTACACTGCAGGGAGAACGTCTCGAAGTTCAGCAGAACCTTGGACGCCTTCAGGGTGTGCACTTCAATACTGTTGTAATGCTTGAATCGACCTGGAACAAACAGAAGCTTGGTCAAGTGAGAACATTTTCCCCTTTTTAGGTGATTTGAGGTGGGTCGCGCGATTTGGGCTCAAGTGAGCCAAATCGGTGTGAGCCAAATCAAAGCACCTATAGATATGCAGCCTCTTCCAAAAGTATGTGTACAGCAGTTTCATGGTCAAGATGAGGATTGATTTGGGATCTTTTGGGCTCTTTTGGTTCATTATGGTTTGAGGATAATGTGCAAGGAAGGAATTTGTCAATTTTGAATTTTTAGG
>JAAUXT010075615.1_pt1 | contig 10647 bp, 18 predicted proteins | sample 7278171 | NCBI WGS metagenome assembly JAAUXT01 (sample SAMN14350112, study PRJNA611818) | marine sediment metagenome | isolation source: surface marine sediment (1.8m) | place: French Polynesia: Moorea | collected 2018-08 | reverse complement strand
TCAAAATGTCAGATTTTGGGGTCTCTGACTGATTAAACATCAAAGTTTTACTCCTGTTCCAGGCATGACAGGCTGGAATCAGAGTGCATGCAGACACCCCTTGGGGTACCCCACAAGTTGCACATGGTGTCATTTCATTCTGCTCCAATGAGGTGTTTTCCACCAAAAAATTTCCTGACTATACCCTTACAAGGAATTTTTCCAGTGGAAAACATCTCATGGGAATGGAATGCTGTCACAAAACGTTTCATGTGTGCTCGCATCGTGACCAAAGGTCTCGAAACAAACACAGTCGTTTTTGAATGTCGTTGGTTCTCGTCTTGAATTTTCACTCAGCGTGGTCCGTCTTTTTCTTCAGCTTCACGGAGACACCATAGCAACGGAGCCGGAGCTGGTGGCGGTTGCCAGGGAGCTGCAGGAGACGCAGCGGGAGTCATGGCAACGCCTGCAGGACTCATTCAACCAGAGCCTCTGCCTCGTGTCTTACATGAAAACAGCCGCTTTGTGATGGCGAAGCTTCAGTCGGGATGGTGAAGTTGATGAGCAAACAATGTTGGACCTCACCGATGAAACTGTTGCAATAAAGAGCGATTTTCTTGTACTCCGAACTTGATGATTGAATTTCGCGCAGCATCTGCTCAGACGTTCGAGCACTGACGACCTGGCTAAATTGTCACCAAAACGAAATGGGTTTCCATGGCAAAATGTCACCAAAATATGGCGGGAAATCGCACGGAAACTCTCACGGAAACGGCACAGTGTGTGCAGCACGTGGTTGTGTTGAGTGGTTTATTATCGTACGCATGGCACAAGCAGTAATTGATGGGTTGACGCGTCAGCTCGTAAATCCGTGAATTTGTGTATCCGCGTCGACTCGTAAATCCGCATCAGACGCGCGCGTTGCAATGTGCGTCACAGGACGTACGGCGCACAGGGCCCCGGGCTTCTGCGTCGTTGTGCAGATGTGCGTCGCGTGGGCGCTGCGTCGCAAGGGGCAACAAAGGTCCCATTGACGTGCGCATGGACGCAACGCGTGACGCATGCAGTGTGACGCCCGCAGGCCTCAGCGACCATGACGCCTGTTCAGACGTGGATGGCCAGGCACGTCGTGTGAACCAGGGGCCGAGGTCCTCCAGCAGAAACAGGACTGTGCGATACGTCGCTATGCAACGCAACGGGTCCTGCATCGCTTTGGACCTGTTCGATTTGACGCAGAACTGGCTGCACTCACTCCGTCTTCCATTGCAACGCAAAAATTTCACTGCACTGCGTTCGAGAGTCTAAATCGAACACAGCCCGCGTCAGCACAGCGCCACTTGACCTGTGCAGGGACACAGGGCTGGGCTCATCCAAAACGCCCCAGGGCATCAGAAATGAAGATGGTCAGGGTGTAGTGTGATCTTTCCTTCACATTGCATGCGTCACGAGTTGCGTCACTCCACACGTGAAACGGCGCTGCGTCGTCGCTTCGTGACGCGACGTAGTGTGTGACGCACCAGCGTGACACACCTGATGTGAGAAACCAAGTCCTGGCGTGGATGATAGAGGTAACGTGCAGACTGCTGTTTAAATCATTGCTCAAATGTACAAAGGCGTCAGTGAGTGAGTGAATGAAGGAAGGAATGAATGAACGAATGAGTCAACAGAGGGAAGGACACTCGGGTGATCGCTTCCACATCGGGCAAAGCGGTTCGGGTCAGTTTCACACGGGACGCGTTGTGCGCTGCGTCCCTCTTCCTGTTAATGGCCGCTGCGTCGTCGCCCGATGACGTCACAGAGACGCAGCGCACTACATATCCAGGGTAACCCAGGCCCCACGTGACGCGTCCCAATCAGGAGCCGTGTTACAAGGCACGTGTGGAGGTTCCGTTACAGAACGTTGAACGTCGCTTGGTACCGCAGGGGACAAAGCAGAAAATCCAGGGAAATGTCCAATTGACAGAGCTGATGTCAACTTTCAATACAGAACTCGAGACAGCAAGAGAGTAAATGAGTGTGATTGAGGGCAGCAGTATTTGCTCCCAGACAGAATTCACATGTGTTTTGTTCCAACACAAGGCTCAGTGCAAGGAAACTGAAACAAGGTGTATGATAAAATCCAGCTTCATGGATCCAGGCAAAATCCAAGAATGTTTCCACTTTGTGAGAGGAGAGACAAGGCGTTGATTATTGCGTGTGTGTCACGTGTCCTCCTCCTCCATTGTGGTTGAACTTCTCGTGCGAAACGAGACTTGAAAACGTGAGGCAGATCCGTGCGAGATTCTGCGTGCACTGGAGGATCAGGACTCTCCCACGTGGTTTTAGCAAAGCACTGAGAGTCCCACGGTTGTCATTGGCATAAGTGCGTTGGCCATTCCTGGTTGGCATTCATGAAAGGTTTGAGGGTACGAAGTCTGGCTCCCATCAGGGGTGCACTTTGCTTCTGTCAATGAAGGATGCACTTTGCGGCGCCGGTGCAGCATCAGGGTTGCACCTTGGCCTCCTGAGGGGGCACGGGTCTGTACCCGACCCCCTTATTGAACCTGATTTCACAACGGTCCATATCATCCTCACTCTCATCTGACGTCATCAGGGTGATGTCATCACTTTTCTGCTGTTGCGCATGCGCGGAAGGCGGTGGCGTCGTCACGTGCGTCGGAACCACGTGACTGGGCGAGATGTGGCCCTGCTCGCACACCCCGGGCTGTTGTTGCTTGTTGTTGCTGTTGTTGTCCTGCGGCTCCAGGGTGGTCGTCGTCTGCGGGTGATGATGCGAGATGCGCGCGAGGTGGAAGAAGGCTGGGTCCCGGGGGTCACGTGGTAGGGTGGCATGCGGGCACCCCGGGCACCGCTCAAACTTGGGCGACTCGTAGATGTGGTCCTTGTTGCGGTGGCCGGTGGTGCCGTGGCCCCCGAGGAGGAAGCTGCGCAGAGCCAGCGGCTTCTCCCGGTGGATCCCGGCCAGCTTCCCCGGCTTCACCCCCGTCCCCCCGCCGCCAGGGACACCGCCGCCGCCGCCGCCCGGGTGCATCGGCGCCGACCTGCGGGGGAGAAACGTGCAGCGTGTAGGGCACTTCCCGGTGTGTGTGTGTGTGTGTGTGTGTGTGTGTGTGTGTGTGTGTGTGTGTGTGTGTGTGTGTATGTGTGTGTGTGTGCTTGAGCACCATGTCTTCCAGCGCGGTGCTGTGTGTGTGTGCTCATGTGTGTGTGTGTGCTCATGTGTGTGCGTGTGTGTGTGTGTGTGTGTGTGTGTGTGTGTGCTTGAGCACCCTGTCTTCCAGCGCGGTGCTGTGTGTGTGTGTGTGTGCTCATGTGTGTGTGTGTGTGTGTGTGCTTGAGCACCCTGTCTTCCAGCGCGGTGCTGTGTGTGTGTGTGCTCATGTGTGTGCGTGTGTGTGTGCGTGTGTGTGTGTGTGTGTGTGCTCATCTGACCCACTGTGACTCTGACACGTGACGTGCAGCGTGGAGGGCACTTCCGGTGAGGGGCATCATGGGACTGGTGACCTCGTGGGTCAAACCACGTGTGATGGGGGGTGTTCACTTTGGGGCCGCGTTCACAACATTTTCCCAAGCTGCACGCAAAACGCACGCGCTCGAAAATTTTTGTGTTGTGTCTTCAGCGGTTTTCACAATGGTGATGGCGGCAACTTTTTTGACAACGTCGAAGAATGGTCTGGACCGTTCTTTGACGCCCACCAATTTTGGACATCAGGTTAAATTTTAACGTTGACGTCAAATTTGACGTCGACGACACCAATGTGAAAACGGCTTGAAGCATGAAGTTTCCAGCGCATGCACCCAAAGGAAAGAACCGGGTGAAGTCTGTTCGTGCAGCCCAATGTGAAAGACCTTCGCGTGTCTGCGTGCAGATCAGTGATAAAATCAGGAGCCATTGACTGTTCAGCACAAAAAGCTGCGGATGCGGTTACGACTGCTCAGTTTCGTGTGTCACACACATTGTTTCAGTGAATGGCTCTTAATGAAACCGTTTATTTCGCGTGTTTTCCGTGGAGCAGGTGAAGCAGTCCCTCACCTGAGCTCCCATACCCGCGGCCACCGAAGCACAGCAACCCTGTCTCACCCCACCCCAGGTGTCTCACCCCATCCCACCCCACTCTACCCTGTCTCACCCTGCCTGACTCACCCCACCCCACCCTGCTGTGCCCAACCTCACCCAACTGCATCCCACTCGGCCCCACCCTACCCAGCCTCACCCCACCCTACCCTGCCACACTCTGTTCCACCCTGCTGCACCTCAACCCCACTGCAGGCATGCCACCCACCCGGCCATACCCCACCCCACTCTGATCCACATTGCCTCTGCTACCCCACCCTGGCTCACCCAACCAACCCCACTGCATCCCACCCAACCCTGCCTGCCTCACCCTACCCAACACCACCCACTGTATTCAACTTCACCCTGCTTCACCCCACCCTATTGCATTCCACCCTGCCCAACCATACCCGGCCTCACGTCACCCTGCCCTGCCATACTCTGTTCCACCCTGCTGCACAGCACTCCACTGCATCTCATCCCACCCTGCCCACCCCACCCCAACTCGCCATGCCATACTGTAGTTCCACCCCACCCCACCCCTGCTATGCCTAACCCCCTGCTGCACCCAACCCCACTAGGTCCCACTCCACCTTCGCCTACCCCACCCATCCCGCCCTACCCTATCCCAACCTGCCTTATCCCACTCCACCCTGTCGCACTCCACCCCAAGCGACCCCCACCCACTGCACCCCACTCCAACCTCGCCCCATCCAGCCCCGCCCCGCCCTCACCTGAGTTCCCACACATGTGTGTAGTGGGAGTGCTCCGGGGGCGCTCCTCCCCCGGCGCCGCCGCACCCCGCGGCGCCCCCTCCCGGCCCGCGCGGCACCATGTCCGGCGGCTGCTTCGTGTAGACGCCGCCCGGGTGGGCGCCGCCCCCGCCGGTGCCCGGTCCAGCCTGGTAGGGACCCTCCCCGCCGGGAGGCCGGTGCTCCACGAAGTACTTGGGGGCGCGTCGTCGTCTCCTGCGAACGTAGGAAACGGGAAAGCGTTCAGAAATGCAGGAAACATGCGATACGTCGGGCGTAGAGCTCGGGAAAGGATGGCGGGCGTAGCCGCTGTGTCGACAAAGTTTTGATGCGGGCGCAGATCTTTTAGTGCAGTCCTGTGTGCGGGATGTACGAGTGTGTGTGTGTGTGTGTGTGTGTGTGTGTGTGTGTGCGTGTGTGTGCGTGTGTGTGTGTGCGTGTGCGTGCGCTTGCGCACCCTGTCTTTCAGCGCGGTCCTGTACACGAGGTGCTTGTTGCGGAAGTATAGCTCCGTGTGTGTGCGTGTGTGTGCGTGTGTGTGCTCAATGATGTGTGTATGTTTGTGTCCATTGTTCTTGTGTTGTTTGTGTGTGTGTGCGCGCGCGCGTGCTCATGTGTGTGTGTGCTTGTGTGTGCTTGTGTGTGTGACGTGTGTGTGTGTGCGGCTCACCTGCGGCACAGCAGTACGATCCCCAGAAGGCACATGCCCAGGAACATGCCCAGCACACAGCCGATAAAAATGGCCGCCACCAGACCTGCAACACAACGTTCTCTGTCACGTCTGATTCTTTTGTGAAGGAGATTGACTTTTTGAAAAATAGGGAAATTTAACTGGTTCCCTCCTCCCACACACCACAAAAACTCAAAACGCGTGTCGTTTCGAACAGTTCAGAGGGAGGGTGCACGGTGTGCAGCTGGGTGTGTCTTGGTGGATCCAGGGGTTGGCTCTGGAGGGAACCCTTGGCCAACCAATGAGAACATACACACAACACACACGCACACAGAAACCACAGACGGAGTCACGTGACGGATTTTCACAGAGTTTGAGGGCACCTGGATCTCTGCAGGGTGCTGGTGAGTTTGGTGGGCACAACACACGTGGAAGACGAAGGGTGGCCTTTCTTTAGATGTACGGTGTGCGTGTGAGGTGGGTGGTATGCGTGCGTGTGAGGTCGGTGGTAGGTGTGCGTGTGAGGACTTTGAGGGGTGTGTGTGAGGTTGGTGGGGTTTTGAGGGGTGTGTGAGGTGGGGTGTGTTGGCTTGAGGGGCGTGGGGCGGTGCACCATTGGAACCAGGGTGTGTGTGTGTGTGTGTGTGTGCATATGTGTGTATGTGTGGAGGATGGGAGGGTAGGTCTAGGCGTGGATTTGACGGGTGTACGTGTACGTGAGTGAAGTGGGTTGGCTTCATGTGTGTGTGTGTGTGTGTGTGTGAGGTGGGTTGGGTTGGGTTCAGGGACGTGTGTGTGTGGTGGGTGGGTGCTCGGTATGCGTGCGGTGGGTGGGTGGGTGCTCGGTATGCGTGCGGTAGGTGGGTGGGTGCTGTACCTAGAGGACTGAGCAGTAATTTACCGTAAGAAGGCATGTCGTCACTGTGGCCCAGCCCCGCCGCGCTCTCTGCAACACACAACAAGCGTCACCATTGATACGTCACCGTCCGCTGGTGGACACAACTTTTGTGGAAAGGCGAACTACGCAGGCGTAAATGTGGGCGTAGACGTGAGAGTAGACGTGAGCATAGATGTGAGCACAGATATGAGGGTAGATATGAGCATAGACGTGAGCATAGATATGAGTGTAGATATGAGCGTAGATATGAGTGTAGATATGAGTGTAGATATGAGTGTAGACGTGAGCATAGATGTGAGCATCAATGTGAGTGTAGATATGAGCGTAGACATGAGCATAGATATGAGCATAGATGTGAGGATAGTTATGAGTGTAGATATGAGCATAGATATGAGTGTAGACATGAGCATAGATATGAGTGTAGATATGAGCGTAGATATGAGCGTAGATATGAGTGTAGATATGAGCATAGATATGAGCGTGGACGTGAGCATAGACATGAGTGCAGACGTGAGCATAGATATGAGCACAGATATGAGCGTAGATATGAGTGTAGATATGAGCATAGATATGAGCGTAGATGTGAGCGTAGACATGAGTGCAGACGTGAGCATAGATATGAGCGCAGATATGAGTGTAGATATGAGTGTAGACATGAGCATAGATATGAGCATGGACGTGAGCGTAGACATGAGTGCAGACGTGAGCATAGATATGAGCACAGATATGAGTGTAGATATGAGTGTAGACGTGAGCATAGATGTGAGCATAGATATGAGTGTAGATATGAGCATAGACGTGAGCATAGATGTGAGCGTAGATATCAGCGTAGATATGAGCGTAGATATGAGCGTAGACGTGAGCGTAGACGTGAGCGTTGGCCGACACTCGCACTGGTAGAACACACAGCGTCAATTCCACACACGTGCCATGTGCGTGAACGCTTTTGAAGCATATCGCCTCACCTCCCCACTGCCCGCTGAATGCAGAACCGTACCGTGCGTGCAGTTGGCGAAGGCTCCGACCCACAGGTTGTCCCTGCAGACGAGGTGCCACGTCTGCGACGTGAAGTTACAGCGCACGACGCCCCGCTCCCGATCCCGGGAGAACCAGGCGCCGGGCGGGGGCTCCAGGTCCGGGCACCCCACCGCTGCAAAGCATGAGCACGTTGTGTGTGTGTGTGTGTGTGTGTGTGTGTGTGTGTGTGTGTGTGTGTGTGCGTGTATGTCTGTGTGTGCGTGTGTGTGTCCTCAGACACACCGAGTCTGTCCCTCTTCCGACCACGAACGCAAACGGCCTTTACCCGACCCAGCTTTGGCAGAGACACAACCTCTGACCTGTCCAGTGGGATGTACATACTACGTAGTCAAACCAGAGCTGAACGCCTGAAGCTCCAATTCTCAGGTATACAAATCTATGATGTATGCAGCTTCATCTGGGGTTGTGCGTCTGAGGCACTGTGACTGACGTGTGACGTGTTCAGTGTGCGTCTTGTCCCGCGTGAACTGTGTACCACGTGTCCTGTGTCACGTGACCCAACCGGAAGTGCCTGCCCTGATGCGTGACGCCCACAGACGGCGCTGCGCGAGCCTCACCTTGGTACCGGAAGAGGAAGTGAACGGGTTTGTCCGGGGTACTGGTCGCCATGATGGAAATCTGCAGCGAGTTGCCCTGCGACGTGTAGACGACCGTCTCCCGGTAGGTGGAGCCACACACGGCTGTCTCGCGCTCCGCAGCGGGGTCGTGGATCATCGCGTACACCTGCGGAGGTACACCAGGGTTACAGAGAGGGTTACACTGAGGGTTACACATTCAGAAGCGGTGGTCTGCGTGCGCAATCGCATTGCTGGAAAACCACCTCATGTAGGGGACATTTTTGGCGTTGTGTCGACTCCAAATCACGCGACGCATACAGTGCACCATCGGCCCACATGCGGCGCGTGTGTGCAGTGGCTTCAACGCCCTCGTGCCCCAACGCAAGCTGCGCAACGCCCATAACGCAACGCCCACCACGTCACGCCCCCAACAAACGCCACCACATCACGCCCACCATGCAACGCCCACTGCATGATGCCCACTACGTAACACCCACCACCTAACACAGACCATATATTACACCCACCGTGCGACGCCTACTAAAATATGCCCACTACGCCACGTCACGCCAACTACGTCACGCCCACCACACAACGCCAATCACGTAACGCTCATCACGTGACATTCCAAACGCATTCCGCCACGTCACGCTCACCACATGACGCCCACCACGTAACGCCCAAACACAACGCCCACCGCCGCTCACCTGGCAGAACCTCTCCCCGCTGGTGCCGCCCCCTCGTGACGCCGTCCCCGCTGCGCCACCGCCGCCGCCGCCACCCGTCTTGTAACGCTCAGCGACCATGAAGTCGAAGAGGGTGATGTTGATGCGTTGCCCCGGGTGTGCGTGCAGCTCCCAGGGGCAGGGCGAACCCCCGAGCCCCAACCGCTCCGTCACCCCGTTACCTGCAGGGAGAAGGTGGGTGTGTGGGTGTGTGTGCGTGTGGGTGGGTGGGTGGACCCCCGTGTGTGTGTGGGCGTATTGGTACACGTGTTTTTGGGTGCAGTTTTGAAGGGAGAGCCCAAGTGGTGTGTGCGTGTACAAGTGGGTATTTGGGTTGCTGACCCAGTGTGCGTGTGTGTGCGTGTGTGCGCGCGCGTGTGTGTGTTTGGCTTGAAGAACGTGTGTGTGTGTGTGTGCGTGTGTGTGTGGAGTGTGTTTGGCACCCAGGGTTCAAAGGCAAGGTCCCGAGGCCAGTATGTTGTGTGTCACTCCCACACACACTGGCACAAGGAAAGTGAGGTGTGTGAGCGTGTGACCTCTTGGCTGAGACGTACCAATGTACCCGACTCCCTCTATGACGGGCAGGTGCTGCGGTCGAGTGCAGAGCTGGTGAATATCGTCAGGGTCCGGGCCCGCCACTGAAGCAGAGACAGGTTCAACGTTCACACGGACTGAGGGGGAGAAATCAGTCACAATCTGTGAGACCAAATGATGGTGTGGGGTACCGCGAAAACGTGTGTGTGTGTGTGCTTGTTTTTGTGTGGAGGGTGTGCGTGCAGCTATGTGGGGCCAGGATAAGGACGTATGGCGAGGGAGTGTGACCCCACGTGCTACAGTTCAACTGACCTGCTTGTTGGGTTCTTTTGATGTTTCTGAAGGGGTCTCAGAGTGGCTGTGGGTGCGTGTGAATGTGCGTGTGTGCCGTGGGTATGCGTGCAGCACCTGCAGATCAACGTCATCATATCGGACGGGCAAGGTGACGGCAGCACCTGTGTGCGTGTGAGTGTACGCGGGTGAGTGTGCGTGTGTGATGTAGGTATGCGTGCACGCAGCACTCACCCGGGACGCACTGGTACCCGGCCTCTAGGTACGTCATCATGTCGGGCGGGCAGGGCGACTGGAGGTGCAGGTCCTCGTCGGGCACGTCGACGGTGCAGTGAGAGCGACCCGAACACCGGCTGCCGAAGGAAACACGAGCAATCAGACCGTTCTCACACACACGTGGCTCCACTGCATCCACGACGTTGAAACTGCGGTTTCGCAGTTGATTTTCTCTTGTGCAGTACGAGTGGGGAAACGCGCCATGATCCCTTTTCCTCAGGGTCAGGCTCTTTCCCCTGTCGACCCTCGTACCCTGGGAGTCAACCGCCTCCTCGAACGATCCCTGGATCCATTGGGTGGGGCCACACCCTCTATGAGCCCTGGATCCTGGGGTACCCCTCTCGATTACCCGGGGTAGGGCCCCACCACTCACACCTCATCCCCGACCCCCAGGATTTCAGCCCATCTCCAAAGCGAACCTGGAGATCAGGCGCTTTTCCAGGTCATTCCCTCCTCTTTCGCTCTAGCCTCTCGTCCGTCCGCTGACCAGGGCCTGTCCCCTGGAGCCGAGAGAGGGGGGACCAGAGGCCCAGCACCTGGGGAAGGAGATTCGTTCAATGGTTCAGGTCAGTTGACAGGCGAGGGGCGGGGCGGGAGAGACGGGCCTGGTGGAAGGGCCTGGGGGATCTGGGGCTCAAGGTGGGGGGAGCCCCGGAAGATCCGGAGTTCATGCGACCTGCCCCACCCTCTCCCACCCGCCCACTCTGCTCTGGTCCACTCTGCTCTGCCCCACTTTGCTCTGCCCCACCCCACCTCACCCTGCCCCACCCCACTCTGCCCCGCCCTACCCTGCCCTACCCTGCCCCGCCCTGCCCTATCCTGCCCCGCCTCACTCTGTCCCACCCCACCCCACCCTGCCCCACCCTGCCCCAC
>JAAUXT010000584.1_pt1 | contig 10647 bp, 12 predicted proteins | sample 7278171 | NCBI WGS metagenome assembly JAAUXT01 (sample SAMN14350112, study PRJNA611818) | marine sediment metagenome | isolation source: surface marine sediment (1.8m) | place: French Polynesia: Moorea | collected 2018-08 | reverse complement strand
CCAACATGTTCAGCGGCAGACCCGTGGTATCGCACCACTCTTGCGAAGGAGAGACGCGCAACTTGGCTTCACTTCGCCTGAAACCGCGCAGAGCCTCAGTCCCGGAAGTCCCTCAACATGTCTTGCGTAAGCCGGGCAGTTGTGCACGTGCGTGGGGTCTCGCGACATCGATTTGATGCGATACGATTCGCTGCCTCAGTCCCGGAAGTCCCTCAGCATGCTCAGCGGCGGTTCCCGCCAAATCTTTCGATGAGAGTCGTGTGATTTCAGGTGCCCTGGTTTTCTGACCCCCGGAAAAGTGTCTCATCATGTTCACAGAAAACACTCCCGTGTTGTATTGAAAAAGGAACGGTGATTTTCCCCGAGTTGTTTTCATAGATACGCTTCAGTGCCTCAGGCCAGGAAGTCCCTCAACATGCTCAGCGTCACCCGCGCGAACTGCAAGATCGCGCCCCCGTCTTTGCGCGGTTGTTTTGTAAAACACGCTTGGCTGTCTGAGCCCTGGACGTCCCTGAACATGTCTAACAGCAGCCCGGTGATTTCGAGGCACGCGTGCGAAAGAGCGCCACGCGCAACACGCTTCAGTGCTGCAGTCCCGGAAGTCCCTCAACATGTTTAGCGTGAGCCGCGCGGACTGCAAGATCGCGCTGACTTGCCTCTGTGTTCGCGCGGTTGCATGCCTCAGCGCCCAAGTCCCTGGACATGTTGAGCGGCCGCCCTGCGGTTTTGCCGCACGCGTGCGAGAAAGCGCCACGCGCAAAACGCTGGAGTGCCTCAGTCCCGGAAGTCCCTCAACATGCTTGGCGTTAGCTGCACAATTGCCCGGGCGGTATTCATGTTGCTATTTTGTTCAACGCGATTTTCCTGTGTTCGCGCTGTTTTGCGTGTCACTCAATTCAGAAATCACTTGGCTGCCTCGGCCCCGGAAGTCCCTCAACATGTTTAGTGGAGATCGCGCTGACAACCGTGCCGTTCCGGGCCACGCGCTTTGCTGTCTTCGCCCCTGAACTCCCTCATCATGTTGACAGACAACACTGCCGGGTTTCAAGGAGGATTGTGCGTCCGAGAGAAAGGAGCAATTTCCCTGCGTGGTTTTCACAGACACGGTGCGTCCGGCCCGGAAGTCCCTCAACGTGTGTGTGTGTGTGTGTGTGTGTGTGTGTGTGTGTGTGTGTGTGTGTGTGTGTTGCCGGTCTGTCCCGTGCGTTTCGTGTTTTTGACGGCGCGATTTCGCACTGCGCCACACGCTTGGCTGCCTCAGCCCCGGAAGTCCCTCATCATGTTCATGCCGCGCCGCGTGATTTCGCTGCACACAAGAGAAGCAAGCAGCATTATCGCGATTTCGCGCGATACGCTTGACAGCCTCAGCCCCGGAAGTTCCTCAACATGTTTATGACACGTGAAGCACGCGGAAGATCGCACAGTCGTGATCGTAGTCGCTGGGATTTAGCACATCGCCTCGCTGCATGCTTCGCTGCCCCAGTCCCGGAAGTCCCTCAACATGCTTTCAATCGCCAGACAGGCCCGTCCTCCAGTTGATGCGCAGTCTTGCGCCGGAGTTTCTCACACGGTTTGCACAAACTTTCCCAGCATCGGGACAGGCGCGCGATCTGCCCACATGCAGCCGGAGTCAACTCGCAGTGAAATCACGCAGCGAGCACTGTGAACATGATGAGGGACTTCCGGGACTGAGGCATGAAACCGTCTTGATTTAATTAAAATGAAGAAATCAGACGTCCTGACGAAAATACGGAGAGCACGAACTGGCCGAAAGCGAGCGGTGATCACTGTGAACATGATGAAGGACTTCCGGGACCGAGGCATTGGAGCATTTCGATTCAAAATAAAGAAATCGTACCTCAGACGTCTTGCGCCAGCGAAGACTCTCGATCTGAACAAAACGCGAAATAACCAGAATCGCGCGGCGGGTACGGTAAACATGATGAGGAACTTCCGGGGCCGATGCATTGAGGCATTTTGAGCATGAAGAAGAGATCGCGCGGCAGACGTCCAGACGTCTTGAGTCACTGAAGCCTGTCGCTCTGAAATGAAGCACGAAATCGCGTATTCCCACACGGGCGAAATCGTGCAGCGGGTGCTGTGAACATGTTGAGGGACTTCCGGGACTGAGGCATTGAAGCCTTTCGATCTCGAATCGCGCGGCACGCGTCCCGAGTCACCAAAGCGTGTCGCTCAAAACAGAGCATGAAATCCCGCATTCTCACTCGGGCGAAATCGCGCAGCGGGTTCTGTGAACATGTTGAGGGACTTCCGGGACGTGGGCATCAGAGCATAACGACCAAAAAAAGAAATCGCGCGCCTCTTCGGGGGCAAGGGGCACGAAGTGTGTTGGTCAAAAGAAAAGCACAAAATCGAGGAGTGCTGGCGAAATCGTGAGGCTGGTGCTGCAAACATGTTGAGGGACTTCCGGGACTTCGACATCAGAGCGTGGCGACCAAACACGAATCGTGCGGCTGTCTGGCCGGACGTCTGGCGAAGGGCACTGAAGCATGTCAGCCAAAACAAAGCAGGAAATCGCACGGGACTTGGTGAATTTGCGCCTGTAAACATGTTGAGGGACTTCCGAGGCTGAGGCAGCCGGGCGTGACCGCCAAAACAAAGAATTGCGCGGCCCTCTGGCCGGGACGTCTGGGCACTGAAGCGTGTCAAAATCGCGGAGCGCTGGCGAAGTCGCGCGGTTGATGCTGTGAACATGTTGAGGGACTTCCGGGGCTGACGCAGCGAAGCGTGTCCACAAAGACAAACCAATCGCGAGCGGTCACCACAACCGCCTGCTGCCAGTTGTTTTTGTGCGACTGAAACCCTGCATAGTTCAGACTCCCGTGCTGTTGCTATTGCCACGGACGGGGCGAGTACTTGGGGCGGCAAGAGCAACAGGTGCTGGTTTCATCCTTCCTGCACCAGAAAGGGCATCGCTCACGTCAAGCTGCGCCAGGCTCCATGTGGACCTGGAAAAGCAGCTCTGAAGTGCAACACTTCCCCAGCGAATCTTGTTCACCATTGTACACCATTGCGTGTTTGGCAAAAAGAAAGTGACAAAACTAAAATTTACTCGGGAGGTTTTTTACTGCTGGTTGTGTGGGATTTTTTGTCTGGTCTGAAAACGCGTGGTGGGTGGGGGATTCCTCAACTGTTTTGCTTGTCTCCTTTGCAAATCACATCACGTGCGATTTGCAATGCTTGAGGCTCTGCAAATTTCTTCCTTTCTTTGCCAATTAAGATTCACAGGTGATTTTGCCAGATAAATTTTGAGATGACGTCTTAATGGGCCATTTGAGGAATTTGACGCCGGAACCAGTGCCATATCTGATCAGGTGCATGAGAATTCTCCATCTTCGGAGACACACAGATCCTCCTGAGCCTGGACAGCTGTTATCTTCCGTGGTCTTCTTCTTTGTAGAATTATCTGCATTGATATCACGCAAAACTACACACACACACACACACACACACACACACACACACACACACACACACACCAGAACTCTGCTTCCCTTGTGGAACAAATGCGAGCTGTCTTTGGAGACCTGTCAGTGACAATCAGGTCACACACACACACACACACACACACACACACACACACACGTGTCACATGGCGTCTCTATTCTCCACCCAAATTGCCACAAGCTCAGCAGTGTGAAGAAAAACTGCAGTTTCACTGCCATTGCATTGGTCATGCGGGATGGTCACCCGATAATGGGCCATTTGCAGGAGGGGAATTTCGCACACGAAACCGGATCTTATTTAATCACTCTTCATTTAAAACTGGGTTCACACTGGGTGCGTCTGACGTGCAGGTCACCCTGGGAGTGTGTGTGTGCGCGTGTGTGTGCGTGCGTGTGTGCACCATCAGCTTGCGGTTTGTGTGCATGTGCGTCCTACCAGCTTCTGGCTGTGTGTGTGTGTGTGTGTGTGTGTGTGTGTGTGTGTGCGTGTGTGGTGGTGGTGGTGGTGGCGGGGCTGGGATGTCACGTGTGACACAACACTGACGATCTCCAGGCACACAGCACGTGCCGCTTCCAGTGTGAACCCAGGCTTCACGTGGCCAAATATGCACGCTGCAATGGGCCTTTAGAATCGTCACCGAGGACCAATAAAGATCACTTACATTGGGCAAATATCTGCGCAATCTGCGCGCTTTATGGCGACGCGTGCGCATGCGTGTCAGATATTGGGTTTCCTGGAATGTCCACTGTAGGCTGATGAATGTGGTCGCGCATACACAGTTCCCCCCCCCCCGGGCCTGTGTGGCCTGTTATGAAAATTGCCCATTCCAGAAATGAAGACGCGCGCGCACAAAAGAAAGCAGACGCGGCATCCGTGACGTTTTCATTGCGAAAAGCGAGATGACATCTGTGACGATGGCCTTTCAAGGAAATTGACACAAATGCCAGCGCATGCGTGGTGTCTTATCTGCAGCCCATCCGTTTGCAATCGCAGGACGAGCTAAGCTGCAGGCTTTTCTCAAGTGTTGAGGTCCAATTCCCAACAGGCTTGTTTTGTGATTTTTGCAGCCTGATGGTCTGTCTGATACAAGCACAACTTTTATCTGCTGACTGAATCTGTGCAGCCAGTACACATGTACCAACCATGCAGCACAAACCACAACCGAAACTCACAGCTGCACGCTTGACCAGTACGCCTGGTGGGTACTCAGTACCTGATGGGGTACTTGTGACCCTTGTGACCTCCTGAGTACACGAGGACTTGCGGTCTCACGAAAACGCGCCCCGTCCTCTCGTTTTCGCTGCAGGGGAGAAGCTGCGTCTGGACGCAGGGGGCAGATCCAGAGGTCACGGGCTCAGAAGCAGGTGGAGAGGGGAGGATCTGGGGTCTACAGACCCGCCCACTGCAGGTCCACTTGTAGACGTTGAACTATTTAGATCTACGAACACGTGTGCACCCCATACATGTCGAAAAGTGCTTGCACTTTCCCTTTCCAAGTTGTTCCTGTTTTTGCTGCAATTTGGGAACAGAACAGGCCCTCAGGCAAGGGAAAATCTCTTCCCAGGGTGCCCCGTCTTTCCCAAATCCTCACATCCCCTGAAGAACTCGTGAGCATCTGGTAATTTTCCCGGGGATTCCCAGTGCTGACACTGATTAATAACAAGCGCGTCGGTATTTATTGGGGTTGCGCCCGTGCCGGTCGGGACCCGGTGTAATTAAGGTTAAGTTATGGAGATTAAGGGGAGATTAGACCGAGGGACACGTGGCTGGGATCTGATTCCAGATACCAGATGGTGTGGGGAGTCCCGATCTGAAAACAGGAAGGAAGAAGCTGATGGTATCGGAGTGTGAAAACATGCCTCACGTGCGCGTGTAGGTGTGCGTACGTCTGTGTTCGATCTGCCTGTTTACGCGTGCGTTGGACACGGTTGAAACTGTACAACTCAGGAATACATAATATAATTTTTGTGGTCTGTTGCTTGTTGGTTGCTTCACGCAGCTGTACGCTGGGTAGCGTCAAGGGAAGGCATTACATTGCTGTTTGATCTGCATCCTCACAGAATTTGGTTTGTGCAATCCCAGGCTCGTCTCGAGTGAAACAGATCCACGAGTAAAAATCTGTCCATGCTCCGTTGACCGCTGCTGCAAAATTTGCAGAAATATTTGTTGTGCGAAGTCCCTTTAGGGCGAAGCACCATGTGATAATGCAGTATATGGCAACTGGACTGACATGTCCTCTGCCCCCTTCCCCCTACCAGACCCCCTCTCCCCCCTGCTGGAGGCAGGACCCCCCGCTGAAGGCAGGCCCCCCACTCGGGGTGGACTTCCCCCCTGTGGACAGCATGCAGCATAACTGGTGGAAGACAAAGAGGACAAGGAAGAATTGATGAACAAGGAAGAATTGACGACATCACCGACGCTGCAAGGGACTTCGCACTGCAGTTGCCTTGAGCACTGCTTCTTGTTCTCTGTACAGAGGACCACATCAGTGAACGCGTCGTGTGTTCTACCCTGAAAGAAACATTTCTGTTGACAGGAATGTGAAAGAGCTTGATGTGGCTTTCACACCAGCTTTCCGTTATTCTGCGCGTTTGCTCGCGCGGTGGTTTCAACTCTATTGATCCATCCGGATGTTTCTGCAGTGATAGATAGATAACCTTTGGGCCCGAGTCGGGCACGGTGCGCTAAAACGAGTGTGAAATTATCTCGAGCAAGTTGCTGTGTCGGAGATAACCTGACCCGACCGCCCGACCGCGCCTGCATGGGAGATGTTCGTCTCGCTCCACATTCCTGCACCTGCAGATCCAGAAGGGAGTTGTTTTGCAGGCGAGGAGGGCGACCACGTCGGGTCGAGGAGACAAGCGCACGTTGTGGGTGGTTCCCGCCTTGCTTGCCCAGATCCAGGATTTGGTCAAGAGAAGACTTGACAATTTTCGTCGAGGAAACGGAGTGGCACTGGTTTGCGGGGGGGGGGGCGTGCATTCACTGTAGGGGTGAGCCCAATGAGCTCCCAAATTTTACTTGCTTGACTGCCATTGTTCTCCAATATTTTCAACCGACGGCAAAGCGAACATTTGTCACCCATCACCTCGTACTTGCGTGCCACTTCACGCAACACAGATGATCGTTGCGAATAATTTACCTCTCATGCCTGGCCCTCTCTCACCCTGGATGCTCCACGCACATCCATCCAGAATCGACACGTGTTTCCGCGGGGATTTCTGGGCAGCGTCCTGCCGCGAGGTCATGAGTACTCACCCAGTACTCACCCTGCAGTACTCACTCAGCGCTACTCAGCATGCGCGCGCATCAAGCGGACCGAGGCGGCCGCTCGCTCAGTGGGGTCATTAGTGGTTCGCAGTTGGACAGCTGTTTGGTGTGAGAGGGTATGACCCTGCTTCACTCTGCGTGCGTGATGCGTTGTGTCTGCATAAGCCAACCTGTTGGCGGACGCAGCGTCTGTCGGCTTGTGCAAAGCACGCAATGCGTGACGCATTCAGCGTGAAGCAAGCTTCAGAGTGGGAGTTTGTGGCCTGCCTTACACTGCGTGCATCACGCGTTGTGTGTCTGCACAAGCCAACGGGTGATGCGTCGTTGAATCGACGTGACACGCATCGCTTGTGTGTGTATGGCACGCAATGCGTGACGCATTCAGTATGAAACAGGGCTCAGAGTGAAGGGGGTGCAGCTTTGCTCGCTCCTGTCTCAATCTGCAGTCAAGTACGTGCAGAGCTGGGATTAGGAGGATTAACCCAGGATTCGCGCGGGACTCGAGAGGATTTGTTCGCAAGATTGAAGAAACTGCGGTGAGGAACTGGAGTTGCGCAGTCTGCATTGGTGAGTTGAATCCATTATCTCTCTGCAGGAGTGAGGTCCATGTGCAACTTGAACAGGTAGAGTACTGGAGCCTGCAGATATTCCGATTCCTGTGGCATCTCGCAGACACAACACCGGATTCGTGGCATTGTTTTCATTGCCTCAAATGCGTTGATGTGGACTTGGTGGAGTTGCAGTTCTCATACAGAATTCACCCACGTGAATGCGCACTTTTTTGTCGCATTGAAAATTGTCGTGGAATGCATCGGATACTCAGCAGATGCATATTTTGTGTGTGTGTGTGTGTGTGTGTGTGTGTGTGTGTGCGTGCATGTGCGTGTGCTTTCGTGCTATTCTTTCAATGGGTCCTCATACGAGAACTGCCTCGTATCAAATATTGAGGGTCAATTTTGGATGCGAATTTTCACGAGTGCGCTTTATTCACGGGTGATTGCGGCACGTTACGAATCGACTGAACCGCAGCGCGGCACTTCTCGCTTTCATTGGGTGCGGCTGGTGTCTGATGAATTGCAAAATTTCCAATCACCAAGTCCCGAGACGGTTGCACGCAAAGCCTTCCGCGTGACTCACTTTATGCAGTCTCCATTCAGGCTTGCACATTTCCTTCCGTGGGTTCCAGATAGACTGACTGCCTTCGGCATGCAGAACTGATGGTGTTGGCCACTTTGCAATCAGTGTGTCAGTCGTGGGAATTTTTTGCTGAGCTCACGAGGTGCGACGCCTTGGGCCGCCCCCCCCCCCCGTAGAATTTGGTCCTTTTTTGACCACTTTGAAAAAGTGGAGCAAGAATTCTGTCAAAGCACCTGGAAATTTTATCAAGCCAAGAGTTGTGGTTTGTGTGGTTAGTCTATCTGGCAGCAGGAATTCTGCCACGAACATGTGAGCAAGAGTTGTGTGGTGACCTTGTGATGTCTCAAAAACTTCCTTTCCTTTTGAGTGACAGGCATTGATAATTATTCATTATCATTCGCACAAAAGGAAGTGATATGATCTCGTCTTCAGATCAAGAGAAGCGTCCTCAGCGACTTAACACGATCCACGTCAGCCTCGATCGGCAATCGTGCCGCGGATCTGTGGTTTGGATTTCACCGTTGTGTCATAGATCGGACCGTACTTCATTCATGAATCGGAGGTATGCTCCTGCCATTGCGTTGTGAAATCTTGGAATTGAAAGATCTGTGTGCGGAAAGACTGTTGACGGTAAGTCCCGCGAATTGACAATGACGCACGTTGTTCGCTGCAGGCACTCGTACGCACACGCACGCACGCACGTACACACACGCACGTACACACACATACACATACACAAACACACACACACACACACACACACACACACACACACACACAGAACATCAGTGTTAGCCGGAAAGGCAACGACAGCTGTGACGTCCACTGATGTGTGTCCAAGAATTTGGCAAGCTGAAGTGTCCAAATCACGAAATGTCTCTGCGATCCCGCTTCTTCCTGAAAAGAGCCTTATCAGCAGTTTCCGTGCTGCAGTCAATGCTTTCTGCAGGTCTCTTTCCTCTGCGTCCCTCTCGGCTACGGCGCTCTGTCAAAACAAGGGTCTCACCAAACGTCACATATCACGTCAAAACGGGCAGGTCCCCATTGCGCCCCTCCCCTGATTCAGTACGCCTCTTCAGGCCCGTCTATTTTGTGCTCGTTGAGAGAAAGACTGATGTCTCAACTGAACAGGTGGTCAGATCAGGTCAGGCCCCGCCCGTTGCTCTGACCTTTCCGTACTCAGCTTGGCTCCGCGCGGTTTCTGAGCTGAAGTCAATGAGCGCTGCGAAACGATGTGAATTTGTTGCGAAGAAGCTGTCGGACACGCGCTGTGTTTTGCGGTCAATTGCCTTGCAGATTTGTTTTACAGGGGCGGATCCAGGTTGGTTCAGGCGAACCCACCCATTTCAACTTCCAAAATTTCCTGCGTTGCAAAAGTATCACCTTGGGGTGAGGGTGTGTTAAATTTAGGGTGTGTTAAATTTTTCAGGAAGTCAGGGGGGTACTCTCAGGTCGCCCCTCTTGGATCCGCCCCCGGATTCCCAGGGGTTCACGTAGAAAATACGCCATTTTGCTGCAAACCACAAATTTGCGCGTTTGCAAATCAACCCAAATCTGCAGTGAGACTCGTCAGCTTCTGTCGTCTCAGTTTCAAGTGCGCGCAAAATATTGGTGGTTATGGAAAGGGCGCGCGTCACGACGCATCACTCAGGTGCGCGGGATGGGAATGAGATTATCAGCTCCAATTAACCTCTTTACGGCGCGCGGTCGGTGGGAGATCAGGAGATGAAAGCGCAGGTGTACACGCATGCGCGGGTTTGATCTGTGACCACGTGGGGAGTGCACGCGCTGAGCACCAGGGGGCGGATTCAAGGTGCAAGGTACAAGGGGCCATTTGAGCCCCTTCCCGTCTCACGACCCCACGAGGTCGAAAAATCTTGGTGTTTCGCATCAGCCCGTGTTCCGACAGGAACTACCAGCACATTCAGAGTCCGATCAGGGAGGGGACAACCTCAGACAAAGCTGGCAACTGACCCACAGACACTCAGCAAAATCGGCGGGAGAGGGGGTGTCAAAACCATTTTGGGGGTTGCCCTCCCCCTGGATCCAGTGGAGGGAACCCCCACGCAGCGGCGGAGGCACTGATTTGTGATCACTTGTTGATGGAGAAGGGTGGAAATGGGGGTGAGGTGCTGCGTGATGCGCCACCCGAGATCAGCTAATAGAAGCTGGAGATCAAACGCAACGCTGATAGCGCTGATCCGGATCCACGTGTGAGGTCACGTGGTCCAGGGGTGGGTCCAGTGGGCGTGACCCCTGGTGGATCCAGACTCAACGAGACGTTTCATTTTCCGTGAAATGTGTCCAAATTGGATCGGAGTCCGTCTTCGGGTCCATTTGGCAACTTTTTGGTTTGCGCAGCCTTTGGCACCCATAGGTCTCAAACTGAAGACTTTGTTTACCCGAGAAAAGTAAAGAAAAGCAAGCGATCCAGATTTGGATTTGCTCCAACGTTCAGCATCATTGAATGCTCGTTGCACTTCCGCGTCGGTCATGCGGCAAACAAAATTTGCGCGGTCACCACGTGGTCAAACTCTGCTCCACCGAACCACGTGACTTCACACATCATCACGTGATTCGCAACGCAACTTGAACGTTGTGTGTGGCACACCAGTATTTGTCCTTGGTCAAAACCTTCACCCTCCGCGCCTGCACTGGCCAAAGCATACTTACCTGGCACAGGGGCTACCGTGATCATGAAGGCGGTGCCCCCAGAGCGAGGCCTTACCATTGCACTCCGGTTTGGCTGACCTCTGCGATCACCCCAAATGT
>JAAUXT010063593.1_pt1 | contig 10650 bp, 17 predicted proteins | sample 7278171 | NCBI WGS metagenome assembly JAAUXT01 (sample SAMN14350112, study PRJNA611818) | marine sediment metagenome | isolation source: surface marine sediment (1.8m) | place: French Polynesia: Moorea | collected 2018-08 | reverse complement strand
TGTGCACCTCCCTCAGTATTCTTCAGTACTCACCTGTGTACCTCCCTCAGTACTCACCTGTGCACCTCCCTCAGTATTCTTCAGTACTCACCTGTGTACCTCCCTCAGTACACACATGTGTACCTCCGTCAGTACTCACCTGTGTACCTCCCTGCGATGGTGTAGATGCCGATCTGCCCCCCGGGCACCTGAGCTCCCCGCTGGTACAGCAGCTCGGCGCCCAGGTCCAGCTTCTGCGTTACGCTCTGCATGTACTGCGCCACCAACACGCCTGCAACACGTGGGGGATGTTCCTCATTATCGCTCAGCGTGCACACGTGCTGTTGTCACAAAACTGAACCTCTGAAGAGCGCCCTCCACACACACAGTCTCACCCCCACCCCACGTCCTCCGACTCCTCCAGCCTCAACTCTTCCCCCCTCTCCCTTGACATACGCCTCGCGCCCACCCAGGCAGTTTGTCTCTCACAACCCCACCTTGTCTCTCTCACCCACTCCTCTCTCTCTTGCACACATCCCTGCTCCACCCACCACAACACGCACCGTCTGCCACACACACGCAAAGCCTCTCTCCGTCTCCCAGCAGTCATTCCCCTCCCCCCACGCCTCCACCATTCTCTGTTCCACACACACACGCACGCACACAAACCTGAACCATTGAGCAGGTCTGGGTTCCCAGCCGTGAGACACGCCGTGTAGTCCTTCCCCGTGTACTCGCGCACGCACACACACACACACACACCTGAACCATTGAGCAGGTCTGGGTTCCCAACTGTGAGACACGCCGTGTAGTCCTTCCCATTGTACTCTCCCGTGAGCTGCGTTCCGCGCCACTTCTGGTTCTCGATCTGCAACACAAGACGCGACGCTGTTACCAGGGACGCTGCGTCTCTGTTGCCAAGCAACAACCCGACCCTCCGGCGACAGTGTCTCGAGAGACTCAACTCACTGATCACTGATCACGCAAGCCCGTGTGCCCTTGAGAATGACCTCGAGGTCAGTTGGTGACATAAAACCTGTGATATTGAAGCCAATCTGACCTTGAGATCAGCATGTGAGGGTGACCTTGAGGTCAACCTGCGTGACCTTGAGGTCAGCCTGCGTGATCTTGAGCGTGACCCCGAGGTCACGGCTCTGTACACACCTGCGCGACGAACTTGCACTTGAGGGCGCGGGTCACTTGGTGCATGATGTTGGCGTTGAGGTTCCCGCCGAAGTCGATGTCGCCCAGCAACACCGGGTACGACTGCAAGAGACGCAGCGGCTTCAGCCAATCAGAGACGACGACACGCCAGGAGTCAGAAACAGCAGGGTGTGGTCACAGCAGAGTGAGAATTACCGGACTGTCTCGTGTGTTGGACGCACTCATGCGAGCGAGAATGCCACGGGCATTGAGTCGCGCTGTGAGGTCACCAACGACGGGGGGGGGGGCAACACAACATCCACTCTGTGGTGACCAACTTGGGAGTGGATGTTGTGTGAGCGGGGGGGCGGGCGGGGGGGGGGGGGTCACACAGCATCTACTGTGGGGGGGGGGCAACAACAGATCAACCCTCATTGCAACAGTCGCGCGAAGCTTTGTAAAAACTCTTACCATTCTGTGAGATGCACCTCTTCTTTAGACGTTCAGTTTTGGGCAAAAAAGTGAAGTCTTGTACACGAGACGGTACAGGTAGATCTATATTGATTCGACTCCAGGAAGGACAATAGAATTTCCAGTCAGCTGTTGTCTCGTGTCAACCACCCTGTCTAATCGCGCCACAGTGAACGCGTATGTTCTCACTGTGGTTTGACGCTGCCTCTCTCTACGTTGGGCCCCGCCACTCCGGCTGTTACGCCAAGAGCTGGAACCTTGCGGCGCCCCGCACGCACACCTGCCACACACACACGCACGGTATCGTTGGGTGCGACTTTGAGTGTTCACGCCACGTCAAGCCCAATTTCTGGCCGAACGGCTGGACAGCCACACGTGCATAGCTGCACGCACACACTCCCCCCCACACACACACGTACGTGCACGCACACACACCTACACATGAACGTGCACGCACACACACCCACACATGAACGTGCACGCACGCACAAACACTCGAACGAGCACACACACACACCCACACATGAACGTGCACGCACACAAACGTGCATAGCTGCACACACCCCGTTCCCCCCCCACACACACACACACACGTACGTGCACGCACACGCACGCGTACCTCGTTGGGCGCCACCTGGTGGGTGCCCACGTACGTGCAGCCGAACTTGTAGCCGGACGGCTGGAGCGTCGACATGGCGAGAGAGTGCGACACCTGGAAGTGGTTACTCAGCCCCTTGTTCACAAGGAGCTTCCCGCCCTCAAACGGAACCGGAAACAGGTCTGAAACAGGAACCGGAAACAAGAATTGTGTGCAGAGTATGGATCAGGTTCAGAAACAGGAAGAGAAATTCGTCTGGTGCCAAAAACGTTGCAGCACTGATATTTCTGCGCGTGAATTTATTTTTTCTGGCGATGTGTGTGTGTGTGTGTGTGTGTTAGAGAGACAGGTGAGTATGACAGAGGTAGAGAGTTACGTCTTTGATGTGCATGATCATCAACTTGATTGTTTTGTTTTGGTATCCACATTCCAAGAGCAACCAACACTGCCAACATTTTTAGTGATTTGCGCCGGCCACCAGTCGAGCGCGAACACTATAGGCAGCCTCTTTCAAAAGTATGTCAGCAGCAGTTTCTCTATGAAAATGGTACTCAATTGTATTCATATTTGGTTTGTAGATTTGTTTTTGATCAAGGATTAGGCGCCAGGAAGGAAATTGATTGAAATAGCCTCCTTGTGATTTGGCAGTGTTCCAATTTCTCTTGCCTGGGACTTTTGACTGAGGCGCAAATCACACGAGCTCCATGGAGCTATTTTTTTCTTTACTTGAACAAAGCTCCAAAAGATAACAAAATTTCCACCTTTTCAAACAGATTTCTCAAGTTGTTTTGACAGTAAATTGACTCGACTACCCTGATCTACTTCCAATCTGTGCTGCATGACAAAACATTTCCCTGAACCATGCACGGCAGAGTTTTGGGATCAACCTCCTACAAAAAGCTGCGACTCGAAACATGAAGATCTCAGTTCATATTGTGACGACAAATGTTGCTGCAATCTGTTTGTGTTCGCAGAAAAAGTGGCTTGTATGTTGTTTGCACAAACACTATTTGAGGTGGTGTCATTGACACAGTATTGAGATCCAGGATCCGCCTCGCGAACACGTGCGCGCGTTGCGGATTGGATCACACCACGTGTCGTTGCGTCATGTCGGACAATGAACATTCAATCTGCACACAACACGACCCGGAGCCCCGTCTCCATGGTGACAACGCCTGAACATCCAGATCTAGATCTGGTTGTGACACTGCGGTGTCCTGTCTCTCACCTTTGGTCACTTTGTGGAGATCCTCGAAGGTCCCTGGGCCGGACTCCGGAGGTGGCGGCGGCAGCTCCTGCTGAGGCGGCGGCGTCGCCACCGCCGTCATGGCGGGGCCGTTGTTGACGGTGCCGGGGGGCGGCGGCGGCGCGGGCGCCCTGTCCCCGGGGGCAGGAGCCGGGGCGGTGGGGGCAGGAGGAGCGGCGGCCGGCGCCAACACCGGGGGAGGGGGGAGAGCGGTGGCTCCAGCCGCTGAAGTAGGCGCCGCGGAGATCTGTCCCGTTGACTGACTATTCCCCATGATGCGAGTCTCAGTTCTGTACAACTAAATCACAACACAACTCACAATCAAACGAGGTATTTGATAAAACGTGAATGATTTTACTACAGTCCACTCATGCCCTTGGTCTCCGCCATGTGCAGTGAGATTCTCGACGCTGATTGGCTGAGGAACCGGAAATGTCTTTTTCATTGAATTGGACGAAACCAATAACAACCATAGAAAATATTCCTGCACAGCTGTGACATTCAAAACAAACACTGCTCGAAGAATTTAGCCTTATTTTTCAAAGTTAAAAATGTTATTTTTTTCAAAGTATGTTTCTCACGCATGATCAGCGATCTCATGTCTCTCATTGCGGATTTGACTACGACTGTCTGAAGTCGATTTCTGAACAGATCCGGTTTCTCACGTTTTGTGTCACATTTCATAATATTGGTGATTCTGTCAACATCCTACCACCATTTCATTTGTCCGTCAGTGTTGATAAAGTCCACACAACAAGTTTATCAGCTGAGAAAGAGGTGAGAGAATCAAAGATTCAGAGATGCATATTTTGAACAGGAAAAGAAACGCCTGGGCGATAATATAGTCTCAGATGGTTCAGTTTTGTGTGGTATTTGGACTGAGAAGGTGCTGTTCGATTTGCTGATCCGGATCAGCAGATTGTTGAAATCGAACGACATAGAACATGATTTCACGCAACATTCTGCTTCAGAAACATCACATCCACAGTTCACTTGTTTAGTGTGATGTAAGTATCAATGAGCACTGGGATGTTGTTGTCTTTTGAGTCGGAAATTTCGGTGTATGGCTGTCAGAAAGTGGAAGTACTTTTTGGTGGGTGTACGTGTGTGTGTGTGTGTTTGTGTGTGTGTGTGTGTGTGTGTGTGTGTGTGTGTGCGAGTGGGTTATTTCATTGTGCATTTCAGCCCTCTGATTGCGATCTCACAAACACTGAGCGCGACCTGTTTCCCAGAGTTTCTCACGATGACGACGGAGCGCGTTGCCCCGGACGACGCCGCGTCAGAGACGCTCTTCCCGACGCTCCACGCTGACGACGCCCCGGACGTGACCGAGATCGAGAGTCTCTGCATGAACTGTCAAGAAGACGTGAGTCCAGTGTGTGTGTGTGTGTGTCTGTCTGTCTGTCTGTCTGTCTGTCTGTCTGTCTGTCTGTCTGTGTCCGTATACATGTGTGTGTGTGTGTGTGTGTGTGTGTGTGTGAGAGAGAGAGAGAGAGAGAGAGAGAGAGAGAGAGATGTACATTTGTGAGTGTGTCGTCTGTTTGTGTGTGTGTGTGTGGTTTCTGGTTGTGTATCCATGTGTGTGCGTTTCCGTATCTCCAGTCCCCACCAGATCAACTGTGTGCACACGTAACAACTGCTGTCTTCTCTTCTTGCTTGAGCACTCCGATAAACGCGAAAAGTGTTCAGATCGTAAAGCTCGAGAAACACCCGGAAGTTGGCTGGCCGTGACGTGACCTTGTTTGACCGGAAGTGGTTGTCGCTGCAGGGCGTGACACGGCTGATGCTGACGCGCATCCCGTTCTTCAAGGAGCTGATCGTGTCGTCCTTCAGCTGCGACGCGTGCGGCTTCGAGAACCGAGAGGCGCAGCTCGGGGGGCGCGTCCAGGAGAAGGGCGTCCGCTTCACACTGGAGGTCACCACTGCAGAGGTGCGTGTGTGTGTTGTCTGTGTGTGTGTGTGTGTGCCTGCAGGATATGGTGTGCGTTTGTGTGCGCCAAAAGCGGCATGGACTTGAGGATGGAGGGTGGAAAGACGCCGCAAAACGCACCGATCGTTTTGTGGGCGATATTCAGTGCCACTGAGCACGTGTTGTTTGTTGCAGGATCTGAACCGACAGGTGGTGAAATCGGACGCGGCCCTGTTCGCGATCCCGAGCCTCGACTTCGAACATCCCCCCAGCAGGAAGGCGGGTGCGTGCGCGATTCGGTGGACTCCCCAACTTTTGTGACGTCATGACCTCCGCCCCCCGAGGAACACAGTGCGTTCCTCACGTTGAAATGCGCAACAGCGCAACAGAAACTGAACACACGTGGTTCCTGTCTGCTCAGAACATCTCATGGGCGTGTTCCCCATCATCGCTTAGTTGCACGTGTTGCCTGTTCCATCTCGTGGCGTTTCCTGAGTCACCGTGGTGAAGGGTCTATTGGTGGACCTGTTATCGCTCAGCTGAACGTGTTCTTTCATTATCGCCCACATCAGCACTGTGGAGGGCCTGCTGGAAGTGTTTCTGATTTTCGCTCAGCTGATCGTGTTCCTAATTATCGCTCACGCCTCGCAGATATCAGCACGGTGGAGGGTCTGCTGGATGGCGTCACCGCCGGGCTGCGTCAGGACCAGCCGCTGCGCCGCGCCGTCGACGCCGCCACCGCCGACAAGATCGACGCCTTCATCGAGCGGCTCGAGCAGCTCAAGGCGCTGCGGGAACCCTTCAAAATAGTGCGTGCTCCCCGATTATCGCTCACTGACACGTGCTCCCCGATTGTCGCTCACTGACACGTGTTGGTCGATTACACTTGCGCAAGGGGTACTGTCGGAACAGTGCGTGTGGCATGATTGGGCAGAATTCAATAGTTCGGTGAAAACCGACCTCAGCACAATTCTGCTGTCTCGGTGGTGTGTTCAAGTCATGACACGGCGTCTCTGAAAATGACGTCACGCCGCAGCGGTCACGACGTAACGTTTTCTCTCCGCAGGTTCTGGACGACCCGTCAGGAAACAGCTTCATCGAAAATCCATATCCTTTTCACACGGCGACGTCGGCAGCGTCCGAGACGTAACGTCATGACACGACGTGAGCGTCGGCTGACGCAAAGTGACGCCGGTGTGTGTGTATCTGTACGCGACTGTGAGTTGTTGTTGACTGAGGCATGTCTCGCGCATCTCAGTTCTGAGGAAGTGCACAGTGTGCGTGGTTCTCATGTGCGTGAGGCGTTGGTGTGTGCGTGTGTGTGCTGTACGTGTGTGAGGTATGCGTGAGTGTGTGTGCAGTGTCGGGTTTGTGTTCCTTGACCCCTCGCTCACGTCGGCGCCTCAGAAAGACGCGCGTCTCGCGGCGACGTTCTACACGCGCACGCGCGAGCAGGACGTGCAGATCGGCGTGCTGGTCAGTAACTCAGTCACCATGACAACTTGTTGGTGACCACGGAAATGGTTTCGACGCCAAAAATCAACAAATTCAAGAGATACGTAGCTACCCCTCAGTGACGCACAGGTGTCGCGTGTCCACGAGGCGTGCGTCAACACTTACGGATGTTCTTGTTTTTCTGACGCTCTGCCGCTTCTGCCACCAGGCGGAGGAGCCGGTGGAGGAGACGGAAGAGGGCGCCGCTGCTGCTGCCGCTCCGCAGGGAGAGGACGGGGAACCAGAGCGCGTCACGGCTGCCGAGGTGTGTGTGTGTGTGCGTGTGTGTGTGTGTGATGTCTTGCGTGTTCATTTTAGCTTTTGTGAATTTGATGCAGCGTGTACAACTGTGTGTGTGACATCATAGTGCTCTCCTCGTTCTGTGTCATTTTGTGTGACGTGTGTGTGCGTGTGTGTGTGCGTGTGTGTGTGTACGTGTGTGTGTGTGTGTGTGTGTGTGTCTTTGATTGCTGACTGCTGATCTCTTCAGGTGATGTCGTTCCGAGTGAACTGTCCGAACTGCAACGTGCCATGCGAAACCAACATGAAGATGACCGGTATCCTTCAGATGTAACACACATACACACACACACACACACACACACACACACACACACACACACAAACGTACACACGTACTAATCTGCGTATGGAACATGCAGACACACAAACCAAACTCATGCAAATGCAGGCACGCACACACACACACACACACACACACACACACACACACACACACACACACTCCTGTTCGTCCTTGACCCGCACCAGACATTCCCTTCTTCAAGGAGGTGGTCATCATGGCGACGACGTGCGATGCGTGCGGTCACCGTGACAACGAGGTGGGTGCGCGCGCAGCGCCGTCTGACGTCATGACGCAAATTTGCGCTGTTAATTTCTACCCGCGCCGACTGCTGAGGGAGGAGGGCAGCCATTTGTGCGTGAAAGAGCCCTGCTGACTCCCAAGCGAAAATTTGCTCACATGTTCAGTCAGAAAATGGTTCTTCAACAATCCCTGACGCGGCAGCGTTTGTTTTGGCGCGAACTCAAAGGCCGACACAAAACGAGCTTTGTGTCACGTCCACGTCTGTGCTGCGTCGCGAGTGAAGCACGTGGCGGACTGAGTTCAGAATTGCGCCCACAGAGGGCACGCAACACACATTGGAGCGCATGCGCGGAGGGTGCCTTTCCGGTCGGTGACGTTTTTGCGCGTCTCGGCAGGTGAAGAGCGGCGGCGGCGTCGCGGAGGAGGGAACGCGCATCGAGCTGCGTCTCACGGACCCGTCTGACCTGACCCGCGACGTCCTCAAGGTGCGTGCGTGTACGTGTGTGTGCGTGCAGGGTGTGTGTGCGTGTGTGTACGTGTGTATGCGTGCAGGGTGTGTGTGCGTGTGTGTGTGGGGGAAGTTGGGTTCAAATGGGTTTGCACGACCAGAACTTTGTCCAGTTTGTTTTGGAGGAAACAACTTGTGTGTTCAAAACTAAGCAATCGCCCCGGTCACGGACTTGTTTTTCCCACGCGTCTGAGTCTTGTTTTTCCCACGCGATCCAGTCTGAGACGTGCGGGCTGCGGATCCCGGAGCTCGAACTCGAGACGGAGCACGGCACGCTCGGGGGCAAGTTCACCACGGTGGAGGGGCTGCTGGGCGATATTAGGGACCAGCTGTCACGCCGCAACCCGTTCTTCGCGGGAGACAGTGCGCAGACGGGCACACGTGACAAACTGGCGCGCTTCTGCGCCGACCTCGAGAAGGTGAGAGGCGTCATCTTGTTGGAACGGATCTGTCGGGAAAGTTTGCCAACGTTTACCGTGGGTGTTTTCCAAATTCTCTTGGGTGTCGCTGCCCTCGTCAGGACCCCCGCACCGGAAATGTTGAACCGGAAGTGACGTGTTTCCTCAGGTCATTTCCGGTGAGCGGCTCGACGTGACTCTCATCCTCGACGATCCCGCCGGAAACAGCTATGTCCAGGTGAGCGATAATGGGGAACGCGTCAACGTGAGAGGAAAAGGGGGGGGGGGAAGAGGTTGAACCAGATCAACCACAACTCGTTCAGACGAATGTGAGTGGGGTTCATTGATGAACATTTCACCTGTTGTCAGCAGAAACCAGTGGACATTTTGGAAGCCAGCAGCAGACGGAAAGCGCCTGAGAAGCTCAGAGTCTCACGGCTCGCTCGACACACGTGTCATTGAGCGATAATGAAGGACGTGTCCCTGTTTCAGAACCTGTACGCGCCGGACCCGGACCCGGAGATGAAGATCTCGCGCTACACACGTGACTTCGAGCAGAACGAGATGTTGGGGTTGAACGACATGAAGACGGAGGGCTACGAGCTCGACTCCTGACGCGTCGCCACCACCAGGGGGAGTTACCGGTTCGGCGACCCACCACGAGGGGGAGCTGCTATCACTGGCACCGAGACGGAGCAGAGGCGCTGCAGGAGGATTTAGTTGGGGGGGGGGGGCGGCAGGGTGTGACCCCCTGACTCCCGCGCGGTGAGATCAGAGTGGCGTTCGATTTGATGTGGCTGGTGCACCAAATCGAACCGAGTTGTTTTTGGAAGCTTCGATCGAAGTTTGGTTGTGAATTGTTGACTTGTGTTTGGAATGAAGACCAAACCACGTGAGTTGAACAATGCCGAATAAATATGTGAAACTTTAAATGCCGAATAAAACTTTCCACTTGTGATGCATCAACACAAAATGTTGCTCTTTCTTCTCAGAGAGTGTGTGTTTGTGTGTGTGTGTGTGTACGAAAAAAACACGTCTTGTGTATGGAACTGTTTGTGACTGTTCAGATCTGTTCATTCTGGTTAGAGAGTGTGTGTGTTTGTGTGTGTGTGTGTGTGTCTGTGTGTGTGTGTTTGTTCCGGAGACGAAAGTAAAGCCAGTCAGCGAGTGCGCGCAAAATTTCTGCTGCGAAAAGTGCGCGTCAGTAATTTTTGTGCGTGCGTTGCGAAAACTTGTGGAAAAATTCAAAAAATATTTTTGCTTGTGTCTCTTTGAAACGTCGAAATTCCTTGCAAAATATACACAGCGTTACAGCTGGGGAAGGATGGCGGATCTTTACGACAGAGGAAGACGCGGGAAGCGAGGCCGCCGCCGGGTGAGTTCTGCAAAAACTTACATTATCGCCCACAAGGGGTTTTCAAAAAATGTCATCTTGTGATTTCTCACGTATTTTTACTTGCTCGCTGCATCCTTGGAATTTTGAAGACAGCAGTTGTTCGCAATGAATCCTCAGAAAACGCGTGTGACTCGTGTGAAGTCCCAAGAGTGGCCAAATCTTGCTTTGTGACCGTTGCCAGATTCGACAGAAATGATCGATGTGAAACCCTCGCAGATGCAGATCAATGTCCACCCAAATCCACGGAAGACGTCAAAGCTGCCTTTGGAGCGCGATGTGTGTGTGCGTGTGTGTGTGTGTGTGAAACCAGGATTTGTGACAGGCTTGTCAGTTCATCACCAGCCAGCAACAAATACAACAAGAGTCAACTGGGAACACCACTTAGTCTTCATTCGACATGGTGACCCTGACATGATCTTCTAGCGGATAGCAGTGACCAAGGAGTAGCAGTTCTGGACAACTGGACTACAGACTGCAGCAACTGGAAGGAGTACCAGCACCCTCACTGGAAGGACAGCTGCATCATTCTCCAGCTCAGGATCAAGAGCTTCACTGGAAAGTTTCTACAAGATCTGCAAGGAAGACTGAAGAAAGAAGATTCCTCAACAAGAATTCTCCTTGAAGTCAAGCGGTGGTCTACCAGAAGATGACAGAATGGCTGGCACCAGGGACAAGATTGAAG
>JAAUXT010039999.1_pt1 | contig 10650 bp, 11 predicted proteins | sample 7278171 | NCBI WGS metagenome assembly JAAUXT01 (sample SAMN14350112, study PRJNA611818) | marine sediment metagenome | isolation source: surface marine sediment (1.8m) | place: French Polynesia: Moorea | collected 2018-08 | reverse complement strand
TGACCCACAAGTCAGAGTGAAGGTTGATGTTGACAGTCGCAAATTTTTGGAATATGTTGAAGATCCAAAGTCGAAGACAAATCAAGGGGGGATATCGAGCAAAAATTTTGTTCCCAAAAGAGTGAAGGTGTTTGGCAACTCGAACTTCGACAGAGATGTTGTCCGTTTGTACAAGAAGTACACCCGACTTTTGCCCAGAGATGGCAAAACAACTGCATTGTACAAGTATGGTTTGGTGAACAGAAAGCCAAACTGCTGGTACACAGACAAACTAGTGGGTGTAAACAGTCTGAAGACTGTCATGGCAAACCTGATGAAAAGTGCTGGAATTGAAGGTCGCTACACGAATCACTCTTTGAGAGCAACAACTGCCACCAGAATGTACAAAAATGGGGTTGACGAGCAATTGATAAAAGAAGTGACAGGTCACAAGTTGGACGCTGTCCGCATCTACAAGCACACATCAGAAACATTGATGGAAAAGGCGTGCAAAACTGTTGTTCAGAAACCTGGTCAAGAAGTACCCAAACCCCATGAATTCGACATTGATGCTGTCGATCTGACAAAATCTGAGCCAACTGAGAAATTCACTGTTTGCTCAGAAGGTGGCAATTGTCACTCTGAAAGATTCTGTCACAAGAAGAAGTCTGATTCTTGTGGAGGGTTGTGTCAGTTTCTCAAAAAACTCAACCATGTCAAGCGCAAGAAATGTGACGTGAAAAGATTGAGGCTGAGTCTCAAATTTGGGAAAAAGAAGTAGACATTTAAGAATTTTTTTCAGTTTGTTGGCATTCGTTGACATGTTCACAAATTTGTTGGCATATAATACATGTGTCTGTTCACAAGTTAGAACAGTCAGAAATCAAAAAAAAAATTGCGTTCGTTCGTGTGATTTATCAGAACTCGACCACCACAGAAACACAGTTCGATAACTGACTCGCGTGCTGTAGCTTGTGTAAAGAAACAACGCACGACGCATGCACGTCCAGTGTGAAACCTCGCAGCGATCCAGCAGCGCAACGAAGCGCGATAAAACGCTGAGCCGTTTCTCGTGTTTCTGGTGTGTTCGCCTGACCCTGGGAGAAAGGGCAAAGCGTGCACACCCAAGACCGCGTGCGCAAAATGTTTGTCTGTTCCACCAAAATGATTTTTGAAAGCGTCCCGATCAGGGGATCAGGTTCCGTGCACAATCAGAAAGCGAACGCGCTCCTGAGGGCTCCGGGGTTCACAGTCCACAGCAGGAAGACTCAGGGTTCAACAGCTGCGTGTGGCGTGTTCCTCACTCTCCTCCCTTCCCCTCTCTCTCCATCCAAAAGCACCCGAAAAATAAATGAATGATCCGCGGGAAAAATCAATGGCGAGAGAAGCGGAAGATGTAATGACAGGGCTGCTGCACCCGCGCTCCATTTAGCAGCGAGATGTAAACAGCCGTCGGGCAAAATGTGGCGTCGCAGCTCGGACTGTGAGACAGCGCGCCCCGGGGGTCGGGTATTCTGCGCACGCGCCGGGAGGCGAGGCGAGTACACACGAGTTCTTCTCCTGCGGTGCTGTTCGATCGGGATGGACCGCAGGAGAAAGGAGTGCAGAAGAGATGCCCAGATAACGAAGAGAGAGGCTGAATGGTGAGACATTCACGAGAGGAGGAAGGCTTCGCCGCACAAACTGCAAGAGCGTCGCGATGTGAGGTTTGCATGCAGCGGAAGGGAGAAGCGGTCTGTCCGTAATTAAGGCCTGTTTCACACTTTCAGCGCATTGCATGAACACTGACAAAGTCTGTTGTTGCACATTGAACGTCTCAGTGTGTCGCGAATGACTCAGCGCCAATACATTTTTGGAGGGATGAAACGTGCTTGATGCCTCCAGTGTGAAACGGGCTGAATTCACAGAGATCTGCACCGAGCTGCGAGTGGAGCGAGAAAGCCTTTCGCTGCAGCTCTGCCTCCCTCCCCCTCGCCCGCTCCCCGCCCGCTCGCTGGCTGGCTGGGGCAGAGTCGGGAATGGAAACATGCTTTGACTGGCAGCTTCGTCTTGATGCGGAGGGAGGCAGCGAGGAGCCCTGCTGCACCGACCGACATGAAAACTGCATCTCGGGGCCTCATGTAGACACAGCAGCGGAGAGCTAGCGCAGATGGGCTGAGACAGACAGACAGCGGGATCGAGAGAACCACCACACGCCGCGGCCCGCAATCTGTTACATCGGGCCGGACGCTGCACGCACTCGGCTCTTCTTGCAACATGTGCCACCGCCGCCGCCGCGCACAGGAGACATGTGGTCGTCATCATCGCTGAGTCCGCCGCACTGCGCCGCGCTTCTGGCCTCGCCTAATTGATGATCAACGTTATTTTATGCACGAAATCAGAGGCCCTAACGAGCTGACAGTGGCCAGGATGGTGCGGGACGCAGGATAAGCGGATCAAGCTGGATGCGGGAAGCGATCGAGCTTTAGTCTGGATGGAGACGCTTTGGACTGCGCCGCAAATCCGTGTGTCCAGAGGAGAGTCGTCCGGAACCTCGGTGCGACGCACTGCAGACCATTCACCGTCTCTACAGAAGTGGCGCGGATACTCGTCTCACAAAGACACTTTCACTTTCACTTTCACATTTGGAGGTTGTGTTGGCAGAAGCCGGACGCCTGGAGTGGAATGAGAACTCATCAAGATGCATAGGAGATTTGGATGGGGAGGCGTCGGTGCGCTCATCGCGCAGATCCTGCTGCTCACATGTCCCATAAACCAGGGACAGAACGTCACGCACGGTGAGTGCTCCGACTTCCATTTCCTTCGGCTTAGCGAGGGATTATCTGCGGAAATGGCGCGGTTCTTGTGCGTGGCGTGCTGAGTTTGGTCACAATAATTCTGGGACAAATCCTGCACAAAGAATCTTTGTGTAGAAAGTGGAATTACAAATGCTGAAGTGTCCTTTGCAAAGGATGCAATGTTGACTGATCTCCCACTGCGATGGGACTCTGTCCGGAGGGTCGCAGAAGAAGCCCAGATTTGAGGCGAGGGGGAAAGGTCACCTTCACTGCAGGTTTTGACGAGCAGGTCTGGCGTCAAAGAACGCAGGAAGTTGGAGACCCATGTGTCCAGCACGCTGTCGTGGAGCAGCTCGGTTGTGGAGATGTATGTCGCAGCACTTTCGCCGTAACGGCCACAGTTCCCCCTTGAGGCTGGATTCTCGGCGTGACAAGGTCTTTCCGTCCCTTCCTCTTCGCCCCGCCGTCCCTTCTTTTGTGGAGCAGGTCTCCCTGCGAGGAGCCCCGGGCGGGCGCTGCGTCGATGTGCGCGATAATTGGTCGCTTTGTAGCAGACCCAGCGTTCAATCTGTGTCATTGGAGCTCGCAACATTGCCCGCAAGTGGGAAGGGTCGGACGCGTGTTGCAGATTTCATTCGTGCAGCGCTTTGTCGTTTTGGGGCTGAAGAAAAGGCATCGAGAGTCAGTTTCCACTGTGATGGGTGTCTCGTCGACCACACGAGAGCGACTTTCAAAACGCGGATGTTCTCGGCTCAAACAGCGTTGTTCCCTGTTGCTGCCTTTTCCCGCTGCATTGCAGTGTCAAAAGTCCACACAACCGGTGAAATTAGGGGAGACTTCCGTTCACACCAGGCCGAGTACGAGGGTGCCGAACACAACTCAACTAAAACCCTGCAACGACAAGAAAACTTGAGTTCCGCGGCCCAAACAGGAGGCTGTGGGGTCGCTCCCCACACGGGCGGCTCCACCCTGAACCTGTCGTTCTCGTTTTAGACCAGAGTCCGTTCTGCGGGGCGCTGAACCTGACCTGGGAGCTGCAGCTGCTGTCCCCGCCCGTCGCCAGGGAGCGCTACCGGCCCAACGAGGAGGTGCGGCTGCAGTGCAGGAACCGCAGCCAGGTGCCCATCGGCTCCGTCACGCTCAAGTGCTCCGAGGTGGTCGAGGCACCGCAATGGTTCATGTGGGACAGCGAGCTGCCAGAGTGCGTCGGTGAGTACAGCGCGCCGCGCCGCGGGCCACTCGGATCGGCGCGCATGCGCCGCGCGCTGCGGCTCGGAACGCGTCATCCAGGGGCGCGGCGTCGTGTTGGGACTGTTTCCATCGTGTCGCACCTTGCGTATCTGTGCAGATCAAGGTGCGCTGTATCACTGCTCTTTGACGCAAACAGTGACACAATACAGGTGTGAATCAGGTTTCATTCCTGAAGGAGAACCAGAACACGTGCCTCAGCCCGTTATTGTGACCCTGGGCTGCGCTTTCCATTGGTGTGCTGAAGCCTTGGCCACAGAGGCTCTTCTCGCTTCGCACCAAGCACTCCTCGAATCACAGTTGAGGCTTTTACCACTTTCGTTTGCGGGTCCGAGCTGCTCACACAACTCAGAACAGCAGAAGCTCCTGGGACAACATTATTGTGAAAACACGGCGTGTGAGCTGTGCGGTACATGTGGCTTGTTGCCGTCGAACATGGTTTGGAACCCGGGGCCTCTCGCCGCGCGGCACCTGGCGACGCGATGAAATATGAATGCGGAGCACCACGCGCCTCGGGAGCAGCGGGACCGTCCGCACTGCTCAGGTCTGATGAGTCCGCTCGCCAAACACGCTTCCCCAGGCTCCGACCGTCCCCACAAGGTTCCTGTTACACTACGAGTACATGTTCTTCAGGGTTGAATCGAACGGGCCCCCCTTCTCTGGCCCTGAAAATATTTGCTCGCACAGAGGCGAAAAGTTGTTTCCCATGTCATGTCGCTTGGCGCCTTCCGTGTGAAGTTTGCATCACGACTATGAATTGCAATCTTTTTGACGAAGTTGATTTCTACGACCGACTGCTTTGCTCATATTTTCACTGTCACATTCCGTGACTTGCAAAATGTCATCATGTTGACGGACTCGCCTTCGAATTCCGATAATTCTTCTCAGTGCTCCATTCACACCATTATGTGGGGGACAAATAGAAAAATTGCCACTTCGTTTGGCAAATTTTCTTGACAGAATTTCAGGCTAAATTCGTTTTGAACATGCCTCACCCAGCAAATGGAGTTTGAAAGGCTTTCGTCTCTGGGGCTTGAATTCGATCTGTGTGTGCGGGGCGGGCGGAACGGGGGAGTGCGGTGCGGCGGACTCAGCCTCCCTTCTCGCGTCCTCCTCTCACGGAGAAGCCGCACCCACCTGCAGCGCACACACAGGTTCACACTGCAGCCCAGGCGCTCCGTCCTCTATCCACCGTTTCTCACACTATGGTGGTCAATACAATACAAGTTACGCAATGATGTCTGTCTTTCTCCTGGTGTTATTTGGACAACACCTGAGTCTGTCACAGCGTCTTCGACAGCAGCTTGCCTATATTCAATCTTTTGGCATCGGTGCCAAGTGGCGCTTTGCCGTCAGCGCCTCGCAGCTGTTCCTTCTCCAAGTTTCGCTCCACCGTACAGAGATGCAAATCAAGTCACGCAGACACCAAGGAATTCTTAAAGGAAACCCTCTGCCAGAAAGTTGAGCCCCAATGGCCAAATCCTGGATCATACCCTGCGTCAGTTGACAGCCACATAGACGCGCCGTACATGTGACGCATCGCGTGTGAACCGGTCTCGAGGTCCACTTTGATGTCACCGTCGGACCCCCCACCCCACCCCACCGCACCCACCCCTCCCAGCTGCAGCTTCGCCCGTCTCCTCTGTCTCCTCCCGTTGTCTTCGCTGCCAAATCCCTCCAGACACCGCCGAACAATGACACACATACAGAGCGGCGGGCGGGGCGGGGAAATAGCCTCCGTCTCACGCAATTTCCTTCTCAGCGCACGGAATCCTTATTTGCGCGCGGAGAGCTTTTGACCCGCAGCCGGGGCTCCTGGGGCCGGGACATGGCGCTGTGATGAAGGCAAAGTCAGAAATTGCCATAAATTCTGCTTCCGCACACAACACAGCACAGTCGAGGGAACCCGCGCTGTGGACCCTCGTTGCCTTTGTGCATGAGGCCTTCTTGCTGACGTTGCTGGAAACAACTGGAATTCAAATTGCTTTGGTTTGTAGTATTACAAACGACAATGGTGTCTGTGTGATTTGTGGAAATTTATGGCCTGTGCCATACATTGACCTCCACTGCAAATGCATTTTGACAGGGGCCATCTGGTGCTGTGGTGCATTTTGGCACAGGCCATTTGGTACTGTGGCACATTTGACACAGACCATTTGCTGCCGCTTGTCATCACCGGACCAGGCTGGACGAACCGTGCGCAGCGTCCACGCGCACGTCGAGGTGCGTGCGCAGCGTCAGCGTCGTCGTCGTACGACGCTGAGACGCGTGGGAATCCGACGCGAACTCCCCTCCGCAGCGCTGCGCTTCATTAGGCTGTCACGAGTTGATGAAGCCGTGTGTTTGCAGAGGGAGGGAAGCCAAGAAATTCCTCCGCAGCTCGTTAGGCGTGACAAACGAGACAAGCAAAGCAAAGAAATCTAATCACAGAGACCCGCGAGAAAACGCAATTGTGTCGGGCAATGCTGTTTCGGAAAACTCGGCGGTGCCGCGTTGTGTGCGCCCCACTCTGCACAACTCCCACGGGCAAACAGCTCGTTATGGCCTGCACTGTATCACCAGAGAAGCAGCCAAAATCCAGAAGTGAAACGTGAACCCCCAGCATTTCCAGAATATGTCCGTAAGGGACGTACACAGGGAAGAGCCACACAAGTCAAAGTGGGGAAAGGCACAAGAAAAAGTGTAACCTGCTGCTTGACAAGGTGGTTCAGGAAATCTCCGGACCGTAGGTTTACACACGTGACCCAATCTGCGCAGACCTCGCGGCCCACTGTGTCTGTCCCACCACATGACACACCCTGAGGAACACATGAAGGGCTCACTGGATCCACCTCGCCCAGACCTCAGTGCCCTCTGGATCCACCCCACCCCAATACGAAGTCGTCTCCGCTCGTTTGTCGCGGGTCCTATTGTGCGCAGTGAGTGATGTGGCCAGGCGCAGACAGGGGACACGGGCGGCGCGATTGACTACACAAGCTCCGACTCACACTGAGGGCGTCATTCGTGGCGTCTCCGGCACAAGACACTGCGCTGCGTCGTTGCTGGGAGAGTTGTGCCACAAGCTTCTTGTCAAGGATTGCGTTTCCCTGCGTAACCCTTGTCGGCGGTGCGAGACTTGTTCAGGAGCGTGGAAAATTGTTCCAAAAAGTGTTCTGCGTGCTCAGACAATCAGATTTGCCGACTCCCACGACAAGAAAACGAAACAGGAAAGAGAAAAGACTTTTTGCATTTGATGTACCTTGGGGTACTGCCACAGGCACAGGGCCCAAGCTTGACGCGGACCCCTGTCCCCGCAAAAAGGGCGCGGTCAGTGTGAAGGAGGCCCCGGGTGGATTGGCTCCATTACCGGCGCTGCTGACGTGACGGACACAGCGACGACAGGACGCAATTAGGGACCGAGGCTGCGCCAAGTGAGGAGTCGGGAAGCACGCGCCGGACCCCGCGCCCAGACCGGCGGCGTCACGCGCAGTGTCCCTGGTCAGCTCAACACGCTCTGCGTCGTCGCTGGCCAGGCAGCGAGCGCCCTTACACACACACACACGCACACACACACACACACACACACATACACAGCAGCAGCAGCAGCAGCAGCAGCAGCCAAACAAACGTGCACAGTCACGCACTGTGTGACGCATTCAACATGAAACAGGCCTGGGCCCCATTGAGTGTCGGTCCTGTCAGCTCTGAGAAAAGAGCTGCCACCAGGCTAAATGGAGGATTTGCTGTGGTGAAAAATTGCTGAAGCTGTTCGTTGAGTCTGCTGAAATGTGATGCATATAGATGGACGTTGGCCGAGTGGTGAGGTCATGGGTACATCCAGGGAGAAGCTGGACGCCCGCCCCCTGATGACCGTTCCCCCCCCCTCAACCAACCAACGCGACGTGTCAGTGTTTTCAAAGCTTGGGTCGATGGTCAGTCAAACTTGGCTCAGTCCCTTACAGTCGCCGCCACACATTTTGCAGAAGCCTTTGCGGAACAAGACGAAGGTCAGATGTGGGGAGTGGAGGTTGTTTGCTGTTTGTGCCTGTTTTGACAAGTGCGTTCGGTTCGCCAGGACCAAGTTCTGGAGAGAGGGAACTTGCTCTGACCAGAATGTGTCCCTTGTGTAGAGGCGTGTGGTGCTGTGTAGCCCTAGCTTCTCCTTTTGACTGACATGTGAAACATTTTGCAAACTCGAGAGACACGTGTGTTCCCCTTGCGTCAGTGTCACGCCGTACAGTCCCGTCGCGTCGCGTCGCGTCGAGGGGAGGCGCCGACACGCAGCACCCATACAACCCCTTCTCTCACAGACATCCCGTGCGCCATTCCGTACCCGCCGGAGAACGGTCAGGTTCTGTTCACGCTGCCGGCGTCACTGCCGGGCGCCGTCGTCACCGTCATCTACATGTGCGAGGAGGGCTTCCGACTCCTGCCGCCCGACGGCTCCGTCCAGAGCTGCATGGAGCAGGGCGGCTACTGGACCTCCACCCCTCCCGTGTGCCTGGGTGAGTACTGGACCTCCACGCCTCCCCCTGTGCCTGTGTGGGTACTGAACCTCCACCCCTCCCGTGTGCCTGGGTGAGTACTGGACCTCCACGCCTCCCCCTGTGCCTGTGTGGGTACTGAACCTCCACCCCTCCTGTGTGTCTGGGTGAGTACTGGACCTCCACCCCTCCCGTGTACCTGGGTGAGTACTGGACCTCCACCCCTCCCGGGTACCTGGGTGAGTACTGGACCTCCACCCCTTCCGTGTGCCTGTGTGGGTAAAAGGATGCTTGGTCTGCAACGTGTGTCAACGTGTGCACCAGACGTCATGTCATCGGCACTTGGATCGGAGTGAGGGCTATTTTTGCTGATTGCTTCGTGCATTGCATCGCTGTGCAGCTCTCGCGTCGACGCCAATGTCCCATCGCCAACGACGGACCCATAACTGAAATGTTGGACTTTCCCCGGGACCTCATGCAGCCCCCCCCCCCCACGAGTTCATGGCGATCCCCTCACATTGCAGTGGACTGCGCGGAGCCGGCGGCGCCTGCGCACGGCGGCATCGAGGCGCCCTGCTTCCACGAGAACTGCACGGGCGTCGTCTTCTGCGACCGCGGCTACGAACTGCCCGCCGGCGGCGCCAACGTGTCGACGTGCTCGAGGGACGGGCGCTGGCGCCCCGCCGCCGCGCCCTGCCGACGTGAGTCCTGCAATACAACAAACGCGCTGTATCTGTGCGTGTTTTTCTGTGCACTTTGCACCCGTTGAAGGGACGTAATACACGGCGTATCCAGTGCGCTCCGAAACGGGCTCCGGATCGGGGATTGATGCGCCCACGCGAACCTCGATGGACTCCGACCACGGGATGGGGTTTCCAATTTTAAGAGCGTGCCTTCAAACTGACGTTCGCGTGTGTGGGATACCATTTTTTGGTGGATACGATGTTCCTCGGTTCCGCTGGGAATTTTGAAAGAAACGAGTTGTACTCAAAGACTAGGAGCCGCTCACCCGTCTTCTGTTCATTCCATTTCAAAGTTTGGGCTCTTCCTTTCCTCGCGCGGCCTATTGATCCGCACGTGGCTGTGTTGCACAGGGTCAGAGTGGCTGGTTCACAGTGGAAAGTGAATGGACATAGCTGGGATTCCCCAGTCCTTCTGGCACAATTCACAGCCTGGTCCATAGTGTCCCTTTGTCTCTGCAGCCGTCCGCTGCGCTCACCCCGGCGTCGTGGGGAACGGAGTGCTGCGGCACGGCGGGACCCTGGGGCAGGACGCGTTCCCCTTCAAGACGACGCTGCACTTCGCCTGCAGCGACAACTTCACGCTCGTCGGACAGCCCAATCTGACGTGCAACGCGCAGGGGCTGTGGTCCTCCGACAAACCCACCTGCGTTCCGCTGGGTAAGGCTGACACTGACAGGAGGCACGGGTTTGCTGTGAGCGTCTCATAGATCTGGCTCGACATGCGTCTCGTATTTGGTAGCAAGAATTGTCCAGATGAGGCAAATTCCGGATTGAGCAACACACGTAGATTACATTGACGAGACAAGAAGGAGCCAAATATAAAGTCCGGTCGCTTCCGAACTCAGAGCATCTGGTTCAAACGAGACAAAGCGCTGCACACGCGTCTGTCCGGGGAACTCTCGATGCCATGTTTTCCCGCAGGTCGGTACAGAAGGAGGTGCTTCAGTGTTCAGGCCACATTATCGTGACAGCGGGGTCTTTCGGCTTCACCTTGGATGCTGCGAAGGTTTTGTGCTGGGGCCGTGTATAACCTGCAAATTGGGGTGCCTTGACTAGGATAATTTTAAGTGGCGTACTTCTGTCCAAGTTCTGATGCGAGCATCAAAGCATCAAGAATTATAAAAGGATCGACGGTGGGAAATGCACATCAACACTGGGTCATTCCTTTCCTGAAGGAGCAGAACGGCCCAGCCTATGAACGCTGCAGGAGCATCTGCCTCAACGGGACGAATCCTCTACCTTGGATGGGTACCTAATAGCCATGCACAGTACAGTGCGGGCCGTACATCCGAGAGAAGGGCTCTTGTAGTTTGGATCATACTCTCCATAACGGATCCAGAATCCGAGGGGACCGTTCCCACTCCTGACCTCAATGCCTTTACCCAGTGGATCCTGACGGGTGCTAACTTTCCCGCGGCATCACACTTCATTGAGTCAGGA
>JAAUXT010028780.1_pt1 | contig 10650 bp, 1 predicted proteins | sample 7278171 | NCBI WGS metagenome assembly JAAUXT01 (sample SAMN14350112, study PRJNA611818) | marine sediment metagenome | isolation source: surface marine sediment (1.8m) | place: French Polynesia: Moorea | collected 2018-08 | reverse complement strand
TTGTTATATATATTTACCATGACCACCCCCTAAGTACTGCCATGGCCTTCCATAGCCACAGCAACAGCCACACCCAATCATATCATTCCCTAGATGGAGCCACTATCCTAAGCTGGGCACATGACCCAGACTGCTAAGAGACAATAGCTTGTGACACCATAGAGGAAGGTAGCCTAAACCACTGAGCTCCAACTCATACTCTACAATAAACTATACTACAACATCACTACTGGGCTTCACTCATATATACAACACAATAACAAGTCTTTTGCTCCAAATGCTTCTTGCCCGTGATTCACCAAAAACTCACTGACCAAAAGCTTTCTGTTCTGGTTCCCTTTGTTCCCTTTGCAGAAGACATCAATGAGAAAAGTCCAAATTCACATGCTGCTTAGGACTGACAATTCTCCACAACAACATACTGAGCGGGCAGAGTAAAGGACGTACTCAATCGTCCCTGCCTTCATTCATTGAGTACTCGACACAACAACATACTGAGACGGCAGGGTGAAGGAGAAGATGTCTCCATACTTCTCTGAATTCTGAACTATACTCACTTGCTGAGTACTCACCATAGCCAGATACTGAGATGGCAGGGGCAAAGGAGAAGATGTCCCCATACTAATCTGTATACTGAACAATACTCACTTACTCAGTACTCACCATGACTACATACTCAAGTACTCACCACAACCACATGCTGAGCCGGTAGAGTGAAGGAAAAGATGTCTCCATACTTCTCCTTATACTCCAGCATCGTCTGAACTTGTTTCTTCGGGTCCAGTTGATTCACGATCCCAAGGAAGGGGAGACCAGTCGGGCCGGGTGGCAATCTGGAACATTTGTCCTTGCATTCAAACGTATTTTGCACTCAATGCCTGCAGAGACAAGGAGAGAATGACATATCTCGGGTCAGGGTTGGGGTCAGGGTCTGGGGATTGCCACAATGAAAGTGGTCAAAACTTTTGGAAAAACTCTTCCAAGATTCGGGGCTGGGATTTGGATCGTACGGAGTCACTTTGGCTCAATGATGTCCACTCGTTGATGGAGTGAGCTCGGTGAGATGACAGCTGGCTTTCCACGAGGTTTTGATCAGTCACGTGCGAGATTTGTGCATGCATAGCCAGCACACAACCGAATCGGAATGCGTCAGTGTGGACAGGGTTCTCACACAGTAAAAATGGTTCCTATGAAATCACACAATGACTTTTCGAGACCTTTGGTTGAGAGTTTCTATGAAATCACACAATGACTTTTCGAGACCTTTGGTCGAGAAAGGAGTTGTGTGATTGAACATGAACCATTTTATTCAAGGTGAGAACCCATTTCTACCACGATGCGAGCACATACGAGAGGTGTTGTGATCGCAGAGTTGTGGAAGCTTTTTTCTGATGCCAAGCTGACACCATTGCAGTTATATTATATAAGTACGACGGGTTCACCCTTGCTGCGCCAGTGCACACGAACATCACAGTCACAGCGCACCAAACTGCATGGGTCTTGCAATTTTACATGCATGTGGTTGTGTAGTCTCGCTACCAGAACAGCCTCGCACTATACGCGGGCAGCTAGTGAAGGAGCGTAAAGGCGCCGTGGTGCGTGAAAAATGGAATCTCAGTAGAGAACATTTCATGTGTGAGCTCAATTCAAAACGTGTGTGAGTGAAATGTAATGTGTGTGCGTGGGTGTAATCTGTGTGTGCTCTTTTCGTGCAGGTCCAAATCCACCCTAAGACTGCCATTTCTACCGTGCACAGGTTGGTTGAGGTGCGTGTGTGTACGTGTGAGTGTGCGTGCGTGTCTCACCTCATTGTGGCTCGGGGTTGCCCTTCAACTCCAACCACCGTGCACTGTGTGTGCGTGTGTGCGTGTGTGTTGTGTGTGCGTGTGTGTCTTACCTCATGATAGCTCGGACATGCCTGAAGATTCTCCACAGGACGTAACACACGACCCATCCAACTCCCACCACCACCAGATCCTGCAGCATCTTGCGCGCGGGGTTCTTTTTGTTCTTTTGCTGTACATCAAACAACTCAACGTGCTCGTGTGGAGATCGATGGGTGTGGCGTCTTTCGCTGTTGAGTATAAAAGCGCGGTGGAATAAGGTCACCACGCGTGACTGGCGGACCTGGTCGTTTTTATATATGTTGACACAACACAGAACGTGTGCAGATACCGACTGACGGATCCCAACGAGACAGCTGGGATGGGATGTAAACGTGTGTTGTGAATTAAGTGGGCGGCAGACAAGCGGACGGACACAATAAGCGCTGCTTTTTGTCGTCGCGGAACGTCGAGTCGAGTTATACTTGTTGTACGACTCGCAAGCAGGACTGCGTGGTCTCTGTTTTGCAAATCAAGGGCCCCATTGAGAAACTTTTCCATTCGGTTTTCAAACGTGAAATTCACTCCTAAAATTTGCGCCACAGGAAAAAGTTCACCAAACAACATTGGTTGGTGTTTTCTTTCCAAGTTGTGATTTGGGTCCTTGAGATTTTCTTCCCTTCCTGCCCCCCCTTCCGCCTTTCGGTTCGATTGGGCTCACTGGCCTTGACCCTTCAGTCGCGACACCCAGAAAACTCCCGCATCATCTCCACCTGCCAGTACGAGCACAACCACCAACGTCGCATCACTTTTCAGGAAATAAAACCAACTGTGTGAGTCACACGAACACGTCATCACAATGGCTTCTGTCACATTTTATTGTCCATAGACGACAATGCATGGAGCTCCCACGTAAACTCAAAGACACAATTTCAGGACCTCCGTCCCCAGCCAAGTTGTGGTTCTTCTTCACACTTTGTTCACCCATGTGTCAGAGTACACTTCATTCACACCTTGTACGCCCACCACGTGTCCGAGTACACGAGTTCCCGTCTTCTCATCGCCTCCACGTCTCGGACGTACTTCTCCGGGTGGGTCGTCATCTGGAACAAGACGTCTGCACTCAGGCCTGGGGAGGAGTGCTGCTCCAGCTCCCAGGCGGACCCGGAAGCATGGGGCCTGGGGCTTGGCCCCCTCTTACCCCCGTGAAAGCAGGATTACCTGCTTGCTTGTGCTGCAGGCACAGCATTGTTTGCACACACACACACACACACACACACACACACACACACACACACACACGTGCATGTAAAATTTTAAAATTGGAGTTGCGCCCCCCCCCCACAAAAAAGTTTGGTTGTGCCCCACGTGACCTTGATCCTGGATCCGCTGGAGCGGCTGAACCAGGATAGTGGTGCAACAACCTGATTCTTCAGGGACGGGGGCAGACAGGAAATGGGCTGCTGGGCCCCTGGCACCAAGCCCAAGGCTGGCTGCAGGAGGCTGCAGTCAGACAACCACGTGCAGTAGCACGTGACACAACACGTGACACACGCGTGCACGTGATCCAATCCCAACTCAGAGGACGACTCCCGACCCAACTTCCCAATCTATTGGAAAATTTACAGTCATACTTTGTCCCGAAGCAATAACAGGAGGACAAGTGTATTTTTTTCCACGGTTGGGGGGTGGGGCCCACCTACGCCCCCTCTGGACCCACCCCTGGGCAGACGTGTGACTCAAATCAGGGACTCGAGACTTGGAATCGCTCTTTGGTTGTTTCTGCCGCAAACTCGAGTCAGGGCCCCCAAGGAATTGGCAGCTTTTGAATTGAGCTTAGTTTTCTATTCTGAACCCCCAAATGGGAAAGTTTCTCGCTTGTACCTCGTCTTTGCGATGTTTGCCAGTTGGTCTCCACGTTGGTTCGTTTGAGCTGCAACCGCCTCAAGAACGCTTCCTTTTCTGCCACTAAAAGAAGAAGGCAAAACTTTGCAAAGTTTTCTTGCTTTTTCAGAGGAACAAAGATGTGTGAAGGCACAAAGAATTTCAAATGGACGCTTTCGATTTACGCGTGCGGCCAACGGCCAACTGACTTCGCCCCACCCCAACCCAGGGGTGAAGTGACACCAGTTCACCCTACAATCTCACGCGTAAAACGAACAAGACCAGTGTTCCAGCCATAGTTTTCTAGGCCTCGGAATTTTGTTGAAGTTTGGCTGTCATCTTGAGCACCATCAAAGCACACGCCAGCGAAGTGACATCAATCGTGTCGTAAATGTGCCCGTAAATGTGCAATCATTTGGCAACATGAGGGTCAAAACCAAGATTTCCTCATTCGGAGGAAGACAAGGATTGATCAGGAGAGCCACATGACACATAAGCTCTGGCCAAGGGGCCTCAAATAACCTCAAGGCCAGAACACACGTCATTGGACCTCCCACTGACTCAACGGACAAGATCATTTTGAGATGGGGGGGGGGGGGCGGCTCGGAGCCCCTGGATCCAACTCGGACAGACACCATGCTTTGTAAAACGAGAAGCAGTGCTCAAGGCAACTGTAGTGCGAAGTCCCTTGCCAGCCAGTAATGTCGTCGATTCTTCCTTGTCCTCCTTGTCTTCTCCGCAGGGGGCAGGGTCCAGTGGGGGAGGGGGGTCTGGTGGGGGAGAGGGGTCCAGTGGAGGAGGGGGTTGGGGGGAGGTGGAGGGGGGTTGGGGGGAGGGGGAGGGGGCAGGGGACATTTCATCTAACCTGCCATATACTGCACTACCGCATGGTGCTTCGCACCTGAAGGGACTTCGCACAACTACGTGTACTCACACGGCGTGAGGCGTGTGTCGAACTCTGACGAACCCTGCGGCTGGGTTGGTCCCTGGGTAGGGCACAGGTGACCCGACGTTCCTGTCGCCCGAGTCCACCACCTGGATCAGCACCCCTGCGAACAGCGCACAACAGATTGGTTCGTTTTCAGCAATGAAGAAGAGGTTAGAGCAACATGAGTGAGTCAATTGGGGCTTCCTGTCACTGTGATACCAGGGCTCAAATACTGCGTGAAAGAAATTTCCACTCTAAAAATTGTGATTTGTTCTCTTGTAGATTGGAGGTTGATGCCACGATTGGGTTTGGATTTTGGGTGCTGGAGAAATGCAGATGTTGTGAGGCGATCCCCATGCAGGCATGAGGGTGTGTGGAAACGTACCTTTGCCATCCAACGCCTTGCTATGTGTGAGGGCCTTCAGGCACACGCTTTCTGCGATGCTCTGAGTCCGGGCCTCCAAAGGGATGCGGTCTGCAGGGCTTCCTGTGGGGTGGGGTGTCTGGGCCCGCCCCTCCACAGGAATACGCTCAGGAGGGCTTCCTGTGGGGTGGGGTATCTGGGCCCGCCCCTCCACAGGGATGTCGTCTGCAGGGGATCCTGTCGGGAACTCTTCAGAACCGGAACTCGCTGAAGCTCTGCTTTGCTGCTGATCTGAAGTTGATGTGGAACTCTCCGTCTGAGGCGTGTTTGGTGCCCGGGGTTGACGCCAGGGTCCCAGGACGAACGCGGCTGCTGATTTGACGGCGTTCACCCCGGTATTGAGCGCCGACAGGGACGCCGACGTCCAGCCCTGCCCGCAGCGCGTCCTGTGAGCTGCCGGGAGCTCCTCAGCGAAGTTGAGAACATTTTCAATGCTGCCCTCTGAGGGGACTTTGAGTGAATCTGCCTCTGTATCCCAGTCAGGACCCTGAGCTGAGTTTCTGTGTGTTGGAACCTCGCCGTCTTCAGTCTCGGAGCCGTTCAGGGCACGCATTCGTAACCCAATGCTTTTCCCAACCCCTTTAACAACTTTGACCTTGACATAGGGACTGACCATGACCTTGACGTGACCTTTCATCACAGCGAGCATCTCCTTCACCGCTTTGTCCGCCATCTTTTCCTGGATCGTCTGGGCGAGTTCCTGGACTGAGGGATACTTCCACCTGGCATCGGGTCTTGTACCCGGTGTCTGGAGGTCCTTCTCCACGGCCTGTATGAACTTCTGGACGAAGCGCTCCTCCAGGAACTTCTCACAGGGAATCGCTCTGACGGCCTCCGTCAAGTGCGAAACCTTGACCCCAAGGTCAGCCAGAGAATTGACGGCTGACCACGCCTTGACCAGCCCCGGTGACCCGCCCTTTTCTACCATTTTATTCAACGCGCTTTTGCATTCTTGAAAACGTGAAGTGATTTCTGTGTGATTCTTCTGATCAGACGCCATTTCAGCAAATATCTTGTCCGCATGTGCAAAGACACAAATCGTCACGTTGCGCTGAGAATCGGGTTTGATTTGGTAGTTCGCACTTTCTGACGTGCAAGACTTGGGCACCGCCCTTTCTACTATCAACTGCACCAAACACTCTTTCAGTCTGGGGTTGTTTTTCATGTACTGTCTGATCTTGTCTCTCACCTCGTTCTCTATCCCTTCAAAAATCTCTCTCAGGAGCTGGTCCAGCCCTTCCTTCAGCAGTTTGTCTCCCACTTGCTCCACCACTTCCTTCACCACGACCTTCCCCACTTCTTTGACAGCTTGGTTCTGAAACACCTTCTGTGCGTTCTTCATCACCACTTCTGGGACCAGTTTGTTGGCGCCAGTTTTTCCCGCGGACCACGCAGAGGCGCCTGATTTGGCAACAAACCTGGCAGCGCCGTGCATGCCTCTTTTCACTGCGCCGGGCACAGCCTTGCCCGCGGCACCTACGGCAGTCTTCCCGGCCTGCATGACTGGGTTCACCACGACCCACCCGGCCCTTGCGGCGGCCTCTGCCGCGGACTTCACTACAGCTGCCGCTTGCTTCACACGCTTGGCCACCTGAATCAGCACCTTGTTGCCCTTGACGAGGGCGGACACGGCCTTACCCACCGCTGACACCGCTCTCTTGACAGCGCTCACGCCTGCTGTGAGCAGGGACAGCCCGAAGCTGATAGCCTTGTTTATCGCCCACTCAGCCCAGGAAAACGTGCCCTTGATCATGCCCAACTCATCCCTGTCTGCTGATAAACTGAACACGTCAGCGGTCTTCGTCTGAGCCTTGTCGCCTCCTTCCTTCAGCTCCTTCAGTTTGTCAATGGCTTTGTCCATGCTCTCCACCCACAGCTGCAGCAGGTTGTTTCTGGCCTCTTGCTGCCGGATGAGGTTGGTGACCCCGTCGTGGTGCGGGTCAAAACCGGAAGTGGTGGACATGTGCGCGTACGTCTGGGTACCATACGTCTCCATCACGTAGATATCCACGGCTTTCTTCGCCTCCTCCAGACAGCAGATGGCGTGACCCAAATCCCCCTCGTTGATGACGTGGAAAGCCTTGTTGTACAGGGCGACTGCTTTGAGGGAGGGGTCAGTGTCGGCCACCCTCTCCCAGTCCTGCTTCTGCCCCTCCCTGCCCACTGTAGCCCTGCTCACAGCTTGGTGTATGAAGTCGTACGGGTTCTGAGAATCCCCCTGCAGCAGATCACGGGCTTTCCGGTCAAACTCAACGTCCAATGACGCCTGCAGTTTCTGAAAATTCGCATCACTGCCTTCAATGGCGTCTTCATGCAGGATCAGCCAATTGGCCCACGTTTCTTTGAGAGCGTTCAACGCTGGTTTGTGATCAAACTTTTTCTCGATCCTACCTGCCTTCATTTCCTTCTCATCTTTTGAATAGTTGTCGCTGAACTCGCCCAGTTTCTCACAGAACCTTTGGAAGAGCTGGTTTTGCAGGTGCACTGACTTGAGCCTGCTCTCCTCCATGTCCTGAATCCTCTGACTCTCGTGCTCAGCCCTCCTCTCCCTCACCACCTCGACGGGCTGGCCCTGGTACGCCTCAGGGAGGGCGTGTGAGTCCAGGATCATCTGCACCATACCCGGGCGGCCCTTCCTGGCGGTGCGCCCAAACGCCTGTTTCTCCACCCTCTTATTCTCAGCCAGGTGTGTCAGAAGCACGAAGAGCCCCCCGCTCAAATTGACCGAGTCGCTGACGGAGATGTCCGTGCCCCGCCCCCCGAGGTTCGTGGCGATGATGACGTCACCAGAACCGAAGCACCTGTCCTCAACACTGTGCTTGTCACTGTTGGTGTACATGGTGATCTGGCTCTGCTCGCACGTGTTACTTTCCAGCAGACTTTTCTTCACTTCGTCAGCTGTTTTCATGTCTTCGCACAGAAGAAGCAGAGCCTGGCCCCCAAGCGGCGCCTTCGGAGAACACACCGTCTTGACGCATGCGCAAATCGCGCGCAGCCACTCACGTTTTCCCGCCACCTGAAGATGCGGCAACTCGACCAGCTTCTTGCGTCTGTGGGTCGGGAAACTGAAGCAGGAGGTTCTGAAATGCCTCGCCAAGAACATGACGTCAGACTCTTCGCCCAGGGTACCCGTCACCCCGAAGATACCCCCAGCGGAGGAGTACCTCTGAAAGAAGTGGTAGTTGGACAGGAAGTTGGTGACGGTTGCCATGGGCGACACGGCCACCTGGTGTTTCATCTCGAGAAACTGCTGCAGACCATCGCCCCATCTCTTGTTCTTCTCCATAATCCCTGTCGCCCTGAAATCGACGGGGATGATCGAGTCTGTTTGTTGGACTTCTATGTCTGTGACCAGCTCATTGTCAATGGGAGGTCTGAAGATCATGTACTCTCTGTCTCTGGACATTGTGACGGCCCTCAGGGCGTTCCTGATGAACTTCGGGAGGGAGTGCCGCACGTAGGGTCTGAGGAAGGCTGGCATGAGAATGCCATGCGCTTTGTCCTTTATGTTGTCACACGCCCCCTTCTCATCGGAAAATCTCATTTTGCCTGTGATGGCTGTTTGGACGCCCTGCACCAGATCTTCCTCGGTGAGCAGCTCGCAGGCCAGGCCTTTGTCCAGGAGAAGCAGCTGGACCTCCACTGCTGCAGGGTCTGCCTCCTCCTCCTCCTCCTCCTCTAGCTCCTGGGACAGTGGGACCAAACCCCCGTGTTCACCTTGTGTAAAGTAGGACAGCTTCACTGAACCCCTGAGGGCCTTCTGGAGCACCTCCAGCATCTGTACCTGTTCCTCAGGACCCAGGCTGGACATGATTTTTTCGAGGACGGCGGGGATGGCCTCTTGCGTGCCGTCCTCGTGCTGCTTTAGCTCGTCAACATCAGCCCTGTCCAGCAGGTCCAGCTCCACCCCGGCCTCCAGGAGGTCCAGAGCACTGAAGTTCTGCTGGGAGTGGGCCCCCACGACTGCGGTGCACACTGCCTTGTGGAAGTGTTGGAGCTGGGTGCCCCACAGGACCTCCACTACCCCGTCTGTCTCACTCAGCGCTTCTGCGATTGGTCGACAGGTGCACGTGAGAGCCCAGATGGCAGCGAGTAGGGGTTCCAGATGCTTCATCCCTGCCACGGAGTGAGACAGGTAGGTGACCTGGACCCCGTTATCCAGGGTCAGATAATCCACCTCGTCCACTATGACGACATCAAACCCCCTGGTTCCCCGAACCTCATCCCTCTCGAACTCCTGTCTCAGAACATCAGCGGCGAACTCACTGATCGTGCCGTACACGATATTCGCCTGGTACGATTCCTGCTGTTTCTTGATTCGTTCTTTTTTTGTTTTGCACTGGTCTAGTTTGGGCGGGACAGCGGTGCTGGCCGTGAGGTTGAACTGCTGGAACAGAGGGCGCCACTCCTCCATGTCCCGGGAGGCCAGGAGCGGCGAGTTGGTCAGAACGTCCACTTTCTTCCCGCTCAGAGCCAGGACGGTGGCGAGCATGGCCACGATGCACGACTTCCCCTCCCCAGTCGCGATCTCAAGGAGGCAGCCACTCAGGTCCGGCGTCTTGGTTGCTAGGAGCGTTGTCAGGGCAACCAGCTGGGAGACCCGTGGGTAGAAGGCCAGTCCCGCACCAAAGCGCTTGCCCGTTGCCCTGTGAACCGCAGCACACATCGCCTCAAGAATAACCCCGACATCGGCTGCGTTCGGATCCCGTACGAAGTCCAGCTTTGCCACCAATTGCTTGCACTTCTGCACGCTGTCTACAGAAACCCTTGACTTTGCAACCTTTTCTGCAACTGGCCCCACTGAATTCTCAACAAGTTCCAGCGTTTTGAGTGCATGACCCATGTTCTTCATCTCCAGAATAAGCTCCTGCAATGAGCTGTCAGCCTCTCCCATCACAAACGTGTCCAAATCTCGGAGCAGCGTTTCGGGTTCATTGACCCTGGTAAGTTCACACACCGTTTCAGCGGCCAGGCCGAAAGTGAGGGCCTTCTGCACGACTGCCTCCGCTATGTCTGGATGAGAAAGCGGCAAACAAGACAAAACCATCACCACTTCAGCCGGACTCCACACACCATTGAAAACAATGAGCTCGAGCTTTTGCTTCGCTTTCTCGGTGAGCCCACCGTGCATCGCGACAACGCTGTCCAGCAGCCGGACTCCCAGCGTTCTGTGCCCGCTTTGCGTCAACACGCACATGACTCGGGCGAGCAGGGCGTGGCTCGGGTCACGTGGTTCTGTCTCACGCATGACCCCTTTGCCCTCATCGTTGACGAGGACCTCCAGCAGAGCCCTGAGGACCTCGACCTTCTCACGCAGCGTCAACCCGTTGAAGTTGAAGGTCGTGGCAATACTGTCGTGCCACCAGACGACCAGGTTGTTTTCTCTGCAGAACTTCGCGAGCAGAGATTCAAACAGCACAGAAACTCGCTCAAAGATGGACCCCCAACCTTCTTCCCTCTCTTTCACGTCAAATGTTCTCAACAAAGTACTGAACTCCTTTTCGGCTTCTCCCACCTGCACGCAGGAAACAGTCAAGTTCAGTTGTTGTAACTTTCTTACTGTGACAGGTTGAAAATACAAAAGAAACAAG
>JAAUXT010027803.1_pt1 | contig 10650 bp, 12 predicted proteins | sample 7278171 | NCBI WGS metagenome assembly JAAUXT01 (sample SAMN14350112, study PRJNA611818) | marine sediment metagenome | isolation source: surface marine sediment (1.8m) | place: French Polynesia: Moorea | collected 2018-08 | reverse complement strand
TGTGACACCATAGAGGAAGGTAGCCTAAACCACTGAGCTCCAACTCATACTCTACAATAAACTATACTACAACATCACTACTGGGGCTTCACTCATATATACAACAACACCAAACATAAACTCTACCACCAACACTATTTGCAGAAGGCTACACTGTTCTGGAGGACGTCGAATGCGACCCTGGCATTGACCTTGCCAACATAGGGGACACCACCTGCCACCATGCTGCCTGTAAGGACTGGTGTGACTGCAGGAACGACTGTGCTGGGTTTATCTACTACACAGAGAGATGTGTCTTCAAGGCCTACAGCTGTTTGGATACTGCCTCTGCCCTAGCTGGAAGAAAGCTCTTCTTGAAGCCGTAGAATGTGCGCAGACTGGTGCCATGGCCAGAAGTTACTTGCCTGGGTTTTGTTAACAACAATTGCTGTTTCAAATGCTTGAATTTTGTCCAACTAGCTTTCTGCTCCTGATCACCTTTGCATGGTTTCCACAATTAACTCAGCTACCAACATGAGAAAATACACACTCAACATCAAATTGTTGTAATTGTTGGACATAATCAGGGAAAATCATTGAAATTCTTAATGTTTTTTCCCAAACTTGAAAAGCTATCTTCAGCAAAAACTTGCAGACATTGTCACTTTTTCTTTCACCATAAAATAACAGTGCACCACATAAATACAGAAAATTTACTTTCAAGGTTCTCACAGTGTTTCTGTTGAAAAGATGGGTTTCAAGAGCTACGGTTATGGAGGCATCAGGTCGACAAGGGTGAGATGTGAATGGTTCTGAATCGTTCTGCCTGGGAATGCGGGACCCTTCAACCTGCCGTGGCCAACCCTTCACCCTGCCGTGCCCAACTCTTCACCCTGCCGTGCCCAACTCTTCAACCTGCTGTAGCTAACTCTTCACCCTGCCATGCCCAAGTCTTCACCCTGCTGTGGCCAACTCATCACCCTGCTGTGGCCAACCCTTCACCCTGCCGTGCCCAACTCTTCACCCTGCTGTTTCCAACCCTTCACCCTGCTGTGGCCAACTCTTCACCCTGCCATGGCCAACTCTTCACCTTGCCGTGGCCAACTCTTCACCCTGCCGTGGCCAACTCTTCACCCTGCCGTGCCCAACTCTTCACCCTGCTGTGGCCAACCCTTCACCCTGCCATGGCCAACCCTTCACCCTGCCGTGCCCAACTCTTCACCCTGCTGTGGCCAACTTTTCACCCTGCTGTGGTCAACTCTTCACCTTGCCGTGGCCAACTCTTCACCCTGCCGTGGCCAACTCTTCACCCTGCTGTGACCAACTCTTCACACTGCCGTGGCCAACTCTTCACCCTGCTGTGGCCAACTCTTCACCCTGCCATGGCCAACTTTTCACCCTGCCGTGGCCAACTCTTCACCCTGCCGTGGCCAACACACAGTCCACCCAGATGTTATGAAACAACCGCTTGACAGAAACAATATTTTGAAAAGAGGGTTGTTCCTGGCCTCAGTGCACAAAGTTTCATCTGGACAAAGCTCTTACGGGAAAATGAACTGCAGATTGCAATTGTAATTTTTCTGTTCTTCTCAATGCCCCTGTCTTTCTGTGGAAATCGGTTTCTTTCCATGTATTTGATTGGGTGGTTGAGAACTTTGTGCGTCTTAAAGACCGACCTCCAGTCTCTCGCTGGAATGGAAAATATTCTTGGATGCAAACATGAGACTGGCTCAAGTTTCAATTGTTGCTGGGACTGGTGTTCTTCTATGTACATACGCAGCCACATCTTCCTGAGGCTTCATGCAGAAAATGATAATGGCTGATCATCACAAACAACATGTTCGGGAATGAGTACTGTTTCATGTTCAAGAGAATCAATTGGTCCACAGTCCATGACACAAGAATCAATGGTGGTTGCCACTGGTGACAAGAGGTCCATTCATACTTGTTTTCTAAAGGGCCTCAACAAGCTGAACTCCTGGTACAACACAAAAGGGCGAGGATAAAATATTTAGTGGAATCAATTTTGCTGCTATCAGCAGAGAAAAGAATCAATTCTGGTTGTCAATGGTTTCGTGCGATAGAAAAATGTGTGAGTGTTTGTCTTGTGAGGAGGGTGTCTGAAAGCGAACCCAAATTCCAACGCTCGCACTGTGGTTTGTCCAGGAACATGACAAAAACTTAATCACACCCTGTCTGATGGTGCGAACATGGCCCAATTCGAGTGTTGGTTCCTTCTGGGAAATAGTCACTTGTCATTTCCCATGCCTCATGTTCCCAGTCTTCGTTGGTTTACAACAGGGGAGCTTGTGTGGAACAATGTTGGTTTTCAATGTTGTTTTGTGTCAGTGTTGTGTTCACTAACACTTGTCAGAAGCTGATACACAATGTGTCAGGGCTGAATGCACCAATAAAGGAATAAAAAGTCTGTCAATCCCAACTTGTTGCCCTAAAACTAACAATCAAACAAATATTTCAATAAAATTGAGCAACATCCACTCACAAAACTTTTTTTCAGGTGCCAACCAATCACACTTTGTCCAATTTATTTGGGTTCTGATCAGAACAATTATCTGTACAACTTGCACAATTTTTGCTCTGTGCTGATTTTCATGATCCATGTAGACCTGGATTGTAATGGGATACAGCTAAACTTGTCAAAATGTGCCAAAGAAAACATCAGTTTGGTCTTTTGTCAAATTATCACCTAATTTCCCAAGACTGTTGTGTTTTCAGAGCAGGAGCCCAGTGAAGGTGCAGTACTTGTAGGTGGAGGTGTCCACCAGGAGCTCAGAGTCAGTTCCACTGCTGAACCTCACCCTGAAGGTGTCCCCTACAATAACACAAAACTCAACACATGTTCAGTACACTGGGAAATGTCTTCAGATGCAATTTGGAAACAGAAGTTTATAGAGATGTAGAACCTCAACAAAGCATCAATCCGACAATTGTTTCAGAAATTTGGGGAACACAAACGGGTTACTTTTTGAGACTCTTTTATGGCACCTTCCAGAATTATCTGTGCTGGGTGTAAGGTTCAGAATTGAATACCAATGACATCCATGAGAACTTGTGGGGGTATACAGGGGACGCCTGCAGTAAGACACAGGGGAGTTTTAGCAAACATCCCTCAACCCTGGAAACGCAAACGCAACTTTTGCCATGTTGTGGTTGTCACAAGTTAAGTTTGCGTTTCCAGGTTGCGGGTTGTTTGCTAAAACTGGCCACTGTCACCGACCTGGAGCAGCGTACACCGTAGCGCTGCACGACACAGACCACGTGTCCGAGGCGCCACTGTCGTTAAACTCTATCCAGAGGAGACACACGTCCTGGTCGTTGTGTCTGATGTAGAAGATACCGAAGTGCGCAGAGTTGACCAGCAGGGTAGAGGTGATGAGGTACAGCCCACCAAACATGACTGTGTAGATGCCTGTAGACACGTTGTATCTGAGAGAAAGAGAGAAATATAGGAACACACACGACACATTTTGAATTTTTTGTTTTTGGAAGATACTTCTTGATCAACACAGAAAGAGGAAACAAGTTTGTGGGGGTTTTTTTGAGTTGTAATTGCCTCAAATCAAAGGAAAATTGACTGTATTGACCTTGGTGGGTTGGCCCTCATCTATTGTGGATGTTGTAACAATAATCCATCAACCAAGAAACCTGTCAACAAAGTAATTTACCCATCTCCAATGTTGAGAAGCACCTCATTGAAAATGACAGTTCCAGCCACGATGTTGTCATCCTCAAGGTTCACATGGAACGCTGCTGTCACTGTATAAAACAGAACTCAATGTTATCTCCCATTTGCTGGACAGATGTACATTTCATATAACAAGGAACACACATCAATCATATCAGTCTTCATCAGCATGCATCCCAGTGCCCATGGATCTTGATTCTCATTGCCAACACAGTTGCCAAAACATATCTTTGTTGTTGTGGCACCCATGATGTGGCATCCATGAACAGGGAGCACATACCATTGCTGCTGGTCTCGTTCAGTCCCTCCAAAGCCAGAAGCCTCGCTACCAATGATAGGTCAGAATCCTGCAAATCTAAATCCACACAAAATACACATTGTGCCTGAAGAGACTGTCATGTACACACTGCGTTCAATGGTCACGTATCTGGTCTGATACCTCAATGCATAGATACCTTCTATATCTCCTTCAGCAGTGGATAGTCTGGTGTCCAATGCCCTGGTGTCAACCCGTACGCGGTCGAGCCTGTCCTCGTGGTCCACAGTGGCGCCCTCCAGAGTTTCAACTCTCTCCTCCAGGGACGTGGTGTTGCAGCAGTCTGACGTCTCCATCTCTGAGACTCTCCACATAAGATCTACAGTCTGGTTCCGAACAGCCTCCAAAGGTTCGTGCAAATCTGCAAAGTGAAAAGAGAACAAAGGAATCTGGTGTAAACCAGTCTGGAAGGACCAGTCAAATATTGCGAACTGGGAAATAAGCAAGCAACACTGTGCCTGAAAAAAAAACAAGTTTTCCCACTACACTTCCCCTGTTTCTGTGACGTTTGCTTCAAGCACGTGAAAAACCTTGGCCGTTGTCACTGCTTCTGTTTTCCCTGTCAACACCCTGGATCCTGGACCCCCATCTGGTCGTTACCCCACTTGGACTTATAATGCTGAATTGAGTATCCATGAACTCTTTCTTACCCTGCACATCATTCTCCACAGCAGTGATTCTGGGCTCCAGAGAATCCAAGTCACTCTCCACCTCAGCCAGCCTGACCTCCTGGGTGTTGGTGGTGCCCTCTAGTGTCCCAACCCTTCTCTCCAGGTCACCTACATCATTATCTGCTGAGTCCTGCTCAACCTGAGTGACCCTCAGGTCCAGACTTGAAGATTCTGCTTGCAGATCATCAGACAGATCCCCCAAGGCTGAAACACACACATTGACCAACAGGCAAAGGAAAAATAACAAATGTGTATGATTCTTCCGCCTGGAGAATGTCAAATTCAAAACTAAATTGAATGCCTATTGGCAATTTTGTGCAAATATTGCCACATTGAAACCTCACTCTCAAGGTCACTGATGATGACGTCATCCTTCTGGTCCAGGCTCTCAAGACGCAGGTTCTGCAGCGATTGTTCATCACCCAGGATGGAAACATCATTCTCCAAGTCTGCCATCTGAAACAGGCTGATGCTGTTTCCTGTCTTTTATGACAATTTGCAGTCATTTTTTCTCAATTGAAGCAAAATGAGGCAAAGGGTTGAAGAAATTGACCTGGGTTTCCAAGAAGTCCACTCTTTCCTCAAGTGAGGAATTGTTAAAACCTGTTAAAACAGATAAGAGTTCAGAAGCCTTTGAACTACAATCACGAACACTGGAAAAACAAGAAATTCAGGCACAGCAAAATATTTTTTTCCCATTCAAACAATGTTGTCTTGTCTGTATTCAACAACAATTTGCGAATGTTTGGTAAAAGTTAGAATATGTGGTGTGTCCCGATTTCAAGCTGCAAAATTCCCACCATAGTCAAGGTGATTGAACAGGAAGTCAACTTCTTGGTTGGTTTTCTGCATCTGCAAAGTAATGGACACAATACATTTTCAGTCAAGTAATACAGGTGGCTCACAACTCAGGACAAAGCTCTTTGATGGTCAGAACCAATAATGACCTTCAGAATCCTTGTCAGTAAAAGAGCCATGTGCTCCAGGTTTGTGATGGTATTTCTCTGGTGCAGAAGAACCTGGGACTGCTCTTCCACCAGCTGCTGCTGATTCAGATGCAGTTTGACCTTGTCCTTGACCTCTTGGTGAAGTTCCTTCATCATCTGTGGCTGATTCATCAGGAGGTCATTGACATCTTTCATTTGTACCAGCTGGGAACAAGATTTTGAAACTTGGGCTGTAGAATAAATCTTCATAGAAAGGAGACAAAAATACCAAACCCAAAGCATTATTTTGCAGGCAGCAATGTAAGTGACATTTGAATGATCAACTGTGCGACTAATACTCAGGAAAATATAGAAAATGTCCAACGAAAAACAGGTACACAGATCAACAACAGAGTTCAGGATTTTTCAAAGAAGACGCAAAAGATGACATGTGCTGTTCAGGTAAAAACTTGTGTAACAGGTTGAAACTGTATGTGTGACAGTAGACGGTGTGTATTTGCGTGAGCATTCGTTTTTTTTCGGACCCTTCTTGTCTCGTTGATGTTTGCACGGGGTTGTTACTCATCCAGGGTCGGAGCACTTGCTTGCTCTGCAAGGTGCACCAGGGTCCTGTTCTGTGATTGGTTGATTGTCTTGTCACATGAATACTCGTCTATTTAAGGGCCTGTTTTCATTATGTGCATGGGTCTCATCTTGTGATGTTAGTGTGTTGTGTGTTGCGTGAATAAACTGGGAAAACGTCTATCGGAGTCGGGATTGTTCTTCTGCGATGGAGTTGATCGTGGGTGAATTCGTCAGCGGGTCATGATAAAGGATCAGTTTCTCAACACTACGCTGTTACACTTGTGCCCCTTCCATACTTCCCCCCTAACCTCCCCCATCCAATTTGCAAATTTCAAGAAGAACAATCACATTGAGCTGGTCCTCAATAACTTGTGTGTTCACAAGTGAGATGAAGAGAAGCAGGGTTGTGGCTCCCCCTGCTCCAATCATGTTGACTGTCTGAAGTCTTCAGTGTGCGTGGATGTCTGCTGTGTGGTGGTCTTTTCTGCCTTGTCATGTGATATGGGAAGAGAACATGTGCGCGTCTGTGCGGCTCCCAAGAAAAATGATACGCAAACAATGAAGACCACTTCAAACTGAGAACAATGTTTGAAATACCACATGTCGCCTTCTTGTTGAGGATCCAGGAAATATGTGCGTTTTCCATTGAAAAATTATTTCTCTTTGTGCCGCTTGTCAGTTTTGGGTGCCCACATGAAAATTTGTGGTCACAAAGTGACGACTTTTCCCAAAACTTTGTGGCCCAAAACACCTTGAAGGAAATATCAAATTTTATCAAAAGATTAATTCTCTGGAGAAGGCTGCATTTGAAACCTTGAAAGGTAGCAGACCCAACTGGAGATTATTTTTGCTGAATTTATTTTATTTCAAGCTGATTCCGTGTTTTTACAAGGATAAAGAAAGTTGAATAACTGTGCAGTTGACAATGTTGACAACAGCCATTCAGATCAAGAATCCAGTGAAGGTGTTGGCATTTCTGAGCAGATCAAAGATATCATTATCTGTGCCTGTGTTGTACAACACCCAGAAAATATCACCTGCAAAGAAAACACAAAATTTATCCAAAGAACAGGTTTTGCACAATCTTTAAAATATAAACAAAGAGATGGGAGGGTGGTTTACATCAAGTAATATTTTGCCAGCAGTTGGACACAGAAGGCAGACAAACCTCATTCAGAAAACAAAACATCCACAAAAAGATGCGCCATTTTTGGCACTGAAAAGGTCTACATTGTCTACAGCACAGTTATTCAACTTTCTTTATCCTTGTAAAAACGCGGAAACTTGATGCGCGAGATGAAAATTTGCTGCGACTGAGACTGACCTTCCTCAGCATAGACTGTGACGCTGCAGGAGGACGATGTATCATCGAACGACTCGTTGTCCTGGAAGTAGACGTTGATGGTGCAGAGCTCGTTGTAACGCTGCTCGGCGATGCTGAAGACAGCGTTGTTCTGGAACTGGACCCGTACCGTGGTGGAGAGGAGGTAGAGACCAGCGCGGGGAGCCGTGAAGATACCTGTGCTCCCGTTGTACCTGACAACAAACAAGACACCAAAGATCAACGAGCCCGCGGTGTTAAAATACATGAAGAGAGATTTGAAATGAAATGAAAAGTTTTGAAAAAATTCGTGAAAAATTCTTGTTGATTTACCCCCAAACCGGGGGGAGGGGGGAAACCAATGAGTTGGTTTCTGCTTAAGGGTTGTTCTTCCCACCCCACCCCTATCCTGTAAACCAACTGGAGTTGGTTTGAACCTGGTATTTCTGGTCAAGAATGAATTTAAATATTTGTCAAATGCAAAGGAGGGTAGAACAAACGTATTTCATGAAAACATTTTTCGCAGAAGGCAAAATCAGAAAGTTGATTTCACGCTGTTTGCGAGTCAGAAGTGCCCGATGTCAAAACTGCAACAGGACGTTTCCACATGTTTCCACTCGGTGCCCGTCCATGTGGAAACTCCGCATGGGCAGCTTTGGCCCAGAATTTGACTGTTTGTGCAGATTCAAAGCTGAAGATGGTCAGTTTCCACCGGGTGATTCGTTTGACTGCGGGGAGTTTTGACCCTCCATCAACGCGTCGTCCCAGACGAAAGGAGGGCTTTCACACAGATGGCGTGGTGTCAAAACTTTGACGCAATGGCACGAATAGACTGAACTTTTTTTCAACACTCGCCAGTGGACATCATGTAAAATTTGACACGCGCGTCAAAAAATCTGACGCCGCCCTGCCTGTGTGAGAACCCTCAAAGAATCGCAAGGCTCACGCGTTCCCGATGTTGAGGTGGACCGTGTCGAAGATGAGACCGGACCCAGTGGGCCAGTCCATGTTGGTGTCCATACTCGCGTGGAAGGCGACGGTGGCTGCGAGAGAGAGAGGAAGATGTGAGGAAGATGTGAGGAAGACATGGGGAAGACGTGAGGAAGACGTGAGGAAGACGTGAGGAAGACGTGGTTAATGACGTGGGATTACTCATCACGTGATACTGTCCAGGGTGGTGGACCGAGTTCAGCTTTGGTGGGAGCAACGTTGAAGTTGTATGCGCGACAGAATGTAGGGACTCAACAACAGGGTTGTCACACAGATGACGCTGTGTCAAAATCTGGACGCCACGCCAAGAACGGACTGGACCATTTGTTTTGGGCTCTCCATTGGGCGTCAGGTTAAATTTGATGTCCGTGCATCAAAATTTCGACGCTGGTGTCAAAAAACCTGGCGCTTCCCTGCCTGTGTGAAAACCCCAATTGTGTGGACATTTTTTGTTCAAACTCTACAAGAGATGGTCCGGCCTTGTGGGACAGGGAGTTGCATCCAAACCAACCTGCCAGGGAGGGTTGAGAGGGGTGGGGCCGCTGAACCCAAAATGAGCCCCCTGTCTATTGTAAATCAAAAGAGAGCGACCTCAGCTGGATGCAGGAACTTTCTCTCTGGTTCGGAGTCGATGGAGCATGACTCACTGTTGTCTGCGGGTTTTGCATTGTCCTCCAGAACAGCGGTGCGAGAATCCAGGTCTGAGTCTACCAGCTCCAAACCTGGAACAATATTGCGTGAGGTCTGGCAATCTTGGTTGGCGACATCGTTTTGGGTGGGTATGCTGCTGATGTTGAACGGGTTGTTGCGGTACACAGAGACCGAGGGCATATTGAAGGCACAAGGCCCAATACAACTGATGGCCTCATTCTCTGCTGATACAATCAACAAATTTCCAGTGAGCAAAAGCCAACAACAGCACGGTCCAAACCATCAACGTTTCCAGAATATCTCTTACCTTCAATATTCATCTCTGCACCACCCGTCCTGGTCTCCAGCTCCCCTGTTGTGCCCTCCTCCTCCTCCAGCCTCTCCTCATTCTCCTCGCTCATCTCCTCCACCTCCTCCGCCCTCGCCTCCAGCTCCGGCATGTTCTCTCCGTCCTCTGCCTCCTCCAGCTCTTCCAGCTGCGCGTCGAGATCGTCCGACGTGTTCTGCAGGGCTCCTGTCTCGTTCTCCAGGTCTGAAATACGGTGGGTTTGCCCTGGCTTTGTCACAGGCTGGAATTTGCAGAATAGGGGTTTGCACACAGGCAGGGCGGCGTCAGATTTTTGACACTGGTGTCAAAATTTTGACGCGCAGCCATCAAATTAAATCCAATGGAGAGCAACAGAAAACAGTCCAGTCCGGTCCTGGCGTTGCGTCAAACTGTTGACGCCATGTCATCTGTGTGAAAACCCTTGGTTACGTGTTGAAACTGGTGGTTTGTGAATGCTGAAATCCTTGAGTCATCCGGGTTATCAAATTTACCAACCCAGGGTGCACTTGCTATGGCAATTGCAGTTTGGTCCGGCAAAAATCAAGTCTTTCTTGGCCAGATGACATGACTTGAAAGCAGAATATTTTCTTGAAAGGGCAATGGTGTACAAGTGACACATTGTGGTATCCTTGGTGGTCTTGGTGAGTAAAGAATCTTGTCTTAGCAAAACAGCCTGCCTTGTCAAAAACAATCGCTGGAAACAATCGCTTGGTCCAAGAGACCCCAGTGACAAAATAGCTCCATAGAGCTCGTGGTGATTTGAGGAAATTTCATTTTCTCTGATTTGGCTTGCTCTGACTTGGCTTGCTCTGATTTGGCTCACTCTGATTTGGTGTGCTCTGATTTGGCTCACTCTGATTTGGGTCATTTTTTGTCAAAATTACTACTTTGTTCACTCAATATTCACAACTTGGGAACTCATTTAGCACACACTCCCAAATGGAACAAATTTGACCAAATGGAACTTTTACACATTGTTTCACAAAAATATCCACATATCAACCAAAACAATTGGCCAGTATCTATTTTTAAATTCTCAAAAAATGACTTTTTAACCCAAACTTTAGCCCCACCTAAAAACCATATAAAAATTTTCAAAAATCAAAAATTGAATGCTACCTCTCAAACCCCCATACAATATACTACATTTCATCAATATACTTCTTTCACCAAATAT
>JAAUXT010122863.1_pt1 | contig 10654 bp, 8 predicted proteins | sample 7278171 | NCBI WGS metagenome assembly JAAUXT01 (sample SAMN14350112, study PRJNA611818) | marine sediment metagenome | isolation source: surface marine sediment (1.8m) | place: French Polynesia: Moorea | collected 2018-08 | reverse complement strand
GGTTCCGATTCTTCTTGGAGGGTATGAATAATGCAATATTTGAGAGATGTATCAGAGATGTCATGTGGAACAATGGCTATTATGCAAATGAGGCTGCAGCAGGACAGTTCGAATAGCAGCAGGATAGTTCGAATCACCGCGGACGTCGTCAGGCGCCATTTTTTTCTCTTCTGGATTTGAGTACAGTACTCTGAGTGTTGCTCCACCCAGGTGCCTCTAATTGCCTGCGCAGGCTCTATGTGCTGTCTACACTGTTGCAGTCGCCAGACTGGTGCAGCAGACTGGTGCAGACTGGTCCCAACTCATCATGAATACACATTGCACACACTGCTGTCTGCCCTCCTCCTGCTAGGTTTTCCTACTCAAATCAAATCAAATTTGAAATGAAAATTATAAACAATGGACACAATAAAATTGCTGTTTTTATCAGCTATTGTCAACAGAAATGGTCTAATTTCAAGAATAATTAAGTTGAGAAAATTACCGTATCCTCTTTGGAAATGCCTCTTTTTGGATAGATCAGGATAGATCAGCAGGAATGTGCTTTGGAGCGATTTTGTGAAAATACAACCAAAATACAATTTGAGGTTGAGACCAATTTCAAAAAATATGATGTGGCGGGGATGTGAAAACAGTGGTGGACTTCACTTTTGAAACCAAATCAGAGACCACACAAGAGCACACAAGAATTACAAAAGAATAAACTTGTGGTGTTTAGTGTTTCGATAGTCAAATGAATGCTGCCAAACTTAAGAGAATGCCTTGCACCCATATGTAAGATTGCAAGGCTGTATTCTGTGTTGAAACAGTACGCAATAAGACACACCATGATTTTAGCTTCTGTGATTGTCACTTTCCTGTTGACACAAGATGCCGAAATGAAAACTGTGTTGGAGAAAGAAATAGATATCTACAGACCAAGATCAAACATAAAACATTTGTCGGATTTGCTTTGTGGCCTGGTTGAACTTTTGATTGGAAAATGTCTGACGTTCAACCGTCATGAGTTTTCAGCTTTGTCTGTGCTGACTAAGTTGTCAGCCAATGTTACAAGAGGGTATCTCCTGGGCTTTACATGTCACAACAAAGACTTGGAAATTCATAGCTACAAACCAGTTCCTACAGACTTGTCCAGAAGAGGGTTTGTTGAGGACCACACAGACAAGATTTACAAAAACATACAATCATCAAACACTTCAATGGTGTTTCAAGCCATAGGAACGATATGCTTTCCCTTGTCCATTCAATTCTTGTCCAAAGATGACAGAAAGGGATACAGTGTTTCTGTTGTTGAAAACAGTGCTTTCCACATCAGCATGGCCTTCACTGACTTTGCACTTGAGCAAAGTTCTTGGTGCTTCAGCGAGTTTGTCAACATTCAGCATCCAAGAAACTTCAATCAAAGTGAATATTTATTTTGTGGGAAAAAGGACCCCTGGACTATTGTGTACACTAGTCATACTGTCACAGTGTGGATAGTTGGGAAAAGGTCAGCAAGAGTTGGCATCAGCTATCAAGTAGATGAACAGATCATGCAGCAATTTCACCTCTGTCAGTACATGCCTTCTCAACACAAAAAAATGGGCTTTTGTTTTGATTATTCCTGCTTTCCATACAATGACCACCTCATCACTCATTCAATAATTATGAAAAATTCTGCAAAATCTGTCATTTCCATAGTTTACATGTGCCTAAAGAAATTTCAAATATTGAAAGTTTATGGAAGGAAGAAGAAAACCAGATGTGTTTTGTTTGATGGACCGTCGATAGAAAGTCGTCGGCTGCGTCTCACTTATGGAAGAAAACCCACATTGTTATCTGCATTCCAGGCAACCTTGCTTTGTCACAGCAAAGTTTTCCGGAATAGAAACAAGAATGTTTTTCATTTTCAACCTTGTGCTTCAAGTGCTACCAAAAAAAGATACTTTCCTGTTGGTATGTTCCACTTTGACAAGAGAGCTGGCAGAAACACAGTTGCAATCCAGAGAATTTGGATAAGGCAGGGGGGACATTTTTGCCTGAACATCAGTGTCGAGTCAATGCAGTACGTGGGCTCTGAGGACCCTTTACTGCCTGACAGATTTGGAGGAGTGGTGGTGTATTCCCATGGACAGAGAAAATCACACAGGCAACACAGGGAAGAATTGAGAGTCGTTTTCAACATTTCCAAGAATACCTATGAGAGCCACAATTCAAGACCACCAAGACAGCACCATGTCTTGACTGCAGTGGAAGCAAATGAAGTAGTCATTGTGTACTATTATTATGCTCTGCATTGCCATGTTAAAGCCACTGTCTCTGTGTCCAAATCTGACTGTGCAGGGAGAACAATAGCCATCACACCCTGCATCACGCAACCCATGCCAAGTACCTACACATTTCAGTGGGGCTGTGTCATTTTTCTCTTCTTGTATCCTGACGGTACAGTCCCCATTCACCATGTCTTTGGAGATCCGATCATGAGGCGTGTGGCAAAAGAACTGAGTCGACACACTTTTGCTGTTCCAATCAGGAGAAAGTACCCATGTCTGACTCTGCAAATTGGAAATCTGGGTCATGGCCACAGAAAACGGCACATTTTTGCAAACAGTAAAGCTTACAGAAAAACCAGTGACTGTGAATTGGAACAAGATTTCAGAAACTTTTCAGTGTTTGATTTTTCTATTGTTTATTCTCCAAGATATTCCTTCAGGGATATCAAAATTGACATCTACCATTTTCCTTACGCTGTGGACCTTGATGGCCATTTTGTTCATTTTGAAGACTTGTCATCCAGCACCATAAAGATCAGTGCTGCATCTCTCAGCCCCACAAGTGGCTCCAGTTTTTACAAGCAGGACAACTTCAATCAGCATCAAAGAAGTTGCAGCAGAACTGCAGAGCAGAGCAGGAGGCAGAGGACCACATCAGTACCAACACTGGCATTCAAAAACTGGAACAGGTCATCTCATCACAGGTTCCACTCTGTGGCTCCTCTCAATCAAGATGGTGATGACGATATTTTCTTGCAAAGAGATTTTACTGAAGATCACCAGAGTCATGTGGACATCACTATCAAGTTCCTCACATGCAACAATGCATGGCAAGATGAAAAGACATTCACAAAGTCAGTAATGGAGATCTACTGCAACCAAAACAGAGGAACGTTCAAGATTCCAGGCACAGGAATCAATGCCACAAAAGTTTTGGTGGATCAAATGCCAAAATATAAATATTTGCATGACTTGGCTGCAAACAGATCTCAGCAAAGTTTCCTGAAAAGAATGTCCTTTTCAAAAGATTTTTTTCTTCTTCCCACTGATAAACTGTCTGAACACAAAGATTTGTTTGAGTTGAGTAAAAAATGGTCTCATCAAACTGGAACATACAAGGACCCAAAAGATAACAAGCTGTACTATATTTTGCAATCTCAAGTTGTGCAGTTTTATCTGTTGTACGATCTCCCTGTGAGGAGGCTTTACAAGGAAGTCACCCTGCACAACACTCAGAATCTTTTCTATACCAACCAATTTGATGTTTTTCGGTATGAGCCTTCAGATTGTTTCTATGGTGTTTATCTGCAGGGCAATTCTACTGAGGCAACAGGGACTTTTCAGCTCAATGTAACATTTCATGAAAGCCTTCCTGCCTTCAGCTCTGGTGTTGTGTCAGACAGAATGAATCTGTTCTTTCCAAGCATGACTTTGCCAATATGTTTCTACATGGAGATAGCTGGCTACGGGCATCCTTCACTTACTCCATGTTTCTTACAAATCACAACAACAAGCACAAAGCAGGACCATCATTTTGACCTGCCAAGATTGTTTCATGAAAATATTAATTTTAATCACACCAATTTGGTTCCCCAATGCTCACATGAGAATTGCTTTCAGAGATTTGTGAGTTGGAATCATGCAATGAATCACTGCACATCACAAAATCTATCTCTACCATCAGTACACAGCAAAAAAGATATGACACACTTGAAGGACCAAGTTGATTTCTGGCAATGGTATTCCTTTGAAGGTCTTCTGTATCAATCAGTTGGAATCTACTTGGGGATTTTGTTTGAGGTAAGCTTTTTCATGAAACACACACATGCCATTGGTGTTCAATGATGTGTAAAACACAATGGTAAATCGCAGAAAATATTTTTCTGTTCATGGTTTGAAGGTTCCCTTGAGATACCGTTGGCTAAAGATAATGTAAAACTCGGGACCCCCCCCCCCCCCAAGCAACAACAAACTCTTTTGTCTGACATTTTGGGCAACGCACAAGGTTCACAAAGAACAGAACACACAGTCCTTTCACAGACCTGTGTTCTTTGGTGTTGCACTGGCTTGCTGCAAGCTTCCTTGCAGTCGAGTTGCGCGTTCAAGATGTTTTGCTTTCATGACTTCAATTCCCCTAGAAATGTTTCAAAGATATTTCTGAAACGAGCCACACGCCACAAAAAAGCAGAGGTCTTGTCAAATGGTTTGTGTGTTTGTTTTTAGGAAGGAAAGAACAACTTCTGGACAGACAAGACCTCTTTGTCATATCAGTACGTTGAGACAGATGACAACTGGAAAGCTTCTTGGGCTTTTTACCTTGATTATGTGGGGTGGTTCCTTTACCAGCATCACAACCGGTCCTGGGCAAAAACGTTTGAAGCTGAGCTGCCATATATCTTGGAGAATTGGGTCACAGAGGATGACAGACAAAAAGTTGAGGCGAGTGTTACAAAACGCTTTCCCTTGTTTGAAGCTATTGTCAACAAATCATTCAAAATGAACAAATATATTGGTCTGAGTACTTACCGTCACAAACATTGTGTGTTGATGATGACATGGCACAAAGATTATCTTCTTTGGGTCAAGGTGCCCTGCAGTGAACCTCTTCTGGACATGGCTTCTGTGTTCTGCACATATGAAACCAAAAGACACATTGTTTCGTCAGACAACACACCAGATGTGACCACAGGAGAAAGATTTATCATGCAGAATCACTCATTTTTGTATCTTAATGTAACAAACATTTTTCATTGTCAAAATTCAGCAATTCTGAAATCAGACATTCTTTGTGACAATGTCAAAAACTGTACGTATGGAGAGGATGAGCTCATTTGTTCCCAAAATTTCACAAACATAACAATTTGGAACATAGTCCACAACAAATTGACATCAACATTGCCAAAGACAAGATCACCTCTCATCTCAGCCAGTTCAACTGAAAAGAAGAATGTTGCAACAGATACAGAAAATTGTATTTTTGACAGAAGGCAAAGGAACAGTGGAAAACATCTGGCATCATGTGAAACATTCAACTGCACCAGACATTTCAAGTGTCCAGAATATTTTTGTGTACCTTGGAATCACATTTGTGATGGTGTTTGGGACTGTCCTGCTGGCTATGATGAAGATAAATGCTCCAAAACAGCCAGAGCTGGCTTTTTTCATTGCTCCAATTCAGTGATACATGTTTTACTCCACAGTGTTTGCAATGGAATAATTGACTGTCCTCAAATGGATGATGAAGAGAAATGTGCATTGCACAATACAAAATGCCTGTCACACTGCATCTGTGTGCACTTCACAATAATTTGCAACAAAATTTATGAAATTTATCTGACTCAACAAAGAACTGGCCTGCCATACACTGTTGTAACAATTTTAAACATGAGAAATCCTTCAAGTGCCTCTGCAGCAGTTAGATTGTTTTCATCTTGCAGACATTTTAAGATTGAGGGAACCAGTTACCCAATCTTCTGTTTGCCAAAAGAGACAACTGTGTCTTTGAGCTTCTTCTCTTTAACTGCAATCAAGGATGGCATTTCAATGTTGATGGACAACTGCCTTGAATCTGTGCCCTCTCTGCTACATTTGAACATGTCACACAACTGGATATCTGATCTTCAATGCAATGCATTCAGAGGAAACAACAAAATCCAAACTATAATTCTGACTGATAACAAATTGGTTGAACTGAAGTCTTGCACACTTGCAAGTCTTCATAATCTGACAGCTGCTAATTTTTTGAACAATAGTCTGCTGCAAATAGAAGTGGGCCTGTTCAGCCTTGTTCCCACAGTGATTCATGTTGCATCATATTCATTTTTGTTTTGCTGTGTTGAGAGGAATGTAAAATGCTCATTCCAGTCAGTATATTCTTGTGACAATTTTCTGAAAACAGAAGCACAAACTTATCTTGTTTTTGTGGAGGCTTCTCTTTTGTTCTTGCTAAATTTTGTGATGGTATTCCTCTTGATTGTTTCAGCAGAAAGCACAGCCTCTGCAACACAACTGCAAAAAAGTACTACCAAGAATTATAACAGGCTATCAATTAGTATTTTGGTATCACACCTGGTGTGTTGTGTATTTCTTGGCATCTTGGCTGGTGTAAATCAATATTTTGACGATACATTTGCGCTGTCTACTTTCAGATGGCGGCAAAGTTTTCTCTGTCACCTCATTTGTGTCATATTTGTTTTCTATTTTCATTCAAATTGTGGTCTGATAAAAAATTTGACTGTTGCACGTTTCTGCTTGACTTTTTATCCACTTGAAACAACATTCAAGAGAAGCAAGACTGTGAACAGAACTATCTCTTTGGTTCTGTTTCTGGCTATCAGTTTTTCTGTTGCTTCTACCACAGTTGTATCTTCATTGAACTCTTCCCAAATTGATGGTCATTTGTGTCTGCCCTTCAGTCCAGCCTTTTCACCAAGTGGTTCTGTGACCTCAACTTTTGGAATTGTGTCTGCTTTCCTGGTTCCTGTCCTGTTTGTTTGCATTGTGACAAAAGTGAAGAACCAATCAAAAAGAATTGTATCAACAAAAGAAAATAAGAGCAAGAAGCTGATCCAAAATGCCACAATAAGTAGCATTTCTCATATTTTATCTTGCTTGCCAATTTCAGTTTTGCACTTTGTTGCACTGTTCAAAGATTCCAATAGTACTGAAATAACAGCCTAGTTTGTTTCCACATTCATGCCTTTCAATGTGGTTGTTTATCCAATCCTGTTGCAAAAAGATCTCAAAAAACGCATTTTGAACATTTTAGGAGTGGAAAGCAAGAAAACAACAACAACAGGGTGAACAACAGAGAAAGCAATTTTTGCAAACAAAGTACCTTCATTTTGCACAATGATGCAACTCAAATCAAACATTGAGAAGAAATTATGCAGGCATTTTTGTTTGGTTCAACTTGTAAGTTTTCAAAATGTTTTCCATTTGGCTTCAACCTTGATTTACATCTCTTTTCTTGTTCGTCCTTTGACGAACTGTTCAGGTTTATTCGCTGTGACAACAGACAGTGGATCTGCAGTTCATGACCCTCAATATGAAAACTTCCTTTGGTCCAATTTGATCAGTTTTTGTGTCTTCTCTTGGCACTTCATGATCAGGACATGTCTGAGCCACTGACGTGCGCATACCAAGAAGAGACCATGGAGGATAATGTTTGAAACTTGCCCAATCAAAGTGCTCAATGGGTCAGAGTTTTTTGCTTGTTGAGTTTGACTTTGGTCATGGGATTTGGTTCTGTCCAGCATGAGAGATGCTTGCCCTTGTGACGCACCCACCAGTTCACCCTGGAAAAAAGAGAAAAAAAACATCAGGTTGCCACGCGACTGATGTCTGAGTTTCCAAAACTGCACATAGATGTGAAAGAGACAGACGTGCAGGGCAATCACGATTGCCTCTGTCCGATTCAGGTAGGCCCAGGGACATGAGTTACTTCCAAATCAGACTAAAGTGTGGTGTGAACATATCACACCAAGGGTGCCAAGTTTTTCATTTCAAGGAAAGAAAATCCTGATACAAGTGGTGAATGTTCAAATGCCTGGTGGCACCAACTTCGGAGACAAATCATGTTGAGGATTGTAGTGGCACAGGTCTTTGGGTTCAGCAGGAGGGGAAAGTGGTTTTGGAAGGAGGGGTTGTGTCAATGGGAGGGGAAATGGTCTCGACGGGTTGGACAGGTCGTCACTTCCTCAGCCAGAACTCCAGCGTAGATCCTCGTTGCGACGCGTGATGAACCGAACATGTGTGGGAATTCGCCTCCTGAAGTTGTGGTGTGTGTGTGTGTGTGTGTGTGTGTGTGTGTGTGTGTGTGTGTGTTCCACTGAACAGGAGTCGGTGGTTGGGAGTTCGGATGCAGCCAACGAAAGGTGACAGGTGTTGTGGGGGGAACAAACCAAACCCTTTTCAAAAGAACCTGTGTTCAAAGACCTGAAAAAAAAACACACGAGTTTTTTTTCATGCGCGTTTGATGCATTTAACTCCCGCCTGATTCAAAACAGAACACCGACCCTGAACAGTTCTCCCCCATTATATGCAGGTGCGAAAACACTGTCACTGCGAGTAAAAATGACTCACAGAAATTTGAAGCGGATGTGGCCCATTTCTATGAGGAGCAAAATCTGTCTCTTTGTGTTGGAGACAGATGGAGAAGTGTTGAGTTTGTTTTCTCACTCAAGCTGGTGTCTCTCCAGGAGGAGGATCAAGAATTTGGTTGGGGCGGCAACCACAACGGGGGCGAGGCGAGGGGTGACTTTTTCCGTGATTACGAGAGAAAGAGAGTGTGTGTGTGTGAATGGGGGGGGGGGTTGCGGGAGTGAGGGAGCCTGTTCAGGGTGGAGTGAAATGGAGCTGCGCTTGATTTCTCATATGTCCAGCTCTTGAGCGACATTCGACATCATTTCAGTGAGCTTTTGCTGTTTCTGTTCATTGCTTCGTGTGGATGCGCGGGTTTTGTGTTCTAAATGCGCGGATGTGTTGATTTTGTGTCTGTATATATCGTAGCTGGTTCCTCACGCTCAACGCAACAAAGTTCCTGCCTGTTCTTTTCACCGGAGCGAACAGTGAAGCAGGTGACTGAAATTGTCATTGGCTCTGTCCATGCAACTTTCTGTTTTTCAAACAAGAATTTTCCAAGCCCCAAACGTCAAACCGAACGTGGACACGCAACTGAGAAGACAAATCACAAACGCGCTCTTCTCTTCCACAGACTAAAATCATAAAATGCACCAAAAAATCTTTGGTGAAAGATTCGCTGTAAGCGCCTTCCCGACAAGAGCGATACGTTCTTCTGAAGTGGATCCACGAATTTTGAAACGCCCCGGGTGACGGTTGGTTGCGTCGCCCGTGTGCCGGACGCCCTCTGGTTCTGATTGCGCCGTAATCACCCGGGTGATAAGCAAATGGAACCGGCTCAGCGACTACTACGCACGTCCCGGGGGCGGATCCAGGTGAAGGGCAAGAGGGAAAGGGAGCAGGTGTACAAAAGAAACATTGCCACTGTTTGATGAGAATTTGAGCAACGCCTGCAACGCAAAACTGGTGCTTGAGACTGAGCCTTTTGGGCGTTTCAGGCGACGGGCAAATCCACCCACCTCCAGATCCGCATGTGCATCACCCAGGCCAGGTCCCAGGTCCCTCTCACAGGCTCGCCCCAAGAGGTCATGGTCAGCACCCGCCAAAGATCTCTGCCCCCCCCCAATTTGCCTCTTAGTCACAGGCCCCTGGTCTTCCCCCTCAGATCCGCCCCTGTGTGCGCCGGCTGGGACCAGTCCACAGACGCGCGTGCTTATCTGGGACCAGCTTTTTACGAAAACGCGTCGCTGAGAGAAGGACGCGATAACAGGGGCTGGGTCGCATGACCTTCCGAGAAAGCTGCGTGACCTGCAAAGAAAACTGTCGCTGAGGTCTGGCTGGAAAAGGACGCACTGATTCAAAATTTTGCCACTGTGAAGTGCATGTATGGAACCATTTTTTGCGCTTTCAAGCTGCGCAAAATATTTTTGCAGGTCAGAAGGCGCAGACCACAATTTTGCAGTCACAATTTTGTTTTTCTTTGCCCACAGTGTACTGTGGGAAAGGTGTCATCAGCAACATGGAAAACTTCTCTGTGAGTTTCAGCCAGCGAAATACGAATATAAAATTGTGTCTTCCGAGACACAGCCACAGTTCTCATTGCACGTTTCAACACAGACAAAGACATCACTGCGCCCGGTCCTGCAGGTCCCATAGGAAGATCGGGGTCACATGACGCGGGTCACATGACGCGGGGTCCCCCGGTGCGTGTCGCCCCGTGTCACGCCGTCTGATGTGACCGGCTCGCGGTGGGAAAGCGCCCCGGGAGGGCCGGGGTGACGGGCCTGAGAGGCTGCGGCGTCTTCATCACCACCCAACACGGGCAACACACGTGACTGCAGCGCTGACCTCCCTGCACTCACAACACTTGTGTGTGTGAATATCCGCAGTTGACATCAACATGTTCAGAGCGGCCCTGGCAAGCACTGACACCAACCAAAACTCAACCGTTAAAAGGGTGACACATGTTTGAAAGACACACTCATCCACGAGGCTTCGTGCAGGTCTGCCTGGGGGGCTCGGACTCTTTTGTTGTCCATCCGTCCGTGTGGACCTGCCAGCCATCTCTGTCCCCTCATGTTTTCCCTTCGCCTGGCTTTCCCTGGTTCTCCCCACATCAGTTCCTTCACCTGGCTCTCCCCACCCTGGTCCCCTCCCCTGGCTCTCCCCACCCCGGTCCCCTCCCCTGGCTCTCCCCACCCCGGTCCCCTCCCCTGGCTCTCCCCACCCTGGTCCCCTCCCCTGGCTCTCCCCACCCCAGTCCCCTCCCCTGGCTCTCCCCACCCCAGTCCCCTCCCCTGGCTCTCCCCACCCCGGTCACC
>JAAUXT010102706.1_pt1 | contig 10654 bp, 6 predicted proteins | sample 7278171 | NCBI WGS metagenome assembly JAAUXT01 (sample SAMN14350112, study PRJNA611818) | marine sediment metagenome | isolation source: surface marine sediment (1.8m) | place: French Polynesia: Moorea | collected 2018-08 | reverse complement strand
TATTTTGCTGGTAATTACCCAGCATTCCTCCCCCCATGGGGTGATCACGTGACCCCTCAAGGTTTTCCTTTTTCAAATATGGCTGCAGCAGGACAGTGGGTGATAACACAACAGGAGGAAGAGCTTCTTAGTTTCCTCAAACAAAACATCATCCACAAGTTGATTGAGTTCTCAAGTCAGTGGGGCCTCTCACCTACGAATCCACAAGTCACCCAAGCTATTTCTCGCTACTTCAATATTGGACCAGCACCACACCAGGTGTTTGATAACCTGGTGTGGCAGCTCGCTCAGACATTGTAGGTGAGTAAAATTCATGTCACTCCACATTGAATTTGCAAGCAATTGAGAAACGCCACACTCAAACAGACCACTTCTTACCTCTTGAAGTACAGCCCCAGCTTGTACAGCAAGGTTGACAACGACGGGCTGTTGGTTATTGTCGACATTTTCAAGCAACACAGTCGATCACGCAGATGATAAGCTGTTTGGAAAAAAAATGCGCCGGAAGCCTGAAGCCTCAGTTCGAAGTGAAGTCCTCTCGGATGTAATTAGAGCTGTCTATCCGCTGCGTGCAGAGCAATACATCTGATGTTCATGTGGTGCCGTGTCGTGGGTTCGCTGTGCTCGCGCGGTAATCCGTCCATTATCTTCCACTCGGTGTCCCACCTGACACACACCAGTTGTACAACAGGGGTTTGGCCTGCACTGTTTCTTCCCAGAATTTTACTGACGAGATATTGCATCGATGGCGATTGCCAGGTGGACGTTGACCAGAACTGGGCAGCTGCTGTCACAACATCCACATCGTGTCTTCAACGCGACCACGATTCATCAAAGTGCGTTTCCTGTCTCGACATCAGCTGCAACTCTCGCTCCCTTGAAACAACTCAATTTCCACTTTTGCGTCACAACCAAAAGAAGCAACCTCCCACTCCCTCCGCCGCAGCCAGATCCTTTCACAAGCCTGAAACTTTCCTTTCAAACCACCTCAGTCGGGCCACAGATCGTCTTCTCTGCAATGTTTGAACTGTGTCGCTTTGTTTGAACAGAAAAATTCCAGCTTGAATGGCGGGAGGTTCAATCAGAGGCGATGCGGACGCTGGTATCTGTCCTTCCGAGTGTGCAGCTCTGTCGCGTTGAGTCACGCCTACACATTGCTCATCTGTATGTATGGTCCAGGTAATCCATTAATTCCCCAACCTATTCTGTCCCAGCCTCATGCCCGTATGTGCCCATGCTCACACTGCGCTGGACTTCTCATTCCCAGCTATTTACACACGACTCTCTCCGGAATAATTCAACATCCACCTCTGTCCAACCACCACTCATTCCCCGCACTGTTCCCAGATCGAACGCTGATGGACCCCCAGGTGAAACTCACAACTGTAGCCAACTGTAGCCAATTGTGCTTTGCTCGGCAGTCTGAAAACCAATGCACAACCAGATGGGCTCAACTTGGTGGACAAACTGTCCCTAAATGCTGTTATTAGCAAATTCGGATCCGAAGCTGTTGCTTGAATCAAGCTGCATTTTCAGGTCTATGACAGCAGCTTCAATGTTCGTATGAAATTCGCTTCTATCCGGTCCGAATGGATTTCGCTTTGCCGAGTGATAAAAATGCTCTTTTTCTTCCAGCCAAGAGAATTCTGGCTACTGTCATGAAAACAAGGTCCACCTTCACTGCTTTTTCATACAGGAGACCCTTTGAACCTCAGCTGTTGATCTTTGTGCGTTCATCAAAACCTGACAACGTACGAGCCAACAAGCATCCAAAGCCCGTGGAACAGTCGCCGCACCGTCCGATCCAGACCGCCATGACATGTGAAGCTCATGGTGGGAGGGTGGGGCAGGACATTCATTCTCTTGTACCAAACTTAATGAGATGTTCCTGCAAAGTCTGGCAGCACCTGGCTTTTCTCTGCTTGGGACTTTTTGGCTATGTTGGAAACGGGCGGGCGGGGGTGGTGGAAGTGAAGGAGTCTTGTGCTGGGTGAGACCCACATCCTTTGTCAAATCTACCGGTACCCGAAACACCTGAGCTGCAAAACAATTCACTCCAATTTTCAGTGCTCATCATGTTAAAGACACACTGAGAACAATCTTATCAGCCATGTTCTTTCTTCCATTCTTTCCCTTTTCCCCCCTTTTCCCTTTCTGTTCTCAGACTGCAAAGCATCAATGACTCCGAGCACTTGGTATTTCAATCTCTGATCGTGTTTATGGGCAGAAATTTGTGGTGTGGCGCCGAAACTGCACAAATTACAGTGTCAGGCTTGAGCTTCTTGTGGTTATGGTTGTGACAGATCGTCCCTTTGAGCCTGCACCCGTTGGGAGACCTGCAGTGACGGAGCATTTTGTGCCGCTGCAGCGCACCTGACAAGCATGCAACGTGCTCTCACGGCCTGTCAGCAGCGGCATCAGAGCACGGACGTGCATGTCACACGCAACGACAGGCCTTTGATGACGCACCCATGTCAAAAAACACGATGCCATTTTATCATTTTTTGATTTGGATGGTGTTTCAGATTCCACGAGGTAAATGAACAAAGGCCGAAGACCTGGGCTAGTTCTTGTCCCGTCCGTTCCTTGTTTTGAGCGTATATCGAGTGCAATCAGGTGTCGCCCCGACTGCTGCAACAATACAACGTGACGCTCGTGATACAAAGCTCATTTTCACACACAAAAACAAACGTTGTATTGAATAGCTACAACACACACGCACGATTTGTGTGAAAACAAGTTTGCTCGATCCACACATTTTTGTCCAGACAAGAAGTCCACAACAGCGGAACCTCGCCCATGTTACTTACCCCTTCCTGTCCGCTTCCTGTGATAACCGTTGTCCCCGTTGCTTGGCCTGGTCTTGCTCTCAACGTTTCGACCCACGATTCAACTTGAAACACGCGATCTCAGAACGCTACAAGTTGGTACTCACACGACGTGGGTGAGGTCGAGCGTCTTCTCTGGTTGGTCCGGGAACTGAGGTATCCGGTGGTTGGCACGCTGTGGAACACAACGGAATGACTTGCGAAGAGAGTGGCTCAACTGCTTCGCTGGAGATTTCTGAAATGAGCAAAAGAGTAACAATGAAATCTGAGTGTGTCTTTTCATCTCCGTCTGTGCAAAAATTTCTTTCCAACCTCTAGCCCTGTCTGATTATTTTTCTGAACATACCCGTGTTCACAAATCTCGAAACTCGAACCAAAACTGCGTTCTACCAGCAACTGAAGTTCCCTGTGGTTCTTCTCACGTGATTTCTCTTTTTTCAGGCCTCAAATTTCGATCGCCAACTGATTTTCAAACATTTCTTCATATTTATTGTTCGAGAATTTGATTCTTTTTTCCAGGATTCTTTTCCACAAGTTCAACAAAAAATAAAATTTTCCTTATTTTACCAAACCGGAACCTGCTGAACATCACTTCGGTAATTTTAATCCGTGGCAAAATAAATTTACAAGAAAAATTTTCGGTTTCGTCGTGCACATTTGTTGCCGTGGAAACCTTGGTGGGAACCTTGGAACCTGGTTCACAACAGAGTGATCACAGAAAGAGGCCTCGGCAAAACTATCTCGACAGGGTCGTGCAGGAGGAGTTCCGCACTGAATATGTAAATCCAGATAAAACCGTCCCGCACAACGGGATGACGGACGGATTCCGCTGCCAATTATTCCATTCGACGACGTCTCCGATACATTTCAAGAACCTCAGTCCCAACTGTTTTCTTTGCTCGTATTCAGTCACATCATTGTGAAGTGATCAGCCAATCAAAATTGGCAAAATATGCAGCAGTTTGGCTTCTTTCTCCAGATCCGGATTGAACAGAAAAGTGTCTTTTCCATACCGACACAGTGCGTTCCAACACGAACAGCATGCAAACCAAAACACAGTCTGCAAAATAATTTCTGGGTCAGGGAGCCGCGCAGGATTCGGCCTGATGGATACGGGTCGGTTCTGAACTGGCCACTGCTGAATAAAGTGGACAGAGGCTTTCGCAAATGGGGCTGCAGACCTCATGACAAACTGCCCACAATGACTGCGATGCAATAAAAATTGGAGAGATATAAGCCTCGAGGAGACTAATGCTGCGGCCGATAGGTAATCTGGGTCTGGGAGCACTTGAGCTGAAATTGACGTTGTGAAGAAGCGCCCTGCTTCCTGGTGGTGCTTGTTGCATAGTTTTCGGCCGTCGTTTGTTTCCCTTCCTCCCTCGTCGTGGCACCCAATCGATACCGTTTTTGAGACACAATTCAGGTCAAAAATGTCCTTGTCATCCACCGGTTCTTTTTGTTTGTCATGAACGAAAGGTGAAAATATAATTGTTCTCGAGCGCATTCTCAAAGCGCCACTTCACAGAAACACAACAGGGCAAACGTACCCCGTGTCAACGTGGAATGCTCCATCTAACGAATTTAGAAGCCAAGAGTCTCAGAATCCGCAGAAGTCGAGTACGAACCATTGTCCACACGTATAGAATCTAATCTCGTGGCTCAAATTGACCTAGAGCTGCCAAAGCACACCACCGAAGAACAGACCGGCCACTTAGACTTGCTGTTGTGTAGAAAATGCTCTCGGCAGAAGTGCAACTCACCAGCGTCGTTTCCCCTAAATGCCGATCCACTCTAGAAAGCTCGTAATCCAATACACGCAAATGCTCCCATTCTCTCCAGCCATCACCAACGTAGAGCGGAGAACAGTCCTGTGCACCACTGTTCTTGGCCGAATCGTTCACTCCAAGTGACAAGATAGCAGACTGAAACTCCTCCAAGAGAGATTGAGTTTAAATCTGCACCACGACATGTGCACCGCGGATCGATATCCCGGGCAGCTCAGACCGGGCCGCGTCAGGCCGGGCCCGAAGCTCAGCGCAGCCCCGCTCCACCACCGTTCCAACAGTCGGGTCCGCTGGTGATGAATACACGGGAAACGGTCAGGAAGCGCAAGCCGAACATTCACCACACAAACATCTTCTGCAGTGAAGCTTCACAACCGACATGAATTGGCCTTGTCAACTGAGGTGAAACTGTAGGCCGTTGATTTGTGCAACACTTGGGTCACAGATTCCCAAGGTTGTCCTTGACAAGGGAGAAAGTTTGAACCGATTTTGTTTCACCTTGTTTGCTCTGGCGGCTTTTGCAGTTTCACACACAATGAACAACTCCTTCTCCTTCTCGATGTCCTCTGCAGAGAGCAGGTCACCGCTGACTGTTGGCACTTCACCAGGAAGTGTCTCAAAGCAACCCACGACCTTTAATTTGCACTCTGCCAAATCACAGACTCGCAGCCTCCGGCCGGACCACCGCTTCTCTCCGTGTTCGCACGCTCTTGTGTCTCTCTGAAATGAGAAACACATTCAACCAAACCCAATGCACCTCACTCGCACTGTTGCACCTTAATATTAACCTGAGGAAGGAAAGGTCCTGACTGGTTTGGATTTGACAACCACAGCATGTTTTCGTTCAAGCACAGCGTGTTTCGTCCCTTCACTGCTGTCAACTTCTCCGCTGAAGCCTGGACTGACTCGCCTTCAGAGCAGTGTCGCATCCTTCAAACAACATTTCTCGCACAAATGTGAAACCGGACAATTTATCAAGACACAAAGGCGCGAGACGTGGTTTTCTCGCTTGGTGAGAACATGGCTGTTGCCTTCTTCACTTCACACATTCCCGGTGCGGAGTCTCCGGGAGAAGCAACACCACGTATGCCGCAGCACAACGAGGAAATTGCTACTCATATTTGCCAAACACGGATCGCAAGAAACATCCATCTCAACTGTGGCTGTATTTGCATTGCAGATGGAACGATCCTCTAGACGACAAATGCAGTCAACTTCCATCTGTTGCCCGAAACAGATAGCGCTCAACAATCTGCATAATTCACCTTCAGTACCAGTTTTGTCCAACGAATCAACAGAATCTTGCACACCAGAAATTCTTCCTTTTGTCATCTGTCGTGTGGCAAGCGCTGGCTCAGCTGCGTGGCACGGATTCTGTCCAATTCGTTCACATCAGGTGACAAACCAAAGAAACAGAAGCACAACTTGGGGAAAGAAAACTTCAAATACCTTCCAAGAAAATGTCCAAAATCTCTTTCGGTCTCCCATTGTGTTTTCAGGTGATGCGTTTCGAGATGTCTAGTCTTGTGGTGGAAAACTTGAACGTCACTGCGCGTGACTACGATTCTCAACCACTTTTTCTTCCTGCATTGAAACCAGCAGATATTCGGATCCAATGCACGCCAGTTCTGACTGATCCAGGCCCTTTGTTTCAGAGGTGAATACACAAGCAGTATTGTGTTAGTCCGGACCAGGTGATGATGATGTTTGAGTGTTTTCCTGCAACACACATCTTGTTACGGCAGGCGGGTTCACGCTGTTCTGTGTATTGAGATACTCACGGGAGCTGATTGGACATCTGTGGACTCACTTGGAGCAGATGATATCTGGGTGCGAGTATCTGCAGAGAGGTCCTCGAGACAGGTGCGTCTCCGCAGGAGGCGAGCACTGCTGCACCGGTTGCTTTCAGACACTGATCACCAAACCAAGAACAGCAGGTCACACAGGCAGACCATCAAATGAGGAGACCAGGATTATGACAGGTGTTTGCGCTCGTTCACGATCTTGAGTATTTGGTCGCTTCAGCAGAAAAACACATGTTAAATGCGGAATGAAAGAAAAAGACGTCCATGGTCAATTGGCAACAGCAAACAGTCTGACCAAAAAGCGTCTGCTCGGTTCTGTTTCAAAGAAGCCCACATCGAAACCAACTGCTTCAGCCTCCTGCACGTTTCGCATGTCAAAAGCCCATGTTTCTCATTTTCTGGGGCCGGGGTCTTTCTTATCGGCGCCTCACGAACGACATCGACTCCATATCAGAGAATTCCTTTTCTGTCCTCTCGGTCCCCCGCTTACCACTCAGGCGCCGCCTTCCGACTTGGAAAAGACGTTTTCTCATTGTACCGGTATTTTCGAAACAGAAGAAAATACCCCTCGTCAGGCAAAACACAGCAAAAGTTTCCGACGAAGTTTGTTCCTGGCTGCAGTTCATGAGGTCGCAAAAGTGAACCGACAGACTGGACTCCAACCAACACAACCAACACAACTTGCGACAAATATAAACACAGAGACCAAAACCTCCACAGACACAAAACTGCTGGATTGATCTTTCAGGTAAAAACTGACACGCAAAACCAATGGTCGTGATTCAATGCACAAGGTATGGGAGACCTGCACGACTTGTCAGTCCACGCCGCATCGAGGTTGGACATCAACAGCACCGGGCGTGAGGGTGCGACCGTGGAGCACAACGGGCGCCCTGAGAAACAGCGGCGCACAAGTGCAGCAAATTCCACGACGGCTGCTTGAAAGCCTGCAGGCGCCTATTGCGGTGTATATTTTAGTCATCGATTTGCAATAAGTGCTCCAGAAGAGGCATGTAATTCCTCAGCACTGATGGCCCAAGATCGAGACCACAGTAATGATTATGTGTCAAAAGCGAAAGTCATAATCAAGAGCTCAGAAAACATTGTGATGTTGCACTCAGACATGAGAGAACAAAGCTGAGAACCGAATTCCGCTCCGTGGCTGCGATCCCCGGAACGTGACCTTCTCATAACACACACCTGCACAGTGAGACGGACCGGTGCGTTCACTGCGGGATCAGCGACGGCCAAGAGCGCACCTGCAGCTCAACCAGAAACTAACAGCTTCTTAGGTGTGAAATTGTGCTCATGTGCCACACAATCCTCAGTGCATTCTTCGTGAAATGTCAGGACAGAAGACAACTTTCTGTTTCTCGTTGCAGGCAAACTTGTTCTGGTTGTTGCACCCAGCATGAAGCACTTCTCGATCCAATGAACAGTCTGAACCTGATGGACAAGACGAAGACACTGGGGTAAAAGCTCAAAGACCCCTATCACCTACAAACAAGAACACCTCTCGGTTAGCAATGGCCCAAGAGGCGGCACAAATTAGAGGGGACAAACATCTTCTCAACTGGTTTTGAAACTTTTTGAGGTGTTTCAAACATTTTTTTCTGTTTGGATGAGAGGAAGTGAATTGCGCGCATCGCTGACAGCACCCGGCGCGAAAAAAGAACACATTCTCCACGCTTTGGTGTGAACAGCGTCACCAACGGGGCAACATGAAATGATTTAATAGCCGGGGAATTGGAAGCGATCTGAATGGGTACGTCGCATGTTTCGGTGTTATCTACGCTTACAACGACGGTTATTATGTGCAATATGACATCGATTTTATCCTGCAGTTACTCACATCAGAACCAATTTCCACTTTAATATCTGGGAAACGCCTTCAACGTTTCACGACAATGCGTTCGGATCCAAAACTCGACGAAGCTGCTTTTGAAACACCGAACTTCACATTCTGGGTCAAGTCTGAAACATGACTTCAGTTTCCAAAACAAGAACACGTGTCGGTGCAAACACGTGTCTCAAAACTCATTGGCCAGTCTGAATTGCTTCATGAAAGTGGCCAATTTTGATTTCACTTGGTGGAATTTCCAAGAAAAAGAAATCAACTCAACACACAGTTTTGCAAATTGTCTTGGGCAGATAAGTGCGTCCAACAAATCGAAAAAACTACGCAGTGGTGACGCAAATACAAAACGTACACACGCGTAGGTATACACGAAGACTCACACCACCAATTTAGAAAGTTTCAACCAAGAAAAGAATACGAGAATTTCTGTCGTTTTTCCCTTTGACATTTTCCTTTGATTCTGAATGAAATTGTGTTGTTTTTTTCTTATTTCGTGGACAAAAAAAGGAAAATGGAGGTCCACGTCTTCAATTTGCACAATCACCCACATGAGTTGTTCAAACAACGCTGAATGGATTCCGAACGGTTCCAAGTCCAGTCAGCAGACCCCTTCTTTGTTTTCACCTTGCGTCAAATGATCTGCTTGCGATCATGGTTTCGGTGTTGTCTGTCTGAATCAAAGTACAACTTTTTCTCTTGATCTTCAATCGTGTCAACCTCGACAGCCTCCTGTCACCATTTGCTTTTCAGGAAAACGATTTGGAGATGCTCTCTGAGTTGTTGTCTTCGATCTGCGGCCCGATGAGTCTCTTCAAGGCAACAACAAAACGAATGCGGGTTTACCTTGCAGATGCCACGCACATAGTATTTGACCAGGTTCCCAAACACGCACCACAGGTAGTAACTCCAGACAACGCAGAGAGCGGCAGACAGTATCAATACCACTGGGTTCAGAACCGCGTCAAACATAATACTGACCCGGGTCGGCTTCAGCACCAGCATTCTTATTCCCTCTGCTGCATCTTCCCGCAAAACGTACCTTTCAAACGCTCGTTCTTCAGGTACGATTCTGGCGTCGATCTGTCGTGCCAGGCGTCATTATGACTGGAAAATGGGGCGTTTACGGATCGTGAAATATTTTAGTGAATCTTATCGAACGCGCGCCAGCACGGAAATATTCCCATACCGCTCGTGTTGACAATGGCATGTTTGTGTTTTATCATTACGTTCTGCAGGCATTGATTATCAACGCGCTACGCAACTGTATGTTGTCAATAGGTGAGCACTGCATGTGTGCGCTGTTTCCTCTCACCCAAAATGGCATATGCTCCACATAAAATTCGTGCCTATTGATATGCTGTCATCTGGCATTGAATTTTTGCATTGATTGGCACACCGAAGTTTCCCAAAAGAGCTGAGGTGCGCTGCAAGGTTTGTGCCCCACATCAAACAACAGAGCAAGCGACTGATCTGGGTGACTAGTTGACTGATCAGGGGCTGCTTGTCCATCGTGAGTCAGACAGGAAAGAAGTAAGCAAGAAAGGCAGAAACTGCGAAGATTGATTTCGACATGGGTCGTCTTCCACGCACTGCAGTGCCACCGCGACCTTTCTAGTGGTTGCTTCTTCAGATCCTTCGGCTCAATTCACAGTCATGCGTGTGAAGCTCGCATTGGAGCAATACCAGAAGTGATCTCGCACCACGGTATCATCTTAGTAGAGCAAGAAGCATCACTCCTTACCTCTCCGGTTTGTGTACAGCTTCTGACATGGTTCCCTCGAGGGAGACATTTGATTACATTAGGGCAAATTGGATTGAGTGTGCGTCCTTTTGGCCCTATCAGCACGTGCGTTTTTACTCACTGAACGAGTATCGACCACGCAAGAGTGGCGCTATGCAGCAGCAAAACAACCAACATCCTCCGTCTTTCACAGACGGAGAAGTTGCAAACACGGGGGAACTGGCCAGGCGAAACCGAATGTACACCACACCGTTCCGCTGTCAGTACGTCTGGAAGTTTGCAAGACTGCTGGAGCGACTGGAACGAAAGTCTCGGAATGGGGAAATGCAAACTCGAAGATCACGGACGTCTTGACACCTGTATCGACGGTGCTTCTCTCTGCTCGTAATCTCCCCCCTCCCCAGAGAATTGATGTTGCAGCACAGCTACCCTTTGCCAAGTACACCGACTTTTTTGGGCAATCAGAAAGGGAGCGTTGACAAGTGCAAAGAAACAAGAATGCTACGCATAAAAAGCGTGTGGTCTATACGTTCGCAGTTCATCACTGATCATTTAAAAAAAAAAAAAAAATTTCCAAAGCGGGTCTGACCCAAAACCCGCTTTGGCCAAAGTGGGCCTAACCGGATGGGAGGGGGGGG
>JAAUXT010151009.1_pt1 | contig 10655 bp, 10 predicted proteins | sample 7278171 | NCBI WGS metagenome assembly JAAUXT01 (sample SAMN14350112, study PRJNA611818) | marine sediment metagenome | isolation source: surface marine sediment (1.8m) | place: French Polynesia: Moorea | collected 2018-08 | reverse complement strand
TAAATAATTATAAAATAAATATTCAGACCATTAAAAATTGTTGGGCACTGCCAACACCCCCTACCAGGGGAGGAGTGTGGTGTAACATACCAGCTGTGAATTTAGAATCACCACTTACTAGATGGCGTGATTGGAATGAGGTCAATAAATACGGAGGTTCCTGCCCTCAGGGACAGTCTCTCCTGAGATACCAACCAGTGTGTTTGTGATATCACTAGAGTCTACAAGTCAAACTGAAAAGGCTGAAGTGTTTTCGGTGGAATGAGAAAAGACCGACCTTTTTACATATCTAATATATTTCTGCAAACAAGTTGTCTTTTTTTTTATCAATGGAGCAATATTTACAAGTCTAGCTAAAACAAGACAACCCGTTTTCTATGTTCCACGGTGAATCTTGGAACCATTGTTGCCATACAATATAAAATCTACCTTCTTGTATCATTGACGCGTGCACGGAATGCACAGGATTTGGTCAAAACGTAAGACACCAGGAGTTTTCAGCCACAATTACCGAGAAGCGGAGTCGGCAAATGCAAAGTTTTCACCAAACACCATGCAAGTGGACAGGCGGAGGATCTCGCAAGAACAAGGACATCAACAGCAGTTTGTAACAAATTATCAAAAACAAAACAACGGCGTCTGCTAAAAAATTTCGGAGTACACTTGATCCTAAGACTCCATTTTTACCATCACACGCAGGGCCTGCCAAACTGTTCAACCAGGTGGTCAATTTTGAATTGGTGAGTTCAAAGCCAAGCCCCAGACGTGAGCGAAATCGTTTGCTTGTGTTTGTCCTGAACTTTTGCCGAAACAGTATTGAGCTTGGCAGGCCCGACAGACTGTGAAGCATTGATTGACAGTGTCCACACAACAGCATTACTGATGGCTGTGTTCACCCTAACAAAGCCATCACGTTGCCCAAGAGTGTTCCATTTGTATCGGCTACCATTTCGACCAGACAAGAACGCGTGTGTTGGCCATTCACTACACAAACCTGGACATTTGAATCATTTCAATGCAGGGATAGGCAGATTTCTCTGACATTTCTTGTGAAGCTGTTTCATTAGGATGAACACAGCTTCACATTTTACAAGGTGTGTTGCAGCTTGTACACTCTCCACACCATGACTAGATTTGACAAATGCAGGAAAACGTCGGCAAACACAAGCACCGCACAAATGTGCAGTGTTCAGGATGTGTTCAACTCGACACCTTGTCTTTGAAGACTGACGAGAAACATGTGTGCTGTGCAAGCGACATCTTCAAGATGTCCTTCACACAAACATCCGTTTCAGTGAGCTGTGTGGTCAGAACACAAGGTTTTCACGTTTTCATGAGTCACAAGAATAGCACACCTAAAATAAAATGCCACCAAAAACGCACTCGCATGGGTACCATCTAAAAGCCTTAGGATAAAACATACAACCGACAATAAAACTAAAACTAAGTTTTCACGAGAAGGCTGCCGATTCAACAAATGATTTTTAAAATTCGAACATGACACCAAGAGGGATGAACGACGGCAAACTGATGGAAGGAAGAAACACAGAAGAGTTACAAGGCAGCCAATGCAATGTCCTGCCATATCACACAATTTGCGGCAGCTTCTGAGATCACAAAACACAGGCTGACGAAAGGTTACTTTGCCCATGAAAATCAAGACACCAGAGACCAGAAAACAAGTCATCCACAAATCTTTCGAAATTGAGTCACACCTGGGTTCCAACAAGGACGGATGAAACTTCTCTTGACAAAGAAACCACCCAGTGCCCGGGTACGGCCAGGGCCAAAGTTTCACCCAGGGCGCAGCTTTCCCCACCATTTTCACAACTGACGAGTGGAGTGTCCACAGAGTTTGGTGTTTACCTTCCTGAAAATTCCCAAATTGTTCTGAAAATCACCAGGTCAGATTTGTGAGCTCAAGTCATTTGTTCTTTTTTCTCTCCTGAAAGACGTCATTTGGGTCCCATGACCTTCTCGGGTCTCGGATCCTGCCGCCGACGAGGCGGCGAAGGAGGAGTAGAGTCCGCTTCCACAGGTCTGCTCGATGGAAACAATTGCCAGGGCAGGTAACACTCTCCGAATGTTCGTGACTCCATTTCATGAAACACCAACTTCAAGCACACACACAACGCTGGATATTGTCGCACAGTTTGACCAAACACTTCGTGTCCTTGAAGCAGGATACAAGAGTAAATTTTATATTGCAGGCAAAGGAATACAGCACGAAGCCGTTTCTACCGATCAGAGATCATTACAAACAGAAATGCTCATTTTGTTCCGCGTGATCGATCCAAGTGAAAAAAGAGCTTGCCAAAGCCCCAAACAAATGAGGTGGAGGCGCAAGTTTTGAAGACGGCCCTGCGGATCGCAATATTTTTGGTACAGGTTGATCGGTAGGAGCGTTCCGTGCCATCTGGTGGCCCCTCGTCAAAAACACAAACAAGTAAAAATCTGAAGAAAGCACACAATTTTTTCGACCCAAAGCAAGTCCCCTGGCTCGTTCACTTTCTCGAGGTACGTGCACAAAATCAGTCGCTTTTTCGTTTTTCTACTTGTGAAAATTTTCGTTTGACAACTTGTTTCAGGCCCGTGAGCCCAGTGCTGTTCATCCGAAGTCCACAACCGACCGCTGAAAAACCGATGCGATCAACGCTACGTAAATCTGTGTGAAAGACACTGGCAGCAAGATTTTTTTTTTCTTGAAGATTGAGCGACGGGTTGCATTTATGCGTTCAAACCCTCTCGTACTCCCGTCTTCAATTCAAGTCTACGAGAAGCTGTTGCCAAGATCAATGCCAATCGTTTCGCCAAAAGCATCAACAAAACCAAACGAGTCATACTTTTGAATATGAAACTTTCCGACAGCAATTCTGCACATGTCCGAAGTTCTTCCATTGCTTACAATCTTGGTGGAAGAACTTTCAAACAAGTTAAATTTGATCATGTGATTCAAGCAATGCTCGAAATAAAGTGTCAGAACTTTTGTTTGAAGATAAAATCCGAACATGACTAGAGAAAAACCTGTCATTTTGCTGGCACCCCGCTTGACACGGACATATCACAACGAAAATGCACGCTCTTGGTCAGCGAGTTTCTCACAAAATCGCTCTTTTCTCTTATTTCTGAATCTCAATCTTGATGGATTCAAATAGCAGCCAGTGTGCTCCTTTTGAGCGTACTTTGACACACAAATCAGTGTAGCGCTAGCACACATCAGCGTTGGAATGGTCGGTTCTGCCTCTTTACTCAGGTGCTCTCTGGCTCTTGCCTCCACGTTTTCTTCCAGTGAGAATTCGCGTCAACCAAGCCAAGCTCACCACAACGCATGGAATGTTGCTTGCCGTTTCTTTGTGCAGGACGCTCAAGCTACCATATTAATTCTCACACAACAAAAGAAGTGAACGCGCTTATCCTACCCAAATAGAAAAATGTATGAACTACAGCCACTTGCGAAAAGGGCTCACCCTGGGCAGTGGCGAGTAGCAGAGGAACTCGCGGATGGCGCGACCCAAGGCGACGCTCAGAGGCGGGGCAGACGCCGGGCTCGACTGCCCGTCGTCCCGCCCGTCCTGTATCGGCGTTGCCATGTCATGATCGAACAGCGCTCCACTGAACAGTTCCGGTGTGGTGGACCAGCTACGCGGAACGGCGGTTCGAAACGCTGAAGCCGCTCCACCCGGGGAAGCAACATCAATCTCACCGGACGTGAACATCGCGGGGATCGGTGAGGCCTCTTCTCTGCTTCCCCCCACTGCCGTTTCGCTGGTGCTGCTGGTGATGATGGTAAGTTGTGGACTGGGCCCTTGGGTCTCGCACCGTCAACTTGAGGAGGAGGCGCCGCCTGCAGCGGCGTTGGACGTCGGCGTACCGCTGCCCGTCGTCGGCGTCGAGCTGCTGCTCCGCCCGCCCACGCCGCCGCCCACAGAACCGCTGCTGCTCGAGCCGCCGCCCACCGAGTTCAAGTGTCCTCCCACTGAAACAGAAGTCACCGCCCAGTCAAAAAAACGGTGAAGTCCCAGCACAACACGAGTCAAAGGCCACTCATCGCTGCAGGGTGAAACTTGCAAGAATGGATAGAACACTTCGCACATCCGGTAACATGACACACGAGTAACTGTCTTCACACAAACGTGTTCGACATTGCGCCCACAAATGCCAAGATCGCAATCGCGCTCACAACACAATCGTACACGGTGCGACAGTGGTTGGCGACAAAAACACAAAATTAAAGTTGTCAAACATAAATTTAACCGTGCTGTGCAGTTAGACAAAAAGACAACGTGAACTTCATCTTCTCGCTTCTCACTCGCAAAGTCGAGGTCTCAACTTCGGGTCAGCCCACTCCTTTTGGAAGGATAATACACTGGATTTCACCGTCACCATCCCGAACACCAAAAGCAACATTTGTTTGAAAACCACTGTCGCCTCATGCTGCAGCATTTTCTGTCAACTTTACACACGAGTGACGCTTCTCAATTTTCTTTGGTGTAGGGGTAATCACTGCAGCAACAGCTTCCGCAATGGCACGTTCGACTGCTGTCTTGCAACCTTTTGCGGGGAAACCAAGACGCGTTGACTGAAATCTCACCATATTGTGAAAAGAACGTCAACATTGTGCCTGCTTCGTGCCAAGAAGTCGAGAGATATTCACCTACGGTGGCTCTTCGGAATACTTGCTTTGGGGTTCAACACAAAGGCCTGAGCCAAGGTGCTCCAAGCATCAGGCTGTCTCCAGTTTGGTACATTGGTTGCATGGCGGGGTTTTGCATGTACGCAGGATCGCTCACTTGCATGTACGCAGGGTTTTGTGGGTAAGTATTGACTAGATCGAAATTGACAGATTCGCTGGGCACTGATGAAGGCATGTTGGGCACTGTAGGTGGTGGGTAGCACACTTGGTGCTGCACAGGGACGCCCGGCACTGGCGCATGTTCACTGTGACCGGGTATGTCTTCCTGACCAACATGATGTAAACTGTGTGGCTGGTCATGTCCCTGCAAGGCCTCACAACTGGGCTGAGCATTAGCCTGCTGCGTGTCGTCTTGACTGTACCCCCGTGGATCTAAAGATTCCAGAGCAAAATATTAACTTTACACGTAGCGATGCTTTTGTAAATTCGTGCGCGTATAACTTCCTCACGGCAGTTTGCTGACGAAACAAGAACAACTCTTGTGTTGCCGATGCATCAAAACATCAAGAACAGCGAAGTTCATAAATCTACAGCGCATCATCCTCGCATCAGACGGTGAACAGAAGTTTGCAGTTCTTTTCTCCCAGGCCTCTGCGCTCAAGACAAAACTTGTCAGTGCAGATACCGGCCCTGTGGCATCCATCTTGGAGCATTACGGCGGATGCACACACTCGAAGAATTTCCCAGGTGTGAGAGCAAAGATTTTTTCAAACAATTTCGACGAATTCTTTTGTTGATTGGTGGTTGAGGTGGAGGTACAAAATTATGTCCAAATTCCGAAAAGATGGGAGACTGGGTAACATGACTCACTTTTACGCACCCCCCTTGTTTGTAACAGCGTTCAAATTTGGTTGAAAAATGTTGAAAACAAGGAAGAGGGGTCCTATCTGCACCTTCAGGTCAAATGTGAGTACTCTGCAGTGGTCGGGCCGGGGGGGGGGGGTTCACAGTGCGGCACGAAATTTTTCACGCAAACACGAGGACAAGTCTTTTTCGTCCCGTTCAACCAAACCAAAATTGGGTGAGCCAATTGCTTCAAAGCGAGTTGTCAAGACATGATGATTGGGAATGGGAAGGGCATGATACATCCTCGTATTGCCCTGCTACCTGTCAATGTTTCACTTTTTTGCGACTTCTAAACAGAGTGGCGCCACATCGGACGTATGAAAAAAATGCTCGTCGCAGACAGGCGACGGGGCAGCGACTGGCGCTTGAAAGAACCAGACCCCGTTTTTCAAAACATCGGAGAGGCCATTTGGATGATGTCTGACGGGTGAGCACTGACCTGAGTTGTTGCTGGCGTTGTTGACAGCAGCGTTGTTGCTGTCCACGTTGTTCGAGTTGGTGTGCGAGCTGCCGGCCGCGGTACTCGGGAAGGCGGCCGAGCCGCTGTCTGCAGCGCTAGATATCCCGTTCGGGATATAGGACGTGCCCAGTCCGAACAAATGCCCGCAGTACTTTGCGTCGTCTATGTTGTCCTCGAAAAACATCTGCAAACGTAAGACACGAGTGTCTGAGAACTGGTACTTCGTGAGCTGGGAATTTTGTTCCTCATTGTTTCACACGGGGGCACAGGGGACTGGGTAGCTGGGTTCGAGGAAATCTGGCGCATCACAAGACTAGTCTCCACCCCGCCCAACAAAATCGGTACAAGTGTTTGCCCTGGAACCGAAGCATTGAGAAAACCGACCCACCTCCCTCATCTTGAAGAAAGTTGCGCCTGTCAGCAAACTGTCACTTCCAGCTTGGTGCTGGGGTCCCACTCGCTCGATCTACAAGACGAAAACGAAACCGTTTGCACCCACAGTTGCATGGCAGCCAGTCTCATTTGGGCAGACTGTTGATGCGTGGAAAATGTCAAAACAGCTTTTTCTTTGCGGCGGCAACAACGCTAGACACAATTGTTGCCAGCAAGAAGTTCCCAAGTCTTCACACCACGGGGAACACTGACCTCGAGCTGCTCCGAAACTTCTTGCAGCCCGCCTTTGAGGTCCTTGCAGCTTTTCATGAGATACTTGACGTCATAGACGTTGCGGAAATACGTCTTCAACAAATCGAAGAATTCCGTGTCGTCCGACGGCAAAGGCAAATTGGTTAACATCCTCAGCAAGTACCCGAAGTCGTAACCACTGAAAAACGTGTGAAAACGAAAGAAGTTGAAAATGTATTGTAAGCCTTGACGTGACACGAACACACTTAGCTCGGGTGCGCCGACACAACCATTGCCGACATGGGGTGGAGAGAAACATTGCCCCTGGCCCTTGTGTCGAGATGAAACCTCTTTCACTCCCTTGCCAAAGGGGACGGAGATGAGTTTGCAAACACGTCAGACGCCATTGCACGGAGAATTTCCAACAGACGCGCGGCCAAAAGACCGCCCGGAAAAGATTGAATTCAACGTGAGAACGTGTCCTGCAACGTTCTCAGACTTCAGCCTTCTGAACACGAAGGGGGCAGGGGCGGTTCTTGTTGCAGTGGACCTCAACCAGACCCTCAGTACAAGCCACACTCCCGCATCCAACTACACTTTCAAGTAGAGCATCAGCCGCGTGCCAATCCCCGCATTCACACCCAGCAAACTTGGACACGCTTCAGAGTAGATTTTTGGGGGTGCGTGTCCAAAGGGGCCAAATACCTTCATACACCGAGGATACAGGGGTAAACCACTGTCAGCCGCCGCGGCTGATAATGGCATGTGGGAACTTTTATCATTGCCTGCACCGGAGAATACGAGAACCAGACGACGTTGGTTCGAGCTGACTTATTGTGATCGTTGGCCACCAGAAAGCACGACGAAACAGTGCAAACCTCTTTTTGCAGCAAATAATGACACTGGTGTTTCCCCTTGCCAGTACACACCACACCACACCACGCCACGTACGCACACGAAATGGTGATTACGCAAAGCGGCCGAAGCACCTTCCGAATTGGGTTGTATTTTGTGAAGACCGACTCCCAGAACAAGCAGTTGCGACAGCTGTGTACAAATGAAAATAGGGATTCTGACCTGTGGAAGGAGACCCACTTGACATTTTCGGTGAGCACCAGGCCCGATGTCATCATCAGCTCGGCGAACTCTTTCGAGTCGATTCCCTCCTCTTCGTGCTTTTTGAACTGGATGCCTGAATTGGTCAACAGGTCGATGCTGTCCTGTGCGAACATGTCCTCTCTGCAACAACACGCCCTGACGTTGGTATTCCGAACAAAAGCACAAACAAAAAGCAGTATGAAAGGCGACTGTGGGTGCGATGTCCCTGGGGTGTTCGGTTGAGGTCCCGGGTTGTTTAGTTGAGGCACTGAAAAAAGTATGTCCCCTTGACAAAAAGATTCTTCCATAGCAACCACAGCAGAAAAGGACAATCCAAACAAAAAGAACCAAAGCTCGATCTCCAGAAGCCTGGGTGTATTTGGCAACAGCAACACCATTCTTCCCTGGTAACCCTGGTCGTTTTCTGAGATGCTAAAGTTCCAAAATAATTTAAAAGGATACAAAGATCAAGCATCTGTCTTCTGGTTGCCAACATACATCCTATTGGAAGTTTCAAAAGCATTTTCCACAAAACTGCCAGTTCACTTTTCTTCTGTTTGCAGCAATGATACCAAGATCAGACTTACCTCTTGGTTGCTGAGATAGCCATTAGAATATTCAAAATGCATAACCTGGTTGCCATGGTTCAACCTGTTTTTTCTTCTTTTTGTTGTGAGCTCACAGATACTTTCAAGACACCAGGATCAAGTCTTTGTGTCCATCAGTTCCTGAGAAATTGTCAATTGAATGTTTCAAGTGTATTTTGCAAGCAACAGGTGGTTGCTGCAGCGATCATTCTTGGAAAGTGTGCTCAAAGATGCCTCCAATGACACCAAAATCAAGTCTCCATGTCTGGTTGTTCCTGAGATGGGGTGTGACAGATGCAATGCGACGAGACATTGTCCACGAAAAGAGTTTTCATGTGTTGGGACATTTGGGCTGAGATTCCATGCATGCTTGGCTGGGGACATTATGGGAACAGATGAAGGCAACAAAAGTCACTTGGCAGGGGTGGGGTGTGACTGACCCGACAGGACACCGGAAATCTAGGCAGAGATGCCATAAACCCACACAATTTTAGTTTCAACCAAATGACTGGGCCAGTCTGGTTTGAGAAGGAACAGCGAACGAGCGAGACGTCAGCCCTCGTCAAACGGGCCAGACGCCGTGTTCTGCAAGGAACTTTAAATTGGCACAAGGATTGTCGTCACTCACCCCAAGCTGAACTTGAAGTTGAACTGCCACGTGGACGGACTGGGATGTGGTGGCGGGTTTCCTTGCTCATCACAAAGTGACAGTCCCACCTGCAAGACCAGAGAGGTAACAATCACCCGTGTTTGCACAAGCGCGTGTGCGTATCAAGAAATCCCTGCGCCTGAGATTCATTCCCACAATAGCGGAGTCCAACATTTGGTCAAATCATTTTGTAAATTTGCTCCTGGGCAACCTCAGCGCTTCACGCAAACAACTTTGGAAAATGGTCCCCGTGTCCCACCTTGCCACGCAAGGAACCGGATTCGCAGAATTTGGCTCGTTTTTTCATTCAACAATTGAGAAACAATCTTCGGACAGATGGGTCCGACACCCCTTGCAGTTGCATTTCCACACTGCGATGAACATAAGATTTCCCCATGCTTTTGGAGAGAATTCAATTCCAACAGAAAAGCGTCGAGAAAATAGCGAACACCAGTCAAAATCTTCAAACTTACTGTACCAGTGGTTTCAGATTTGGGTCAAGTCAAAACCACAGAGCGTGTTCTTGAAACAAAGCCGTTTCAAAATACCGTAGACTATTTATTCGTGGACTCCGCATGTTGTTGTGATTCCACGAAGAGGCACGGGTGTTTGGCCATTTCAATTCGGGGGCAAAATAGCCAGGCGTGTGCCTCCTCATTTACGTCGACTCGAAATGGCCAGACACAGGGTGAACAATCTCAAGAGTGGTGGTGTCAACTGCTCGTATCAATGTGTGAGTTGAAATGAAGCACGGTGTCAAACGAGAATGCCCCTGGCATTGTGTTGCGCGTTGAGTTGCAGGGCTGCTCTGGAAAGAAACCTGTGTCGGGGGGAGGGGGGTCACACAGGTTTCTTTCCAGCAGGCGGCGAAAAATTTTCCCAAGTCCAAAACTCCAACCTTAAACTTTTCCATGATGTGACTTGGGGGGGGGGGGGGAGGGGTTCACACAGGTTTCTTTCTCAGGGGGTCACACATATTTCTTTCTCAGGGCAGCTCAACTTTTCCATGACATTGTGCCCCCCCCCCCCGTCACAATGTCATGGAAACTGAGGTGTGTACAGAGACAGACGGATACCGATTGCTTCAGTCGCGCTCGCGCGACTAAAAAGTGGGGCGTCTCCACATTTTGTTCCACCGGGAAGGACTCGACGACTCGTGTCTCGTACGAGTAGCTCGACAGGAAACATGCGAAGAATACTCGTATCTGTCGCAGGCACACACACATTTCGCTGAACTTGAGATCAGTTATTGTTCAGAGAGAAACTTGCCTGTATAATCTTCAACATGTTGACATTGCAACTCAACAACTGATACTGATACTCCGCTGTATTACGGAATTCCCCAATCGGTCGTGCCACAACGCCAGGGAATTCAGTGTCCTGCAAAGAAAAGAAGCCTTGAAAACAAGACCTTTTTACGTCTCATGACGGGGCGAAAAGGATTCAGTGGCTCAAACAAAAAATAACAAACGTGGAAGTGTCACTCCGTTCTCTTCACTGAAACAAGTTTGCCGAGGAGCGCTCCACTCCGAGAACAAAAGCAACAAGAATGCTACGCATAAAAAGCGTGTGGTCACATAAACGTTCGTTGTTCATAAATGCCCCTGCCTTGTGAGAAGCAAGATATTACCATTTGGAAAAATTTTTCCTGGACCCACTTTTCAGCCAAAGTGGGTCTAACCCGGGGGGGTGGGGTGG
>JAAUXT010151637.1_pt1 | contig 10656 bp, 10 predicted proteins | sample 7278171 | NCBI WGS metagenome assembly JAAUXT01 (sample SAMN14350112, study PRJNA611818) | marine sediment metagenome | isolation source: surface marine sediment (1.8m) | place: French Polynesia: Moorea | collected 2018-08 | reverse complement strand
TGAAACTCTTGCAAATCACCCTTTGGGTTTGACTGTGGGACTTCCCAAATTAATTTTCCCGCGTACATTGTGCAGTGTGAGTTTGGAACTTGTTCTCAGACTCTTCAACCATTTCTTGGATCCATTCCCCTTTTTGGTCTCGTGGAGCAGATCAAGCAACCGTGATTTCTGCATTGTGTTTTGCCAAATTTTATGCAAATGATATTCATTGAAACCAAGAGAACAGAGCGGATTAATTAGTTAATGGTGGAGCAGCGCACTCGTCATGGAGACACTTTTTTGTGAGGAATCCACACCCATCTATTTGCAGTGCTTCATCTCCACCCGTTTGTGGCGTGTTTGCTCTTTGATTTACGTCTGAGCGCGCCTCGAGAATGGATGAAGCGCATTCATCACGTGGAGGTTGAAACTTTCGGAAGCAGACTTTGTTTCAGATCCAGACGCTCCCAGATGCGACCTCACAACAAGTTCGCGACGTCAGTTCCTGACTTTGCGCTTTTGTGGAAGTCATGACCAGAAATTTCAATCTATTTTTCGGTCGGCGGACGACATACCGTAATTTCACTGTGTTGGCGGTGAAGCGATCAACAGGGCGGTTGAGACTTTTTGTACTGCCGTGATCCTGAGTTTTATGAGACAGTCCAATCGAACATGCCTCAAGGATGTAATCCGAGGAGCGCTGTGGAAATTAAATCGAGCTCTTTCCGTGTGTAATCCACCTGAAACATCGAGTGATGTCTTCAAAAAGCACTCGGGTTTCAAAATATTGCATTGCTATGGAGCCCTGACTGAACGACGGATCCAGGCTTGGTTGAGGCGGTATATCCCGTGGGAGAGGCTGATTCGTCCCAATTTTAACACAGTTCTGTGAAGCACAACGTTGGGAACAATGTTCTTCTGAACAAACTTCGTTCTGAGCTCCTGGAAGTGGTTCGGGACCAAGAAAGCACAATGAATCAGCAGCAGCAGGAGGTTGCCCAACGAAATGTAATTGAGGTCGTGGTCCAATTGAAGTGTGGTGCGACAGTGCGCTGCAGGACATCGGTGCACACTTAGGTGACACCGCAGCGAGACTGCGAGAGCAACATTCTTTCATCAGCCCCTGTCCTGATCAACTCCACTTCGACGTTGCTCAGTCTACGTGGCAGGTTCGATATTTGGCCTCGGTGGTTCTGGTGTGGGCCCTGAATCGAGCGGCTCGAAACTTGAAGCCAGTGAGACCATTGATTTTGACCAGCTGCTTCCAACTGTTGACATACCGGCAAGATTCAAGGCAAAAGAGGCACAAAACAAGTTCACAGCGGTGAAGTGCGAACACACCCACACTCGCACAACTGCCTTGTCTTCTCGCCCGCACACATGGCTTCCAAGGTGTTTCTACTCAACTTGTTTCTGCTTTTCGCTGCAGGTGGGCCTCCCGGTTCGGGACCTGAAACGCCGCGCCGCGACGCAGGGGCTGCGCGACATGAACGTTGCTCAACTCCAGGTGCTCGTCAATGACCTGCACACGCAGATAGAAAGTGAGTATTTTTGTCTCTTTCTCTCCACATATGCACTTCCAGCAAGCGACCTGTTAACCAGTCACAATTGTGTGTGTGTGTGTGTGTGTGTGTGTGTGTGTGTGTGTGTGTGTGTGTGTGTGCGTGTGTGCGCGCGCGCAAGTTACAGGGGCTGGAGGCGGTCCTGTTTGAGTTTGGCATCACACCCCAACGGGCAGACCTTGTAGATCTAAGAACTTGAAAATGTTTTGGCCGGGTCTTGGGGTCCAGGGCAGTCTGCAAGTTTAGATTTGGAACATTTTCAAGATTGTTGGGCTCAGAACCCTTCCATGTCCTCTCGTGCAATTGCAACAGTCCAACGTCGTGCAAAGGACTTGAAACGTTTTTCATTTCGGGAAAAGGGTGGTCTGATGCCATTTAAATCGCGCGTTTTTACATGCGCGCACATTGGAGACTTCCCAGGAGATAGATCCTTTGAAAAAAAAAACAAACAACAACTCTGGAATTTGAAGGCGTTGAGGTGGATCAGTTCAGGTGGATAAATGCTTTTTTCTTCTCTCGGCTGTGGAAGTACACTCACCTGACCCCGTCGTACAAGGTTCGACGTGGCAATAGCAAATCTCGTTGACAGATACCTGAAACGATTCCTCTTTTTCAAAGTGAAGGATCGATTTGTTGTCAGTCAACAGAAATATTTGTGAGGTTGCTGTGCTGAACATCTTGGTGTACGATTTTGCCTTTCGCTGTGGGCTTCAGCGTACGCGCGTGTGTGTAGGAGTGAAAGACTCTTTCGTTTCAAGTCCGTGAAATCACATCGACAACGGCTCGAATGGTTTTCGCTGTTGTTTCCAAGATAGTGGTTGAAAATCGCTTTGCTGTCACTCAATCGTGGGGTCCGAAACAACAGACTTTCTTACGATGACTCGCACAGGTGACTTGTACATCAACCACCGCGCATGAATTCGTTTGCACATGGCTGTTGTTCTTTTCAGACTTGAACGAGGAGCTGATGCAGATGTTGGTGGAGCGCGACAACCTGCACATGGAGCAGGACTCCAAACTCGTCGACATCGAGGATCTCACCAGGTTCGGCCTCAGTTTGAGCGCGTTGGGGATGGATTTTCAGTCGATCCAACGGTCCATCACAGTTCTTGCTTGCGAAGCTTGGGAGACATGTTGGCATTTCGATCTTGAAACCGAACAGTCCGAGTGCAGTGTGCGATGCGTCTACCATGATACGTGTGGGACTCTAATCGTTCCCAGTTTCGTCACAAGAGGCTTGGTTCTTGCAAGTAGTGTGCAGTCTCGCTGTTGTTGTTGCAGGCGGTTCCAGGAGGCGGAGGCGCTGCGCGGAAAACCGACGCGCCTCGCGCACGCGCACAAAAAGAGCGGCAAACACAAATGAGACTCCAGGAGTCGCCAACCTCAAAGATAACCACTTCAGCACGCGGACGAACAGAAGTCGACGAGAGTGAAACGTGACTCGGTGGTCGAATCTACAATCGACTGGTCTTGGCTGCGTCGCTGCAGCGACGGAAGGCGTTGCAAGGCAGAAACGACGCAGCTTCGGACATCGGAGGCAGATGGCGATTGCGTTTGAACATGGTTATTTTTTGCCAATCAAATGTACATAAAAGAGTTCGTGTGATACATTTTACTGTGAAGTTCATATTCCTGTTGTCTTCATCACTTTGACCACGTTATGCAAGCTTGAATGAGAGTAAATGTTGAGCGTCATCAGCAGAAACAAGCCGGTTGAGGAACAACCCGCTGGATCCGCTGGGGATGTTCAGTTGATAATACAACATTCGATCAAATACAGCTATCATCCAAATACTGAGCAAACGAGAGTGATTTAGGGGTCTTGTCGGGTGTAGAATTGTGTTTGGTAGTTGGTAGGATTTCTTGCCTTGAAACGATAGCACGTGTTGTGTTGAGGAGGGACTTTGTGGGTTGAACAGCAAAAAGGGAAGCGAGAAATTGCCGCTCCAAAAAAACAAGTTTGACGAAAACCGAATATAGTTTGTGGTGGTGTTTGCCCAGTGCACACCAGACCAAAGATAGACATGTACTCTGGACACTCTGGACAGTCAGCCGAAAGTAGACAGGCAGGAAACTGATCAGGGAATACTCGTAATTGCTTGTCAACTTTGCTGGCAGACGATTTGCATCCACAACTGTCCGCACTTCCACGGTCGATCCGCGCTGAAATGACAGCACAGATCTGCAAAGCGTGATGATTGAGTAGATTTGCTGTTCGACACACGAAGCTTGTCCGTAGATCTGTTTGAGCGACTGTAGTGACGGGTTCCCAATGAGAATCTCATCAACGTGATATGTACAGTTCTTCATGTTTGTTCACTTTTCTTCGCAAGTTTGTCATTCCCAAAGGTTTCGTCACAAGCTGTGTACGTGTACAGTATGTGCGTGCGACTGGATGGGGGCGTTCGATGTGCACTCCCGATGCACGCATGCTGAATCACAGCATTACAGATGTACGCATTTTATCAGAGGAGGTGTGTGCTCAGTGGTGTGAAGCGAATACGCACGCTGCTTTCGTTCAGTCTGACATACGGAACGAGCTGTTTTCACACAGTGTCTGGAATCAAATGTTCGTTGACAGCAGTTTTTTCCACGAAGAAACAGTCTGTTCTGTACTCGAACTGAATGTGAATATTTTCATCACACAAATTTCAACAGACTTACTGTGTACTTGTACAGAGTTGAAAGTTATCTAGTCTAAACCTCGTTGCGAACATTGGTGCTGTGAATTGAAAAGTACACATTCAACAGTTCCACGAAGCAATTTTTTCGTGTGCATAGATTGTAGGGTCCAATGAAATTGTTCACTTGCGTTTACGCAGCGTTGGGTTTTGGGGGGTGTCAACGCCCTCGTAGAACGTGAACTTGGTCGCGGGATGAGGGTGTTCTGTAGTCTTACCAAGTCACACTGGCCTCTGAGGGTGCAGTTCCATTGTAAATATCGGAGAAGCGGCACCGCTCTCGGTTTGCTGGAGGTTCCATTATTTTTCTCACAAGCCCCACAAAGTATCGGTTTGTAAATACTTTGGGCACGAGGCTCACAGAATGGCTGGGATTGGGTGAACTTCGTTTCGTGGATACACTCTGTTGTTTTTGTGCGCACACTTGCGTCCCCAGCTCTTTTGTCGACGTCGCATGGTGTCAGATGAACTGCGCGGTGTTTTTCATCCAAAGCGCTGATCGCTTTTCCAGATCATTGATTGCTTCCAGGGCTGAAATTTCTTCAGCCAGCTTCAAGTACTAAGTTTCACTGTTTGAATTTGTCTTCACGATCACGAAAAGCACTTGCGTCGAGACCGAGTCAAGAATGGCGGCTGTGAGCGTTGCGAACAATTCTGTTCCCAGCAGCGTAGGCCATTCATGTGCTCTTGCTACTTCTCAATAAATACCGATAGACAATCAATTTACTTTCTCTTTTTATTTGATTTTCCAGGCGATTTTACACTTCCGTGACCAGTTTTGCAAGAACCTTGAACTTTGTTCTCTGGTGCACTGAACGCAACGCAAGGCCGTGACCGTCTGTTGGCACGGTTGGAATGGAACAACTGCTCCTGTGTCAATTAGAGGAATGCTCCAGTAGCCGACCACCTAGATCGATCTGTGCGTCGACAGGCCTGTCGACACAATGTTCAACCCTGAATTTCTCAGCCCCTGTGTCTCTCAGAGAGAAGCTGCTTGTACCAAAAGAGAGGCCAGAAAAAGGGCTCTCTTCTGGTACAGGCAACTTCTCTCTGAGAGATACAGAACTTGTTAAAATTGAGGGTGGTCTGCTGTTGGAGCAAATCTGAAGTTTGCTCCAGAAGCCGACCACCTTCAGATTTTTTCCCATTGGGTGTACATTTGGAGCTGGTCAGCTACTGGAGCTGGTCGGCTTCTGGAGCATTCCTCTAGCGCCGAAACAAGCCTCCAACTCGTGCAAGTACCAGTACTTAGCCCTGGACGTGGCACTACGGATGGGCGTGCTGTACAATCCCATCAGATATTATTTCATACACATCATTGAAAATCCAGTCCAGTGATCGTGCAGATAAACAGTCTGACATCCGCTGTGCATCACGTGAAGTGATCATCAAATTGCCCTCCCCCTCCCCCGGCTTGCGCTCCACTGATAGTAACGCGACGTTCATTCCTCATTCTGAATCCGGATCGGCGTCGACGAAATCAGCCAACATATCGTCCATCTCTCCCAGGTGGCTCTCATCAACCTGCAAAATTGTAGAATGGCCATTTCAACGTGATGTATCGTAGGTGGCAGATATGTTTGGTTTCTCTTGTGTGCGTGTGTGCATGTGTGTGTAAGCGCGCCCGACAGAGCCCGGCAGGCAGGGGCAGACACACAGACATTCCTGCACGAAGCCACCAGCTTGACACTTTTGAGGACGTACCTGCAATTTCTTCACCGCATTCCCCTCCACTTCCTCCACGTCCAGTTTCCGCTTGAGAGGAGTTCGCGATTCCATTGCCAACTCTCCGCTGCTGCCGTCTTCACCCATATTTGCAGTCAAGTCCAGGACGTGTCTCACACCGTTCTCCGACACAGCAAGACCCCCAAGTTCAGCATCTGTGTCCCGTAATCCGATGAAATCCTCACCGCGCGTTTCAGCATCACAGGGTCCTTCTTCCTCGGCGTGCGCTTCCACCACCTTCTCTGGATCTACCTTCGTGTCGTCTGAAGAACCAACACTCGACACCTCCGCCTCTTCTTCAACTTCGGCTTCTTTCTCATTTACTGATTCTTCACCTCGGTCTTCAGTCGCATCCTCCTCGCTCCGCGCAGTTGAACTGTCAGCTTCCATTGCAACATCCGAACTTCTGTCACAAGTTTCAGTGCCAGCATTCACCTCTGTCAGGCTGCCTTCACCTGCTGACACCACCGCCGCCTCAACAGACGCGATTTCACTGCTGCTGGTCACGGGCTGGAGAGGGTTTCTTGATGCGGGAACTGAGACGGTTGAGTTGAAGGAAGGCGCTCTGGGGTGCAACAGCAGCTCACTTGTTTGAAGCGCGTCTCTACAGAAACTCGACACCTGAAAACGGCCGATGTCAGTGCACCTCGTGAGTTCCTTTATTCAGAACTAACGGTCAACAAAAATAATGCACCATATTGAGGACAATTTAGAGTCATGACAGATTCTGACCTGGTGGTCTGAGTCTTGGGCGCCAGCAGCGAACAGCCGCACGGCACACTGCGTGGGGGGCGGCCACTCCGCCGAGGGAGACGTGACGGTGGCGAGCAGCGCCGCGTACAACGCCTCCCGACACGCCGGCCGGCCATACGGGAGCGGCGGGCAGCGGGCCTCGCTCTGCACGCGCAGCAGCGAATGGATCAACACATTCTGGATCTCCTGCAAAACACAAAAATACGCAAGTTTCAAGGAAACAAAGTTCAACGAAGAAAAGGTTTGAGCGACTCATTTGGCTACAACTGAATGGCAAATTGCATCCAAAAACGCACGAATGCGACGCCCACGTGCAAATGCATTTACCCGTTGGTCGTCTGGTTTGATGTAACATCCAACTTTCTCCATGACGCATTTCAAAGCTGAAACGAAAGCCGTGCAAATTCATGAGCCACAAGTCTTGGATACGCAAATGAGACCGAAGGTCGACCAATGTCAAGATCCAATACCAAACCTTGCAGAGCGAAGAGACACACATCACTGTTCGCCGACGTGTCCACTTTCCTGTGAGTAGAGATCTGTCCAACTGGTGCAGCTAAAGAAGGCTTCTTCTTCGCGCCTCGCGCACCTGAGCCAGCCTTTCTTTTTCCAGACTTTGTGGTGTCCTCAACCTGTTGAAGGAAAAAAATAACCCAATTTGTCAAAACTTCACTTTGTTCCCAATTTCACGATCCGTGATGAAGGCGCAGAAGGCGTTGCACCCGTGGTTCTCTAACCTGGACGGCGTCCGCTGGCGGCGCCACGTCTCTGAGGAGGTGCGAACACAGGTCGGTGGCACACGACTCGACGCCGCTTGCCGCGCCCAGCGTCTCCACCCACGTGAATAGCGCCCTCAACACCGATGCCCGGAAAAAGCTGCAAAAGAATTGGTGCGTGCGCATGCGTTGGTGAGGGACACCTGCAACAGGTGAACCTTCATAATCAGCGAGACGTCTTCTCGGAGCGTCATCGACACACGATGTTTGGACACGGTTTGTGATTTAATCTTCGTGAGCTGCGTGCGCGAACACTTAGTGAAAATTAACGCAAAAAAGTTTCCTTCTCGGACTGAGTGTCGCCATGCGTTCTACCTGTGCGGCTTGGAGGCTCCAAACTGCTCGCCACTCGACTGGCTCCAATTCAAACATTCAAGGAAGCACCTGTTGACAACCCGATGGTGGCAGATCAGGTGACTCTTGCAGCTGCAGACGAAACAAGAACACGTCAGTGTGGATACGAGCCTGGCCGGAGCGGCGGCCACCTGAGAATTGCTCAACTGCAAGTGACAGACTTTTTGTTCCCATTACGCAGGTAGACACGTTCAGACTCGGAACTTTGCAACTCACAGAACAAACACCCCGTCCGTCCCCCAACCCACCCGATCGGTCGCGGCCCACGGGCCCTGTTTCAGAGTTCAGCCGAAACTGATCAACTTCCAGCAGCCTCACCTCGTGATGAGGGCCTGAAGCACATTCAGAGCGTCGGAATGCAGGCTGCTGAGGTGAGAAGCCAGAACAATCTTCTCTCTGGTTGGTCGGGCCATCTGCAAAAATGTCCAGATTGTTCCTTCAGACAAGAAACGGAAACCGTTCAACCCACCAAATTCAAAAACTCAGCGACCGTATCAAACTTCATGATCACCAATGGGTTACAAATTCCCGATGACAACAGTTCGAGGACGTTCACATGTGTGTGTGTGTGTGTGTGTGTGAGAGAGAGAGAGGAGTGAACTGCAGGCGAGTGCTTCTTCTCACCAACTGTTTGGGCGTGAGGGCCAGAACTCTGCACACCAGAGCGAGCAAGTCCTGAACGGGAACTTTGACGGCGGCTGGAAACTCAAATCTGGAGAACACAGCAAAACACATCACGGTGAACTTTTGGTGCTCTTGACATGAAGGCGTCTGTGATTGAAATGGAGGAACTGAATGTTTTCCAGTTTACCCCACCTCAACATGTTGACGAGGCAAGACGACACGGCGCGGAACCTCGCTGTGAGAGTCACGGTTCTCTGCGGTTCTTCACATTCCTCCGAGAACGCCAAGTATGAGGAAGGGTCTCCAAATTCAGCCGCATCTACAATGCCAAACAACAAGATTTCATTCAATGCTGAATTCAGAAAGCGCAGATTGACCCTGCCAATCTTCGTACGAAACAAACACGTCCCTGTTCTGTCTACCACTCACTCAGCTCAAATTCAGCGTACAGTTTGTCGACAGTCACGACGAGGGTCCCCAGGAGTTTGGCGCAGTGGTGTGCCCAGGCCTCTGCGTGTTTCACTCCCTGGTTTCCTCCGCCTCCACACCGAGCCAACAGCGCGTACACCCGACTCGCGGCCTGCAACACAATATCCCCTTCAGAATCCCACAACCATATCGTGCAGGTCGCTACAAATGGCACTTTTTTTCTGACAGTGTGCTCAATACGTGATTTCACAAAATTTCTCTGCGTGCACGTCATTTCCTCCAAGAGCTGCGGTGGGTCACAAAAATGCCGCACACTTTCCACCGTTCTAATGCTGGTCTTGGACCTACCCTCGTGTGGCTCGGATCATCTCCGGACAAGTGCGGAGTGACCATCGCTTCGATTCTGACCTGGCAATAGTGAGACGAGTTTTCAGCCTCTCAATGTATGAATAGACGTCTACCGCAAGCGAAAGACAAGGAGACACGAACAACTGTACCTTGTAATTTCCACAAGGCCCTGGGAAATACACGATGCACTTTGCGATACACTTCAGTGCCGCGTCCATCCACTGAAATCAGAGGCAAACTTTGTGCTCGCACTGAAAGTGATCAATCGCGTCTGAGGTACTGTTTCACAATTTCACCAGCAAACACCAGCCTTGTGAGCAGGCAACACTCCAACAACACATCAGAGGAAAACGAAGTGCCCTCAACTCCAACCCAAGATCAACTTCGAGCCTGTGTTTGTGAGAAACAAACACTGTAGACGCGAGCAATTGACGAACGATACCTCTGGCTGGGGATCCAACAGTCGGGTGAGAAGAGCGGGCACAACACTGTTGGAAACGTCTCTGCTCAGTTCGGGAAAAGAAACGGCGTGCTGCAGCAGGAGTCCGAAGTCACAGCAGCACATCTCGAACACCCTTGCCGTATTGTATGACTGATAACAACAAGAACACAAGATCTTCAGATGCGACGAGATGACTTGGGGAGATACCTACTCCTGCATACATACCCCGCCAAATCGAGGTGGGAACACACGCCGTGCAAACTGAGACGCGGGATGTGTGCACGAAAATGCTACCTGAATGATGGACAACAGCAAGTTTGCCCAAGTCTTCGCGTGTTGCACAAACACATCTGAATTGCATTGTTCCAGAAGTCTGTACAGCACCAGTAAACCCTCAAGCCTGCAATCAAAATGTCAGAATCTTTGTCGACCACTTCGTCACACGCTTGTCCATGCCATGTGTCACAAGTGTGTGTGTGTGTGTGTGTGTGTGTGTTGTGGTGTGAGTGTTCGGGGTGTCGTGGCCCAAGGGGCAATGCCCAGGTGTGTGTGTGTGTTGTGTGTGTAGGGGGGGGGTAATAGCCTGGGGGGTAATGGCCAATGTCGGGGGGGGGGTTGGTAATGGCTCGTAGGGAAGTGCGGGGGGGGGGGGAGGAGGTCAAGTGTGGACAGAAGCACAGACAAATGCCATTGGTGTTTGAGCCATCTGCTTCACCCAGATGGCTCGCTGCCGCGACCATCTACAAAGTGCTGTTTCCAACCTGTAGTGAAAACATAAAAGTTACCTTGTCCTGCTCGAATTGAGAGTGGAATGCACCTGGCTGACGACTTCATTGACACTGTGAGACTTCTGAAACAACAAGAATGTTACGCATAAAAAGCGTGTGGTCACATAAACGTTCGTTGTTCATAAATGCCTGCCTGATCATTTAAAAAACATTTGGAAAAATTTTTCCTAGACCCACTTTTCAGCCAAAGTGGGT
>JAAUXT010101945.1_pt1 | contig 10659 bp, 13 predicted proteins | sample 7278171 | NCBI WGS metagenome assembly JAAUXT01 (sample SAMN14350112, study PRJNA611818) | marine sediment metagenome | isolation source: surface marine sediment (1.8m) | place: French Polynesia: Moorea | collected 2018-08 | reverse complement strand
TAGACCCACACCCCTCCCCTCTCCTTAGACCCACACCCCTCCCCTCCCCTCAGTCCCTCACCCCTTCCCCTCCCCCTCAGACCCTCACCCCTTCCTATTCCCTCAGACCCTCACCCCTCCCCTCCCCTCCCCTCCCCTCAGACCCTCACCCTTTCTCCCTTCGATCAGATCCTAACCTATCCTCTCCCGTCCCCCTGTTGGCATCCCGGATCTCCCATTGAGCCTGTTACACACCGCTGCGATAGACCTCGAATTGCTAAGCTTCCCTTTCATCGTGTTCAACATGAACTTCCGGGGCAATCGTGTCGGCCTGAGGCTCGTGGTTCCCGCAGCACAAGACGCGCACTCCCTGTAACGCTGCTTACTCAACATGTTCATGCAGTTTCGTGCCATCGCTGTTTGTCTTCCAACATGTCTAATTTGCCGGCACTTCCGGGAGAATCGTGTCGGCCTGAGGCACGTGGTTCCCGCAGCACAAGGCGCGCAGTCCCGCCTGTCGCTCATTTCGCTCAACATGTTCGTGCAGTTTCGTGTGATCGATATTTGTCTTCAACATGTCTCATTTGCCGGCACTTCCGGGAGAATCGTCTCATGGTTCCGTGGTAAACATTGACAAGCTCATTAATTTCCTCTTGAAACCACTTTGATCACCCACTTCGCACAAAGGTTCAACTTCCGGGAGAATCGTTCGGGCCTGAGGCTCGTGGTTCCGCAGTGAAACAAGTTTGTTAGTTTCCACTTGAATGGCCCACTGCTTTGATCACCCGTATCCCACCCAGCAGCAACTCAGCAACTTCCGGGAGAATCGCTTGGGCCTGAGGGTCGTGGTTCTGCGGCCAACTTGGGCTCCCTTCAGCATTCAAATTTCCAAGCTGTGAGACGGCCATGCGGAAGATGGCGCTGAGATAAGGACACTCCGCACAGGTTCCACTTCACTGATCACTGATCCAGGTCCGTGCACACCCCCTCGAGGACCAACCACCACTGGAAATTCAGTAGATTTCGAAAGCCGGAGATTCGGCCAATAGAAATCGCAGAAGAAAACTCCAGCCTCGCTTTGAGACAACTTCCGGGAGAATCGTCTTGGCCCGAGGCTCGTGGTTCAGCGGCAAACTTGGGCTCGCTCGTCACTCAAATCGCATGGTTTCTACGTATGAATGTTTGTTTTGGCCCCGCTTTCGAGTTCAGCATGTTTTGAAAATGCGACGAGCGCACTCAACATGTTTCATTCCAACTTCCGGGAGAATCATCTCAACCCAAGACTCATGGTTCAGCGGCAAATTAGGGCTCGGCCATGGTTACCTGTTTATCATGTTTTGAAAATGCGAAAATGCAACACAATGTGAGATGCTCAAAGGGCACACGCTCAACATGTTTGATTTTAACTTCAGGGAGAATTGTCTAGGCCCGACGCTCGTGGTTCAGCGGCAAATCAAGGCTCCCCATCTACAACACATATTCTGCTCGAATGCAGTGATGACACATTGCCCGATCAATATGTATAATTTTTGTTGAGTCGAACTTCCGGGAGAATCGTCTCTGCCCAAGGCTCGTGGTTCAGCGGCAAACTTCGGTTTCCTCACTGCAACTCTTCTTGTCTCTCGTCATAGCACCGCGCTTCGCGTTCAACATGTTGAAAGCAACTTCCGGGAGAATCGTCTGCCATCGTGGTTCAGAGGCAAACTTGAGCTCAGCCATGGTTACCTGTTTATCATGTTTTGAAAATACGACAAGGTGTGAGACGTTCAAGGGACACGGACACATGTTCAACATGTTTAACTTTAACTTCCGGGAGAATCGTCTCGGCCCGGGGCTCGTGGTTCAGTTGCAAACTTCAGCTTCTTCAGTGCAACTCATGTTACCTCTCGACAAAGCAATGAGCTTCGCGTTCAACATGTTCAAAGCAACTTCCGGGAGAATCGTCTCGGCCCGAGGCTCGTGGTTCAGCGGCAAATTAAGGCTCCCTCAGCCCCGTAGCGCAGTTCGCGCAGTGAAAGTCGCTCGCGTCCTGCTCAACATGATCAACTCGGCACCGTGTTCGCTTTCACACACCGTGAGCACTCAGCATGTTCATTTCGCATTCAACCTCGCTTCAGTCGGACTCAATCCAGATTCTCGCTTTGTCCGTGCGGAATGAATGCATCCCAATCCGCCTCAATCAAACTCTCAATTGTCTCGCTTGATGCAGACAACCCAATGCAGAGTCCGGCTTTGTCCTGAGAATCCGGAACACTGATCCGGATTAGAAATCCGTGTCGCACCTGGGCCTCCACCACAGAACCGGAAAGCGTCCGTTCCGGAGTCACTGAGAGAAACACACACTGACGGATCGTGCAAGTTCAACGCCTTGATGAAGGGAACTTCCGGGGGAATCGTCTGGGCCTGAGGCTCGTGGTTCAGCGGCAAATTTGGGCTCCCTCGCCAAAATTGCCACATCTTCTGCTTAAATACTGTGGTCGCACATGACCAGATCATCATGTTCATTTCAACTTCCGGGAGAATCTTCTTGGCCTGAGGCTCGTGGTTCGGCGGCTTATTTCGGCTCCCTGTGCACAAGTGCAAAATCATCTGATTGAATGCAGTGGTCGCACAAGGCTTGATCAACATGTTCAACTTCCAGGGGAATCGTCTGGGCCCGAGGCTCGTGGTTCAGCGGCAAATCAAGGCTCCCTCGCCGTGCGGCAACACCTTGGGCACCGCGGCCGTTGGTCGCTTTCGCGCTCAACATGTTCAAGACGGGCACCTGGGAGCGAAGTCAGCCGACGGCGCGTTCGACACGCTCCACTGATTCGCGCTTCCGACGCTTTGTTCAAGGTCGCGGCTCAACATGTTTGTCTCGAGGTCGCGCGGTCGACGGTTTGTGTTGGGCGCTGCTCAACATGGTTCACGCGGCACCTGGGAGCGTTGGCCAGCGGGCTGCGAGGTAGGCATGGTTGCGACTGACCGGAAGTGGGGAGAATCGTCTCGGCCTGAGGCTCATGATTCTTGTTGCAAGCCTTCGCTTCGAAGGCGCAAATGACTCGTACGGTCTCTTCGTTTGCAGTTGCAATCAACATGGTTCATGAATGTCCGGCGAATTTGTTCACTTCGTTCAACATGTTCAACAGACCGGAAGTGGGGAGAATCGTCTCGGCCAGAGCCTCGTTATTTCGCGGCAAACTTCAGCTTCCAAGGCGCAAATCACGCACGGTCTCTTCGTTTGCGGTTGCAACAAACATGTTCATGAACGTCTTGCCAGTTTGAGCGCATCGTTCAACTGACAGGAAGTGGGAAGAATCGTCTCGGCCTGAGGCTTATTCTTTCGCGGCAAGCTTCCAAGAGGCAAATCACGCATGGTCTCTTCGTTTATGGTCTCATTCAGCATGTTTGTGCACGTCTTGCAAATTTGCGCGCTTCGTTCAACATGTTCAACATGAGCGGAAGTGGGGAGAATCGTCTCGGCCCGAGGCTCGTGGTTCAGCGGCATGCCTCGGCTCTCCCCGCGCAGCGCACGGCGCAATGTGGCTGTTTACCGAGTGACCGCTCGCCCGTGAATTGCGGTTTGTTTTCGCAGAGGGAACTGGAGACTCTTCCGGATCGCTGCACTCCACCCATCCAGACGAGAGTCCGGATAGGGGTGCGGACAAAAGGATCTGTCTCAAGATCAGAACAATCCGGGGAGAGTTTGCGAGTTTCGTTTTCAACATGGTGAACTGACCGGAAGCACTTAGCACAACGTGAGGCGGATTCAGGGTGGGGTCGGGGTGGACCAAGGTAGAGTGGGGGTTTGTTGGGGGCGGATCCTGATGGGGTGGGGAGTTGGTGGGGGCGCACCAAGTAGGGGTTTGGTGGAGCGGATTCAGGTGGGGTGAAGAGACGTGATCCAGGGAGCAGAAAGCAAGATCCAGGGGTGGGGTGGAATACTGCAGGGTCGGTCGGATCAATGGGGCCAGAGCGGATCCAGTGGGTGGCGATTTGAGAAGTGCGCAAATCATGGAGTGCAAGGCGGAGGATCAATGGATCCAGGAGGCGGATCCCAGCGGTGGATGCAGTGGTGACCACCCCCCCCCCCCGAAGGGTCAAACTTTCTGCAAAAATGTTTCTCTCTTCGGGTCTGAACCCGTGAGTCCCTCAACCCTGGATCCGCTCCTGGAGAAACGTTCTTTCTGCCACGACTTTCCTCAGAACTGCGAGAAAAATTTCATCAGAGGGTTGGTAGTTGAGGGGCTGATCGATCATTTGCGACAGACGTGCAGATCTATACTCGCACGTGCGGGGAGAGGCGGAACCAACCACAGCTTCTCAAGCCTTAAAAACAGACATGCGAGGCGGTGAGTCTCCAGCGGAGGGGGGGGGGCAGGGATTCGGGCTTTCAGAATCTGGGAGTGAAACAAATGTTTGGTGCTGCAGGTACAAGTTTTGTTTGCTTTCTGGATCCAGAAGATTACTTGCTTGAAACTTGTGGAAGTTTCCTGCCCCCCCCCGCACCGCCTCCAACAGGAAAGAAATCTAAAATCTGAGACAAGAAATCTAGATCTGATGAAATCTTTTGCTGACAGGGAGACACGAACGACTCCAAGTATCTATAGATCTACTCACCGACGAACTTGTTTGGTTTGAATTTCATCAGCAGCCATCTTGAAATTTGAAACGCTCGGTCCGGACGCTGCTCCCATTTCCTTTGGTTGACAACACGATCACAGGGACAGCGCGGCGCCAAAACACAACAGCGCAACGTCGCATTTCGTAACGTCGCGTCCCAATTCATAGCGCTGCGTCGCAACGCATGTTTCACATGTTCGCGGTGGCGGCGTCAGTAGTTTGTTCCCGGGCGGATCCAGGGAAGCCAAACTGGCTTTTGCACTGAGGACGAACCCAAGTCCCACACCCCCACAAAATTGTGTTCTGTTTTTAGCAATTGTCCCTTGCGCACCCAGGGAGACTCGTGGAGTGTGGTCCTTTCCAAAGCACTCAAAAATAAACAAATAAACAAAAAATAAATAAATATATAAATTCTCCCTTGACTGAGCTGCGTGGATCAGTGCTGGCTCAAAACCTGATTGAGTGTGCCGCCCCTCTTCAGTGTGTGCGTTTCCCAACCGTGTATCCGCCAAATAGTGTGCGAATTATCATGCTCACCGGTGAAGCCAATTGACCAGTCTGCACTGAGAAGGTGAACGAAAACAATTGTCTCGAATCAACCACCCGTGTCCTTCGAGGACGGTCGTGAACGTGACACACTTTCGTTGGACACACGAGGATCTACGAGTATCAAGTCAAAGTGTCAATGATCATGCCTTGCCCACTCGCCCACTCAGCTTGCGTAATTCTTTTGTCGCACACAAAGAACGTGCTCATCCGTGACCAAGTGCTGATCATGACAACTGACAGTTTGACTCGTGACCTGTATTTTGTTTTCCAGAAACGGTCAGGCAGGAACGCCCCCCCCCCACCCAACACCCGTCTGTGAAATCCTGGCTCCGCCCCTGCATCTCCGCACAAAGCAAACAGAGGCAGCAGCCGCTCATTTCATCCCCGCATTGATAAGCGATGCGCTCTGCAGATACACGAGCTCGTCCCTCCAGCTGCCGCGCCGGGTTTGAGACGAGACGCACGAATTGACTCCGCGACGCAGCTGCGTGAATTACGAAAACTCAGCGCCGAGAGTGAAGAGATGCGTGCAGTACAGTACAGTACAGTACAGTACAGTACAGTGGGACAGAGAACCGGGACCCAGGGACCATCCCTGTACTGGGACAGAGACCTGGGATCATCCCTATACTGGGACAGAGACCTGGGATCATCCCTATAGTGGGACAGAGACCTGGGACCATCCCTGTACTGGGACAGAGACCTGGGATCATCCCTGTACTGGGACAGAGACCTGGGATCATCCCTGTACTGGGACAGAGATCCTGGACCGTCCCTGCACTGGGGCAGAAACCAGGGACCCTGATTCACTAACACTTCCTGTGTCACCAAAATGCGACTGGCCTGCACGCAGTCAACGCATTTTGACGAGTGTGGGGTCAGGGACAATTTCACGCAGTGTCCCATGGGCGTGGGCCGGGTCCAAAGGCTGGAGGACCTGGAGTGCACGGATTCAATCTATGAGGTCCAGGAGCTGAACAGATGAAGTGTCAAGCAGCAAGCAGACCACTGCATTGGTATTCATGGAGAAAGTTTTTCACTGGCCAGCAGACTTTTGCATGGAGCGGCAGCAGTGAGTGATATCCTTGGTTCCTGTGCGGAAGGCCTTGGGTCGGAGTCCGATCCCCTTGACCTGTCGCGCCGCGCCCCACGCGGCTGAAGACGCCGCTCCTGTGACCTCCACTTCGCGTGGACAGACGGGTCGCCTTCGCGCAGATTGAGAGAAGGAGGCGGCCAGACAAGTTCGGGGGGGGGGGAATCCCCAAGGCGCGCCACACCAGACACAACAAGAATCTGGCAAAGTGTCGTATTTTTGTCGGGGGGGGGGATTCGGGAAGGCTTTGATCCCAACTCGGCACTCCGCCCAACTGGGCTAGCCTACGAGGCGCCCCCCTCTGGGCCTTGTCCGTTGGGCTGGCCTCTGGGCTTGCCTTGGCGCATCCCCCTGGGCCTGCCCCCTGTGGGCTACCCTCCCCTCTCTGGACCCGCCCCTCCCCTCCCCTCCCCTGGGCCCACCTCCTGGTCCCGTCCTGTCCCCTGAACCTCACCCTTGCCCTCCCCATGGACCCCACCCTCCCTTCCCCGGGCCCTTCCCTCCCCTGGCCCCGCCCCCTCCCCTGGGCCCGCCCCTGAAGCCCCAAGGCTCGGCCTGCTGACTAATGGGATGGGTAATTGGTGCGTGTGACCTGCAGCCCCGTCGCTTCGCTTGGTCCCCGAGACGAAGACGCGGCCTCCGCGCGGCTCAAGGCTGCAGCGGATCCAGGGCACAGGTCAGGACGCCGCCAAGTGGGGGAAGCCTTCCAAGGCCCAAACCACCGGTGTGATGCAATGGCCAGACCCTGGGCACCAGGAGACCCCGGTGTCTGATCAGTGTGTGCACATTGCAATCATTTGGCACCTGTCACTCACAGCTTTGACTGATTGCACTCAGAAATGTGACCTGGGGTCTGGCCATTTCAACCTGACTGAAATGACCAGACCTCAGGTCTTGAAAATGACGGGTCTCCTCATTTCATTCCACCGACTGTGGTGGGATAACTCCAGCTTTGATAACAGAGACTTGTGCCTGCAGTCACGAGGCGCATGCGTGCACACGGGGAGAAGATGAATTCGTGTGGAGGTCAAGGAGCCAGGCCCCATGAATCCGCTGGCTCAGCCGGCGTAAGGCCCGGCCTCCCCGCGGGCCCCTCTCCGCGGGCGCCCCCCCTCTCTCACTCGAGCGCTCTCCTCAGGCTTGCGCTGTCATCGTCCCGATTCCCCGCGACACGAGCCAGACGCGTCACTGTGCAGGTCAATGGACGCGAGTCGCGAGCCAAGACGCGTGCGTTGACGTGCCCATGGACCACGTGACTTGCCAAATGTGGCAGGCGACGATGTAGCGCTCATTGATTTGACAGGGCTGTAACGCATGCCGCCTTCGCTTTCGCAGGATGTCCGTCGGGACGCAGGGTCCCTGCCTTGTGCAAGGAAGCAACGCGTGACGCCTCTGACGTGGAGCGGCGACGCAACACCCCAGACCTGTCTGTAGCAAGTACGCAACATACTGTCGCAGGGACGCAGTGCTCCTGCTGGTGTGGAGCGAGGAGCGCGGGTCTCAGCGACGCGGTGCCCTGGACCTGAACTCGGACGCAACTCACGACGCCTGCAGTGTGACGCAACCCTGCTCTGCAATGAAGTCCCCCGGGACCTCGCTTGACACAGCGCGGGAGCCGTGATTCAGAAGCCCCGCTCTCACACACACCATTACATGGATATAAAGCGCAGTTACGTCGACGCAAATTGACAAATTGAAGATCCAATAACGTCTGATTCTCAAGGGAGAATAAACCGGGTCGAGGCGATTCCTGCTTCTTGCTCGCGACTCAGAGGCTGCGCGCAAATCCGGACTGCAGACAGCTGACAGATAGCCAGGGACGGGTCCAGCAAAGGGTCATTGGACCCGGTGCAACGACATGGCCAGACACCCCAAACGAGGGACGGGTGTCTGGCCATTTGAGCTAACTTGAAAGGGCCAGACACAGGGTGAACAATCTCTGAACAGCAGTGTCAACTGATATGAATGTGTGAGTTGAAATGAGGAGACATGAGGTGTTGGGCACCGGACCTGCTTGGTCCTCAACAGAGAGTCAACAATTGGGGTGTCTCCCTGTTTCCTTCCACCGGACCTCTTGTGGTGGCTGAATATCGAAATAATACACTTCCAGCTACCTTATTGGGAGCTCAGAAGACCCGGCCCCTGGGCCCCTGGATCTGTCCCCATGAGCCGTAGGTTCACAGGGTCTCATCGTGATTCTGGTCGTCTCCGTGGATCTGACGGTCCCACGAAGGAGATTTCCCACAGGGCTCGGGGCCGGGTCCCTGCTGCTCGCGAGGACACACGCGAGTTACTGCAAATGCCGCTCATGATGTTGTTGCAGTGTTTGCTGTTGCAAGTGCTGCTGCTGCAACTGCTGCGACTGTTGCTCCTACTGTTGTTGCTGTTGTTGTAACTGCTGTTGTTGCTGCTGCTGCAACGGCTGTTGTTGCTGCAGTTGCTGCTGTTGTAACTGTTGTTGCTACTGCTGCTTCCACTGTTGTTGCTGCTGTTGCTGCTGTTGAAGCGCTGTCCAGAGATCATTTACCGGTGGAACCTGGGCCTCCGAGCCAGAGCCCCCTTTGATTTGCGCTGTCGAGCAAAGCTGTCAGTGAAAATGTTTCCTAAAATTTCTTTCCCTTGAGAAACTACTCAACATTCAGGCTGTGTTTCCGCGCTGAGATGCGTTTTCCTTTGAACAAGAGACGCGCAGATTGCAGCTTGTGTTGCGCGCATCGCAATCAGCTCAAGGAGCTCGCTGTTATTCTGCGAGACGAGTCGGGACCCACGCGCGGTCGTTTTCTTGACGTCGGCGTCAGAATGTAGCATTGAACCCAATGGCGGGATTTTTGACGTCAGCCCAGAAAACGACCGCGCGTCACCCAATGTGAAAACCCCTCATCGTAACTGGAAGACGATTCTCCGTGAAGACGCACTGTCGTCTCCTGTCTTTGTTCACCTGTCGAGGTTTCCGACGGGCTTTTATCCGAGTTCTTCTGTAGGATCCAGGATTGAGGCAAGGAAACCCAGACTCTGACCTTGAGAAACTCAAAGCGCGAATGCTGCACCTTCAGCGGTTTTCACATTGGTGACGCGGGATCCTTTCTTGACGTTGGCGTCAAAATTTAGCATTGAACCCAATGGTGAATCTTTGACGTCAGCCTGAGAAACGACCGCGCGTTATTTATGTGAAAACCCCTCAATACTGTGGGGTGGATACCGGGTCAAATTTCCCGGGATCAGGGCCCCTCCCCGTATCACTGGATCCGCCCCGGTGTTGACTCTGGATGCCTCACGCGTCGCGTCCCTTTTCAAGCTAATGGGCTCTGAAACTCGCTGAAGACCTTCAAAGGAAGCCTCCCCAGTGTCTGAAATTACAAGCTTTTGCGCGGTACCTGGGGCCTAATGGGGCGAGCGTGGAGACGGGGGAGGATCCAGGCGCGGGGAGCCAGGGGCGGGGAGCCAGGGGCAGGGAGCCAGGGGCAGGGAGCCAGGGGCAGGGAGCCAGGGGCGGGGCGGAGTGGGGTGATCAGGGCGGGGGAGGACTGGAAAGGGTGGGGTGGGCTGGGTTTGGTTGGGTGGGGCAGGGTTGTGTGGAGTTGGGTGTCGTGGGGCAGGGTAGGATGGGTGGAGTGCCAAGGGGTGGGGAGTGGAGGAAGGGAGGGTTGGGCCAACATGCGCACTTGGCAGGTGAGATGGGGAAAGGTAGAGCGCAAGGGCAGTGGTTGTGCCGGCCTGGGCTGGGCAGGGTTGTGCCGGCAGGGTCTAGCCAGGTCAGGTTGGGTTGGGCAGGTCCCAGCTTGACAGGTGCCACGGAGCTCACAGTTATATTTTCATTCCCACCCGCTGAATTTTTCAAAGTTGACCTTCACCACCACATCCCAGCTGCCTCCGCTCTGAGAGAACCATTTCACTGCAGCCTCAAAGAGAAGCAACATCACAGGCTCTGGAGAACAAAACGCGCCGAGATGAAAGTGTGTCCAGCCTGTGGAATCACAAGCCTCCTTCCCCGCTGTACCTGGGGACAGATAAGGAGAGCGTTGATACGGGTTTCAGCTTTTGCCTGCGGGGGGAAATGGAGAAGCTGAATCCAATGGCTTCTGATAGGGCTGGAAATGAGCGTCGTCTCGACGGAGTTGGGTGGCCAGGAGCTGCATCTGTTCTTTCGGTGAGTGGGTGACACTGTGTGTGTGTGTGTGTGTGTGTGTGTGTGTGTGTGACTCCGAGTGTGCGTGTATGTGTGGGTGTGGGCGTGTGGGCGTCCGTTTGTGTGTGTGCAGTGTGTGACTCTCAGTGTGGTGTATGACTCCTTGTGTGTGTGTGTGTGTGTGTGTGTGTGTGTCTGTCGGTCTGTCTGTCTGTCTGTCTGTCTGTGTCTGTGTCTGGGTCTGTGTGTGTTTGACTCCGTGTGTGTGTGACTCCGAGTGTGCGTGTATGTGTGGGTGTGGGTGTCCGTT
>JAAUXT010003277.1_pt1 | contig 10659 bp, 9 predicted proteins | sample 7278171 | NCBI WGS metagenome assembly JAAUXT01 (sample SAMN14350112, study PRJNA611818) | marine sediment metagenome | isolation source: surface marine sediment (1.8m) | place: French Polynesia: Moorea | collected 2018-08 | reverse complement strand
CCCCCCCCCCCCCCCCCCCCCCCCCCCCCCCCCCCCCCCCCCCCCCGCGGCGGGGGCCGGCGCCGCCCCCCGCCCACGGAATGGGTCATTTGGGAGGAAACCTGGTTTGCGTTCTCACCATTGGACTCTGATATGAAGTGGAGCGTTCCACAAAGTTTGTGCGAATGGTGCTTTGGAGAATTGTTCAAACGAGTTATGCCAGCGCTCAAAACGATACACTGCCAGTTCCAAAGCCTTGCCTTGACCTTTGGATGTCTTGCAAAAGTAAACTTGAACAAGCTTGAAAATTTGCGCAGTTCAGGTTGACCTTGACCTCTTGACGTCTTTGCCCAGGTGGAAGACATCGAGGCAAAGCTGGACCTGCTTCTCGACCTGTACAAGGAGGACCGGAAGTCGCAGCTGCAGGTCATCCAGCAGATCGCGCAGCAGCAGGACGAGATGATGGCGCTCTACCGGCGGCCGCTGCTCACGTCTCCGGCGGGGCTCGGAGGGGAGCCGCGGGGCGCGCCGGGCGGCGAGCCGGGGGACCCCGCCGTGCTGAGGACGTACGGCGCCGTGCAGGGCGCGGCCGCGGCCGGGGTCGTGGGGCTGCCCCGGGGGCTCTACGGCTCCGTGCACCCGTTCCTGCCGCACCTCTCGCACCTGACGGCGGAGGAGCTGAAGGGGCAGAGCGAACCCTCGACCCCAGTGCTGAAGACAGTGAAGCCCCCGATGCATAGGAACCTCTCTGACCTGGGACCCAGGTTCAAGAAGCGAGTGACGTACCGGTGCTGGAACAACACCCTGAATGACTCAGCAGATTCCTCCAGGCCTCAGAGTGTGAGTAGTGATGACTCAGCCATGCCACTCACACCCATACTCAAGAAGACAGGCAGGGACATGTATGCTCATCAGAACAAACGCACGCACCCGACTGTGCAGGAGATCCCCTCCACCACGCATGCGTCGCCTACAGGGGAAGTGACGTCATTTGTGACGTCATCCGGACTGTCCCCATGTGACCCGCACGTGACGACGTGTGTAGGCGAGGGGTACCCCAGTCCCCCCAAGCCCCGCTCCCCTCGTTCTCCAGGTACCCCTCCCTATAGCTACACACCCCCAGTGTCCTCCACAGGCTCAACGTACAAAGCACAAAAGCAACAACTTGACGCGACGTCACCCAGCTACTACAACACGTTTGTGACGTCATGCGAGGAGGGCTCCCCTCCCCCGGATGTGAACTCCCCGACTTCCGCTTCAGCCGCCGACCAATCAGAGGCGTCGAGGCTGGATTTCTCGGAGCAGCCTTATGACTACACGCGTAACACGCGGTTCGTGGTGGGGGAGGACTCTGGGGTCAGCGGGGGCGAGGGGTCCACCGAGCTACTCCTGACGGACTCCGACCCCGCCTCGCCTCTCCCACCCCGCTTCGTGACGCCGCAGATGTACAACAGCACAGAGTCTGAGTTGATCTCCGACGACGAGGAGGAGGAGGAGGAGCCCGGGGAGAGGACGGGGCTGCTCAGCGGCGCGGCCCCCGCGACTCACGGCGCCACCCACCGCTCCCTCCCGCAGCGCCCCACCGCCCTCCCCACGGACCCAGGCACCATCGCCGCCCTCACCAGCCCGACTGGCTCCAGGCCCTCGGGGTCGCTGCGGCAGGGGCGGAAGGGGCGGACGCGCCGGGCCTCGGTGCCAACATCCCCGCAGGGCGGCGCGCCCTCGGCCGGAGACGACACGCCGTCGCCGCCCCTCCGCACCGCGACGCACCCCCCGCCCGGCGGGCGTGACCGCGAACGCTACCGCCGCCGCCCGGAGTCCCAGCCTCTGCTCATGCGCCCCGAGGTGCTCAAGCTCAGAAAAACCACCTGCTAGCGACGCACTGTGACCACACACACGCACACACACACGCACGCATACACCACAAACCACACCCACAATTACAACTCAATGGAACCCTTTTTGTCTCTGGTGAACACGAACAAAACACTGGTGTCATACTGCAGGATCACAAACGCCGCTTTGACTTTAGAACACTCAACACACAAAAAAATCAAAACAATAAACCTTGGTTTTTGGTTAATTTTGTTCAACAACATTTTGAGAAGGCAGAATCACTCCCAAAATGTGGAAAAATCAAGGCATGCAAAAAAGGACGTTGAGGTTGATGTTTTCAATTTCAAACGTCGTGTTTAAACTGGCTGATTTGTGTAAAAAAAAATCGGGAAGGGGGTGACAGCGTTGATCTTGAGGGGTTCTGGACGCCCCCCTCCTCCCGTGGAACCACCCTGGGTCGCCGCGCCCTCACTGTGGCTTCTCCCTGTATGTGATTCACCAAGCAAAACTCCTCCGCACTCCACTTCCAAACGTAGTGCTGTGATGCTGAGTGGCTGGTGAGTGTTTCCCACAGTTCCGATGTGGGAGACACGGGGAGACACGGGCTACCCAGACATGGGTGTCTGGCCATGGTAGGTCAACCTATAATGGCCAAACACCCTGGGTTTTACCAGTAGGTCTGACCTGAAATGGCCAGACACCCACTGAAAATGCCACTCAGAGCCTTGCTGAGTGTTTGACCATTTCAGGTGGAAAATAAAATGGCCAGACACCCATGCCTCCTCACTTGGGGTGTTTGGCCATTTTGTTACACCGGGTTCAACTTCGTCTTGTACCGTAGCGACATTCGACTCGTCTGGTCCACGTGTCAACGTGTGGTTCATTACAAGCAAGAACGTTGGGCATGTCGGAAGCGTGCACGTGCACGTAGGATGCCACGTCAAACGTTGACGTCGCACGGGACGCCGCGTCTTCGCTGACGTTCCAATCTCCCAGCCTGCGAGTCGCGGAGTTGTAAACTGATACTGCAGTCACTGTGTGTGCGTGCGTGTGAATATGTGTGCGTGTATGTCCACGGCAAAACTCAGCCGTTTACTTCGCCCTCATCAGAGCATCCCTGGAGATGAATTCTCCACTGCAACGTTTTGCCAAATAGAACTGCAGAAAGCGTGATGAAAACTCAAGCGGTTTTCACATTGGGTGACGCGCGCTCGTTTTCTTGACGTTGGCGTCAAAATTTAGCATTGAACCCAATGGTGGAATTTTTGACGTCAGCGCAAAACGCGACCGCGCGTCACTCAATGTGGAAACCCCCTCATTCAACACACGCACTGAACCTGCACCCACGGTGACACGTGACGCGTTTCCAAGTTTTGTTTGCCTGCAGTGTTGCGTTCCGAAACACCGTGATTTTTCTGCACCATTTACAAAGCGTGGGCCGTCTGTGCTACGTTTTCTTCCCGGTATAATTTCTGTGTTTGGACGGTCCGTGCGTGTATTTCCTCTGAACACTGCATCTTGAACAAGCGTCAGCCCCAAACGCAAACAGTGTTGGATCTGTGGCGCTCCACACACCGTGTGATAACGCGGGGCGGATCCAGGGGTGGTTCCAGGGGTGGTTCCAGGGGCTGATGTTGAGAGGATGCAGATGAGGGACGGACCTGGTATACAGGTGCACAGGTTGCTGGGGACGATCCACGGTTTGATCCGGGGACGGATACAGGGGGAGACATGGACACACTGACATGAAGATGGAGGTCGTTTTGGTGCAACCCAAGTGTCCCTCAACAACACCCCAATCCGCTCTTACAGGGTTCCTTCCCTGACCCAGGGACCTCACGGACCTACCCCTGGCCCTGCCCCTGGGTTCCCCTGGCCTTGCTCTTCAATCACCCTGGCCCCAGACCTCCTGACCCTGCCACTGGCTGGCCCTGCCCCTGGGTCCCCCTGGCCCTGTCCCTGGACCCCCTGACCCTGCCCCTGCCCCCAGACCCCCTGACCCTGCCCCTGGACCCCCTGACCCTGGACCCCCTGACCCTGGACCCCCTGTCCCTGGACCCCCTGTCCCTGGATCCCCTGACCCTGGACCCCCTGACCCTGTCCCTGGACCTTGTGGCCCTGGCCCCCCTCTCCCAGACCCCCTGGCCCTGTCCCCAGATCCCCCTGGCCCTGCCCCTGGATCCCCTGGCTCTGCCCCTGGAAATGCTCCTTCTCTTGACTTTCCCATTCTCCACAGTTGTTCCTATCTGTTGATGTCTCCTGTTATTCCTACCAAGAATAAACTGAACCTTGTTTTCCAGACTTTGTTTCTCGTTGCGACAGAAATGGAGAAGTTCTTTGAGCAAAGTAAAGTGTACATCAACAACAAGTCCTGTCAACACACTTCACGCACACACACTTACAAATACACACGCACACACCAGTCGTTATTGGCGCGTGCTTTCTCGAACCTTGGCGACAGAGAAAAAAATTTTCACGCAAACATTTTTTTCATCCATTGACAAAGCACATTGTCTAAAAAGTCACTTAAAATTCCGTTTGAAATTCAAACGATTTGTTCCGTGTGCTTCGTGCGCACAAAGTTCAGAGAGTAGGCCGCTCCGCGCATGCGCGTGCGAACCCGCGCATCGCGGATATTTTTACGCATTGGAGTCACGATCGCATAAGAGAACTCGGGTGCCGAGACACCTCGCTGGGAGAATGTATTTACCCAGTTTTACAGGGTCAGCCAAACGTGTACAAAAACTCTCCAAAAGGCGTGGTGGCGGATGCTGGATTTGGTCGGGGGGTCGGACCAGGGGGGTCTCAGTCCCAACTGGTTAGAAATGTTCGTCTTTTGGGGTTTTCACATTGAGTGACGCTCGGTCGTTTTCCGGGCTGACGTCAAGAATTTCGCCATTGGGTTCAATGTTAAATTTTGTCGCCGACATCAAAAAACGACCGCGCGTCACCAATGTGAAAACCGCTTTACGCGGACAAAAACACATTTCTACCTGAATTTTTTGTTGTTGTTTTTTTTGTTATTATTATTGAGGGTCAGGGGCTGATAGCTCCCTCCGCCTAGATCCGCCTATGTTGACGTCGCCATTGCCAAACACGGCATCACAAGATTATATCAGCAAAGCGAGAGAAAAAGTCGCCGACGTGTTCATGAAATGTCAACCTCAAAATAGAGTCTGCACCCCGCTTTGGCAAAAATGACAGTTTGTCTGCCAGGGCTCTTTTTGTTCAATTCTTAAAGGGGAGGAGTCTGGAGGTGCTGGAGCTCTGAGTTGCAGCCTCGCGGATCTAGAAAGAGGCTCGCGACACCTCCCGCTGCCGATTCAAATGCTGAATTTGACAGTCAATTTCTTCGACACACACACCACACACACGCACCACGCACACCACACACACACGCACGCACACACCACGCACACATACACACGCACACCACACACACGCACCACACACACATCACACACCACACACACACATACACACACACCAATCCTGGATCCGCCGTAACGTGGACACTCAGTGGGCAGAAAGAACACTCTTCAGTGTGTGTATCCTTCAAACTTCGACACGCATACACACGCACGCACACCACACACACACAAACACACACACACTTAGGTATAGATCTTCAGTGTGTGTATGCGGCGCGCACGTCACGCATTGCGCGCATACCTCGCGCTGCGCACTCATCCCGCTGCAGGCGCTGCGCGCGCCGTGCGCGTCCGTCCCACACAGGCCAGGTCCGCCTCACCCGACCCAACATGAAGGACAGGTCAGGTCAACCTGACCATGAAACTTGACTCACTGAGTCAAAGTGGTCCCTTCTGTTCTTGTGGACCTCAGAGAATCCCTTTGAGGTTGGGGCCGGTGTGTGTGTGTGTGTGTGTGTGTGTGTGTGTGTGCGTGTGTGTGTGCGTGTGTGTACAGCCCTCACCTTCAGAATAGCCAGCAGACAGAGCATGACGAGAAGGAAGGGAGAAAATACGTGTGTGTGTGTGTGTGTGTGTGTGTGTGTGTGTGTGTGTGGTGTGTGTGGTGCGTGTGTGTGTGACAGATGTGTGCGTATCTGTGTGTGAGTGTGTGTGTGTTGGGGCCGTTTGTGACAATTTCATGGTACCCAGAACCCGCTGACCCTCACCTCCTCCCTGAGGACAACAGGGTCTTCGGGTCCGACGGGCGGGGCGTCACGCGCTGCGGGCTGCGGTGCCTCGGTCACCGTCACCCCCGCGCTGCGGTGCGCGGTGTAGAGGTGCGGGTCCGTCAGAGGCACCGATACAGGGGAGGTCCGGCTGACCCGAGGGTCCGAGCAAGAAACAGACACCGCCACATTTTTGCTGAACATGTTTGGAAAATGGTCGACCTGATTAGTTCGACAGGGCGACTTCAGACGACTTACTGTGTGTGTTCAGAACAAAGTGTATCAACCATTTTAACAAAGAAACGGACGGTCAGCACCTGTATACACGTACAGGCGCGTTCAGACACGTACTGTGCTGCAGTCACGGTCGCTCAAGCGGACACGTTCCTTGTCCCTTTCGTTTGTCATGTCAAGCAGACCTCCCCTTCAGACTTCACATGCACATGTTCATATCCCACAGACATTCATATTCCGCCACGCCTGAGTGGCTACCCATCGTGCAGAACTTTCTAATGTGATGCAACCACCTGCTAAATAAGGTGCATCTATGCAGCCACTTTTTTTGCTGACTTTTCAGGTTCTGCACCAGTCGTAGATGTCTGAGCACTGTGCGCGTTCGCGTTCACATCGGTGCCAACCCCGTAACGAGACACGTTCGCGCCTTTAGCCCGAAGCGTTACGTCGTGGGCGGGATTCTCGCCTGTTTCACACTGCACGCGACAAGCCGTTTTCACATTGATGCTTTCCACGTCAAAGAGAGCAGAATTTTGACGTCAACGTCAAAATTTAACGTGATGCTCGTGCAATTGGTGGGCGTCAAGAAACAGTTCAGACCATTCTTTAGCCGTTTTCACATTGATGCTGTCGACGTCAAAAACAACAGAATTTTGACGTCAACGTCAAAATTTAACATGACGCCCTTGCAATTGGTGGGCGTCAAAAAACAGTTCAGACCATTCTTTGACACCATCAAGAAAAGTTGCCGTCGACGTCAATAAAAGCTGACGTCATCAACGTGAAAACCGCCGCATGCGTCAAGGTGCGTCTCCGCACAGATCAGCGGGTGCTGCGTCATAAGCGTCGTCGCGGCGTCCATTGACCCGCACAGCGCCGCATCGTACGTCGCGCCCGGCGTGAAGGCCTCGGACACGGAGGATCGAGCGCGCTGGAAGATTCGCGTGTTTCCGAGGGAACCCGTGCCAAGTCTGTGAAGAGACGTCCCGAACCTGGGCCATTTGCAAAGATGAAAGTTTCTCACCGCGACACCAACACTCAACGCTATTGCCAAAAAATCCTCCATGCATTTTCTATTCTTTTACACCGCGTCTTTAGGTTTGAAAGATGTCAAAATTTCAGGAAGTTGAAAAACCTGAATTCATTCTTGAAGTGTCTGTCTCAGACACCCCAAAAGGAGAAGAGCTGCTGGCATACCCTGCCATACCCGAGAGCTGCACGCATGAGGGCCTCGCATACCCCACGTGTGTACCCTGTGTATACCCTGAAGAAAAATGGGCCGCCCCCAACACAGCACTGTCATATGACTGGCATAACAGAAAGGAGATACTGACAAGTATGTGTTGAGAAGTATGCGTGGCAGTTCGATCTGTAGATCTCACACAACAACAATAACAGACTCGTGCGAGGAGCCTCACAACACACCTGTACGCCTCACCTGCCCATTCCACAGGTGTCAACCCCTTTGATGCTCACCTGGATTAAAGGATCAAAGGATTAGCTCAATAGATCTCTATTGAGGAGTCTGGGATCTGATTTTCAGTTGGATAATCACGTCAGCGGAACCAAAACTCATCGTCATCAGAGGGAGATGGCTGGACAGTGTGCGCTGGTCCTCTGTGTTCTGCTCTGCGTCGTGACTTCAGCACAGGTGAGTGAAACCCGTTCATACGAAGTCAAACACAAAGAGGATGTGAGGAATGGCAAAAGTTGTGCTCACAGCACGATGTGACCCTTGTAATTCAGAACGGTTACAGTACAGGTGGGGTCCCGTCAACCCGACATTCTCAAGGTTCAGACGGGTCCGCTTTACCCGACTTGTTGTATTTGACCAGGCTTCAGTGTCCACCATTTGTGTGACAGGCTGGGGTGTTGGTTTTGGTCGCAGACCTCATCTGCTGTCTCTACATGTTGGACAAAACTCCTCGTGCAGACACAGAGACTTCGGTTCATGTCGGGTCAACGTGACTCGGCCTGCAAATTCATTTCGTTGCTGAGATAAGGCGTTTGAGTCAATTGATGCCCGAGACTTGTTGAGTCAGGGTACTTTCTCCATTGGGTTTGGGGTATTCAATTGGGTAAGGGTACCCTACCGGGCTGGGGTACCATTCCAAGGGTCAATGTACCCCCATTGGGTCAATGTGCCCCACCCCACCGGGTCAGTGTACCCCATCGGGTCAGTGTACCCCATCGGGTCAGTGTACCCCATTGGGCCAGTGTACCCCATTGGGCCAGTGTACCCCATTGGGCCTGTGTACCCCATTGGGCCAGTGTACCCCATTGGGTCAGCGTACCCCGTCGGTTTACCCATCGAGTCAGGCTAGGGACCGGCGGCCAAACGCCATGGGGATGAACGGTGGACAGAGTCAAGGTCAGGTTCACGTGACCGGGACCCAGTGGAGGACCCCAGCACGGGACCGGGAAGAAAGTCGTCAGTCCAAATCGTATGTCAAATCAAAATAAACAGGCCATCTTGGGAAGGGGATCTCCCGCAAAATTCAAACTTTCTCTTCCTCGTGGAGCACGAATACGAGTCGAGAATAGCAAGTGCTGAACAAAGAATAGTTCACATTTTTCGCGTTTTTGGTCACCACATCCGGGTTGAGAACTGTGACGTCCAGGGGCGCGTCTTCCAACCATCAATAGTCCTCACATGGTGCTTCATGCGTTACGTCTCTGTGAGAGTCAGGCTGGCTTGATTCACACTAAATGTGTCAGGGTCAACGGCGCTGCGTCGTCGCGACCCGTCTGTGCGTGCAAGCGACGACGCAGCCTTGTACAGGAAAGCAATGCGTGAGGCATGCAGTGTGAGCAAGTGACAACGCGCATCCACACACACACACACACACACGTGAACGCACACCTGCGCGCGCCCACACACACGCACACACACACTGCTTGGTTATCACAGCCACAGTAAGCACCGAGTCATGTGGGAGGGTCTGACGGTCCTGGTACCACACACACACACGCACACACACACACGCACACACTCACACACACACGTACACACTCACACACACACGTACACACACACGCGCGTGAATGTGCCCCCCTCACACACGCACACACACGTGACGCACACAGTGTGAACCTCGCGCTCCCTACCTCCCGAGGCCTCAGCTCCGATACGCATCGCGCTCCGTCCTCCCTCCATCGCTCGGGAATGCGACACGTGGGCACCGGGGGCGACGCTATGCGCTCACACTTGCAATACCGTAACCACCCGTGTAAGAGGCACACATTGTCCCAATGTTGAGCACCAAAAGTGCGGGTGCGTCTTATGCATGGGTATGAAAATACTATTATGTCAAGATAACCCAGGCAAAATTGAAGGTGCATCTTACATTTGGGTGCGACTTGTACACGGGTGAATACGGTAACTGTGACCGTGGACGCCCACCTGATACAGCAAGTAGAGCCAGGTTCCGCACAGGCCAACGGCCCAACCTGAAACCAGTGCTAAAAAGCGTGGATGCGCGCACGAACACGGTCTTCGCGAGCGCCCGACGGCCAACTGACCTCACCAACATACACCTGACGTTTGCAAGCGCTCGTTGGTTGTGTTCTGTATGACTCCTACCGACCACACCACGAATGAGATACAAAGAGCAGAATCTTCAGGTGCTGAGGACCAATTCATGTGAGGAGAGACGTTGGTCTCAGCCTCAGATGTCAAAAATTAAGGGTTTTCACACAGATGACGCTGCGTCCAAATTTTGACGTGAGGCCAGGAATGGACAGGACTGTTTTTTTTTACACTCTCCATTTTGTGTCATGTTAAATTTGATTCCCGGGTGTCAAAATTTTGACGCTGGCGTCACAAAATCTGACGCCGCCCTGGCTGTGTGAAAACCCAAAATGGACAGTTTGCCACTGGCGACACAAAAATAACAGGACCGAACCGAGTCTTTGCGTGGCTCAACAGCAACCGACCCTGCGGCCCCTAGATCCGGCCTTGAACTTTTCCAAATTCCAAAACACCACTTTCTTGCTACGCAATAAATCAGACCAGAATCCTAGACAAGCAAATATTTTGCCCGAGGTGAGCACATTCTGGCCTTATTCGGGCTCTTTGTGTGTGGGATATTTTTAGGCCTTGGGACCAACACTCCTCACGACGCGAAACTCGATTCTCACGCAGCGAGTCGCTCTAATTGGGCAGCCCCGCGCATGCGCACGCGCAGACAAACAAACAGGATCGATTTAAACTCCAGTTCATGATGTGCCACGGATTTCGTGATTGTGCAATCGGACTGAGAGGATCAGATCCTTCACACAAAAAGGCTGTGTTTGATTTACGAACCAGAAGGAACCAGAAGTGCCGAACCAGTGGGCAAGGCCTGTCTGATTCAGTTTTCCTATTCCATGGGAAAAACACGTTTCGTCAAGTCATCAGATTTTCGAAGGGGGGGACGACAACTGTTTTCTTTGTGGGAAAATGAGCAGAAAGGAAACAGACTGTTCAAAAT
>JAAUXT010150897.1_pt1 | contig 10660 bp, 8 predicted proteins | sample 7278171 | NCBI WGS metagenome assembly JAAUXT01 (sample SAMN14350112, study PRJNA611818) | marine sediment metagenome | isolation source: surface marine sediment (1.8m) | place: French Polynesia: Moorea | collected 2018-08 | reverse complement strand
CCCCCCCCCCCCCCCCCCCCCCCCCCCCCCCCCGGGGCCCGCGGCCGCCGCCCGCCCCCCCCGCCGCGCGCCCCCCCGCGCAAAAGTCAGATTGAATATTTTCAGGGCTGCTCCCGTTGTTGACGAAGACGTTGTTTCCTGTTGTAATCTCATGGTGGTTGTCGGAACTGTTGTCACTTGTTTCAGCTTTGGCAAGGGTTTTGTTTGGACAGGATCACTTGAACTGTTTGAGTGAAACAAACCGTTGCTCGTACTGATGCTCAGTTGCGGATGTGTGGAGGATCATTCAACACTGGAAAATTCTATTTTGATTTTATCGATTTGTTTACTCACGAAAACAAGACGGAAATTCTGTTAGTGCTTATTACTCACGAAAACAAGACAAATTCTGTTTGTGTGCGCCCAACACCCCGCTCATATCAGAGAAACTGAAAATTTGTGCCTCCCTGGTCAAAATCAGAGGTGGGGGGGGGGCACTTGGTTCCTGGAGGCCGGTGGTTGCCCAAAGCTTTCAGAAAATGTTGGCTTGTCGAGAAAATTTCGCAAGTTGCGTACGGTGAGTTGAAGTTTGATTATGGACATTGTATTGTGCAAAAATGTTGCAGTCTTATGGTGACGGCCCCATTGGAAGAACTCGGTGTTTGGTCCGTCAGTTCAACAATAAAATGTGATGGTAAAACGTGGTTTATTTGTGGACGTCTCTGCACCATTCTTCGCCCAACGAATCTCGCTATCAAGAACTGACTTGAAACTGGAAACGTGTCCAGGCAAAGAAAGAACGGCTTGTGACCAAGATCAAACAGTGGAGAAGGGTTTCAAACTCTGTGCCATCACTGAACTGCGATCAGGCTGTCTTGCTTTGTCGCCTTCTCAATTTCAACTCCTTCAAGCAATCTTGAGCCTTTGCTTCAACACTGGTGTCGCCAGCATGCACAGCAGCTTTCAGTGCAGCTTTTCCAGCCTTGCGTGCTTGCTCCCATTTTTGCATTTCCACGCAAATGTAACACAAGTTGCAATAAAACATCGGCACATCGTCCGATCCAATTTTCTCTCCCACCTCAATTGCAGTTTGAGCGCGCTCTTTCGCGAGCATTTGGTCGTTCCGGTGCGACGCGACGGTTGCCAGATCGTTGTACAGAACGGCAACTTGGTTGTCCTCCTCACCAAACACCACCTTGGCAATAGTCAAGGCTTCTTTCAAAACATCATCTGCTTCGTTGTAGTTCTGACGAATTATCAGAAACCTTCCATAAGATGTTGTACTCATGCCAAGCAACGCGAGAGTGTTCAAGTCACCACTTTCGTCTTCAGGATCCCGTTCTTTGATGCCATTTCGGTCAACACCTTTCAGTTTGTTCTCGAGCAGATTTATGCAGAACAAATACCCGTCCTTTGCGTCGTCGTATTTTCCTTGGAGAGTGAAGATTTTGGACAATTTGAGCGAAATTTCGAGGATAGCGTTGTCGTCCTTTTCTTTCCTTTGTTGCAGCAGACCCTTGATTGTCTCCTTGTACAGCTTTTCTGCCTCATCCAATTTGAACATGGCAAAATAGACATTGGCGAGATGAGCATAAACGTAGACTCGGCCTTCCAGAACCTGTAAATGAAACCAACAGTTCAAAAACTGTACAAAAGATACACGTCCAAACTTTTTGGCTTTCAGAACCCGTTCTGCGAAATTGCGGTCGAGAAATGACAGCGGAAATAAAATTCCTTTGTGTGTACCTGATCAGACGTCCACACCTCTTCTACTTCTCGGTCAGACAGCATGTCCAGGGCCTGGTGGTAGTACGTGCTTGCCAACGGCAGGTCCTGACGCATCTCGTACAGTTTCGCATACTTTAGGAGAATGATCAACGGGTCTTCAGGTTCTTTCTCCTCTTCTTCATCGACGAACAGCGACAGTCCCATGAAACCGAACACGCACCCGCTCTGCAATTTCCCTGAAGTGTGCCACCTGCAATGAAACCCGAGCAAAAAGTGAGAAAGCGACGGGCTCAAAAGTACCCTCTGTGTGATGATGGATCTGGTCCACCAGTTGGTGTGGTGAAGGTGACCCCACCAGTTGGCATGTTCAGTGCATCCAGGTGGCCGCACCGCATGGTTGACCAGCCAGTGTGATCAATTTTGGGGGAGCAGGTAGATTCCACCAGATTCACTGCGCAAGCAGTTTGTGGCGGCAGTGCCTGAATTCCTCCTCACCGGTGACAATCCACGGCCTGACAAAGGACTTGCCGTTGCCTGCAAGAAACGCCTGTTTGACCGTCCGACAACTCACTTTGATCTTCGTGTGAGACAAATGGACTTTAGAAGAAGCGATACCGATCATGGTGACCCACCGATCATTGTGACAAACAGAAATGGTAAGAGGAATTGGATTTGCAGAAAGTGACCTGTCTCTGCGCCATCCCCGTGTGCGGGTTGCCACCGTCACGCAACTCCGCGATTCCGACCGTCTTCGTGGAATCTCGGACGACAAGGTGCAGGCTCGGTTCATATATGCTAATTTGCGACATTGTTTTGTGAAGTTTATGAGCAAGGATCTGGCCTGACACTGTGCCATTGTCGAGAAAATAACAAAGTCTAAGTTATTTCTTTCAAGCAGACGACAAGAGCGCGGCCATCTTGGGTTGGCCCGCAGTGTATTTTTAGCTCGAAAAGCATGGATTCATTTTCATCGAAGTCCTGTTGATAAATGATGCTCGACTATTTTGTACATTTCTTCACAATAATTGATCAATCAAACTTTTGAACAGTTTCATGAAACTCTCATGGTTGTGTTGGAACTTGAATGCGGAACTAGGAACAGATGCCAGATGCACTTCTTCTTCACCCGGAAGCCGTTGGTTGAAGTCCCAATTTCGATCAGGAAAATTTCATTCTCGTTCATGCAGCTGCAGTTCAAACAAACTCTTTCAACAAAGACTTTTAGACTCGAAAAGTAAACAGTGGCAAAGGTATTTAGTGTGTTCCTGTTGTAGAGAAAGGCAAAACGTTTTGCCCATTGGGCACACGTTTTGAGTTTCAAAGATAAAGTTTAAGCATACGTGTGCAGGCGGTTTTGTTGTTAGTTGTGAAAGTAGAAAGTGGTGTGGTCGTATGTATAATGTAGTATGATATCCAGAGAAATGGCGGGTCCAAACTGCTGATTTTGACGTTTTCTACAGATTTATTGGAATCCTAGAGATCGTGTTGACACTTTTTTATGGTGTTGTGAGGACTCAGTGCCATTCCACGCAACTTGAAGATCCAAAGTACGTATGGCAAATCATCTGAGAGAAATCCACCAGACAGATGGATTCTTCCTGGCTCACCACCAACGCGACGACTTTCAAAGAGTGGCAAAACTATCGTCAATGTTATCTAAATTGGGGACCTTTCTGGAATGTTTGTGATTTTGAAGTCTGACGAAGAACGCGTTGAAATTTGTGCTCATCTCACGAGCGTAGTCGTAACTCTGGACCCTGCCTGGAACCACGCGGTTGACCACACACGTCAGCTGAACCATGTTTCGTCCATTTGTTGACTTGTGTTGGAATCCTATGGAAGTACTGGTTCCACACAGCTCAAGAGACGGCAGACAGAGGGTTGTATGATGGTACATTCAAGTCTGTCGAGATCAGCTTCATGACACCACTTTATCATGACCAGGTTTGTCCCTCGTGCGAGCTGAAGATTACTCCGCGTGGTATGGGGACAACCGCACTGTCGCGCAGCAGTACGCTGGCACTCTCTAGAGCTCCTTCGCTTGACGCCGCACGTCAAAATGTTTGGACAAACCTCGTACGAGGATGTACGAGGCTTCTCCCAAATGTCTTTCAGCGGTCTCGTTCAGCATGTTTGGCACTGGTCGTGTGTGTGTTGTGTTGACTGACCGTGATTGCCGCATTCCAGGGCAACCGAATCAAAACAAAACAAGGCTACACTGTGACACCTTTATTGTGCACAACTGCACAAAATGGCACAGTTTCTTCACTTTTTGGTTCCTTCAAAGTAAGATCCTCCACGTGCGATGCAGCGGCGCATCTGGTGTGGCCAGGTTTCTGTGAGTGCATGCTTGAATTCATGGGAAGGAATGAGACCTAGCAGGCGGTCTTTCGAATTCAAGAGTGTTTAGGTCAGGAAAACGTATCCCTCGCAACAGTTTCTTGAGAGTTGGGAACAGCCAGAAGTCTGCAGGAGCCAAATCTGGACTGTAGGGCGGGTGGTTCATGGTCCTGAAGTGCTTGGAGTTCACCCAGTTGGTCACAACATCTCTACGATGGGCGGGTGCATTGTCATCATGAATCACATAGTCCCCATCTCTCCACAGTTTGGGATGGCGCATCTCAATGGAATCCATCAATCTCTTAAGAATTTGCAAGTACACTTGCTTGGTGATTGTCTGGTTGCGGATGAACTCACGGTGCACTATTCCCTGCTGATCAAAAAAAAGTACCAACATGCACTTGGAGTGTCTTGTACCTCTTCCTTGGACTGCTTTTGTAGGCCTCTCATCACCAACTTCAAGCCACTGTTTGGACTGTTCTTTAGTCTCAGGCTGATAGAGATAAATGTAAGTTTCATCACCAGTTATCACTTTGTGGAAAAACAGGAATTCCCTGCAGTGTCTCCGAAGGTTTTCCCTGCACAGATTCACTCTCTGGTCACGGTGCCCTTGTGTCAGGATCTTTGGAACAAATTTGGCCGATTTTTTGCACAGCTTCAAGTCCAGTTTCAGTATCCTCTGAACACTGCTGTGTGACACATCCACTCGCAAAGAGAGATCAGCTATGATTCTCCTGCGGTCACCTTGCACAGCCTCCAAAACAGCTGCAACATTGTCATCAGTCCTGGCTGATTTTGGTCGAGCACTCCTTGGCATGTCACTGATTCTGTCACACCCATTTCTAAATTCGTGAAGCCAATACTTCACAGAATCAAGACAGTACACATCCTCCATAGACACAGCAGTCAGAGACAAATGAATGTCAGTTGGGCCCTTGTCGTGCTTCCAAAGCCACCAAATTATACATCTTTGCAACAATTTCACAGACACATCCGGCTGCGCCATTCTGACCTTCAGAAAAAAATTTGCACATCGCTCTGCCTTCTCACAGTGTAGTCAAGAATCGCAACACACTGAGGAATGGCTGACCAAGAATGCGTGCAAATCAGGACATCGGTCGACCTCGATCAAGTGCCGAACATGCTGATCGAGACCGCTGAAAGAGATTTGGGAGAAGCCTCGTATTTCTGAGACCGGTCAGGATCGGAACGTTTGCACATGTTAAAGCTCTCTGACACAGTTGCCACTGTTTTACAGTCTGCTTGCGTGGGTACAAATTGGTTGCATTGCACAACAGCAGAGGGTTCCGATCATGACCAGTCTCAGAAAAAGATCCTCGTACGAGTATGATGACAGTTCTCAGTCGTTTGGGTCATTCAACCGAACCTGGCTGTTTGGGTGATTTATTCGTGCACAGCCACTGGTTGTTCGTGTGTCTTGACCGGACGTGTGCTTTTTCAGAACGAACTGTGGTGCAGAAACGAAGCCAAGAAGGGCATCCCTCAACCGACAACGTGTCTGAAAGGATTGAAGATCAAACACAAGCATCATGGCAGACAGGGAGCAAGAGTTGAAAAAGACGAAGGAATTAGTGACGAGCATACTAACTTCAGAGAAGTATGGATTGTCCCTGCCGAAGTTGGAAGAAGCTTATTACGACTTTGTGGGAGACAAAATTCCTTACCAGAAGCTGGGATTCAGTCGTCCAATCGATTTTTTTCGCGCAATCAACGATGCCGTCAGAGTCAGTCAGATGCAAGGTGAAATTCACCTGGACGTTGTGATGAACGACAAAATAGCAACGGTCAGGAAGTTAGTGGAGCGACAGAGGGATCCGGCCAAGAAAGGTCGACGAGGGGGAAGACGAGGGGCGTACGGTCCGCATCGGGGTGGTCGAGGAGGAGGAGGACGTGGGGGCTACAGGGGTGGCCACCGCGGCGGCTACTTTCAGCCTTCCAACACGTATCCGCGACCGAACTACGCGCATCATGCTCGCCCACAGTACACTAAAGGGGGTAGTGCCAACAACAGGTACAACAACAACAGACGAGGCTTCCACAACACTGGCCCGAGAACAGGGGTCCAACTCCAACGCACGATTTTCAATGAACACGCAAATCCACAGGTTGTCTCGTCTCTTCTGGACCTTGATGCTCAAGCGCGTCAGACGAGAACCCAGGCTGTTTCATCTCTTCTGGACCTTGATGCCAGAGTGCGTCAGACGAGAACTTTGCCAGCACCAGTGAGATATGTTCAGCCACAACCCACCAACGTCCAACCTACAGCTTCGAGAACCAGCGGGTCAAGTGCACCTGTTCGTCAGACCGGCCTCTCCTCGCAGCCAGTGCAGAGAGTTCAGGAGCGACCCCGCCCAACTGGAATTCAACCCGCAGTCCCTGGACCCAAGACAACCGCTTCTGGAAGACCACCTATTAGTCCGATTCTGCCGCCACAGTCACAGTCTTTCAGTCCGATTCTGCCGCCAAAGTCACAGTCTTTCAGTCCGATTCTGCCGCCCCAGTCACAGTCACAGCAGCTGCGCAGTGTTACTGAGGGGAGGTCCACGCACACGCCTTCCGTTCCCGCCGCTTTTCGAGGACGAATCCTGGACATTCTGATTGGGTACCCCAACGGACTCCTGCTGTCATCTTTTGAAACTGTGTACGAGAAATGGTACCACGAATCAATATCATTCCAACGAATGGGATTTTATTCCTGCCACCACATGCTGTCTTCACTGCCTGACATTGTTGAACTGGAAGAAACGGAAAACGATGTCAGAATTCACACGAAGAGGCTTCCAGGGAGGGGTGCAGGTGAAAAGAACTGAACTGCCCTCAAGTTGCATGTGAGATGTTTTGCTCAGAAAAACTGTCAAAATGACACCAATACCCTGGTCCTGGTCGTTTCAGGTGCTGAGCGCTTGAAGGCCCAGTACACGGAGGTAGAAGAATTGTCAGAAGATGTCCGAAAGGTAGGTACGGTGTTACGGGCGCCAGAACCTGTGCGGCGCCGCTGAATCGAAAATGTTCACAGGGCAAAAGCGGCCAGGAAAAATCTTGAGAGATTAATTTTCTCGAAACAGTCAGAGAAAAAATAAATCCTGACGGGAAACAGGATTTGTTCCCAAGTTGTGCGCTTGTCATGACAGGGACGTGTTGTACGAGGGGAAACTAAAAGTCTTTTCCGTCATGTTCAGCACCTTGCTGCGATCAGGCTTTGTGCTTGTCCGCCAAAGCATTGTTCTCTGTAGTCAAGAGCAGTTCAAGCGCTGAACATGACGGCAAAGACTTTTAGTATTTAATAATGCTCGTACAGAGTGCTTTTAAAAAGCTTTATGTGCTTATTTGTGCTTTTTTTTTGGCCTTGAAGTGCTTTTTTTTCCCTGATTTTGGGGAAATGACAATAAAAATGGTAATTTTTATATATTTTAAGTATTTTAAGAGAAATATTTTAGAGCTTTCCTTGAGATAATAATTTATAAAATATAAGTTGCACACTTCTCAAGTCTTTTGTACAACCTGAAAAGAGTAAAGGTAAAATACTACAGAAGAAATACATAAAAACTAAAAAGGATATGAATGTATTTTTTGAATTTTTAAAGCATGTGGTCGCCTGAAGGGCCGTATACCACACGCCTAATGTAATCACCATCAGTCTGTATGTCCATCCGTATATGTAAAGCGGGTCTAACCGGGGGGGGGGGGGGTTGGACCCACGTTTGGAAAAATGGTCCGTGTGCATCCCTGATCAGTTGTGGCCATTTTTCCCCAACTGGGTCAAACACCCCCCCCCCCTTCCCCACCCCCGGTTAGACCTGCTTTCGAAAATTTTTTTATTTTTTTTCTAAAATGATCAGTGATGCTCACTGACCATTTTTCCCAAAGTGGGTCCAGGAAAATTTTTTCCAAATGGTAATATCCTGCTTCTCACAAGGATTCAGAGCATGCCCCTCTGATCTTGAAGGTGTTTATGAACTGCGAACATTTGTATGGACCACACGCTTTTTATGCATAGCATTCTTGTTTCATTTGGAACAGCTTTCAGTCAAATTTAGGTTTTTTTATAGATTCAATAATTCAACAAAAACCAGTATTAATTTGCTTGTGACTTGATTATGCGCTGAGTTACACTCAATTTAGCTTGTTGACCATTAATAGTCAATAGCCATACAAGGAAAATCAGTCAATTTTAGACTTGAAATGAACTATGAAAGCAAAATTTTAAATATTTGATAATATGTTTGCAAGTTGATGGGTGATTGGTCTTGTGCCTGTGCAGTTTTGGTGACCATGTGAGCAATCCTGTTGTCATACCGGATGAAAAACGGTTTCTTAAATGACGGGCCTCGTATGTCGGTTTCGCAGTAAGTTACGTGGTGGCAAAAAGTGAAAGTAAGAACTGTGTCCACAGTGAAAGGAGAACGTCAAAACGAATCTTCGTTCAAATAACAAGTGAACACGAGGAATTTTTAGTTTCGTGAAAGTTCACAACTTTTGAAACCTGTGAGAACAATGAGACTGGTTTCATTACAAGGTTTGTTGTGGCACAGAGACGAGCTCAGTCTGTAATTCATTGCAGTGACTTTACATGGTTTCTTCGTGCATTCTGCTTGTGGGGTGCTCCTGCGAGGACAATGTTCGGGTTTTGGTGTGGCAGTAATCCACTCTGGTTGATGAATGTTCGCTCGACGTCTCTCCAGCTCGAAGTCGCGCAAAGCTTCAGTGTTTGGTGGTTGAATGATGGCGCCCCGCCCGGCGTTAATTACCACTTCAAGTCGCAGCATACACTGTCTTCTGCGTGTGTTGTGTGTGTGTGTGTGTGTGTGTGTGTGTGTGTGTGTGTGAGTTGCGTGTGTCCAGTGACAGCGATCACTGTGTATTCAGTCCGGAGTCCGGCCGGGCCAATTGACGTTCATTGCGGTACATATTTCCTCTGAAAGTTTTGTCTGATTGTGTTTTTTTCATTTGCAGGCTGTGATAAACAGTACAATAACGCCGAACATGACCTTCACGAAAACCTCGCAGAAGTTCGGTCAGTGGACAGACCCCCGGGCCAACACTGTCTACGGACTGGGCTTTGCCTCAGAAGCGGAGCTGGCCAAGGTAATCTTTCACTGTTGTTTCGTAATTGGTTTTTAAAAAGGGAAAGGAGTGAAGGTTGTGTTTCTCAACACAACTGATGTCCAGACCGTCATGCAAGCGCGTCCTGAACAAAACGACATGCCATCACAATTTCTTTTTGTATCTGTCAGTTGGAATAAAATTCTCCCAGCCATGATCGCAACGAGCGTCAATGACGCCACATCAGCTTCGGTATTGCTGAAGAATGCGGCCACTTAGCCTCATTGGCTTCCGCTGGTTCTTCTGTGTGGGACACACGGCCAGGATTTGATGGCTAATTCCGCTGTGAGCCGGGTATTCCGGTCATGCAGAAGCGACGCTGAGCCGGGTGTTGGTCGCACTGCTGTTGTGACCAATCAACCGAGGGTGAACTGGGCGTAACTTGTCCCACAGCAGTGATGTGATCTGGCGCATGTAGATTCAATGACCATGAACAAAAAAAGTGGTTTGTTGCTGCGCTGTTGTGTTGCAGCGAGGAGAGGGACACTCGCCTTCACCTTCCTCAGGAGGGTGAGCAAAAGAACGCTTCAACGGAAAATCTACAAACATTTGTTGGAAGACAAGCATTTGACATTTGTTTGCGGTCCGTGCTTGCCTGGTTGATTGGCAGTGCCTTCCCAAATTTTCGTCTGGTTGCAGTTTTTTCAAGTGAGGAACTGCCTGAGTGTGCAAGGAACTGCTTTGCAAGTGAAGATACTGATGGAGATTCAGCTACATGCCTGCGAACCCAACGAGACTTTGCACCTCAGATTTGATTAGGCGGTGTATCCCCCATTTACAGTGAGGCCTGTGGCTTCTTATGAGAATCGACATTCTGGCATCTGCAGTCATGCATAATTATTCGAACAGATAATACGGGCCCATCGCTCTGTTCGCCTTGCAGGTATTAAAGATACTGACACCGGTTTATTGAGTTGTGTTGAAGTTTGTGTTCCTTTCGGCGTGTGTCTGTGTTGTAGCCCAATTGAGAAGCTGCAAATATCACAGAAATTTAGCATTGATCCACAGACTAGCCACTTCATTCTGTTGCAAGACTCTGGAGACAATGGCAGAACTACATTTCAAACCCAGCAGTTTCCCTGAAGCGTCGTGGCAACGTCAAGCGTCTGAGGTCACTGCGCGAAATCTGCAGACACCCACCCTCCGAAGAAACGTTTGTGTGTGTGTGTGTGTGTGTGTGTGTGTGTGTGTGTGTGTGTGTGTGTGTGAGCACGGGGGTTCCATCATGCTGACCCAAGACACTCCAGTGGGAAGTGGACTGAAAATCACGGAAAATTGTCTGTTCAAAATCTTCACTGTGACCCGCCAAGACACACACACACACACACACACACACACACACACACACACACACACACAACAAAACAACACACACACACACACACACAACAAAAAAACACACAACCAAACAGACACCAAGACGGAAAGAGAGACCAAAAAGGAGAAGAACTAGGTGGTCGCCGGATGGAGGGGAATGTGGGGGGTGGGG
>JAAUXT010144712.1_pt1 | contig 10663 bp, 13 predicted proteins | sample 7278171 | NCBI WGS metagenome assembly JAAUXT01 (sample SAMN14350112, study PRJNA611818) | marine sediment metagenome | isolation source: surface marine sediment (1.8m) | place: French Polynesia: Moorea | collected 2018-08 | reverse complement strand
CGTACTCTCTTGTGGTAGTTCATTTTTTTTCTTTCACCCCCCCCCCCTGAAAATAAATATTTCAATTCCAACTTGGACATTGTCTCGCTTAGGGTTATCTCGGACATTGTCCGGGATTCACACACACACACACATACCCCGCAAATAAAATTTTCCATTCCAACTTGGACATTGTCCGGGATTCCCCCCCCCCCTCCCCAGAAAAATAAAAGTTTACATTTTCATGCTTGCATTTGTTTTTTTGAGAAACATAACACTATGCACAAATTATTCGACACACACAAGTTCTGTCCTGCTGATGTACGCTGCGCGCGGCTGATTCTCCACTTGAAAGTCTAGTTTTGTTTGGACCCATCTCTTCGCTTCGAAGGCAGATGAACCAGTGCCACAGAACTGCAGAGAAAATTGGGTCAGAAGTTGCTTCTCACTCCCATGCCATGGAACTGCAGGCATGATGCATGGTGCGATATTGATTGCAATCTTCACCTCACTTCTCCGATTGCTCTTTGCAGCTTTCCCGCATGCATGCGCGCACGTGTGGGTTGCGTGAAAGCCTATCAGAACAAGCTTGAAGAGGTGTTTGCAGTCAAATCTTGTGCCTTGCACAGTTGTGCTCTTCCTTGAGCTCTGGGCAAAAGCTGTCGTGGTAGAAAGACGATTTCAACAACCCAAATTTCCAACAAGAGAATCGATGGACCATCGGTGCTGTGGACACCGGACCCGGCGAGGTTCCTCGGTGCATCAATGCATCAATTGACACAATTCTGGCGCTGTGTGCACAGTTGATTGATTTTGGAGCTGCATATCCACGCGCGTACATCTTGATTCACGGAACGAACATTCTGCAAGATATTTCCTGCCAGCAAATGCCTGCAGAGGAAAAGGTTGAACAGGAAGCTGCTTGTTGCGTACACATTCTTTGGAGTAAAACAGCTCTCTTCACCTGAAGAGAGCACAACAGATTCACGGTTGCAAACGCACGCGAGCACTTCACATTGCATGAGAGACTGGAGTTTTTTTGCGATCGAAGAGTGACGCCTTCTGGTCCCAGTGAGACCTGTGGAACATGGCCGAGGATCTCGAAGCGGGGCGAGTCAGTCCTGATGAGAAGGAGTCTCTGGTGAAGGTTCCAGGGGCTGTTGTAACGTTTCAAGACATCAAATACTCCGTGAAGGTCTCTCCAGCGCATAAATGTTGCGCTTGTTGCAGGCCTGTGACGAAGGATATTCTCAAGGGAGTCAGGTATGTGTTGGTGAAGAATTGTGGTCGAATCCATCGTTGTGCCTTTGCTTGACTTGTCAGGGCGTCAAGGTTTGTTTGTGGATCGATCGGATCAAAGCGACGAGCATCTGTGACCAGTTCTCAAGCCAGCGTTGACAATTTCTTCTTTTTTCAGTGGAGTCTTCAAACCGGGCATAAACGCCATCATGGGGCCAACTGGCGGAGGCAAAACATCGTGAGTTTTCTTCCCCCCGCCAAGCTGATCAAGCTGTGCAGAAAAGTAACAAACACAGTTCGGTCTGGACAACGCACCGGTTTTGAACACTGATACCGAGCGTTTTATCTCTGGCGCCGGCAGGTTGCTGGACACCCTGGCCGCGCGGAAGGATCCCCAAGGTTTGTCCGGCACGATTCTCATCGATGGAAAGCCTCAGCCCGCCAACTTCAAATGCATGTCTGGCTACGTTTCTCAGGTCAGCTTCCCTTGTGTGCTGCATGCATTTGTCTGTCTTTGGACAATGTCTTCAGTTGTGTGGTATGAGCCTTCCTATTGACGAGCAGGGGACCATTGGTCTCTCGCAGGGACCACCCCAAAGCAGCAACCAAATCGAACTCAAATATCAATCAGGAAGCCAATTCTTTTTTCAAATTGGCGTTGGCTAGAATCAACATTTGCTTGATGAGAAACTGTATTGACTTTCGGCCCAAACAGAAATGGTGAGAAAGCTACATGTTGGCTCTTGCTGATCACTCCTTCTTCTGTGCTCCTTGCAAGTAATAAAGCAGTCTGCCACAACAGACACCATGCGGTCGTCCTTTTCCGGGACCCCAGGGACCCAGCGCATTGATACTGTTGTTTCTCTGCAGGATGATCACGTCATGGGCACGCTGACGGTGAAGGAAAATCTTCTGTTCTCCGCGAATCTGCGGCTTCCTTCGAGCACCACCGTGAGCGATCGCATGCAGAGAGTCGACGAGACGATTCAGGAGCTGGGGCTCACTGAGTGTCAAAACACCAAGGTGACGTGTGGTTCAGTCAACTGCTTTTTCACATCCAGTCTCGCATTCAAAGCCGCAAGGCTCGCGCACGTTGCGGGCGTGAACATGGCGTTGTTGTTGTTGGCCGTAAGCGACGTTTGGGTCAGCAACATCAACTTTACCTGATGAAAAACCACAACATCGCTTTGTGGCTGGTGAGCTCAGCTCAGACCAAAATCGGAACAGTCTTCAAGACAGCGGTATCAGAGCCACATACCTTGTGACACTCGGGCACAACTCTCAATTTTCCTGCAGATTGGGAACGATTTTATCCGCGGGGTGTCCGGAGGAGAGAGAAAGCGCACCAACATCGGCATGGAGCTCATCATCTCGCCCTCCGTGCTCTACCTGGACGAGCCGACAACCGGACTCGACGCCTCCACGGCGAACGCCGTCATCACCCTGCTGCACAGGTCTGACATCGTAGAGGATTGCGACTGAGGTGGGATGAGTGGAGGTACAGGGCTGTGAAAGTCTCGGGTGAAAGTCACCAAAACCTTTGCGGACACGAGCTTCCAGAAACCAAGGTTGGTTCAGATCTGGCTTCTGGAGACCGTGTCTCCTGCTGTGCTGTCCCACATCTACGTATCCCATGTCTGGACACACGCGTGTGTTGACTCTTGGTCTGAACTTGCAAACAAAGCATCTCAACAGAGAATCGTGGTTCAAAAGAATGAACGAGCAAGAGCACAACGCGAAACAGTGCAGTGAAATTGACTTGCACAACAAGTGACACAACGGAAAAAAAGTTCGTTGTTTGCAGATTTGGCACTTGCGTTTTCAGACTAGGTCGGAAGGGTCGGACGATCATCTTCTCGATCCACCAGCCGCGCTACTCCATCTTCCGTCTATTCGACCGCCTGAGCCTGCTGTCGCTCGGCAACATGGTGTTCCACGGACCGGCCAGCGAGGCGCTCGACTACTTCAGCAGTATTGGTGAGTCACAAATTTGTCGATTCTGAAGTCCCGTCCCAGTGACCCCAGAAGAACTGCAGGGTTGTATTCTGACAAGTAGATCAAGCAGGAACAGAAAACGCACTTTTACTGGTCAATTTGACAACAATTGAAATCGTTCACACAATTGAACAAGGAGCAGTGTTCAAGGCAACTGCAGTGCGAAGTCCCTTGCCGGTAATGTCACCGATTCTTCCTTGTCCTCCTTGCCTTCCACAGGGGGGGGGGGTCTGGGGGCAGGGGGTGCAGGGGCAGGGGGGTCCAGGTGGGGGCAGGGGGGTTGGGGGAGGGGGTTGGGGGAGGGGGTTTAGGGGGAGGGGGAGGGGACATTTCATCCACCTTGCCATATACTGCACTACCACATGGTGCTTCGCCCTAAAGGGACTTCGCACAATGATCGCCGAGGCATCTCGACCGAACAGAGACTGCCTGTGCTGCCCTGACTGCGTTCAAGGGGTCATTCAAAGAAGATCAGTTCATTTTCCACGCTGTTTCTCCTTCAAACTGCGTCTTTCTTGTTCAGGATACGAGTGCGAGCCGCACAACAACCCTCCTGATTTCTTCTTGGACGTGTTGAATGGTGAATCATCTGCTGTCAAAGCAACTCGGGGTAAGTGCAGCCTTTGCGGATGGGCAGTTGGAGAATAATCAGTGCACCACCAACTCCCAAGGTGTTTCTCGTGACATCTGTTTTCCAGAGTCTGATCTGACATTTAGTTTCTGTTGTGCGCTCCTAATTTGAGGCTTCTCTTCTGCAGATGACGAGATGAACGAGTTGACGGCCCCAGTGCTGCGCAAAGCCGGATCTGAGCAGATCCTCAACCTCTCCCAGCACCTGCTAGACAAGTTCCAGAAATCAGTCTGGTACTCCAGGTCTGTGGAGATCCTTGACAGTACTGACTCTGTGAACACGAGCTGTCAAAGGAGAAGTAAAATGTTGCACGCCTGCGGGCGCAAAATTCACACCAAGTACGATGAGTTTTGTTCAACACGGTGTTGTGAGGAGCTTCTGATGAGGGGATGAGTGTGTATCGCCTTCAGGATGCGCGCTGAGTTGGACCCCGTGCTCGCAGAGTTCTCGCAAAAGGCGAGTAGCGGCCGCATGGCCCCCCCGCAGGTGATCGAGTACGCGTCGACGCCGCTGCGCCAGCTGCGCTACGTCACACAGCGCGCCGTCAAGAACCTCGTGCGCAACCCGCAGGCCACCGTGCTGCAGGTATCTGTGATGGACGTCCCCGCGGTTGTTGTGTCTGTCTGATTGAAGCTGTGAAGTGACCACACTGGCACAAAGCTGACAGTTTATTGACACGCCATACGTCCAGTCCATCCCGATTGCATGTTTGGTCTTCGAAACTTGTGGCCAGTTTGGTGGCACAGACAACCAATTTACTGAGAGCCTGTGACAAGTGACCAAATTTACGGTATCTGTGTCACCGATTTGAAGGAGTGGACTTGTTGCAAGAAATCCTCACTGGCAATGTTCTTGTTTCAAACAGATGTTCATTATGATTGTCTTCGCCCTTTTGGTTGGCATTATTTACTTCGACATTGACGATTCTGCCAGCTACGGCATTCAGAACAGGTAGGAATTTCCTGTTTTCTCAGACGCGTGGTGCGGGTCCATTGCAGAACAAAGACGTCCAGAAAATCGAACGGAATTCTGACTGGACTCAGCAACTTTTACTTCCTCACACAACCAATTTTTGTCCTTTTTGCAGAAGCGGAGCGATATTCTTCGTCGTGATGAACCAAATTTTCGGGACCATGACATCTCTAGAGCTCTTCATCGCTGAGCGAAAGATATTCGTGCACGAGAACGCCAACGGATTTTACCGCGTCTCCGTCTACTTCTTGTCGAAAGTCACGTGCGACATCATCCCTCTGCGCCTCCTGCCGGTCATCGTTTTCTCCTGCGTCTGCTACTGGATGGTCGGTACGTAGCTTGTTGACACCGTCAAAATGACGCTGGAGCCGCGGAGCCTTCAAGCAGATGTTGCACGCTGGAAACTTTTTGGGAAAGAGGCACGTACACGTGCGTACGCGTAGCTCGCGGGCACGAGTGAGAAATGCCTGCAGGACATGCGCCTCCAGCGCGCAAGCCATCGAAGATGCAGTATTTCAGCCTGCGGGTGTCATCTTGTTGATGGTCGCGCGTAGCAGGCCATCTAGGTGCCGCTGACAGCTTAGAAACCAGTAGCATTCATGTGTACATCTATCCACACTTTGGAATGTAACCTCCCCCACCCACCCAGACCCCCCACCCACTCTGCCAGACCCCCCACCCATTCTGCCAGACCCCCCACCCACCCTGCCAGACCCCTACCCACCCTACCAGGCCCACCCCCACCCACCTGGCCACGATTGCAAATGGTGAACACGCGACCATCATCCGGGTCCGTTTGCCGTACTTACTTGTTTCACTTGGTCTGATGTGACTGAGTCGTTGTCAGGGTTCAGGGACGGCGCCGACCACTTCCTCATCTTCCTCTTCTCGCTCTACATGGTCTGTCTGGCCTCGGCGTCGCTCGGGTTCCTCTTCAGCTCCATCGCGCCCGTCACCGCCATTGCAAACGTCTTCACTGCCATGAGCTCCATCGTTATGATGGTGAGGATATCTGCTGGGTTCTGACCGATCCAGCATGAGACCCTCATGGACTCTGGTGATGAAGGGCCCTGGACCAACTGGACCCTGAGTGATGTTGTGTCACCCCTTTAGCTCTGCTCGTGGACACACCTGTTTTCAAAGTTGGACCACGCAAGATTGTTTTTGGTTTGGTTGTGTGAAGTGGAGACAAACTGAACCAGAATTAATGGGTGTGCAGCATTGAGGAATCAAACACCCCAAGAAAACCCCACGGATTTCAGGGAGTTTTCAGCCTTCTACAAACAGTTGTCTCAAACAAATTAAGCAGCAGAATCTGAAACAAAAAGTCTTCAATTTTCAGATTTTTGGCGGTTTGTTGGTGAACATAGACTCTCTGGGAGATTGGTTGTCCTGGTTGCAGTACATATCCTTCTTCAGATACGGAATGAACGTAAGTTTTCAGTGAAGAAGCCATCCACAGTCGCTTTCGTTGTAGAACACACTGTGCGAAAACCACCATTGATCAATTAGTTGCTTGTACAAAGCGAACAATGGCTTGTCACTGTTTTCAGGCCCTCAGCATAAACGAGTTCAAGGACAGGACCTTTTGTGACCCACCAAGATTACCTGGACTCAACGAAACTTGGTAAACGCAGTCAAGCTAGTTTCAGGAGCCGATTTACTGAGTATTGGCGCGTGATTTCACAATACAAAACGTAAAGGGGTCAAAAATGCTGTGTGTTTGCCCTCACGGATGGCTTGCAAATTTGGTTTTTGTCGGACCCTCAAAGAAAATTCTTTGTCGATGCACATGAACGTCGCACTGTGTGCATGTTGGCTCTGCGTGTGAAGTGCAAGATCCGGACAGGATCGACTGTTTCACCCGACACATCCACTGTCACGTTCACATTTTCAGAAGATGTTCTTTTCCCGAAGGGTTTCGGTCCTTTTGATCAAACCCTGAATGTGCTTGCTGACCGAGCCTGTTCACCGTAATCACCGTTTATCTCTTTTCAGTATCACCGGAAACGACTACTTGGTGAGCCAAGGCATCCCGTACGAAGACACCATTGACCTGTGGATCAACCACCTGGCGATGGGAGCCATGTTTGTGGGGTTCATGGTCCTCACCTACATCCGGCTCCGCTTCCTCAGCAAGTACAGTTAGACACAGACGCCTGTTCCCGCGGTGACTTCAACACTCAGGGACGAAGCCGCAGCAGTCGTATCAGAATCACTTGACTGACCATGGAAATAGTCTCTGTTGGAAACAGGGGCCAAGGGGCCTGGACCTCTCGGCACATTTTCAAGATTGGAGTTTGCCCCACTGAGCAGACTTCAATATTGAATCCGCTGAAGATCACCTAGTTTGAACGGCAGGGAATCAAGTGAAATTTCCAACTGACTTGTCTTGAGAAGAAGTGTCTACTTGGTTGACTTTGAGTGAGGGTCAGGGTCACGTAGTATGACCTTGTTTACCTGAACCTGACCTTGACCATTGTCCTTCTGTTCAAAAGCCGACAAAGTTCTGTATGGCGTTTTGGAGAAATACGTGCGTTTGTACACCATGGACATGCAGACCAGCAGCCGTGTGTCCCCAAGACTCCACAATCAGAGCACTGCAGGAAACCCTCATAGTTTGCCGGAGAATGTTCCCCAGTGTTTGCTTTGTGTGGGACCTTCTGTGGGGCTCTGGAGAACGGAATTTTTGGTGCGATGTTGAGCTGTCGGTCCTTGATCGTCACGTGGCACTTACGACGGCGTGCTGGCGATACCCGCGAGAAGACGTCACGGCTTGAGGCTCTCTTGTTGTGGTCTCTTTGTCATTTGTATGCAGCAGATTCGTACGCAGAGCTAGAAACAAAAATAGACACATGTTGTTCCAAGTCGTCTGTCCATTTTGTATGTGAAAAATCGATTACAAAACAAATTTGCAAAAATAATTTTCTCGTCGCGGACGCAGATGAGCAAGGGTGAACAAGGAGTTCCAGGGTGACAAGGTCCCGCTCTGTGCAGGGCTGGATCCGGGTGGCTTTTACGCGTACAATTTTCCTAATTTGGACCAGCCACCTCCCAAGGAAATTTTGCGACGCAATCTGGATCAGGCAGATGCTTTGATTCCATGACCAAAGCAAATTGGACAAAGTCGGACCCGTTTACACTGTGAAACCATGGGATGGAAAATGATCCCCATCGAAAGCTGTTTTGTTCTCGAGTGCAGGTCGTCAAACGAACATGCAGGAGGCATCCACAACAACGCTGCACTTTTGTGTGGGCCAGTCGGCACGAACATTGCCCGAATCTGTGACATTTGCTGCTTGTTTCCAGCCCCGACCCGAGTCCATTCCACCTTGGCTGAACGGATGAGCTTGACAAGGCACTGCCGGTTTGCTTTGGTAGAAACCCCAGCACCTTGTATTTCTGAGTGTACAAAAACGAACCTTCAACTTTCTAACACGCCACAATTGAAAGCGTGTGGTCTGACCATTTGCCTTTGTGATCACACACAGGCAAAAACACGCTGAGTGACGCACATTTAACCTGATGGTGATCAAAGCGTTGAAGCTCCTCAGATCTGCTTTGTTTCCGTGATACAAAAAGAGCCCTTTCAAACGCGTCCAAAACAAATTGTATGTCGTGCGTAATTGGTGGAGGGATCCACCCATACTTTCAGTGGAGAATTTTTTCCACACCCTTCATGAAACCTGAAAACTTTCAGACCAGGATAGATCACTTGTTCGGTGAAAGAGCTCACCTGGACTCAGAAATCTTCAGTTCCTGGAGTCAGCAAAGGCGTCAAGTTATCCTAAGCCCTGGTGAAAGGGCCAATTCAAGAAAGACAACAATCCAAGATGGCGAAAAGTCACTCGGCACTGATACCAACAACTCAGTGCGTGGGGAGCTGGAGGAGTGTTGTGAACTGGCAACAGCAAGAAGCATTCCCTGTCGTAAGGACCCGGGGATGGGGAAGGACCCACCTCATTTTTGAGTTTGGCCCTTACCCAGGGAAGTCCATCCTGGGGAGTGGGTATAAACAGGTAGACCTCTTCTTGTTGTTTGGGTGTGTCCTACCCTGGCCGACCCACTCTTGTGTTTGAGCTCTGCTTTCCTGTTTGACAGTTGAAAACATTTTATGTGGATACGCTTCAAACATGATCTCCAAAAGAGCCAGAATTGTTCAGCACCATTCTGTGAAAAGATGACATCTCAAATCATCTTTTTCAGCACAATAGTCAGAAAAAATATAAAATTGCTTCTGGAACAGTCATGGAAATGTCTGCACATCTGCTACCTCAAACAACTATCAGAACTATTCCACGCAGAAAGTCAGGCGGAAACTTCTCACGCGTCATAGCAGAGAACCCTCCACACCAAGACCCTGATACCACTCTGGTGAACCGTTTTGTGATCAAGAACGAAACCCCAAGAGACCACAAACTTAAGTAAATTTGGGAGCGAGGCAGATTCGCATGCTCCACCCAACGTGGAAACTTTTCGAAGCTGCACCTTCAAGTACTAACTTGAAGCGACCTTTCTCCCGAGTTGGAGTTTGAGTTTACATCAATTGCACACTGGAAAACTGGAAATGGACCCAAAGCCTTGCGCTATTGGAGCGCTGAAATTAAGTTTCTGAACAGAGTTTCACAGGTAGGTGTCTGAAAGTTGTCTTGACTGATCCAGAATGTTGACAGATGAATTTTTTCGCAGGCACTGACTGCGTTTGTTGATCTTTTGTGAAGCGGTGGAAATTATGCCGGGCAGAAGAACCTGGGCAGTGTTCGTCCTTGGTGAGTAAACATCGAAACATCTTGCCGAGTGTTCGAAGCAGGCAAAAGTCAGTTGTACGAGGAAATACGTACTATCCTGTTGTAAATCTGCCAATGGTCAACAGGATCGGGCTGAGATTCCGAATTTCCATGGCAGCTGTAGACTCGATGTTCTGGGTGTTGCCAGCGCTTGAAAAAGTGAGTCCTCGCAACCCTGATGTTTGCTCGACTTGGAATTCGTCAACAAAAAATTAAAGTTTTCTCTTGGGTTGATGTGGAAGTTACCATCATTTGAACTCACTGCAGAACACAGAAAGATGACATCTGCACCACACTCGTATCGTTTGTTCGTGCTTCAATGGATGTGTTGTGACCTGTTTTCCTTTTTGTCCCAACCTTCCGTTTGAGCCGTACTACGAGTACATTTGAAATTCTTGAAGTGCTCGCTCGAATATTCGCGGTTGTTTGATCCTTGGGGTTGGAGGCTCTATCCTGACTGCAACACGAATTTGCATGAACCAGCTGACACGGAAGGGACAACTGCAAGAAGACTATTGCTTTTGGTGCCTCAGTTCTGAGAAAGGAGATGCCCCTGCACATCAGCACCCTTAGAAAAGGAAGCACGCAAAAAAGTCTCCCAGGCCTCGAAACAGAAAACTCCGCCTTTCCCTTATGACATGCTTTACAGACACAACTTTTGTCTTGCAATCATTGTTCATTCAGGTTTCTCAACTGTCTGCGGAAATTTCACTGAACTATACTCAACCGCGGAACCACCACCAGGTAAATAGTGCTGAATGAAGTCAATCTTGACAACCATTTGATAATGATTCGCCACTTTTTTACCCAAACGATCACAAAAAATGCCTGCAATCGGACATTCGGGTCGGAAGTGACGGTGGTGTTGAATTAACTGCTGTCTGTCGTTCAGAGCGATTTTGGGTGACTGAAGTCGGTCGTCGACAACGGCGGACGCTGTGACCTTCGTGTTTCTTTTGTCCTTAGCGTGTTGCGATTTTTCAGTCGCACTTTTGCCGGCGCTATCGACAAGGAGTCACTGAGTAGACTTGCTTGAATGTATTCAACATGTCAACAAGGT
>JAAUXT010114312.1_pt1 | contig 10663 bp, 16 predicted proteins | sample 7278171 | NCBI WGS metagenome assembly JAAUXT01 (sample SAMN14350112, study PRJNA611818) | marine sediment metagenome | isolation source: surface marine sediment (1.8m) | place: French Polynesia: Moorea | collected 2018-08 | reverse complement strand
GTGGACCCAGGGTGGACCCAGGGTGGACCCAGGGTAGACTCAGGGTAGACTCAGTGTGGACCCAGGGTAGACTCAGGGTAGACCCAGGGTGGACCCAGGGTAGACTCAGGGTGGACCCAGGGTGGACCCAGGGTAGACCCAGGGTAGACCCAGGGTGGACCCAGGGTGGACAAAGGGTGGACTCAGGGTAGACCCAGGGTGGATCCAGGGTGGACCCAGGGTGGACCCAGGATAGACCCAGGGTGGATCCAGAGTGGATCCAGGGTGGACCCAGGGTGGACCCAGGGTAGACCCAGGGTGGACCCAGAGTGGACCCAGGGTAGACCCAGGGTGGACCCAGGGTGGACCCAGGGTAAACCAAGGGTGGATCCAGGGTGGACCTAGGGTGGACCCAGGGTGGACCCAGGGTAGACCCAGGGTGGACCCAGGGTGGGTAGACCCAGGGTGGACCCAGGGTGGGTAGACCCAGGGTGGACCCAGGGTGGATCCAAGGTGGACCCAGGGTAGACCCAGGGTGGACCCAGGGTGGACCCAGGGTGGACCCAGGGTAGACTCAGGGTAGACTCAGTGTGGACCCAGGGTAGACTCAGGGTAGACCCAGGGTGGACCCAGGGTGGACCCAGGGTGGACCCAGTCAGAGTTGTTGTAAAAGGAAGCTCCATCTCCACCTCCGAGTTGAGGCTGAATCCTCAACCTGTTCCCATCACTGGGTTTTGTCTTCCACGAAACTTTGCAGCCAAAGCTGCATGCTTAACGCAACCACAACGTTACATCACCCTTTTAAGGCAAAACGCCCGCGGCAATAAGAGCCTCCAGCACCAGCTGTTCCTCCGTCTCGCTTGTAGATTCCTGACATAGATCTTCATCACGGAGCAAACAGGGGACGTCGCTCAGGGAGACAAAAGGAGATCAGTGGGTGGAGCGGAATACAGAGCACCACCTGCAATGGAGAGAGATGTTGGTGTGCTCGGATCAGCGTCACGCCTGAACCTTCAGCTGACCAGGCGTATTGCAGCTGAGCATCAGGAGAAGTGAGCCAATCCCTCCTGTCTCCATTGACCCATTTGCATAAGAATCAGTCTCACAGGTACCTGTTCAGTGCTTTATTGTCAGAAGTCAAACGTATGTGAGCTCTAAGGAGAGAAGCCCTGGTCTCGGGTGAGAGGTGAGTTTTTTTTCCATTGAAGCTGTGTTCATACGCAGCTGCATGTGAGAGCGGGAAGGCAACATGTGGGATTGAACCAATAATCGAGGGTTCGTTAAATCAGTTTGATTGCACAAGAGGAGGTTGGTCACAAGCGCGAATTAACCCCCCCCCCCGATATAAATTTTTCTCAACTCAAGCCTGACCAGTTCCACATGTTTTGCCATGCAGGCCCAGGCTTCTTCGTATGAGCCGAATCCCGACAAAACAGGCAGAATTTTGTTGTTTGAAAACAGGTTCTTGAAACGAAAATCTTCCAATGGAACCCCAAACACGATCCTATCTTCCCTTAAATTTACCGCGAAGTGGTGTGTTCTCGCACGTTCTCGCGTTTTCACCATTCCAACAGAAAGCATCTCGCGAGATTTCTTTCCCACCAAATAAATTTTCAAAAATTGCCATATTTTGCACTTCGTGCACCAAGAAAACATTTCCCCTTCAAATGTACGCAGTCTGGGAGATTATTGAGCATTCAGCACAGAGTATGGGGCATTGTGTTCCTCTGTATGGATCAAAGGGCTCTGGAGCCGCACAGACTGGCATCGACAGAACACAACGACGGAGACAACAATAGATACGAGCCTGTGTCTCAGACGATCAATCCGCGCAGTCTGAAGAAGAAAAGAGCTCGTCAGGAAGCATGAGGGGGAGCGAGTCAGGGGTGGAGCCACGAGTTGGTGTGGCAGGGGCCTGAGGCTCTGGGGGGTGGGAGGGGTGGGGGCGGTTCCAAGTCAGAAGAGGTCCCGCTTTGCTCCTTTGGTGTAAGATTAAGGGTCAAAGGGGTGAATCCTAGTTTTGTGAGTTTGTCATCTTTTGTATCGGAATGGAGGGCCCGGCCTGGATCTGGTCTGTTGCCCTTCCCACTCCATCCTCGTGAAAGTGGGTCGTTGTTAAAGGGTCAAAACTGCCCAGGGGATTTTCTGCACAATGATCGCCCTGTGGAAACTGCCCAGGTGAAAACTGCCCATGGACAGTTTTGAATCTGTGCAAATGGTCAAATTCCATATCCAAACTTCCCACAGGGAGTTTCCACACATACGATCACTGTGTGGAAACGTCCCTGTGCAGTCTTGACACCGGACACTTCTGACTCACCAACAACACAGGAAGACTGGGACCTTGGTCGTGGGACTCGTCTGAACTTTCTTTCCAATTCAATCTTATTGTGTTCAGTTCCTCTAGGATAGACCATCCCATCTCTGGACCCGGGGCCCCTCCCGACTGTTGTTGAAGGGAAACAAACCACACGAGATTTGTTTCCACAAGACTCAGAAAATCTGATTTAGACATGAGGCCTCACAGAGAGAGATTTTGTCTCTGCGCATCTTCAGTCTGCCACGGGGGGAGGGGCAGCAGTCTTGGAACAGCCCCTGTCATCAGCCCCTGTACTGCATGACCCCGTCCCCCTCTGCTGGGGGAACAGCCCCCCCAGGGTCTCAGCCTTTGGTTCCACGATTGGGACCACCCCCTGCTCTTCAGCCCTGTGTGTACACTTGTCAGCTCCTGCGCTGCAGAATCCCGCCCCTCAGGTGCCCAACCTCCAGGTTCTGCATTCACACCGGAAACAAGGCCCCTGGATCTACCCCTCAGACCAGCCCCCAATCAGCCCCAACGTCAACCCTTGCCCTAAGGCTAGGAACACACTCCCAGCGATGCAGCAACCAGCGTCCTGCTGCCCTGTCGTGTTGCGGTGTCACCCCAATAGGTTTGTATGGAAGCTTCTGTTCCATTACCCCAACCACACCTAGAGTGGTTGGGGCGATGCAAATGCAGCCCAATACAAACCCAATGAGGCGATGCAACAGCAAGACGGGGCAGCACGATTCAACAGCGCATCGCTCTACAGTGTGTCCGCGCCCTAAAAACCAGCCCCAGGGCTTCACCCCCTACATCTACCCCTGGGACCAGCCTCCCCCCAATCAGACCCTGCACTGCGTGGTCCAGTAGCCTCGGGGCGCCTGGGCTGGGGTCCTCTCCTTGAATCCACCCCCTGGGACCAGCCTCTCTTTCATCAGACGCTGCACTGCTTGACCCCACCGCCATGTGGTGATTGTCGTCGTCTCAAGTGAAGCCCAGAGCAGCTTCAGCAAACACAGGACCTGAGCAAGGCTGACGAGGCAGGGGAACAGGGGCAGGGGCGGATCCAGGGTCGAGGGGCAACTCCACCTCCGCCGGGGACCAACTTTGATAATTTTGACATATCTGAAGGTAAATGAGAAGTTCATTTTGTTGGGGGTGATGGCCACTCCAGGCCCTCCTGGATCCACCCCTGAGGGTGGGGTACCAGCTGATTGCACGCGGAGGCCTGTTTCACAGGAGACAGACCCACGTCACGTGACTTAGCGGTGCAGTGCTACAGGGACCCAACGCACACAGTGTGACGCAGCGCCCATTGGGTTGTGCACAGAGACGCAACGCTCATTGGTCATGCACAGACAAGCATCGCCCATTGACGTCCACAGAGGCAACACCCAATAGGGGTTTTCACACAGATGACGCGGCGTCAAAATTTTGACGCATGACCAGAAACAGACTGGACCATTTTTTGACCCTCTCCATTGGGCGTCATGATGCCCTTGCAACAAAATTTTGACGCGCGCGTCAAAAATTCTGACGCCGCCCTGCCTGTGTGAATACCCCTGATGGTCGTGTGCAGGGATGGAATGCGTCACGCATGAAACACACAGACGACACACACGCACTTTCCTGATGTGGGCACAACTGCTCAGATTCTTTCTGAACCAGTTGAGAGCTCAGGAAGCAGATTCCGTGTCACTTTGATGCTCTCCAGAGCTGGCGCATCGTCCTACCTGAGATCAACAACACGGAATGCAACGCAAAACACTGACATCATCTGTTTTTCTTCAACCACATATCATCTGCAATCATCAGGATCTCTACCAGATCCAAGAGTTGGGTTTGGGGGCAAAACCCTGGTCTGCCCGAGGTCGAACGACCCTTGGGAAAGAGCAACATACGTTGCATGTGTGACGTGCGGGAAGTTTGAAGAGGGCCGTGTGTGTGCCCCAGGGCCTGGGTCTCCACAAAGGACCTCACAACCTCGCAACCCTCACAATCCCATTCCCCTTGCCCCAGGCACCAGACCCCAGGCCCCAGACCCCAGGCCCCAGGCCCCAGGCCCCAGGCCCCAGGCCCCAGGCCCCAGGCCCCAGGCCCCAGGCCCAAGGCCCCAGGCCCAAGGCCCCAGGCCCCATGCCCCAAGCCCTCAGACCCATGCCCCAGAACCCAGGACCCCGCAACCGCAGGTCTGACATGACCCCACCACTCCTTCCCCCAACCCCGGGTGACCCTACGCCCAATACCCCGACCCCCACCCCTCAGACCCTCGCCCCAGATCCGTGAGGATTGAGGGCAGAAAGGTGACACGGTCCCTTTCAGAATGCAGGAGCACGGCTGTCCCATAAACCACCTGATTCCCATTGTCCTCCCACAGTAACGGAGTCGCATCTTTCCCCACCACCGCAACAACGAACATCTGTCACCTCGGGATTTATATTTACACGTGGGAGCAGTACAGTGGAGGACGCTGCAACCCTGGGAGCCCCATTCAAAGGAGGCCTTGGTGACCTTGGTGACCTTGGCACGCTGACCAACCAATGGCGGATCCAGAACTCTGGTGAAGGGGGACAGACCCCCTGGGTATTCTTCGAGCAAAAAGCAACACACAAGAAAGATAAAGGCCCAAGGTGAAAAGCCAAGGGGGTATTTCTTTTCTTCTTTTTTTTGTCCAGGGGGAAATGGGAGCGTGGAGTCCTGGGACCCCAACCGGTATACCACCTCTGCCACCAAATCGTACATGCACGACTTTCCCCCTTCTTTTGCGCTGCAGGATAAAGTTTAGTCCTTCGCATCTGTCAAATAGGAGTGAAGAAAAAGGGTTGCCCCCCCACCAAACGGGGGTCGGCGCCCCCTGAGCGAATCCGCCCCCTGAACCCCTCAGCTGCCCCCTCCTCCTCCACAAACTAAACACACAAACACTACAGATGTTTAGCTCCACCCATCACTCAACTGTGGCTGAACCTGTAGAAAAGGCCCTGCAGCCCTGAAAACCAACACCGTCCCGTAGATTAGTTTTCCTATGGTAAACAGGGGGGTTTTACTGCAGTGGTTCTGATTGGAGGCACGTGCGGGGTGGAGAGGTTCTCCCGATGCTGCCGCGGGACGCCGGCGTTTTCTGAGTAATCTGTGAGTAATGCGCTCATTGGTGGGATCTGTCAGCTGTGTGTGCAGAGTCTGAGAGCAGCTGGTTGGGGAGTGATGGAGGAGATTGAGGAGTCTTTGAACCACCTCACAATCTCTAACAAGAAATTTGAGAACGTTGTGAAAATTTTGAGTTTCGCAAAAAATTCTGAGTCTGAATTTCTGAACTGCTTGAAGACTCAAGAAGCACAAGAAGACGGCTGTTTTGAGATTGACAAAGCTAGTTTAAGACCGAATCGCGCAGCTATCGTCAGAAGTTTAGATTTGGAAAAGTCTGCAGGCTTCCAAACATTTTCTCTGCAGTCTGCATTGGCACCGACCCGTGCTTGCGTCCAGGGTTAGAAGCGCTTGAATGTCGGGTACACATTAGATCTCAAGGATCCAGGGGCACACACCCCAGCAACCTCAGAAAATAATAGCCTCACAACTGCACTGTGGGCACAATGGGGTTGTGTGCGAGGTTGAAATCTCCAGACTTAGGTCGCCCATTGCCACCAGACCCTGGACCCACCAGACCCTGGACCCACCGGACCCTGGACCCACCAGACCCCTGGCCCCACCAGACCCTGGACCCACCAGACCCCTGACACCACCAGACCCTGGACCCACCAGACCCTGGACCCACCAGACCCCTGACCCCACCAGACCCTGGACCCACCAGACCCCTGACCCCACCAGACCCTGGACCCACCAGACCCTGGACCCACCAGACCCTGGACCCCCAGGGTCAGATCAGCGCGCTGGACTGAAGTTCAGATCCAATACGAACGTCCCAATCCCGTCCACAATCCCATCTGTCAGGAACTGAACAGAAGCAACGCGTGCACAGCTTGACTACAAAAATAGAAATCAGCTGATCAGCTGTGCTCGTTGCTACATTGAAGCGCACACATGGAGCAGAGGCACTGATTAGGATCTGTGTTTTTGCATTGAAATCGGCAGTCAGCAGACAGACAACATGTAGATGGTGGGTCCACACGTTTACACAAACGAGACTGTTTCCAAAAGTCCTTGATGGTCATGGTCACAGTCGCGCTACATTCTGCTTGACTTTTGTTGTTTCCCAATCACCTGATACAGTTCTTGACCAATGAGAAGGCAAAGATGTGAACCATGCAACAAATCAAACCATTTTGCGCGTCAAGGACTTTTGGAAACAGCCTCGAAAGTTCTCTCTTGTCCGAGCAACAGAACCGTTCAGACTACGGAGACCCAGTTCCTCGCACCTGCAGCCTGGCTGTACAGACGTTCAGGCTGGGGAGACGTTGTTGGCCCTGCATGGAGTCAACATCTCTTATTGAAACGTACCAGAGTACAGAGCAGAACAACAGACTTGACGCCTTCGCTGTTCAGCTCCGGCGAAATGGGGATTGAAGTCAGGGAAGAGAGCCAATCGTGAATCAATGTGTCTTTCATCTGTCCAACATTCACACACATTCGTTTTGGTCTTTTAACTTTTACACAACACACGTGGGTCATCTAATTTTTTTGGGGTGGGGGGTGGGAGGGAAATTGGGTGTGTGTGGATCTGCCGAGTTCTTGGGCAGTTTCCATGGTTTCTGGATCCATCGGAGACATTTCCACGTTTTCTTTTTCAATCACCGTTTCCGTCAAGTCGTGTTGACATTTCGTCTTGTGCGAACTTCCTCCGAAGTTTGCATGTTCTCAGCCACTTCACTTGCTTCGTCTTTCATTCAGTTCTTTCAAGTCTTTTCCAATTTGCTTCAACCAAGAAAATCTTCCTTGAGTTTTCTTCACTTCTCACTGCTTCTTTCAGGGCGGCCTGCACTGGAACTTTATCGCTTGGTCTGAGTAGCTGTCCAAACCATCTGAGTCTTCTTTCCGTTACAAATGCCCCAGTACACCAGTGCATTTCACAAAGATGGCTTTGCTGAAAACTGACATTTTTTTCCTTCTTTGGCTGGCTCGCCTTTTGCAAAATGCAATACAAGTTGTCACAACCAATCACCCTGGTGTTGGTGTGTGTGTGTGTGTGTGTGTGTTGGTGTGTGTGTGTGTGTTGGGGTGTGAGATGCTGTGCGAAAAGGACGGGTTGAGTGCGTCCTTTGAGTGTACCCCCTGTGCGTGTGAGTGTGTCTCAGGGGGGGGGGGGGGGCTCCGAGCTGAATCTGCCCCTGGTTCTCTGGGGGCACAGGACATTGACTGAAGCAGACGCTTTGAGTGCTGGTCCAAGACCAAGATCAGGTCTGGAGGACGCCAGCCTCAGCCGCGGTACCCAACACCCCCACCCACCCACCCACCCACACACACACACACACACACACACACTTCACATTTGGGGGCAATGGTGGGGTGTTTTCAGAACCTCCCTGGATCACCCTCTTGTTTTCGGGGTTCAGTGGATCCAAGATCAGGTCTGGTGTACGTCAGCCTCGATCGGTTCCCAAGACCCTCAGAGTCAAATTTGGGGGGGGGGGGTCAGGGGGTTCGCAGATCCCCCCTGGATCACCCTCCCATTTCGGGTGTGTGTGATGCTGAGCAAAGTGGACCCGCTGAGTGCTGCTCCAATGAAGCAGCTGCGAATGAGCCTCGGGAGGGAGCTGCGAGTGTCTGTACACTGGGCCTCAATACAACACCACAGCACAACACGAGAAGCTGTGTGGACGGACCAGCTACACCAAGTCAAGCACGGATCAAGTGATCACCTGCGTAAAAAACAGGATCAGTGTAAATTGCTAAGTGGTTTGTGAAAGCCTTGGTGGGGTGGTGCCAGGGCTACTGGAGTTATGAGCTGGAGATAGGTGGTGGAAGTGAGTTTGGATATGTTTCTATAGGATTGTGGATACAGATAAAAATAGTGCGTATTTCCGTGACACCCTGTGATACGGCTGGGAATAACAGGGGGATACAATACTGGATTCACATTGAGCTACGCAAGCTTGAATTTCCCTTTGTTGTTCCAGATGCGTTTTTGATGGGCTCCTTTGTTCCAGGACCACAGTTTGGCGTGTCAACTTCACAAGGATTGGTGTGTGTGGGTGGATGAACCAAAAACCAAGTTGCGTTTGACACGCAACGCGAAGCTGAATCAGGCTGCAGAAGACACACGTGACAGCATTTGCGTACATGCGCAGAGAAAATACGATCTGAAGTTGCGTCTACGTCGCTGTCTGAAACTGGATTGTCATGCAGTTCAAAGAAGGAAAAAACTCCAGAATAATCTTGCTTGGATCGCAACGTAGATCTATGTCTGGAATGACTCTGGATTTACATTGACGCAGGAACGTTGTCGACGCGGACGTTTTTGCAGACGCCGTAGACGCCAGACACAAACACCGTGAAATTCCTGCCAAAACCCTTGAAATTCACCCAGGCGATTGCATTTGCCATGGAAATCGGAACCACGTTCAACACCACTGGAGAGCGATGAGGAACAGATGAGAGCGAGGCTGCCGTAGTCATCCGTGTGCAAGACGTTCGTTTGTTCCCAAATTTTTGGCGTCAGGAGTAAGGTGTGTCGGGTGTGAGTTTTTCATTGTTTCAACGGGGACCTTTGCACCAGAAAACGGACGTGAATGTTGGAACGAGCAGAGGAGAGAACAACTACCGTAGTCATCCGTGTTTCTAGGGCACCAGAGAATCTCAAAGATTTTGTATCAAAAAATGGGTTGACCATTGTTTCAATGTGGACCAGGCACCAAGGAAATGGAAGTAAATACGCGTTGCGTGCGCCTTCTGCATAACTAAGACTCGTAGACGGATGACTACGGTACACGCTTTTGCCTGTGGATCTACTGCCCATTCTACCGTTGTCACCAATGAACTGTGCAATTCCAATTAATGCGTGCCTTAAAAATTGCCCTTGTTTTGGGGAATCAAGGTCCCATTGAAACAACGGAAAATTCTCCCACATTCTTTCCACGTGCATCCCTTGTGTCCATTTTTGGAGAGACAACACACGGATGATTCGCCTCTTGAAATTCGCGTGTGCACGACAGTGCTCATCTGGTGAAAATCTGTTGGATTTCTGAGGGAAAATACGTTAGAAGGAGGAGATACATCCAGGTACAGCAACTGCGCTTGGATGAATACGGTAACACAGTTCTTCACCAGATCAAAGTACGTGCGTAGTGCTTGGTGTTCACCTCATGCACATTTTACATTGGATCCTGGAAATATGTTAGAAGGAGATAGCAATGCAAGGTGGTGTGGATCAGTGGGATCGGACCCCTACAACACAGGAGGGCGATAATACACCAAGACGCCCATCATGGATCTGATGCGTGAAATCAACGTCTGGTCCGGGCTGCTGCTCCGGCTGGTGGCCCCTCTGCTCCCCGGGCCGCAGGCCCCGCTCCCCCGGCGGCGCCTGCCCCTCGCCCCGCTGGCCCTGCTGCTCCTCGCCGGAACCCTCGGCCTCACGGACGCAAACCCTCTCCAGGTAAAATATCACTGATTTGATTCATAAAGCAGCTGGCTGTGTCTGCATGTGGTTTCTCAGAATACGTAGGTTGGTCGATCCCAACATTGCTCACAATGGACCCACGTGTATGAGGGACGACGGCAGTTTTGCTATTTTGACAGCACGGGCAAATTTGTCAAAACCATGTGAGCAAGGTGCCCTTCATTTTGCAATCGAGTGAAAATCTGGGGGAAAAGACTCTCTTCGAACCAGCAGAGTGGTTGGGGTTACAGGAGGTCTGTGGTGGGACCCTTGGATCCAGATGGGTTGGAGTCCCGGGACAGGTTTGGGACAGGCATGTCCAGGTGGAGTTTAGGGTCACACCCTTGCGTCCAGAAAAGGGTTGAAGGGTCGAACCCTGGGGTCAACCACAGCTTCGTGCAAAGTACCTGGCATGGGCGAGCAAAATCAGGGTTTTACGAATTTTCAATGTGGAATCGACACCCTGGATTCGCTGGAGCCCGAGTCATACGTCAGTTCGGGTTGGTGTTGGTGTCTTCACTCCCCATCACTCCTCATTCATCCAGAAACAGTCTGAAACCAACACTGTGAGGGAGTGCAATTCGTTAGCCTCCCGCTGTTTCCATTCCACGAAGTCAACCTTCTGATCTGCTGATCTCTGCACAACTCTGCTCTCTCTCCCTCACTCACTCTCTCTCTGTCTCTCTCCCTGTCTCTCTCTGTCTCTGTCTCTGTCTCTCTCTCACTCTCTTTCTCTCTCTCTCTCTCTCTCTCGCATGTGCACTCTCTCTCTCTCACTTGCTCTCTTCCTTGCTCACTCTCTCTTGCTTTCTCTCTCCCTCACTCACTCTCTC
>JAAUXT010037307.1_pt1 | contig 10663 bp, 16 predicted proteins | sample 7278171 | NCBI WGS metagenome assembly JAAUXT01 (sample SAMN14350112, study PRJNA611818) | marine sediment metagenome | isolation source: surface marine sediment (1.8m) | place: French Polynesia: Moorea | collected 2018-08 | reverse complement strand
CCAAGGAGGCAAGGAGCCATGGAGTGAAGGGGCCAGAGACCCAGGGAGCCAAGGAGTGAAGGGACCAGAGACCCAGGGAGCCAGGGAGTGAAGGGGCCAGAGACCCAGGGACCCAGGGAGCTGGGGAGCCAAGGAGTGAAGGGGCCAGAGACCCAGGGAGCTGGGGAGCCAGAGAGCCAGGGAGGGAGCCAGGGAGCCGGGGAGTGAAGGGGCTAGAGACCCAGGGAGCCAGGGAGCCGGGGAGCCAAGGAGCCGGGGAGTGAAGGGGCTAGAGACCCAGGGAGCCACGGAGTGAAGAGACCAGAGACCCAGGGAGCCGGGGAGCCAAGGAGTGAAGGGGACAGAGACCCAGGGAGCCGGGCAGCCAGAGAGCCAGGGAGACGGAAACAACACGAGTAGCGTCAGCTGCAGGGGGACCTGGTCGAAACGTGAGCCAGGGGTGTGAACAAAGCGGGGGGGGGGGGGAAGCTCCCCCTGGATCCTCACCCGATCTCGTTCTCGCCATCGTCCTCCTGCGGATCCAGATCCTTCCCGATCCTGTCCGGCTCCTCCGCGTCCGTCGCCATGTCGCTGTGAGTCCGGAGCCTCGCCTCGTCGTCAGCCATGAATCTCGCGAACCTTGAGCTTAACTGAGAAGAGTAAAGCAAAAATGAAGCACCGATTCCCGTGGAGGACAGCACCAGTGGCGTGAGTCTGGCGCCATGTCATGTTTCGCTCTTTTGACTCCGCCCTCAAGAGGTCAGAGTCACCCAGAGGTGGATCCGGGGCCCCGAGACCTGGACTCAATACCGAGGACAAAATTGTCCGCAGAATGCGCTGTGAAGCGTTCGTGGTTTCCGTGTGTTTCTGTTTGTGAAGGTTGAATCGGTGTCACCCCCGTCGGGGTCTGATCCGTTTGACCAAGCCCCCTGTGTCCTGAATTTACCGGCTGGACAAGCGCCATAAATGGATCGCGATCGTTCGTCCACCTCCACCCCAGATCTGACACGGAAACTTTTCCTTCATAGCTATTTCTGTTTCTGTTTCTGTTTCTGTGACGTTGATCCAAACGTTACAATTTCCCCCAGTGCAAAGACCACGCCCCCTAGTTGCAATTGAGGAGTGAAAAGTAGCACTGTTCGACTCACTGGAGTGTTTGGAGATGCGGGTCCCTGCTTCCGACGGCTGCGGTGTTGCCACTTCTGTGCGCTGTACGGTACAGACGATGGTGCGTCCGATTCACTGGTGCGACAAGAGCACAGGTGAGAAAACCTGACGTCAGCATCTTATCAGTCATCAGCGCGAGGCACCAGCAACACGTACAGCCGACCCGACCCAACTCGAACCCGGCCAGTTCGAAATCCCGTCACTTCCAATGGTCGTTTGAACGACAGCCGTGCAGATACAGAACTGTAGCTTTGGCTCGGGACTTTTTCGAACTGCCCAAGCCGCGGATTCGGTCTGGGCGGGAACGACTGTTCCCGCGCAGTTTATTCCGATCGCACTTCTCACAAAATATCAATAGATTCAGCAGATCGCATAACCGAACAAAAAACCTTCTGGCACACCACACACACAAAGGGAATTTATGCAACTTCATGGACAAAAGGCCCGTGTGAATATTTGTTGCATGTGGAGTGCGTGTGTGGAAGTATGCGTGCAGAGAGGCTGCAGGATCGGCGCAAGTGTATCCGCAACAAATTTACCTGCTTCTGCTGGAAGAAATTTTAATTGGTGAAATTTGAGCCAAACACCCACCAGAGCGAGGAGGGTAAATTTTACTGAACAGAAGATTTCGGGAACAGTGGTGGTGCACGGCACTCTGAATCTGCTGGTGAACCCGTCTCACCGGGCCCATGAGTCCTCTTGTCCTGTTCTCGACAATAGAACCGAGAGAAACGACACGGTACGTGCTCGGTAACGTTCCTGCTGTCCTCGCATCAGGTGCGACTGACAAGCGAGTCAGACAAGATTCAATGCAGAAGACGACAGACACAGACAGACAGACAGACAGACAGACAGACAGACAGACAGACAGACAGACAGACACACACACACACACACACACACACACACACACACACACACGTAAACGGAAAAACACGAAAGTGGACGATCATTGCCACAGCTTGACGTATTTCAGTTCGACAGGAGAGAGGTCAGAACCCTCGGCGAATCAAGTGGTGGGATAGGGTCCGGCGTGGCTGTGGGGTCCCCCCTATGAAAATCTGAACCCATCCTGCGCTACCGAAATCTGTGGAACGACGTGTCTCCCATGCAAGTGATGTTCCGTGTGGTTGAGCGCACAGGAAAATCGAACACGATCCTCGAGGCTTGACAGCGCAAACAGAATCTTCGTGTCAGGTCTCTTCACAAAGCACGTTTTGTTCGGGCTGCCTCAACTCGGCTGCTACGAGGGAAGCTTGTTCACACGATCACCCAAGCATCGCTACACCCTCGTTTGGTTGAGAAACAGTTTCTCCCCGATGGACCCTGGATCTGGCCCTGCAGGGGGAACAACCGGGTCCTGAGGCCCGAGAGCTGAAGCCAAGCTGCATCGCATCCACGAGTGGCACCCAACTCTGCGTCCACGGGTCTAAAAGACCGCGGCAGCCGCCACAAAATAGGCGCTCAGCAATCATTCCTGACACATGTGTCTGACAAGCGAGGTGGGTTCAAAGCGTGCAATCTTTCACCAAAGAAAGAAACATGAACATTCTAGTGGCAGAACCACACACACGCACACACAGACACACTCATCGTGCACACACACACTCGTTCTCTCTCTCTCTCTCTCTCTCTCTCTCTCTCACACACACACACACACACAAGAGCCAATCCTACGTCACACTTTCCGAGTTTCCTCAAGCAAAATTCTGGCGGCAAAAGTTACAACATGCAGAAAATGATGGAGCGTACCTTTGGTGTCTGTGCACTTCAGTGGTGACTGTGAGTGTGAGAGGCGTCCGTAGCTCGAATACGCAGGTACAACAAACGGCGAGCTCACAGATGCCACCAGCCAACACACATACACGTGTGTCGGTTTGTGTGCACACAGTCAGATCTTTGTTGATTGCACAAAACACCTGCTCTTCTCCACACCAAACAAAACGCATTCCAACGTCGTTTTCCCGTTTTTTTCTATGGTTTTGGCTGCAGATAAAATGCTCTTCACAAAAAACGATACCCGCACCTCCTCTGTCTGTCTGTCTGTCTGTCTGTCTGTCTGTCTGTCTGACTCTCTCTCTCGTCATTCTTTTTTTTCTATTCTTTCTCTGTCCTCTCTGTCCTTGCCTCTGAGTCTCTCTCTTTGTCTCTTTCTCACTCTGTCCCTCTCCTGTCTTTCCTCTCTGCGTGTGTTTCTCTCTCCATCTCGACCCATCCTTCAGTTTCAGCCAGCGACTGACCCTTCAAGGTTCAAATTGAGGTGGATACGAGTTTTTGCGGTGCAAGGGAAGCCCAACCTTTTCCTTTAAAATTTGAAAGGTGACACGAAAAGAACCGGTTGGACCTGCAGTGCCAGAAAGGGACATTTTCAGGGTTGGGGCCCTGGGCCTTGGTTCCTGGTTCCTCCAGAGACTGTAGCACAATTGTTTGAAGGTGGAATCGACCCCTCCCAAACACACACAGAATCGTTTTTTCCTCACACACCTTCCCTGGATCCATCCTTGTTCGCTGTACTATGCAGTCCCGTTTTTCTGATGTAAAAAATTCTCGATTCACCACATATATAATCTGAGGGGCAACCGACGCGTCGGAAATACCGCACACGACACAAATTCCCGCAACGGAGCTCAGTCTGCTGCCCAGCTGCCGACAAAAAAAACTCCTGTCAGCAGATGAGCAAAACAGAACAAACAAAACAGATGTTTTCAGCCTTTATAGAAATTTTAGCAGTCAACAGCAAGAAAAAGTAGCTTTTATTTTATCTGACACTTGAAAATAACAAACATGTTTCCGTTGGTGTCGGTGACGAATGACTCTACAAACCCAGAATTTTCCCTCCTTCTGTCGGGAATCCTGAGGAACCAGGGTCAACCTGAGCGCGCAAGAGAAGTGACCCCACTCCTTTCGTGCCAAATCACAAGAAAGTTTTCATTTTTCCTAGAGAAGTTGGGATCGGTGTGCCGCTTGTGGCGCCGGAGTCCCAGAATGGCTCCACGCACGTGCCTCGGATACGTCAGATGTCTGAGGATGAGGCCAAATCGGCCCCGCCGAGCCAATCACAAGAGCCAGATACTATTTCTGGGGGACCTGACGGTTGAGTGGGGGGGGGTCTTTTGACCTGCAGAGGAACCACGCTCCGTTCCGGTCAAACAAGGCGACACACATGTGTTTGTTGGAGGTCGTGTTCAGCACAGATCTACAGGCAAAATGACACTGGTTGAGATTCTTGCAATGTATCTGGCAGGAATCGACGGCAGCAAACACCAAATACGCTGTGAAAATGACAAATTGATCAACTTTTAATTCAACATCTGCAAAATTGATGCGCAAATAGGGAAACATTGAACGTGTCGAGTTGTGTATAGAAAACTGAGCTCATCCCTCCATTATATATTCGTAGTCAGCAAATTTGTCCTAACCATGCAGTTTAATATCTACTTCACACGTTTTGTTCTACATGCGGAAGGCGAACACGGGTCAGAGGGTCAGGGGTCAATTCACTCAACCGAGTTGGAATTTATCTGCAAAATCTCTCACACAAAACTCTTGAGATGAGTGAGGTGGGCGTGCACGCAGAAACTCTGTGAGCAAACCTGGGTCCGGTGATGAGAGGGTTGGGATGAGGTCGAGCACTTCAGGGTCAGGGTGAGCCCTTCAGGATCGGGGGTGATTGTGAGCCCTGAAGTCAGGGCGAGGGTTGATAATTTTTTTTCTGTGATGAGCAGGCTTTCAGGGACATTTTCTGCATCAGAGGTGCCCTAAATGAGTTGGACTGCGCACGCGCGCACGGGCGTCGCAGTGAAGGTGGCGCGCTTCTCCAGGAACACGACGTCGCACGTGGACGCGCCGCACGGGCAGCGGAAGTCACATGACGTCGACGTCGCGTTCGGGTTCACGACGTCACACAGCTTGAACGTGGGACACGTGGACGCAATCTCCACTCCGAGAACCTGTAAAGAGGAGCACATTTATGTCAGTGGTGCTGAAACTCGCTTTTGCACAGGTTTCTCTGAAAAGACGTCCACATCTGCCCCGACCGGTGTAGGATCTGCAGACAAACTATTTTGGCCTTGGGCAGGGCACTCTTGAGGAGTTTTCACATTGGTGACACTCGGTCGTATTTTCAAAAATTTTCACTGAACCCCCAAAAACACGACCGCGCGTCACTAATATGAAAACCCCTTCACTCCAAGTCCCCAGGCAGCCTGACCTGTGATCAGAGTCAGAATGCTGGGAAACTGAAGACGCTGAGGTGGGTCGCTGTGATACAACAGCCTGACTCGTACCGGTCTGTCCTCGCAGGTGACGGCGGCCTCGAACGTGACCCTGAGCGCGATGCTGGCGCCCCCGCCCGGCGCCACGAGGCCCATCCGCCCCGCGAACACCGACTGCTGCGGTAACGCGACGAGCGGCGCCGCGTCGACGCATGTGGTGGCGTCCAGGTCAAACAGCGGGGCCAGCGCCGCCTGCTCCGCCGCCGGCGTGAACACTGAACAAACGAGGAAGTCCGGTCATCGGACCCGATGGTCCCGTGCCGGTCCAGACAGCCATGCCCAGGAGATGTTCTTGAAGTTTTGTCATCAATTTGCAAGTGTTGTCTTTGTTTTTAGTGATAAAGATAAAGTTGGAAAAGCTAGAGTCTAAATCTGAGACATCATGGATGGGGTGGACGGGGTGGGTAAAGGTGGAGGTGGGATGGAGGTTACATTTCACACACTCCATACCTTCCAAAGTGTGGACATCAAAGCCATGAGCGGCACCTACGTAGATGACCGCTATGTGAGCAACAACAAGAACATACCGGGGCGGGTTGTGGTCACTGTGATCCCAACCACTCAAGGGGGCCCCGACTTCAGCTTTCAAAACGTCAACAGCGTGAAGTTTGCCTGACATTGTTTGGGGGTGAGCCTCGGCACCACAGCCCCAAATCTGTCCGTGCGCTTCTCTGTGCGTCGCGTCAACAAATAACAACGCACTGCAGCGCGGTAGAAATGTCAGAGAATGTGGGAATTATGGGTGCGTGCGTGCGTGTGTGTGTGTGTGTGTACCTGTAGTCCTCGGAGGCAGCGCGCACATAAAGCGGTAGTTCACGTCGCAGTCCATGCCGTTCATGATGTAGCCGTGATTATCGTTTTCCTGCATCCGGAGACAGCGATCGTCCAGGTCCTGTCCCGGGGTGGCGAAGTTCCCTCCTCCGTCCGTGAACAAGATTTCGTTGTTCCGCCTCTTCGCTCCGATCCACATTGAGTCATCGTCTCTGTGTGAGGGAACCCGTCGTCACCGAGGGAAAAAGGCTCAACTCTTGCCCTGCCAGGTCTCACCCCCCCCCGTGACACACTCACCTCTTAAGCTGACGGGTCTCATCCCCCTGGTGACGCACTCCCCTCCTTGAGCTGCCGAATCTCATAACCCCCCCTGTGACGCACTCACCCCTTGAGCGTAAGGAGAAAGTCCAGCTTGTCCTGGGAGTGGTAGGTGACCATGTGGCCGCTCTCCTGCTCGCAGTCCTCCTTCCCGTTCTCGAAGTCGGTGGCCCCGATCATCGGCTTGTAGCACATCCCGTTGTGAGTCGTCCCGGGGCCCGTGGCGCACGCGCCTGCAGCGAAACGAACGCATTGACCAACGCGATACCTCGGCCTATTGGAACGGAACCACAGATACAGTGGTCCCACTGGTCACACGTGTATTGTTTTTGTCTCGTATTGGCGACTTGTAGCGTGCACGTCCGATCCTTTTCCGACGTGCGCCAAGTTACCAGATCGGTGGTGCAGATTTGTTTTTGCTGTTGGCTCTTGGAGCAAATTTTGGCTGCCTGTGGCAAATGGGAATTGGGGCAATTGGGGCACAGTAGGAAACAAGTTTTGGCAGTTGCAAAAGCATGCCAATTCTGATTGGGGAAAGGATTTGTGTTCAAATGCATCTTTTTTGTATTTCAGTTTGTCTGGGTTGGTTAGTTTTTGATTCTCAGCCCCCAGGTTCTGGCCAGAACCACTCACACACCCTCAACACACACACACACACACACACACACCGCGGTTCCTCATCAGACTGCGCTTGATCTCCTTTCACCCCTGGATCCCCTTGGCTCTTCCCAGATCCCCAGCCTCCCCCCCCCCCCCGGAACAGCCATGGCGCCCGTACCCGGGATTTCGCAGATAACGTTGCGGTCGGCGCTGCACTCTTCGCCCTCGACCCTCTCGTTATCGTTGATGTGGACACACTCCTCCCGCAGCCGATCCTCGAGGTCACTCATGAAGCGGAACGACGTCCCATCCGTGAAGGTGAAGGGCGTCTGCGCTCCGATCCACACGTTGTCCCGGGACCTGCATCAGCAACAACAACATCTGCAGCAGCAGCAGCAGCAGCAGCAGCAGCAACAACAAAAAAACAACAACAACAACCACAGCATCACGAGTCTCCCAGAGATCCAGGCTCCGGGCCCGTGCAACTCGGTTTTCGCTGAGGTCCGAAAACTAAGTTGACCTCGTAAACCCCCAGAGCAGTGGACACACTTTGGTTTTGCATGTTGTTCAATTTGCAGGTCTGCCGTCCTGCTGTTCTCTGTTGATTCTGCAGGTATGGCATCGACACCCAGTCCCTGGAGTATCAAGCTAAAAACCTCACAAATATTTAATGAGTCGCTTAGCTATCAAGTCAAAAAACATCATGAATGTTTCAGTTTTCTGATGGCACTTTTTGCATTGAACCTTCAATGACAAAGAGACGGCCGTTGTTTGTGTCGTACACGCTGACGTCACGACGAGTCGATTTTGTGCGCCACTGATCGGGGAGGTGACCCCGGCAGACCCAGGACCCCGGGGGCCGACCCCAGCAGAGTACGGGGGTCCCCTCCTCCCCCCTCCCCAAACACCGCAAACACCGGCCCAACTTCCTGTGCGGTTCTGTCCACGTCCCGAACCCAAGGAGCAGCTCAGTTTCAGCGGGGAACAGTCCGTCTCTTCCAGTCACGCCTTGCGACGAGCCGAGTTGGTCAAATGGGTGACTTCGCCCCATCTCCAACCCAGCAGTGAAGACTCACCACTTCGCCGGCGGCCAGCCACACGCATTGATGGAACACGACCATTGCCATGGAACCGGCTCTCCATGGTGGCAGATTGGGGGGGGGGTTCCATTTTGAGTGCGGCTGGCCACCGGCGAAGTGGCGCCACGCACTTCGCCCCAGGGTTGGAGATGGGGCCAAGTGGGCAAAACAGCCATTTGGACCAACTCGGCCAGCGGACACGTGTAAATCGAACGCGCCCATTGACGGGCAAAACACACGGCTATGGGTCATGTTTCCGCTCTCGACCACACCCTGGAGTCCTCTGCCTTCTCACCCAGCGACGCTTTTCAGGAACTCCCAGTCGGCGGTGGATTGGAAGGAGGCGAGGTGGCCGCCGCGCTCCACACAGAACGCCTCCGCCTGCACGAACGACTTGGTCTGGGGCCTGACCACGTAACACAGGCCCGAGTACTCGTCCTCCGAGTCAGCGCACGGGGATGCGGTCCCTCCTGGGTAAACACGTGCGTGAAGAGAGAGACGTAGAAACAGAGAGAGAGGAGGGGTAGGGAGAGAGGGTGAGAGAGGGGAGAGAGACAGAGAGAGACAGGGAGGGAGAGAGAAGGGGCAGAGAGACAGGAAGAGAGGAAAACAGAGAGAGAGAGAGAGAGAGAGAGAGAGATAGAAACAGTGTGCTTGCGTGTGTATGTGTGTGTGTGTGTGTGTGCTTCTCTGTTCTGTGATCGCACACGAATGTCAAATTATGGAGTTTTCTTGGTTCCTGCTGTCGAAAAGCGCCGCGGATTTGGTCTTGGAGCTTTTCACTCGACGGGTGAGGCCAGGTGGAAAGCTTGACCAAAGGTAAGACCCCAGAATTTAGTGCCAGCAGCGCGTTGGCTTCAAGCCCCAACCCTGCCCTGGGCCGCACGCTATGAGTCTGAGCTGCACCACGTACCTCCCGGCTCCACGATCTCGAACCGACCCTCCGCGCGCCACAGCTGCAGGACACAAGCGAAGAAGAAGGAGCAGGCGACTGGTCTGCACGGCAACGTCATCCTTCTGTCGTCCCTCGTCTCTTGTCTTCCTGTGCCTTTTCTTACTTTCAGCATGAAGAACGTCACCAAAGAACTTTAAAAAATTAATGCGTTCAGATTTCCTTCGTCCGAAACGGTTGAGCCACTGACTCGTCTCACATGTTGTTTGCGTTGTTGCTTCTTTCCTTCGTTCCTTCTCTCTTTCTCTCCTCGTTCTTCGCAATATTATGCAGGTAAGATATCAATGCAAATTTTCCAGTGATTCTTCTTTGATCTGCTACCGTAGATCAAGGTAGCAAAACGAAGTCCCCTTGCGGCGCAGTCGTGAGGCACAACGCGGGAGACACTCCAGCTCGCGTCCAACTTTCGTTCCGCTCGCTGCGTGACGCGCAGAAGGAAACAAATAATTCATGCGACGCATACACTATAGATGCAGCAGGGCTCTCCGCGCGCCGCACACAAAACCCAGATCGCGGCACAAACGTGTTTGTCCAATGCCAGGTTCAGATCGATCCACACAGGGCATGCGTGTGTGTGAATGAGGTGTGCGTGGTTTGGCCCCGCTCAAGCAATGGCACAACATCAATCACAGAGGGAAAATGGTTGTGGCCCCCGAGGCCAATCAGAAGCCGCACTCCCCAAGGACGCAATGGAACTGACCAAATCAATGTTCGTTTCCCGGGAGGTGAAATTTGTGTGGTCGACCCACGTCGCTGCAAAAGGATCGCACGAGATTGGGTGTGACAGGGCTGTGCCCCCGGGGTTGGTAACCTGCAGGTCTTGGCTACACGTGCACGTTTATTTTTGTGACAGGGAGTGCAAGTGCAGGAAACTCCCACGTCGGTCACCGCTACGCTACACCTTGCGACGTTCAGGCGCAAATGCAGGTTGAAATGGCCTGCAATTTGACAATTTATTTCACAGAAGCAAGAAATGATTGTTTGTGCCAAGACGCAGCCGCAGCTTGCATCGCGCGACTCACACAACGTTCTGATGTTTAAACCGTCGCTTTCAACTCCAACGTGTTTTTTGAAGGAAAAGTTCAGCGTCCGTGGCCGTGGTTGCATCGGCTCAGCGTCGAGTCAGTTCCACACAGCGAACGCGTCGTTTGTCACGTGCCGTGAGACACGTCAACGGGCCCATTGACGCAGCTTTGGTCCTTGTTGCCGGGCCGGGCGTTGCTCGGGCGACGCAGCGACGCCACGAACCAAACAACAGAGATGCGCGACGCACGACGCGTCCTCATCACCATGACAGCGGATCCTGGCCAGGAATCACCCGGGCTCCAAACTAAAACTTCAACAAGAACAAACAAACAGCAAAAACATGTTGCGCCTCGGGTGAAAAATTGGCGGTGGTGGTGGTGGTGGGGGTGGGGGGTGGGGTTCGAGTCGAGTCCTCATGTCCCCCCCCCCCGGAACCCCCGGGTTCCGCAGGAGCCGCGGCGAACCAAACTTCGTCAGACGTCCACGTGGAGCCGAAT
>JAAUXT010072642.1_pt1 | contig 10665 bp, 13 predicted proteins | sample 7278171 | NCBI WGS metagenome assembly JAAUXT01 (sample SAMN14350112, study PRJNA611818) | marine sediment metagenome | isolation source: surface marine sediment (1.8m) | place: French Polynesia: Moorea | collected 2018-08 | reverse complement strand
GCAAAGGCGGGAGATCAACTTCCGGTAAAAGAAACGTACTGCTTACATGAGTACGACACAAGCAAAAGCGCACAATATGAACTTCCGGTGAAATGAACCATACTGCCTGTAAAAGTACGACACAATTCAACTGCGGGAGATTACACTTCCGGTGTTAAAGCCATACTGCTTGCTAAAGTATGACATAAAAATTAATAACTTATTCAGCATACTACTGAGTACAACACAAATGCAGAAATGTAATCCAGTTGTTTTTTTTAAACCGTACTGCATGTATGAAGTACGGTTTGTGTGTGACTTTGTGTCATTTATGTCGTACACCGGAAGTGGAGTAGTACGATTTATAAATGACAAATGACAATGACAGAGCAAATGAACCGCCTCAAGATAACCGTAGCATTTTTGATGTTCCGCTGTGTTGGGCTCGCACCTGTGCATGTGCGCGCGCGCGCAAAGTCACTTTACAGATGTAGAGTCTAGTGAACACAAGCCATGGCACAACTTCAGCAACAAAAAGAATTTATTTTGCAAAACATGATTAAAAATATATAGAGGCATTCCTATTCAGCAACCCCCACATATTGTGACGTCATGTCACAACAAAACAACTCACACACTCCCGCTCGCGTGCTCCCAGAACGCAAAACATGACTCCTCTTGATACGAACTTTGAAAATAGCGGTGGAGATCTACGGCCGTGTTTGATTCGCGGACCATGAACTAGAAAATTCTGGCTCTTGGTTCTGGCGTCTCGGTCCATGAATCGAACACGGCCTGTGAGTGTTGCAGACAGTGGAGTGTCTGTTCAAAGAGACAAGAGAAACTCAAGGCAAATCAACAAAGCCAACGGACTGGCGCAAGAACACGAATGCGCCCACGCCCCCTTTCGGACTCACGATGCATTTTCTGAGAATCTGCAGCCTCCAAGTAACTTGGGCACAAAATCAGCTACAAAACTGAACAGATAGCGAATCATTCTCGTTGAGCGAACTCAACCTGAGAAAACGAACAACGCACCAAATCTCCCGACATCGAGATCAACGTGGAGACAACTGATTTGAAACAAATGCACAGAAAAGACGCGCTTTGACACCATTCCACAAATGAATCTGTTCTCGTCTCTGCAACATGATTTTGGCTTCCGTGAAGCAAGATGTGTCTTGCCAAACTTACAACGTCGACACAATCACGCACTCCCACACCACGAAACACCGTGGCAAATTCAGCGCTTACTTCATCGTGGCAACGCGGATCGTGTTTGTTCCCTCAACTACGCGTACAGCCGCGGCTCGTGCGTGGCGTTCGGTCAGTCACGAGTCGAGTGAGACATATCTTCTGTTGGTTATTTATCCCAGTGGAAGTCAGATTGACTTTCAAGTGCTCTTGTTTGGCAACACACACACACACACACACACGCACACCAGTCACCTGAACTGCCCCACCCCAAACACACACACACACACACATTGTGATGACAAGAGAACCTTTACAACAGCTGACACCCTTCACGGAGCCTGACAGCCGTCTGCACAGCTTCTCCCCGGACAGTTGGAAGTCTCCTGCTCCCAAATGTCGGAGGACAGTGGTCTCTACGAGCAGTTTCGAACGAACGGGCCCGAAATACATACACTGGGACATTTTTTCGTGAAACCAACTGTTTTCTTGTTCACATCAGCTCCGTCAGCAAAGACAACTTGTTCGCACAACTCAAAACAAGTTCACCCAGTCCCCAAATACCTGGTCCACTTGGTCAGTGTTCTTGTTCAGATTCACATGAAGACGATGTTGCAGTCACGCCACAATACAGGAAAGAACGAGGCATCGCGAGGTGATGCGAACAACAGAAACAGAACATCACCTAGATCGTGTGGCGCTGTTTTTCGCACCTTCATTCATTCATTCTTTCTTTCCTTCATTCATTCATTCTGTCCGTCACACCCAAATCTGTTGAAGACACGAGCATTCTCGGTTGTTCCTTCAGCGACGATACAAAAACCACAGAAAATGTACATTTCCCAGAGAAACCCATGTAAAATACACCTGTGCCGCCCTCAGTAAATACGACATCGGCATTTCGTGTTCAAAGCAAGAACCAATACCCACAACGGTAAACAGCCAGGCTTTTGTGTGCCCAACTCAACGGGCACATTCAGCGTTTGACAAACGTGAAACTGGTGGCGCGTCATGCATTGCGTCCCTGTCGAACCTTGGGGCGGCGTTGCCCAGTTGATCAAGTGCCCCTTTCACAAGACCAGCGACGTGACGCATGACACTCCCAGTGTGAAACAAAAACAACGTGGCACCGTTCCAATCCAAGTGTTTTTGCCAATTTTGTGTTCGGGTGAAAACGACGCTGGTGCGATGCCGCGTCCGTGCGGTTCCTTTCACACGTCACTAAATCTGATTGCGCATGCGCGCCAAGCTTCGTCGCTGTTTCTGCACCACCTCCAGGACGCCTTGCAGCCTGCGTGTCGCAACGAAGCTCCAACAACCAATGATTGCGCGTGCTGTGAAGCCTGCAGCGCCTGTTTCCTTGGTAACGGTCGCCCATGGCACAGCGCTGACAGCAGCGACGGAGACAATCCTCTTCACGGCTGCGACGATGTGACGACTCGGTCCAGAAGGTGTGCATCACACAAGGTCGAGTCTTATGAATCCACTCACAGCAGGGGCGGAGTCCGGGACAGACCCCTGGACCCCAGGGCTCGCCCCTTCACTGCGTGGCTGCACCAGCAAGTCACGTGTGCGCCGCGCCATCTGTAGTCCACTCCTCTCACCCAACGTAAAATATTTTGCAGGATAAATGAAGACTATCATTCCATAAGTTAGCATTCCCTCCGTTACCAAGCAACCGCTGCAGCCTGGGTTATACAACCCGGTACCCGTTGAAGGCTTTGTACATGTCAGGAGTCCGCGCGTCGCCATTGGGTGACAACAGCGTTTTGTGGCCTTGGAAGACGATGTGATTGGTCGAAGGGGAGACGTTGTTGTTCCGCAGCAGTTGATTGGTCGGGTCGACGGTGGTCGGGAGTCTCTCCTTCTCCCTCGCCTGCTCCAGTTTGGCCTGAAACAACACGAGACATCGTGGAATCCAGAAACTAAAACTGACACTGCAAGAGCGTGCGTCCCATCGTTCGTTCGATCACACCCCATTACAGGTGGGACGCAACCTGAACAATTTGGTCACAGCGCACGATCTAAAGGCGCCAGGCCTCTGCAAGCCGTCTTGGCTTCACAACTACGCCAAAAACATTCACCTGCGCGTTTCAGTTTTGACACGAGCGATTGTACGAGGGTGACTCGTGAGCATATCATCCACACCTGAGTCACGTGCTATGCTGCATTTTCAGTCTCCCATGGCAACAGCAAACAAACACGACTTGGACGCACCTGGTTGTAGAGGAAGACGCCAAAGATGGCCGTTGACATGCCGACCACGTTGAGCGTCGTCACCGGGTTACGCAGCGTCAGCAGCGACACGCTGATGATGACGATGCGCTTGGTGGCGTTGGCGATGGCGTAGCTGAGCGGCGTTACCATGGAGATGACGGTGAAGGCGACGACGTTCTGCGCCGTGTTGAGGGCGCCGTCGATGACGAGGAGCGCCAGCAGACGCGGCGTGTGTGAACTGCGCCACTGTAACAAACGCGCGATGACGTCACAATGACGTCACACGATTCTGACGTCACATACAAGTTGGTGCTCACCCAACTGTGATGCAAACGTTTTTGTGCGTGTGGGAAAGCCGTGGAGAGATCTGTGCAGACAGCACCCAAACCCTTGCGACCCTTTTCTGTCTCGTCCCTGCGAATTTGCCAAGTTACCACGTCGTTGATCTACTCTGGCGGCTTTAGGATGGAGCGGTGGCGCGGGGGTCGACTGGGGTGACCCAGGCTGGGAAGGTGCCTGAGGGAGGATCAAGACAACCCAAGACCGAAGAGTACAGCTGCAAGCTGGATACACGACATACGCACACAGACAGACAAGACCGTAGTTTTGTGATCATCACGCAAGAAAGAGTGGGTGTAAGTGTGTTCGTGTTCACTTCAGAAACTGCCAACAAGGTCACGGAACAGCTCCGGTGCGTTTGTACAGTGTGTGCAAGCCGGGTTCTCACTGGATGCGTCGTGCGGTACGTTTGCTGGTGGCATCGTTGTGTATGACGTCGAGTCGCGAAGCAAACGCAGCACCTTGAAGCATCCAGTGCGAACCCGACAAGACCCCATCTCTGCATCAAGTGCACGTTTCACCTGCACCAGTGTGCGTCAGGTTGGGGAGGTTTAGCAGCCACATCAAATGTGACGTTTCTATCTACGCCGACGTCAAAGTCTGATTGGGTTAGCGGAGTGAATAGCCCATAGATCCTGATCAACAAACGAACAACACATACGTGGAAATTTACAACATTTCACCCTGTCTCCAGTTTCACGCATGCGCAACAACACAAACCCAGGATCTGGACACGTGATTTGGCTTCCACTTCCGCTGAGCTCTGATTGGTTGACACGTGATTCAGACGTCTTCACGTTCGCATTTGACGTGCCACCAAACCTCCCCTTTCACTTCGTTTGGCCTGGTTCACAGTACGTGCGTCATGCGTTGCAACCCTCGGCGTTCACCGCCGTGCCGTACTCTTGGGACACAACGCATGACGCATCCAGTGGCACCAGGCCTTACAAGACTCACAGCGTCTGCCATGGAACTGGAGTTTTTCAACCTGGCGAAACTTGCCATCTGCATCAAACATTGAACTTTTCTCTCAAATGACTGCCACTTTGCTGCAACGGTTTTGCAACCCTGGGACCAGAAAAATCCTCCGATTTTACAGAAACTTTGGCAGAAATCAGACAGCCTGACGAAAACTCCCACTCCCCACACACCCCACCCAACTTTCTTGGCCCAGATTTTCACTCCATCATGCTTCAGCCACAGCAGGAAGGAAAAAGGCTGAGAATCACCCACCTTCCAATGCCGCCCCACTGACCACCCACCCCGCCCACCCACACCGCCCAACTCACCAGGGAGGTGTCCGCCCAGATCTCGACCCCGTCGTGCATGAGCCACAGTGGGAAGAAACAGACGGCTGAGATGCGCGCGATGACGACCAGGAGCCGCAGGTGGTGGATCCCGGTCTCCTTCAGACACTGCAACGAACGGGACTCGTGCGTCACGCCAATAGAATGCACGTAGTCTACGTTCACACACCTCGCACACTAACACACGTGTGCCTGCACACAGAAATACAGTCAAACACAGGCACACACACATACACACTCACACACGTGTGCCTACACACAGAAATAGGAACACAGACACAGAATCTCCCGTGCGTGGACACTCGTGGGTCTGTGCAACCCCCTCCCTTCAACACATACACACGCACGCACGCACACAAGCCACCTGAGTGCGGAAACACACACGCACCACAACCCCCCCCTGCACGCACCCCGTACACACACACATCACAGCCCCACCCCATTCCCACACATCACATACAAACACGCACCCCCCCCCACACACACACACGCATCACAGCGCCACCCCTTAACGCGCGCACACACACACACACGCACAGACAACGCACCGCACCTTTTTGGAGAGTATGTTGAGTAAGGCGAATCCGAGCGTCGCGACGAGCGCCGATACGAGGCCGATGACGTCAAAGCGCAGCTCCGTCACCGTCGCCAGGGCGACGCCCCCGATGATGGGCAGCAGACACACGTAGATCTGATCCGCGGGAGGAAGCAATGAAAATTAGATCGACTGAGGTTTGTGTTTTGCACACTCAAGAGCGAGGTTGAAGTTGAACATATTCTTCGTTTTGCTGTCTTGATCTGCTCTGTTGGAGTCGTTCCTCTACTTTTCGTGGATTTCTGGAGTCTCCACTTGCCACGTCCGGACTTCTCACGAGCAACTCACCTTCAACGTGTGTTTCTCTCCGAAGAAAAAACGGGTGATTATCACAGTGAAGAAGGGCATCGTCGCTTTGACTGCAAATACAGTGGTGAGTCCTGGTTGAGTACTGAGTATTGTTCAGGGTGGTGGCCTAACTGAACAAGAACACTACACAGTCAAGACGCGCGGTCTCGACAAGCTTTGCACAACAGATCATCGCAAGTGCTCAGCTGATTTGACCACACAACCAACAAATGAGGAACACAACACGCTGAAAACAAAGGAGCAATGTATGAGTGGACATGCAATTCTTCTTTCCGATGTCGTGTTTCTTGCGTCGCCGTGCGATCAAATTGATCGGTTCACAGTCAGTCAATGGGTTGGAAATTGGTTGGCACACAAGTTTGACATGTTGACTGAGACAACGGAAAGGAGGCTTGGATTCCCACTGCTAAGAATTGATTCCTCGGACCACCTTGCTTTCAAAGAAACTGTTGTGTTTTCTGGTCATCCACATTTGCAAGCACTACGCTTCTCTGTGCCAATTTTTCACCAGAATTTTGGATCAGAACACAGCGGACAAAGTTGAAACTTTTGAGATCTGTCTTTTGGGCAAAGGACGCACAAGTTTCAAGGCCACATACAAAACACCGTCAGCTCAGTGACGAAACTTCTCCACTGACCCCGGGCCTCTGTTTACACTTTGCACCAACAACAAGAAGCGCAGTGAAGCGTGACAACTCCACCCTTCCAGCGTGTGCACTCAACCGAAACCGACATCAACACGTACATGGAATACTCGTACAAATCTCTCACTTGATTGAACACGGCCGTGAATTTGAGCTGCAAAAAGCTCCGAATGCAAAAACACGTGTTTTGGTTTCGGGATGGGTTGGATTCAGCCAAAAAGGTTGCTTTGGGTTTCTTTTCTTTCGGACGGTTCTGTCTGATCTTCTTGACGACAATCACAGAAATCGTGTCCAACTTCGCTTGTTGGGCAAAGTGGCACCAGTTTGAGTATGTTGCACACGGTTATCATCGTTTCAGCACTTTTCTTATCCCCAAAACTTCAACATTCAGAACACTGAAATGGTCCGTGCTTCAGGCAACGTTTGTAGAACCACAGGCGAAACAAAACGCCTCTTTTGTGGTGTACCGAGGACACGCTGTACCACACACTTCCACCGCACAGGTTCTTTTGATGTACAGTTACGTGTCAGTTTGGTCACCACGTCAGCGATGCGTTTCCATGTCAAGAACGTCGAAGTGCCACTCCCACCAACACAACAATCGACACGATCGCAACCGGACATCAACATCCGGTCTCCCATGTCCGTCGCAGAAAATCTCTATCCGACTCACCTGTATGCGCGTAAGACACAGGCACTTTCCAGATGCTGATATGCGATGAAACTGACGCGAAAAACTTCCCAACGACGAGAGGCAGGATCATGGTGAACCAGTATTTCAGAGGCAGCTGGTTCATTCTTGGCACATTCCAAACCCAGAGAAATGGGATCAAGTAGAGAGAAATACTGAGCAGCTGCACCATCGAAAGAGTCATCGGGTACGGGAAGTCACTGAGCACCAGCTTCCCCACCACTCCATTGCCCGAACTGAAGCTGTACCAAGCCACACACAGCACTACAATCTTGAGTCGCTCCAACGTGGCTTGATCTGCCATCTTGGCGGCTGAACTTGATGATCGATGGAAACAACTCACGAGCCCCTAATATCGCGACGTCAGCTTGCAGCACAAAACTGACTCAAAAGTGTCGCATTCATTCAAAAACTGACAATAGATAGCAGACTGCTGCACACAAACTGTTTATTTGCTTGAATTATAGTTCTTTGAAGTTGAGCAATGACAACAAGCATTTGCTAAGTTTTTTTGCAACTCTGTCAACGAGTGCTCGCAAATGTAAACATGGCAGCTGCCATAGAAAATGACAACCGGCTTGAATCTGTCTAAACACTGGAGTACTGTTGTGTTAAACCTGTTATTGCCGGGAGTACACGAAACTTCAGTCTTGCCGGTGTGCTTTCATTTCAAATTTGAACAAGTTTCCTCTTGCGTTTCTCACATCATTCACTTAAACCATTGGGTTCCCTATTATCGCTCAATAGCTTTCGGTCCAAAGGTCCAGAGCCAGCAGCGCTCAATCATCAGTCTTTCGCAGACTCGGGCGGATTGTGATGATTCGTGTCTGCGCGTCGCCAGCAGGATGAAGAAGATCCAGGCGCTGTACGGTCTGGTCGCCTTCAGTGTCGGGTACATCGTGGTGCAAGTCCTCTTCTTCAGCAACGTCCTCAAACATGGCAAGGTACGACCGGGTGTGCTGTGTGTGTCGTCAGACTTGCTTCACACTCCGTGTGTTCTATTTGTGCATTGCGGCCAGCCGAGTGAGTCCAAATGGCTGACTTCGTCCAATCTCCAACCCAGGGGCAAAGTGGCGTCACTTCGCCGCCGGCCAGCCGCACGAGGAAATGGAACGCGCCCACTGAATTCATAACACTGAATGCACCTCAAAGTTGACCGTGTCTTGTTTCTGTCGGCTGAGAGGGAAGACAGGAAAGGAAGAAGCCACCGTCTCGTTTGGTCCCCCGAAGAACATCCACCAAATGACAAGTTGGTCTATTTCGTTGCAGGATGAAGAAATGGTGTTGGAAAATTTGCAACAATCGGTGAGTGAGACAACGGTAAACATTCGACCCTGACTGACAAGTGTACTGGTGCTGTTTCTGTTTCGTGTCAATCAGCTGTTTTTGAATGAACGTCGATTTCGTTTCTTGAAAGATTGCCAGAACATGATCAACAAAGTACCTACGAGGTCGAAGTTGTGGCCATGTTTGTGCTCAGACATTGTTTCTGTTTTTCAGGTGAAGAAAGCAAATTTTGGCACCATCGCTCACGTAAGACTGTTTTTCTTGGACACACGTGCCACCGAAAGTTTGCGTGTTGAGTCAGGATCACATTGATGCTCGCGCTGTATTCTTCACAAGTCCATGGGTGCGACATCCACTGCCCAACGCAGCACCACAAACAGCGCACGACGAAGTGAAACAGGCTTCACCTTCATTTCTGCATCTGCCTGCAGGACAATGTGCGTGAGTTTGTGCGGGTTTGCGATGGCTTGTCGCTTCCCGTCTTCATGGTGGATCCGGACGTGCTGACCGCTGTGGTGAACGTGTCCGACTCTTCATCTCCCGGCGCCTGTCGCTTCCTTTGCCATCACAAACCTATCACGGCGTTTGGGGTGCTGCACAATGCTGTGAAGAAAGCACAGGTGAATTCAAGCCCAGACACCTCTCAAGGGTGCGAACCAGTGCGATTTCTGTTGTGGTCTCAAGGAAAACGAACAAATCTTCCCAACGATTGAGCCGCAACCTCAATCGACAGGAAGGGGTGTTCCGGCAGACCATGTCAGCACTGGCAGGTGTTCTTGTTGTGTGTTCGCAGCCTCGCCTGGAGACGGAGATGGCTTCGGCCGGTTTCGGCGTCAGTGTGTACATGGACGGGGATCCGCGCCGCCTGTCTCTGTCAGCGTCCATCATTCCGCTCATTCCGACGCACTACCTCTTCACCAGGTCAGCGGTGGGACAACCAGGGTGGTGCCCCCCCCCCCTCAAGAAGCCCCCAACTTCAAGGATTTTGGCGTGCAAATCTCGCAAAGCTATTGGTGCGAAAGAACAACCTGGGTGGTGTCATTCATTCATTCATTCATTCATTCATTCATTCATTCATTCAGAGAGGGTCACGTGGTGCAGTTAGTCGTGCTCGTGGAACGCACTTCCGGTTTCTGGTGGCACAGTGACGTCACTTCCGCGCAGGGCTGGGGCGGCCACCCAGTGCCGCCCAATCTGACGGAGCACATCCGGCTGGGCGTCAACGCTGGAGCGCTCAACAAGTGAGTTATTGCGCGTGTTCTTCAAGCCTCGTCTTTGAGCTCGTGTCAATGTGAAAAGTTCTGCACTTGGCGTGGACGTGACACAGGACACATCTTGCCTGAGCCAGACCAAGCACTGTGGAAACAGCGTTCTCTCTGGATGGTGCGTGCGTTGAAGTGAGTTCAGTGAATTTGCAGGGTGATTCAGGCCTCGTCAACGTGCAACTGCACTGATGCAGCGCACACGCAAGGATGTGGCACAAGATGCAACCGGTCTGAACCAGACCAAGCACAGTTAAAGCTGAATTCACATTGGCTGCGGCGTGTGTTGCGTCTTTTCCACACTGCATCGCCGCAGCAGTGTCCGCGTGAGCACGGCGTGCGACTGTGTGCGTGCGTGCGTCGGTGTGTGTGTGCGTGTGTGCACGTGTGTGTGTTTGTGCGTGGGACAAACAGACGGATCCTTGGCTCCATCCTGATCTCATAGGCTGTGTTGTGCGCGAGCTAGTTTTACCCGACTGCATGCGTCGCACGTGTGTGTCTGACGGTAGAGACTAGCTCTCGCTTGGTACGTCGCGTGTTTCAGGATGGAGATAGTTCGGGTGGAGATGGACGGAGTGCGGCTGAACGCGCCTCGCTTCCCGACAGCCTTCCTCGAGCAGCTGCCGTCCTCAGAGTTCATCGAGTGCAACTTCACACAGGCGCGTCACTTCCACTACAGGTGAGACCCGTGGTGGGGATAGAGACGGGGTTTTGGATCTTCAGCGAGCAGTTTTCAACTTTGAACAAACAGAATGAAATAGAATTGATTTGAATTTGAGCCGGAAAGTGCATGTTTTTGAGAGTGGAGCGTGGTGGTGGTGGGGGTGGTGGTGGTGGTGGT
>JAAUXT010050823.1_pt1 | contig 10666 bp, 11 predicted proteins | sample 7278171 | NCBI WGS metagenome assembly JAAUXT01 (sample SAMN14350112, study PRJNA611818) | marine sediment metagenome | isolation source: surface marine sediment (1.8m) | place: French Polynesia: Moorea | collected 2018-08 | reverse complement strand
TAGGGGTATCTCGGACACATTGCTGACTGGGGCATTGGTGGATTGGGACAAGTGCTGTCCTGCCTATGTACGCTGCCCGCGGCTGATTGTCTACTTGAAAGTCTAGTTTCCTTTCAACACTGTGTTTTGGTTGTGTTCTCCTGGAAAAGGCGTGTGCTTTTCCATGGCGTCAGTCCAAATACGTGACACCCAAGCATTTATTTCCAGGAGAGTGGCGTTGTGCAAGTAGCTTTCAGTCCAGAAAACAATATTCTTGCTTACGGAAACAGGTTCGTCAAAAACGTTCAACAACAATTCATGTTTCTATCCCACCCCAAGTAGTTTCACAGCGATTGATTATCATTATCCTGAAAGAGATTGTCCTTTCGAGTGTCAATGTGCCGTGATACAGTGTGCTGATCCCGATCATTGCATGTGCCACTGACCGGATAACTGTTTTGCTGAATGTCGTTAACTTTCAGCAAGGGGATCGTTGTCATCTTGGAGCTGAGGCTGGACAGACGACAGAAGCCAGAGCGACTGCGCACCACAGGGGATCACAAGGGCTCTGCAATTACTGCCATCAAGTGGAATGAGATTGGCAACAGACTTTACATTGGCGATGACTCTGGAAAAGTTTCAGTTGCAAAAATTTCTTCCTCGATGGCAAAGGTGAGCCATGTTGGTCTGCACTGGATTTGCTCAGAGGTTCAGTCACTGGCAGTTGGGGATGGAAAATTTTTGAGTCCTTTGTTTCAGAAAAGTGACATTTTCAAGTTTCCTTCTGAAGTGATCATGAGGTTGGAATCCAAGATTGTGCAGATCGACTGCAACGCAGATCAAGTTTTGGTTTCCACGCTCACCAAGACTTACCTCTGTTTCACTTCAAAGCATCAGTTCAAGCACATCGGAACAAAACTCAGGTAATGCTGTTCAACATCACTGCTGCACAGCCCCAATAATGATTGTCAGCCCCTGGGAAAATGAACTCAGCGAGTTGCTTTTCCCGGTCAACAAACTGAGCGAAAAAATCGTAAATTTACCAGCTGCTTTTGAAACGAGCGGAGGAATGGCACGTGGTTGATTTCTGCAAGATACTTCTGGTGGTTTTGGTGTAATGACACTGCAAATTTGTCATCACTTCAGGGATGGAAGGTTCGGAGCGTGTTTCTTTTCGAAGCAAGACTCCGAGCCCTTGACAATCTTTTGTGCGCGCCCCGGTTCGCGGCTGTGGGAAGTGGATGCAGAAGGAAATGTGCTCAACACCCATCAGTTCAAACAGCTGCTCAACGTCCCTTCGCTTCCGCTGATCAAATCGTGGTATTTTGAATTCGCAAAACCAACATTTCGCGTTGCTTGTTTTGGCATGCTTTGCGTCGTGATTCTTTGTATTCGTTTCATTTCTCTTGTTTTTTTGTCTGCAGGACTGAGAAGGTGTCGTATGCCAAAGATTTTGGCGAAGGATTGGGGCCGCTGTCGACGAATTTCGTTCAGCTCTTGAGTGCAGGGTATTTTTTTTTGCTTCCCCGAAAACACGAGCACAGGCGCGTCGGGTAGCAAGTGACCCTTCGTCGTACCAATGCACGGTCATTCAGAGGGCCGATCCACCAGCCATTCAGGGGGGATGAGTGGATGAACAACAAATTTTTATTTGCGCATCTCACCTTGTTGTCACTCACCTCCGCCCCTTCCGTTGAATCTTCTTTGTGGACATTCCGGTGAGTTCGTTCCCAAAAGTTTCAGATGCCAGTCACCCAGCCGTGCGTGCATCCGAAACAGTCACACATGCACATGCACACGCATGATATTGGACGATCCTTATTCCGGGGAACGTGCGCTTTAGGAGACGCGCCTGCGTTCATGTTCTTGTTCAAGACTGTTTGCATTTGTGCGCCTCAATTCTTCGTCCACCAGACATTCTGGTGTTTTGTGGCACACCTCTTGTGCTCTAATTTTTCCATTGGGTTGCCAGTTTTGTGTTTGGTCCTGCTGTGAAAAAGTGACATCATTTTTTCTGTCTTGTGAGAACTGTCTTGCTCAATATCAGTTCTTGCCACCAGAGGAAGTCAGCAGTGGTGGCCAACAGATGTTTTCTTTGTTTTCAGAGAATACTTGATTTCCTGGAGTGATGAAGCAATTTTTGTGTTGGATCCCCTGAAGGCACAAGTTTTGCTGTGGAACAATCAGGCTGCAGGTGAAGAGAGGACTTTTCCTGCTTTCAGTTCGTCATTTTACTTCATGTTTCGTGTGTATTTCACCTCTTTGTGTGTTTTCAGGCATACAGGAAGCTGTGGTCCACAAGAGAGACGTATTTTTGTTGTTTGAGGGCCAAATTCAAAAGCTGGAGCTTCTCCCCGTGGGGAAAGTTGTCACTCAACTCTTCAACATGCAGAGCTACTCATTGTGTGCGACTGTGGCTGCAGCTTTCAGTGACACTCTCCTTACACCGAGCAGTCGTTTGTATGTCCCTCCCTCGTTGCTCACGGATTTGAAAGAACGAATGGAACAAGAGAACGAAGTGGAGTTAGCACAGAGGATTGACAATGTTGTCAAATCTGTCGTCGACAGCGAGATGTCTTTGCCCAGTGGAGGCAGCACTGTGAGTTTCAACAAACTTCAATCCGGGATTTACGTTCTGCGACAGAGAAGCGTTTCAGAGGTTCTAGCAGAAGCAGAACAGAGACAACAAAGATTCAGCACCAACGACACAGACCAAGAGTTGGCACACAGCATGCCGGAAGACGCAGAACTTTGCAGAAACTCGTCCACTGAAGTTTGTACCGCAGACGAAGAAGTTCTTTGTGACGGAGAGAGAGCTGCTGTCGAAGGTTGTGACACAAACACTGAAACAGAGGACCATGATCAAGATGTTCGCATCAGCAGAGAAAGCACGCTGTCCAGTTATGATTCTTCCGAAAGCTTGGTCAGTGTCACAAGCTTGTCCAGCAACGAGTGTACGCTCGGAGAATCCGCAGTGGGTGAGTACTTTCAAACATGATTTCACCCGAAATTCGATCAGATCTATTTGGAGCTGTGGTTGGCAGATCGATGCGTACCCCCACCCCCACCCCCAATGACGGGTAGTGAAAATTTTCTTGTGTGAGTTTGGTGGGATACCGCTCCCCAGAAATGAAAATACCTCTGTTCGAAATCTGGCCAAAATGTTTACTTCAGAAATTAGAGTGTGAGGACGACGGTCGTGTTGTCAGGCCGGTGTGTGTGCTTTCGCTGAGAAGTGTTCTTGTTTGCGGATTTCGTTGGGTGCATGGCCCACGTGCGCCCCCGGGGAAAATCGTTCTGCAAATGGAAATAATCCTCGGATTTGCGTCAATTTCAGATCCTGAGCCAGTTTTTGCGCAGAGAAAAACCACATCAAAGGCAAAGGGCAGAAAAGCCAAGGTGGTCAGCGTCATGTTGAATGGAGAGACAGTGGAGTCAGGTGAAAGAGGGTTCTTTTCTTTGCCGGTTGCAAATCTGAAACTTGTTGCGCTGCGATCCATTTCACCTGGTGTTGCCCATGGATCCTTCTCCGAGATGGTACTGACCTGCGCACAGCACATTCAGCGTTCAAGAACTTTATTGTGTTCTTTGGCAGGTCATATGAAGCGGTCACAAAGCGCGTCCACGTTGGGTGAACTCACAGAACCCTGTCATCGCCGAGTGTCAACGGTCTCGGCAGATGCAGCCCTGGCATATGAAGCCCACGGAAAACTTCAAGCAACCGATTTTGCGTCTCTCCAGAAACAGTTGATTGGTCCGGATTCAGCTTTTGAAGAACAGGCGAATGGCACAGATGCTCAGTTTGGCGCGATTGAAACCTCGGAAGATGTCAAAGAGAACCTGGAGGACTCAATGCAGAGTTCGCTTGAGTCTTCTGCAGAAGACAAGAGCAGAACAAACGAGTTGCCTCGCAGTGACACGTCCAGCACCCCAGAATCAGCCAAAGAATCTGCCAGATTTGGCGGGCTGAAGACTGTCAAGGACAGGTGATGTTACTTGCTGAGGTTCTGTGGATTTAGCCGACCAGCGAGGCTGAAGTGTCTTTTCTTTTTTATGAACGGTGCTTGCAAGAAAGACACTTTGTTTACTATCAGGAAAAACATCACTGTTGTTACTTTTCTTGCAGAATTTCAGCCAAAATGGAGACAGTGGGAAACACAGTTGGTTCGAGAACGAAGTTTCTGTTCCAGTCCATCAAAGACAAAACGGGTCAGCTGTCCTCCACCAAGCGCTTCAGTCAGGAACCATCGGACGTGTGGTCACCAAAGGCAGGTGTTTTTGCTAAGAATCTATTTGATGTGGGTGGTCTCTGGACTTCAGTCTCTCTTTGGGATGGTCATCCGACGTGGTGCATGTGGTCTTTGTGTTTGGGTTGCAAAATGCTCGTCAGTTTCTGATCAACGGCTTCTTATTGTTTTTGGTATCTTTGGAATTTACTTTTTCGTTTCCTGCTTTCAGAACCCTGAACAAGCCAATGATCAAAGCGAAGAAACCGCATCAAAAATTTCTGGTTCGAAGTTTCCAACTGTCGACACCAGCAAGTTGAAGGACATTTCCAAACGAACAAAGTCAGTGGCTTAGAAGTATCACTGCTTGTCTACTGGTGGTTGGGTTGTCGGTCTTGTTGGGCCGCTTTATCTTTTCATGTCATTCGCACACTACTTTCTGCACGAACAAAGCACCAACTAAATGTCTGAAATTCTTTCTTGGGTTGCTTTCGCGGAAGGTTCTAGAGTTGTGCAAGATTAAATGTTGAACAATGCTGGTTTCACCAATGCTTGCTTAGTTTCATTCTCTTCTTGTGTTTGTTGAGAAATAGTTTGCGTGAATGTGTGCTTGAATAACGTAGAACGTACACTGTTCGTGCGCTGGTCACGTCTCAGACCCACGTGGACAAGGTTGGCTTTTCACAGCAACACTTGGCGCCAGTACTCTTGCTGAAATGCACGCAATGTCCGCCATACAGACCAGGTGATCATTGCGCTCAAGGCAGAACCTGTGAAGAGCTTTGCCATTGTCAAACAGGACAAGGCAAAACTAAGACTCTTTTGGCGGATCTTGGATGCATGAGGTGGGAAGACTTTGCCAGAGTTGACACCAGGGTGAGAATGGCATGAACTTTGACAAATTGAACACATGAAAGTGGCAAGTTGGGCCAAAAGACCAATGTTTGCGGTTGTTTCTTTTTTGGAGAGTCAGGGTATCTGGCCGACCCGCAATTCCTGGTATTTTCATGGGTTCAGTTTGCAAAGTCGGAACAAGAACGGAAAAAAGTGGATGTGCTTTGCCTCAGCATCAAGGTGGGAAGTGACAAATTGCAGTCGAAAATTCGTCGGACAAACCGCACGAGTGTTTTTGTTGAAGTGCATGGTAAATTGACAGTCATTCTCTTCTTTTTGACTCCAGATGCAGCGAGATTTTGAGAACGTCCAATCTGGAACGAACACTGCCCAAATTGGTGGTGTGTTTTGAGTCACTGTACCGAGGTGATGTCTGGCGTGGCCTTTGATTCCCTTGTCTGCGTTTGTTCAAGTGTGCAACTTTCATCCAACACAGAGAACAGATGGACGATGCAGAAGCAAGGTCCAGACCTGAGGCTGAAATTCTGACGGAATGGATCTGCTGTCTGCACGAAACACTGCATTTGCTTTCCAAAGAAAGACTCCGACATCGAATTCACCAAATCAGGGACACGCAGTCCAGAAAGGGTGAAAGTGATGCCATTCAAATGTGTGAACCAACGGATTGTGTGGACACAAATTCTTCTGCTGACCATGAGGACGACGGTCAATCCAGCGGATCCTGCAGCACAGAAGGCGTCTGTGAAGAAGACAAAGCGACCGTTGTCTCTGATCCTGACCAAAGTGATCAACCAGTTGAAACATTTTTCACAGAAGCCGCTCAAACCTGTGAAGAAATCAAGTCCACCATCAACGGAACAGATCCGTTCAATACAGAAGTCGGAGAACGCGACCAGATGGCTGAACTTGCCCTATTGTGCTTCCAGAACGGAATACATGGCCACCCAAGCAGACACTTGGGGCAAATTGCAACGTCTTCAATCAATGCATCTTCAGATGCACAAGGCTGTGTGCCAACAAACAGTTCTTGTGGCACGGCCGCAATGCCAAAGCGCGATGCCGAAGACGCTGAGAATCAACAACAAACAAATGTGAACGACGATTTTGAGCTTGCAGTTCTTTTGAGGTGCTACTTTTATCTGTTTGTGAATCACATTGAAGACGTCGTGGAGACTATCGAAAGAAGAAGCTCTTCCACTTCCTGCACTTGGGATGCTGTCCTGGAATGCTTGTCAGGTTGGTGAGAAACGGTTTTCTGGTGAAAAGGTGTCCACATTCGAAGTCTGTAGAATTGCGTTATCTGTGGCCCGGACTGCTTTGCAGTTGCGCTTGGTTACCTGTTGCTTACGTCCAGTGCAAAAGCAGATTCTCTGTACTTTCAGCAATCTGCGTCGATGATTCTGTGTCGCAGTACATAGAGGACGGGAATGTCGAAGCAGCCCTGGACGTGCTGAGGTCAGGCCCCTCGAAAGAGCGACAATGCAGATGGGCTCATCTCGCCAAGTAAGATTTCGTCCAAAATATTCGACAGGTCTCTGTAAGCGAGCCACCGACTTTGAATAGAATGTTTTCGCGCTTGGGGAGCAATGCATTGCTGGGCCATTTGTTGAATTGCGAGTTATTTGCTGTTTCAAAAACTCGTGGTGATAATTGAACAAGAATTGTTGCTTTTCAATCATCTGCGTTCAACACAGTAAAGTGAATGATGTCGCGTTGTCTCTTCAGACTCTTCCAACTGCAACCAAAACGAACCCTGGAATTCTGCTGTGAACTTGCAAGAGACGTTTCCCCGCAGTTTGTGTTGCATCTGTGCCGTGGAACCGACAGTCTGCATCGACATTATCTGTTTTACTTGAAAGAATTGCAGATGACTTCCTCAGCGCAAGGAAGGTTTGGGACCATTACACATACGTTCTAAATTTGATCAACTTTGCCCCAGGAAAATGAGCGTTTCCGTGAAGTGGGTACACACACACATACAGCCGACCAAAATTTGCAGGAAAGAGATTCTGGATAGATTGTGTGCCGACGACACCACGAAATTGCCGCTTGTGGAAGGTCTACTGAAAGAAGGTCTCTCCGACGTTGCTGACGAATTCAGATCTCACCTGTTCTGCCTGTGCGGAAACCCCAGGCAAGTCAAGTGAAAAATTCAAAACATTGAACCAAAGCAAGACTTTGCTGCTTTTCTTTCCGGAAAAAAAACAAGCCTCATTCAAACACGACAACAAGCTTCCTGGACTCATTGGATTGCGGATCCAGGGGTGCATCCTGCTTTTGTGACCTCCGAAGTGCACTTCTCGTCCCCTACCTTTGCGATCTCTCGTGCCAAAAGTTCGAAAATTAGCAATCCGTCAACCCTCATCGGGCCAAAGTCTCTGCGAATTTCTGGGTCCGCTGACGATTCCTGTTTTGCGCAGTTCCATCGAAGTTGCCAGCTGTTTCTGTTCTGTCGTGTTCAGGCCTGGTGCTCATCAGTATCAGTGGTTGGAAGAATTACAGTTGGATTCCGTCCTGGCTCTCAAAACCTCGCACACTGAAAACGTTCTTGCTTTGTGCAAGAGGTATGGGTAAGTTGAAATCATTGATACTTTTGTTTCGATTTCTTCCTGAAACCAGTTGTCGATTGTTTGCCTCAGACAACTTGCGAAGAGATGACTAAGAATCCACAAACGTTTTCGAACTCTTCAGATATTGGAAGGGTTTGTTGAACTTGCTGTACTGTTTGAAACATCGAGAAGAAATGCTCACAACGCTGATTCAGCTTGGGGACATCAAACTGTTGCAAGGTACATTTCCGATGGCACATTTTAGGTCTGCCTATATCTGTTCAGAAAACTGATGCCTCTCACTTTGGCGTTCCTTTTGTTGCATTGATTTGAGACTGATTGTTGTGTTTCAGGTTTCCAGCCGTTCAGCCATACAGAATGGGACACGCTGTTCAAACTCAAAGGCAAGCAGCAAGAGTCGCGCAGTTCCGATGTTGACGGCTCTTTGGGAACCAAGACCATTTGCGTGTTTTGCCAGACAGAAATCCCAGGTGGGCATATGTTCGCAGATTTTGACAAACGCAATTTTTGATCAACAACTGGTGAGTGATCACGGAAATCAGACAAGTCTCGTACATTTGCAGGCTTGAAGGACTTTTCATTGACTTTGGAGACCATGTCTGTGTGCATGATGAAGGACCTTGGGCCTGCATCCGCCCTTTCTTTGCTGGAGACCGTCGACAAAGTATTTTCGTGGGACTTTTGTCAGCATTGTATTCTTGTTGCGTCGTTGGAGTCTCAACACAGGTACACCAAGTTCCGCGCAGAATCTTGTTGTCGTGTTGTCGACCCATTTTCCCTCAGTCTGCGTTGTGATTTCTGTCAGGTTTCTGGTGCACACCATGCTGGAGAAACACGGCGCATGTCTGTGGTCAACCAGGTCTCACAGCATCTCATCCCAGGTGAAGAAAAGCCCGTTAGAATTCTCAACAAGTGAACAATTTACTGAGACTTTTGGTGTCATGAAGCTGCAAAAAACTTGCAAACAACTGTACAGAAGACGCGATGTCTCAGGGAGCATTGCCAATTCGTTGTGGGTGCCAGTCTATTGTACTGTTTTACATACATACATACATACATACATACATACATACATACATACATACATACATACATGCGCACATTCACACACACACACACACACACACACACACACAAACCAACCAGTGAATTTTGTGTCATACTCGTGACACGAAGAGAACGTGCCTTCCCTTGCGGGTACCCCGTCAACACTGGATGGCATCGGCGAATATCTTGACACTCCACTTGCGAGAACGCTGTCCACAGCCAACAACTGTGTTGTTTTCGACTCTGGCAGGTTCAGAGCGTTGTGACGTGCGAAAAAGAACAACACAAAGATCCCAAACATGAAAGTGTGGTAAGAACGAACATAATTTAGAGCTCTTCATCAGGGTCGCTGAACCGTGCCTTTTCTCCTTCGAGGAAGTTTTTGGCTTGGTTTCAAGGAGCAAAAATTCATTTCATTCGACTTCTGTTGTTCGGAAGCAAAAAGCCTTTTGCACTGCTTCCGCTTTATTTGCATCAACCCGTCTGTGTTGTATTCTGTCGGCGTGAGCAAGTTTTGCCACCCACTTGCATATGACAGCCCTTTTTGCCCAAAAATAAGAGGTACGTCGTCTGACACACGGGTAAGAGCTTTTACGACCTTAATGCCACAAAATCGGGGTGCGTCCAAATCACGGGTGTGTCATGCAGTATACGGCAGCTGGAATAAGATTCGGTGCACGGCGCTCGAGAACGTGCAAACCTTGATTTTGCAGGAACTGGAACAGTTCACCAAAGGAGCCATCCGACAGAGTGTTGAACAAAGCGATGTGCACTGGGGAACAGTTGTCAACTTGCACGCGTAAGTATTTCGCTGGTCAGAGAGGCAAAGGTCGCGTTCCATTTACGCGTGCGGCTGGACGGCGGCGAACTGGCGCCACTTCGCCTGGGTTGGATACGGGGCGAAGTGCGTGAAGTCGGTCATTTTGGCTCACTCGGTTTGCTGTGGACGGCAGAATTTTATGGTGACTCGGATTCTCGCAGCAATTGTGTTTCTCCCTCCGGGCGCACGCAGATGATTGTTCAGTTTTCTCTCTTGGATTGATTGAACTCGTGATAATAATTAATGTTGATTGATGTCTAGGGTTTTGTGATTTAATTACGGCTCGTGATTTGCCTGACAAAAGAGAAACAAACAGGTTATGGTTGAAGAAAACTCTCTCTCTATTTATTCCCCGAAGTTGAACATGTCTCTCCAGGAAAAATCAATAATGCTTGTGTCTCGGATCATGACGTCATGTAAAATCAATAATCGTGACGTTTCTTCTCAGTGACAGACATCACAACTCTGTTTGCGGAAAGCGTAAAGCAGCAACAGGAACTCGATTAGTCGATGAACCGATAACGATGAAGAGATTCGGTCAATGTAAGGCGACTTGGCATAACAAGGGAAACCATATTGAACATGCCCTTGGGCGTTGTTCGATGATGCGAAAAATTTAGAGCATCATGTCTACAACACTCCCCCGCCTTGAAAAAGGATAGCAGGAGTACAAGTCGCATTACATTCGCGAATCACAAACAGAAAGCATTAGACATAACAACATGCAGCTTCACAATAATATCACGACAGTCATCGATGAAATATTCAATTATCACGACGAGTCTATAATCCTTCCATAATTTCTTCATGCACGATATCACAATGTGTTTCACACCTCATGTCAACATTTCCCGACATGATCATCATTTCATATCCACTATTTGTGTCAGTCTTTTCCTCGCAACGTTATGCCACAACAGTATTCACAGTTCATATCACTTTCCCTGTGATGAAGTTTCTAGAAACAATTCCTGCAAAGCAAACATCGAGTTAACCTTTTTGTTGTTGAGGAGTTCAATCACTGACACATGCTTCAATTGTGTGTCATCCATTGTGCATTATCTCTCTGCATGTCTGAGCATTAGCGACAGTGCGTCTGCATCGCTCTCAACCCTTTTAAATGGTACGCTCAACAATTCAATTCCAAATCGTGTTTCACTCGGTGCTCT
>JAAUXT010125544.1_pt1 | contig 10668 bp, 11 predicted proteins | sample 7278171 | NCBI WGS metagenome assembly JAAUXT01 (sample SAMN14350112, study PRJNA611818) | marine sediment metagenome | isolation source: surface marine sediment (1.8m) | place: French Polynesia: Moorea | collected 2018-08 | reverse complement strand
CTGCACAAGTCAATGGGTGCTGCATCCCTGCACAAGTCAATGGGTGCTGCATCCCTGCACAAGTCAATGGGTGCTGCATCCCTGCACAAGTCAATGGGTGCTGCATCCCTATTCAACAAGTCAGTGGACACTGCATCCCTGCACAAGCCAAGGGATGTTCCATTCTTGTCCAAGTCCCTGTGTGCCAGATCTTTGGATGCTGTTTCCCTGTATGAGTCAAATGGTGCTGTATCCTTGTTCAAGTCAATAGGTGTTGTGTCCCTGTGCAAGAAAACGGGTACAAGTCAGGTCTGGTCAACGGGTGCTGCATCCCTCTCTGCAAACCTTTTCGTGCTTCATCCTCAAGAGTGCGACTCAGCCCCCATTGACCTGCGTCACGAGGCAGGGTCCGGTGTGAACCCGCTCAGTAGATTCTAAATTTGGCCGGGGGGCGCAGCCTGACTGGGGCAGATCCGTTGTCGGGGTCGGGTAACGTGAGCTCAGATCCAGGGCCGTGGAATCGCCTGGGGGACCCACAGGTACAAGCGCTGATCTCGATTCTGAACCAGGAGGTGTGAAACATCTACTCACTCACTATTCTGATGCGGAAACGGGGATTCTCACATTTCCCTGGGCAGAACGCGACGTATATATCGTGTTGTCGTGAAGAGTTTCGTTTTCAACTGTTGACATGACCAGGTTTGGCAAGGTTGGTCAGGGGCGGCTCAAGATTTGGGAGAGGAGGACCGCCTCTAAGGGTGACTTTAACTTTGAAAAAATTATGTGCGAAGTTGAAATGTGCCTAATTGAAGTGGATATTTAGCCTTTTTTGCCAGGGGTCGGGGAGCAGGGGTTCGGACTCCCGACTCGGCCTGAGTGAGGGAATATCTGGATTCTGGGGTACAAGTAGAAGTTTGATTCGTGTGTGTTTTGCTGGGAACGTCTTGCGCTTGCGTGTGCGTGCTGGTGTGTGCGTGTGTGTGCGTGCGTGTTTGTGTGGCGCAGGCGGGTCGTGCGTGTGTGCATTTGTGCGTGTGTGTCCGTGTACAAAAACGTGCTCTGGAGCATTTTGTGAATCGCAGCGCTGTTTTTCTGCACGAGCCGCGCCCTGGTCACCCTGCCCTGCGTGGGCCTCGTGCATTCAATTCAAATGGCCCACAAACTCCCAAGGCAGCCAGCGTGAACTCGGCCCCAGTCCAGTGTTGCCAGATTGGGACGCTAAACCAGTACTTGGGCGACTTCGGTGGGCTGCAAGTTTGCGCCAGATTTCCATGTGAGTCGCGCTGTTTTTGCGGCCACTTCATGAGGGAACTTGCGTTTCATTCATTTTCCTGAAAATATGCTCTTTTTGGTGCCATTTTGGTCCCTTCCTTTTCTGCAAAACATGGCATCACTACCTCAGTCCAACCCCCCCCCCTCCACGGGCGAAGTCAGCAAAACCTCCAGTTCCTTTGCAAAAAACTCGGAACATCAGCCCCACTCTTTTTCTTTGAGGCACAAAGACATTAAAAACAACATTTTTCCAACTTTTTTGAACCGTCCAGACATTTGAATCAGAGGTGAAAAAGCAGCGGTGATGGCGGTGACTTTTTTCACGGTGTTGGGTGATTGATGACCCGAACCTTATCAAGGCTCCCAGATGAAGGTTTCTCTCTGACGTTTTCAAGGAAGCGAAGGCCTGATGTTCCCCGTGGTTACAGGGGCGGATCCAGGGTCCGTTCGGGAGGAGCACCCTGAAGGGGCCCGATATTGCAGGGGTCAGGGGTGAATTTCCTTCGCTGGATCCATGACTGGGACAGTGCGGACAATTTGGCACAGGAGGCTGTTTCACATTGACAGACCATTCAAGGTCATCTTGGCGACGCAGGACTGAAGGTCTGTGCACGAACCGTCAGACACCCAACCGCTCACAATACAAAGAACATGGGAGACGCCAAAAGTTCTGGATTTGGCGAGATTTTGGACAAAGTGACGTATCCAGTGTCAGGCAGGCCAAACTCGGAATTCATATTTGAATTTTTGAGCAGAAATTTTGGCATTCCTTGTTCCTCCTTTGTTTGCCTCCATCAGAAGTTCCGCTGGGTTTATTCGCGCTGACCATCTCACCTGTTGAACACTAGAGGCGTCAGGTGCAACGTTTTGCACACTGAAGGCGCCACGCGTCACGTTCGAAGGCGTCAGGCGTTACGTTTGAAGGCGTCAGGCGTTACGTTTGAAGGCGTCAGGCGTTACATTTTGCACACTGGAGGCGTCAGGCTTGACGCATTCAACGATGGTGGCTCATGCAGCGTTTCACAGGGACGCGGTCCGCGGAGCGTCTCTCTGCAGTGTGAACCTCTCTGCGGTGTGAACCTCTCTGCAGTGTGAACCTCTGTGCGGTGTGAACCTCTCTGCGGTGTGAACCTCTCTGCGGTGTGAACCCCTGTGCGGTGTGAACCTCTGTGCGGTGTGAACTGGGCCCCATCTCCTCGCGTTACCAGGGCCAAGGCTAATTAATTCACGATTTACAACGCGACGTCAGAGGTAAATCTCACACCAAGATCTCAACTTCTCCGTTTGTGGCGTTGCGTCTTTGACTTTTTGCTTTGATCTCAGAGACAACAATATCAAAGGTGGATCCCTGGATCCTGAAGGACCAGCGCCATGTCTGTTTGACTTCCACGTGCAAGAACTCCATAGCGAGTTTCAGCAGATCCGTGCGGTCTTCCGTTCACGTGCCCCAAATTGCCAGATGAGTGACACAGATGTTCAGTCACTTTACATTAGCTCGCTCCCAGTGCAAATTTGGTTGTCTGTGCCAGTAATCTGGCAATTGGAGCATCCTCCATACTTGTATATGGTTTTCGGTAGTTGCTGGACAACTCGCCAGCACGACGCACCCGTTTAGTGACCTGTGCAGGAACGCAACGCATGACGCACCCCGTGTGAACCCGCCTTGAGAAACTTTCTTTCCCCCCCCCCCGATAAAAAAATTAAACTTGAGAAAAAAAATCCCCATCTCGACACATCAGCCAAACACCAATTATGTTTCATTGCAAAATATTTTTGTGTCTAACTGGTACAAAATATATGATATGTGACTGGACAATTTTACAGTTTTCTAAGAAAAAACTGCGTGGACGCGAACAAAACATATTGACGGCGAAAATACAGGGAACTTGTACAATAGACACACCAGAAGAAAAACTGCACACACAATTGAACAGAGAAGTGGGTCCAGGGTTCTGCCCTGCGGCTGACGGGCCTGGATCTCCAACAGGAGGAACGTGAGGTGAGAGGGCCACCTCTCCCCCCGCGGGTTGACCCCCCCCCTAACCCAAAACACAACATCGTGACGCGGGAGAATATTTAGGAAAAATTGAATCAGTACAACCTGCAAAACAAGAGGCCCGACAGCGTTGATGCGTTCGCGTCTTTTGTGCGGTGCTTGATGCACGCCGTGAAAAGCCGTTTTCACATTGGTACTGTTTTGACGTCGACAGCAGAATTTTGACGTCAACGTCAAAATTTAACCTGACGCCCAATTGGTGAGTGTCAAAAAACGGCCCAGACCATCCATTGACGTCATCACAAAACACACAGAAAAAGTTGACGCCGTCACCAATGTGACATGTCATATCATGAAGCCTGGTGGACATTTCGTCTGGTGGGCCATGCTGCACGACATATCGCCTGTCTGTTCCCACTAATCTTGATGCACATTTCCCCGGTGGTTTTGTTCCCTTTTGACAGGAATGTCCCGCCCGGGAAATGCCTCAACATTCTCACTTCCATCTGTTTCCAAAATTTCACAGCAAAAATGACAAAAAGACCTGAGTTTGACGAGAGAGGAAAGCAATGCCAGAGTTTATGTGAGGTATATATATGTGGATGTGGATCTGTCTCGGACCTGTAACGAGCTGAACACGTCACGTGACGCGATTCATGTACTGTGCAAGCCAGTCTCTGACGTCGCTGGACTTATGCAGGGAAACAGAGCCTCGTTGACCTGTACAGGGAAGCGACCCCTGAGGTGTCCAGTACGGAACAGACCGAGAGAGACAATTGACTTCTATTGCTGCGTGAACGCAATGAAAATACACAGGTTCGCTGTGTGGGAGGCTCTGACTAGGACTATTCAGACCACGTGTGCCCAGAAGACGTGTAGCGAGGAGGCCACACACACGCACACACACGCACACACAGTGGCATGCACACACGCACACACCCGTGTGTGCAATACAAACGGAGACGCTTTTACACACACGCACACATACTTACACACACACGTCAGCACACAAAACGCACATGCGCACAAAAAACACACACATGCACACGCACACACACACACACACACACACCATGACATTGTGTCCACACTTCTACACATTGAAAAGTACACAACATTTGTTCTCTACAAGCTGTGTGTACAGCACCTGACTAAAACGACGACTATGCAATGAATTGCTTTGTACATTTGATTGACAGCACCCCGGCCATGGAATATGGATTTGGGCGCGTTCTATTGTCGCGCCTCGCGACGCTTTCCCCTCAAACATGCGAGCGCTGGGTCGCCTTTGCCACGTGGTGTCCACTGACTTCTGGAAGTGCAGCGCTTCTCCGCATCATGTGTTACAAGCAGGTCTCAGAATTTTTCTGCAACAGAATTGGCTGAGTTGTTCGCTCGTTGTTGTGAACGAACGCAGCCGGTGGGAAAAGACAGCCGAGTGCGCCAAACGAACACGCTCACTGACTAGAACTTTGTCTCCTTCACAACTAAAACATTTCTTCTAACATATGAAAATCTACTTCATTGCTGACACTTGGAAAAACGTTCGTACATGTACAGATATATAAATGCAAAACTTGCTCTGGCTACAATTCACCAACAATTCGCAACCTCAAAATTGAAATGGAATGTTCTCGCACATGGACGAGTCCGAAACCACGAACCTCATTCGCACGGAAAGCACACACACACACACACACGCACACACACACACACACACACTTGCTTTCCAAATGGCAGCTCAACAAGAGAATCATCCAACAGTTTTCACCACGCTACACGTGAACCACACAATTCGCACATTTGTTCCTGATCAATGCAGATTTTACTTGGGTTCTCGCAGTAGGATCCTTGAGTTGTTCACAAATGCCCACGGAAAGAGGAACACGGTTCTCACGAAAAGCAGAGTGGCTGCCTTGACGCGTCAAACGGACGCCGAAACGTCGCACCTCCATAACGTCCTGGTCAAGACGTCAATGTCCTTGACGTCGACGTCAACAATGAACTTGACGTTCAGTGACGCAGCGTCCCGTTGGAAGTGCGAGTCAGAAACATCTTTGCAGTGACGTCAAACCGTGACGTGGGGATGACGCAGCGTCGCCATGGTGACGTAGCATCATGACGTCGCGACGTCGATCTCGGTGAGCGTCACGTCGACGGCGACGGGGTCCGCCTCGGACTTGGTGACGGAGATGACGAACGTCGACTCGTTCGAGTAGTGCGTCAGGATGTTGTCGTCCATGCGCACCAGGATTCTGCAACGCGCATGCGCAAAGTTCTCTGATGACGTCACACAAGAGATTCATTGGTGGAGCAGTGGTGACTGAATTGTAAACCTATATTGTTCTTTTCAGACTGCGGGTGGAATCAGCACTGGGTTTTGCTTCAAGCGATTTGACGTTATTTGCCCGTTGACGGAGACGCACCGCGTGACGCACCCAGGGAACACCAACGCCCCCTGACGAGTGCAGGAGATACGTACCCTTTCCTGGAGCGCTTGTACACGTTCTTGATGGCAGAGGCCGGAATGTTGTATTTCTCTTCAATCTGGAAAAAAAATGCAGAAACGTCACTCGCAGAAAAATCTCTTTCAGTGCTTCGAACCGTGGACAATGACGTTGTGTTTTGATCCTGTGGTCAGCATCTAACTGCCAAGGTCCCCAACCCCCAGCCATGATTGTCTCTCCTGTGGATGATCGAAGGCCCACAAGCGTGTCCAGGGGCTGACTTCGACAGAGGAAGGTGGCGATGGCCTCAGTCTCGGCCCCTCAAGGGCTCAAAATGTTTGGAGAGAAGAAGGGACCGAGGCCCTCAGACCGCTCTGGTTTGCTGGAGACGCATCGCCCATTGGGTGGGTCAGGACCTCCCAGCACCAGGCTTTCAGCATGCCACAGGTCTACAGCTCGTGTGGAGCAGTTCGAGTTGTACTCACAGCGTCCGCGAGTCCGGTGAGGGTCGGCGTGAACAGCAGCAGCGCGGTGAACACCGTTTCGTGGGCCTCGCGCACGTACAGGAGCACGCGCTGCGGGGCCGGGGCCGCCGGGGCGGGGTCCCCTCCGCCGCCGGGGAAGAGCCCGGAGCCGCCGCAGCCCGGGGGAGCAGCGCCCGGGGACTGGAGCCCGGCGCTCCCGGGGTGGGACGGCCGCCGCGCCCGCTTCGCTCCAGGCTCGTCGCCGTCCGTGCTGCTTCCGTCATCGAACCTGAAGAAGGTGCGTCGTTTAGATTCAGTCAGGGCAATCAGAGAACAACAAAGACATTTGTTCCGTTGTATGTGGCCTGGAACATACACTGGCGCCTCAGTCCCCACCCCTCCCCGCTACTCACCCCTCTGCTCCCCAGTTCTCACCTTGCACTCCCCAGTGTCTCACCCTCACTGCTCCCCATGACTCACCCCTCCCTCCCCGACACCCCACCCCTACCCAGTACTCACCCCACACTCCCCGGTACCTCGCCCCCACCCCTCCCCGCTACTCACCCTACACTCCCCGGCACCTCCCCTACCCCTCCCCAGGACTCACCCCACACTCCCCAGCACCTCGCTCCCACCCTCCCCGCTACTCACCCCACACTCCCCCGCGCCTCGCCCCCACCCTCCCCGGTACTCACCCCGCCCTCCCCGGCGCCTCCCCCGCCCCTCCCCTGTACTCACCCCACACTCCCCGGCGCCTCGCCCAGGCTGTTCCCGGGCGGCCCCTCCTCGGGCTCCGGCAGCATGAGCGGGTTGAAGAGCACGGCCCGCTTCTCCAGGTCCTCCATCGAGTAGAACTCGCTGCGCTCCAGCTGCGGATGGTACTCCTCGGGCCGACGCTGCAGCACTTTCACTAAAGGAGAGAGGGAGTACTCATTCAGTACTCAGTGAGTACTCAGGGGGTACTCAGTATACGTTTCTGCGCCCCAGCGAGTGGTACACATCCAGCCGTCGCCGTTAGCTGCCGAGGGAGACGGGAGAGCAGACACACACACATGCACACAAGCACACACACACACACACACACACACACACACACACAATCACGCTCACGAGACAGACCTGAAAGCCTCAGACAAGAAAAAGCAAAGTGAAAGTTGTGGGGTTGATCATGAACAGACAGCAGTCAAAAAGCCACACTCCAGACGCCATTGAGGACGCCCCTCTCTTCCTTGAGTGTTGACAGCTGACTCAAATGACAGGGTTCGGGTTTCACCGAGACGTCACACCCATTGAGCCCACAGCTCACCCTGACAGTTCCTGTGCTGTCCAGACATTCGCTGTCACACGGAGACGCTCAGACGTACTGCCTCCTTTGACAGGTGGCCTTTATTTGGGTTCGTGCTCAATGCACAAGGCAATGGGCGCGTTGACTCGGAGACGCAACGTCCATTGGCTTCTGCAGAGAAACAGCGTCCGTTGGGTGGGGCAGGGACGCGTCGGCTCTTTTCATGTGTCAGGGTGTGGCACCCCCTGAAGAGATGGAATGTCCATTGACTTGTCGTATTCACTTGTGCAGGGATGCAGCACCCATTGACTTGTACAGGGATGCAGTGCCCATGGACTTGTGCAGGGATGCAGCACCCATTGACTTGTACAGGGATGCAGCTCCCACTGACTTGCACAGAGATGCAGCACTCATTCACTTGTACAGGGATGCAGCACCCATTGACTTGTGCAGGGGTACAACACCCATTGGCAGAGACACAGCGCTCAAAGACTTGCACAAGGCACAGTGCGTGACGCACACAGGGTGAGCCCGGCCTTGAGGACCCCGAGTGTCAGAGAAGGACGGCCTCTCGCTGACAGGCGCGTTTTAACGTCGCGCAGATCTGCACACACAGCGATGGGAAAATGACAGTGTTTTGTGTTTTCTGCAGAGAAGATTAGAGACCGGGGCAGTCACAGTCATGGAGAGAAGACGACGCGACAGGAGCCGAGGCAGGGTGATAGAGATCACATTCCTCTGTCGTCTGGCTGGAACCAAGGTCATTCCAGCAAGAAATGGAACGAACGTTGAGTGTATGTGTGTGCGTGTGTGTGCGAGAGAGTGAGAGAGAGAGAGAGAGTGAGAGAGAGAGAGAGAGAAAGAGAGAGTGAGTGAGTGAGTGAGTGAGTGAGTGAGTGAGTGTGGTGTATGTGTGCGTGTGCGTGAGTGAGGTGTGTGAAATGGAATTTGTTCTGACTCCAACACACACGAAACAATAACAAACAATAGAAACTGACACCACCCGAAAAATCACCAGCGCAGTGTGCGTCTGAGGCACTGTCACGTGTACCCGGAGTCACTTTGCGCTTCACGCATGCGCCGCAGTGCGTGGGTGTTTCACCCGCTTCTTTCCTGGGGGAAAGTGTACACAGCTTAAACAAGGACGCTCTGAATCTATCTTCACACAGACGCCACCTCACGACCTAAAACGGGCAGCTTCGGGTGCTGTGAGCACCAAAGTCAAAAACAACTTTTGTCTTTTGAAAATCCAGCGACGAAAACCTCGTGTTTTTGGCCAATTCATCACTTGTTCTTTTTTGGTGTGTTTGTTCGGGGAGAGAGAAGAGGACAAAACCAACAGGACGAAGCTCGCATGAGAAGAGGGAGTTGAGCCTGTGACGGGCAGGAGACAACCCTGTTATTACCGTCAACTTCCTCAGGTACAGGCAGCAAAAAGGGGGAGACAACACTCCCAAATTTATGTGGATCCAATGCCGGGGCAAACAAAACGTAAGTCATGTGCAGAAAACAATTGAGAAAAATTGCATGGCGGATCCAGAGGGGGGAACCACCAGGTCTCTTGGTCTGCGCGTGCGCAGTTTTTGCCATTTTCTGCTGACAGGTACGATGAGGATCCGTGAGCGTCGGGCTGCGTGCTGACCAACTACTGGAGAGCACGTGACTAAATCACGTGACAACCACGTGGTTCTGAGCTCTGACCGGAAGCGTGAGGATCCCAGTAAACCAACCCTGGCGAGACCCCTTGTTTGTTGGTCAAGTCTGCCAGCCATGTCAGCGTAAGACTGGAGTACATAATGAGCAGACCATTCTGGGTCCAGCACTCATAGTTAAGGTTGTGCAAAACAGAAGAACAATCTAATGGACTGAATTTGAAGCAACTTCAGTGTTCAGAGTTTGCAGCAAGGTTTTGGTCCAGGTCAGAGGGAAGGCCCAAACCTGGGAGGAGGGGGGAACCCCAACTGACCAACCCGCAGCACAAATTTTGGGGGTAAACATCCAATGGGGACCAGGCGGAACCAGACCCTTGGAACCACTGAAGGTCCATGAAGGTCCATGTGCCTTGGACACGCAAATTCAAGTGATCTGAACAGAGACGCAGCCCGTGGCGCCTCCCGTGTGAAACAGGCCCCAAAAATCGCGTGCAAAGCGCCCATGCAAAACTACGGAAACAAGGCTTGTTATTTGGCAAGGCTTATTCCGAGGAAGTGCAGCACAAACACTCATCTCGTGTCAACAACCGAGGGGGCGGTGGTGCGACTTGAGCCAAGGACTGCACAGCGACGGCGTCCTTTGGTTTCTGCAAGACGAAGGCCCTGCCCAGAGCGCATGCACTGTGAAACGCACCTCAACAATGGATTCCAATGAGCAGTGTTCCGCCCATGCAATGCGCTCAAGAAGGGTTTTTTTTTCGGACCCCCCCTCCCACTCCCCCACATCTCCACGTCAATGTGTCCACTTGTATCAAGCACAATTTTTCATTTCTGCTCAGATTAAAAAAAAAAACCCTTCTCGCAGATGCCCACTTCCATCCGAGAGCCAGAGTCTGGGTCCGCCCCTGGGACTTGGAGCACGCAACACGAAATGTGCCCATTGTGGAGATGGTGGCCCGGACGCAGTGAAGCGGAACCGGGGTCCCCTGCCGCTATTGTACCCGTGACGCAAATTCTAATCATTTTACACAATTACAGATTTCCTCCACTTTTTGCTGATTCTCACTTGTCAGTCAGCTGTCGCAGTACATCATCTTTGGTATTTGTCATTGCGGGGAGTTGTGTAAACAGTGTGAGAACCACGTGTGTCATTACATGTGCAGAACCGTGGTGTGGAAATTCACCTTCTTATGTTGTGGTGGTGCGGTTTTGGAAAATGCGTGCGTGTGTGTGTGTGAAGGAGTGTATGTGTGCGCACGCTTCTGTGTTCGTGCGTGTGTGAGTATGGGTGTGTAGCGCATGTGTACATGTGAGTGCGAGCGAGTGTGGGTGTGTGGCGTGTGTGTACGCGTGTGAGCGAGCGTGGGTACACACACACGTGTGGTGCCTGCATATTTGCGCTCATGAACGCTGTCGTCGAGACGTGTGGTGTGCGTGTGTGTGGCGTGTGTATGCGTGCGCTCACCGACGGTGCCGTCGGAACGTGTGATGTGCGTGTGTGTGGCGTGTGTATGCGTGCGCTCACCAACGGTGCCGTCGGAACGTGTGATGTGCGTGTGTGTGGCGTGTGTAT
>JAAUXT010062540.1_pt1 | contig 10669 bp, 7 predicted proteins | sample 7278171 | NCBI WGS metagenome assembly JAAUXT01 (sample SAMN14350112, study PRJNA611818) | marine sediment metagenome | isolation source: surface marine sediment (1.8m) | place: French Polynesia: Moorea | collected 2018-08 | reverse complement strand
CTCTTGGATGTTATCCACACAACTGGACAACAGCACAGAAAGTTGGAGTTGCAGCTGGTGTTGCTCTGGTTGTGGCTGTGTTCAGCATTATTTCAGTTGTCCTGAGAAAACACAGAGAAGTCAAGTTTCTTTTGTACCATTACCTCAATCTGAACATGTTTCCAAAAGATGATCCGAAGGAAAAACTTGACGACATTCACTATGATGCATTCGTGTGTTACTGGTAAGCATTGCTGATTTTCTGTTGAAAAAAGCTCTTCACCACATGCTTGTTGTTGACAATGAATGTCTTTGTTTTTCCATTCCCTTTTGAACATTCAGTCAAGCAGATGTTCCCTGGCTCATAGACACATTATGGAAAACCAAAGGTGATGGAAACACAAGATTAGATATGGAGCTAGACCCTGGGTTCAGACTTTTCATTCACAACAGAGATTTCATACCTGGAAAAACAATCATGGCCAACATATTGGACGGCATTCAGAAAAGCCGATGAGTTATATTTGTCATGTCCAGGTCGGTAGAGCTCTGACAAGTAAAAACCGGAATTGCCTGACAAAGAGAAAATTAGGGGGACCAACAAATCTTCTTTTGGATGTTTGTTTCAGGAACTTTCTGAAATCGAAATGGGGAATGGAAGAGTTTATCATCGCTGATCATGAAGCTGTCAATGGAAGAAAGAACTTCATCATTATCATATTGAAAGAAAAGTTGGAGATGAAAGGACTTTGAAAAGAAGTAAAACTTTATCTGGAAACTCACACATATATTGATGGAACGAAGCGTGACACTGAAATTCCAGACAGATTGAGGTGAATTTTCTTCTGACTTCCACAATGAAATTGGCTTCACCAGACAATGTCATGCAGCCAAATCAACCCACTTTCTGTTCTGCCTTCTGAACCCCATTATATATTTCCAGGTTCGCAATGCCCCACACTCCTCTTTGGCACCTAAAACCAGAAATGTTCACTGATCAGCAGGACAAGATGAACGTTCTGGCCATTGAGGATTTTGATTCTGACGATGAAATGTTGGACGACACCGATGAATCACAAGATGATGATGATGTCTCGCTGAACCTGGTTGACACAGATCTTGACAGTGAAGCTGAGCCAGCGCAGGAACGAGGTGAAGTTGAGGTCGATGTTCACTGGCAGAATGACACTGTTGCTGAGGATGAACATGATATTGATGAAGATCTGCACGAGGTTGAGATTCACACTGCTGAAGACGTGCCACTTCTGGGTGCGGAAGAACTCAACAATGGAATTGAATATCACGCAAATGAACTTGTTGATGTTCATGTTGCTGAATGCGGGAGGGACCCAGTGGCGCGCCTTCACTCGTAAGAAGACGAAAGACTTGATCCCCCAGAAATCGAAGTTCACCATTTCCAGGAAGATGACAACGATTCGATCAATGACGCGAATGAGGAACTTTTGCTGTTCACAGATCCAGCTGAAGAAGCTGGGAAAGACGATGGAAATGAAGCTTGTGGAATTCCGTTGTTTGTGTTGAACAGTGATCATGATCGTCCAAAGGTGGTTGAAGAGTTTCCTGATGAGTCGGTTGTCGATGATGAAACCGAAGCTGACGATGTTCCTCTGCTCGATGCGTAAATCTGGTGAACATCTTTCTGAGTGTGTAGCTTTTCAATTTTATGACAGGAATCATAATGATTTGGACTTCAGAGAACAAACTTTCTTGTAATTGAAAATAAACATATTGCAAATTTTGATGTCGTAACACCAAACATTGTTGAGCATTGTTCATTTGTTCTGGAAGGCTGAACGTCGTTGGAGTTTGAACTGGGCCCAAACGACTCATCTCACTCAGTTCAGACTCACTCGAACCAGAATCGTTTCAGCCCCTCACAGATCATTCTCATACAAACGCAAGAGAATCCGCCCGACCAATTCGGCTTGCAAAAATTCACTCTGAAACAAGTATGGCAGAACTTGATTCACTGTCACCCCTCCGCATGTGGTATACGCGGCACCTCGTGCAGTCCGCAAGGGACCTCGTGTGAGGTTCAGAGATGCCTCACTTCATTACGTTCCTCATGAGGTGAGATACCTCACGAAAATCACGGAGGTTTTACTTCAAGCGGATGAAGTACCTCAAGAGTTTCAAACAGGTCAGAAAAAATACGGCGTATGCTCTTGACAACGTTCTCAGTCTGTCACCAACACAACACGGTGAAGAGTGACACACAGCATGTAAATTCGTCAACCTTTCCTGAAAAATGGGGATTTGCAACAATGCGCAATTTCATATCCTCTCAAAATTTCGCCTCAAACTCATGACAGCGCAAAAGATACAAGTATGTGTTTTACGCTCTCAGGCTGTACTCTGGGTGACTGTAGCTTGCGCGCTTTGAGTTACTTCGGGAGACATTGCCTTGTTGCGCTGGATTTTCTCTGCACAAATTCTACTTCCAATTTTCCGTGGCAGTGAACTCCTCTAATTCCACATTTTTAAGAAATTTGTTTTCACGTAAAACTGCCTTGCAGCCAAAACCCAGCAAAACCAATGGTTGAGACTTGGCACTGATTGTTCGTCGTTTGCTTAAATTTGCTTCAACAAATTTCATGCCCGAGTGATATGCTCCAGTGACACTCGAACGATTCTGATCTGGCTCGGTGTCAACAATTGTTGTGAGAATTTGGTCGTTTGGCAAAACTGATCGTGAAGGGAGTGTGCAGTTGCAAGACGAACAGGATCACTGTCCAAAAGAAAACATCATGGCTGGGACGCGAAGTGAACGTTTTGATTTGGAAGACTTGTGTGACACATTCTTTAGGAAAATGAATTCAGGCAATGATCAACCTCGTGTGTTTTTGTGCGAACACAATGCAGAAGAAACTGACCAAAGATGACGATGTTCCGACACAATTTGCAACAGAAGCGCACAGGCGTGCCAAAATGTAGATTTTGTCTTTACCATCCCAAGGTAAATGAAAACGCGGAAAATTGAGATCAAATATGCGATACACATGCAGACATCTGAGAACGGATCAAAAACTTCTCAGGGTTTCAAGTGTCTGTGTTGTTGGTAGAAGATCACAAGGATTGAACATACACGTTGTGACCTGCACAGACTTTCGTGATTCCACGCAAAGGATATGGAAACAATTTCGACTTTCCTCCTTTTGGGTAAGGAAACAGACAACATTGAAACAGGCTTTTCTCTGTACCGGTGATGGGTTTGCAAGTTCGGCTGGTTTGTTTCTCTCAGATAAGATGGGTTCATGTACGTCACAGTTGAAAAGCCAATCATGCCTTCTGAATTTATTGTGATCAGTTTCAGGGTGTAGTGTGGCATTTGCATTCACACCAGTGGAATACAACAAACAATACCATAAACTGACGCATATTCCAATGTATATCCCTTCCAATGTCACTCACGTTTACTTGTCTCATAACAGAATCACCATTATTCCAATGAACATTTTTAGTCACCTCTCCCAGTGCATATGGTTGGATATGCAGCGGAACCAGATCTCTGTTGTGGTCAGTGGAAGTTTTTCAGGTCTGACAAATGTACAAAAATTGTTTCTGAGCCACAACAAACTTACCAGACTACTTCAAAATGTGTTTTTTCCTCTTCAAGAATGTCAATTACTGGTTGTGAATTTCAACAAAATTTCCACATTGGAGGATGGTTGCTTCAATGGGATGGAGAAACTCAGAGTCTTGCAGCTGAATAGCAACCAAATCACAACTGTCTCCAATCAAGTGTTTGCTTCTTTGACTCAATGCATGGATCTGAACCTTGGACACAATAAAATTTCTGTGTTGGAAGATGATTGCTTTGCTGGGCTGGAAAAATTGCAGAAATTGGGATTACACAGCAACAACCTCACGCGTATTCCCAATGGGATTTTCAGATTTCTAAATCAGTGCAAAGAATTGGATTTGAAGCGAAATCGGATATCTCAACTGAATGAAGGTTCCTTTGAAGGTCTCATTGGACTTCGCAAAATAACGCTCAGTGAAAACCAAATCGCAGTTTTGCGTGACGGGTGTTTCTCTCCACTCGGTAATCTACAGGAGATGAGACTGGAGCGGAACAAAATTGTCAAAATCCCGAAGTTTATATTTAGCTCCATACCACATTGCAACTATTTGTATTTGTCTCACAACAAGATATCCAGGTTGGAAAATGGCAGCTTTTATGGGCTGCAGAGACTCTACAAATTGGTTCTTGAATTCAACGAGATCAGGAGAATCCCCAATAACGCATTCAGTGATGGTATACCAGGACACAAAATATTCCTTGCCAACAATAAAATTTCTCACTTGGAACAAGACTGTTTCTCCGCAAATCTCGATCTTGGCGGCTTGTTTCTCCGGAAGAACGAAATTACTGAACTGTCCAGAAACAGATTTAATTCTCTCACACGATGTGAGACTTTGTATCTGGATTACAATAAAATATCCACATTGGAAACGGACTGCTTCCACGGACTGACAAACCTGAAGACACTGGACCTTCGTGTCAACAGGATAACTACTATCCCTTCGGGCATATTTGCTTCGCTGTCCGAGTGTAAGGATTTGGGATTGAGTTACAATCAAATATCTGTCATCATGTCTGATGCCTTCGTTGGCCTTGCATCACTTGAAGTGTTGCGACTTGGCAGCAACAGATTGACTGAACTAAAAGCCAAAACATTCAAAGGTCTTGTGTCCCTGGAAATCTTGTATCTGACGAGCAATCGCCTGTTGTTTTTGGACTCGAACGTGTTGGCAGATGTCCCCAGGCCTTTGAAATTGGCCCTCAGCAACCCAGATGGATACGAAACCAACAACTGGAGATGTGATTCCAACTTCTGCTGGCTTCAGGATGAGATTCAGGCTCAAACCATCCAATGGTATTCCAGATTTCGGGATGTCTACCTGCCAAGATGTTCGTCTGGCACACGGAAATGGGACGACCCGGTTTGTTATGGTGAGTTGCTGAAGCCTCACAGAATTGAACTTGTGTGCCTGAATTGTGTATAAATATATGTAACTTTTTTTCAAAATCAGACAGTTTCTGGAAATTGTGTTTCCTGTTGCTTCACTCGCCCCATTTTGTGCAGGTTGCAGGAGCAACTCAACGTGGGAACAATGTTTGCCAGGCTATGTCTGCACAAAACAATTTTGTACCAAGGGTGAGATTTTCTTTTGTTGTGTGTGGACACTGCAGTGTTCCGTAGTCACACAGTGCTCTGTCTATGGAACACGCCTGGTTGAACGCGACGCACTGAAACACCACAACGCACTTGCTGTGTGTCTCTTGCAGCTCGGAAGTGTGATGGGGATGGTGACTGCAAATCCCAGGGCGAGTCCTGTGTCTCGGGCTTCTGCCAGGTTTCTCAGTGCATCTCGACCGGACAGTGTGTTCACGGACAGATCTGCTCTCAGTCGAATGCAACTTGTATTGGTAAATGTCATCAAGCTTCAAACCCTTGATCCATGAGGACTTGTGGCAAATGTCAGAAAGACAAATGCAAACCAGCAGGGATTTTGTATTTCCGTGCACAGTCAGCAGGTGCATAACCTTCTCCAAATTCATTGCAGAACCACCAGCTGTTTCCATGTTGAACACAACGCAAGAGGCACCACAGCAGGAAAACATTGTTTTCCCTTCCATCGCCGGTGTCTTTGTGGGGTCAGTGATTTTGCTCTGTGTCCTGTGCTTTTGGAGAAAAAGGAAAAGGTGAGAAACGATTGAAAAACTTCCGGGACAAGAACCAAAAAGAATAGGGAATTATGCAGTTCAAATGGAGCTGGAAACGTCAACGTCAGTTTTCGATTTCTGACGTTTGGGCAAACCTCAATCCACTGCAAGCTAGTTTCCAAGTAGAAATAATTATTCTTTCACCAAGAAACCAATAGATATGTGTCATTCTCACTGTGATGTTGAGGAAAATTCAGTAGAAATTGGCACAGTAGCAACTCGTGAAAAATGGGTGTTTTGAGTGTACTTTCTGGCAACTGAGGTGAAGACAAGCAAAGATCAAAGGCATGCATAAACTCCCAAATGCGTGAAAACAAATCTGAAGTTGACGGTTTGAGTCAACTGTGCAACAATGACAAAAGTAAAGGCTACATAATTTCCTGACAAATTTGTTTCCTTTTGCACTTGCTGGGTGCATTACAACAACAGACATGGTGACATACATGAAAGAATAGAAGATCTGACATTCATGGAGCCCTCTCCTGAAGACATGGACTACGATTCATTTCTCAACTACAGGTGAGAGGCCCAAAAAGATGTGAGACACTTCACAACAATCTGCTCAAAGCTGTGAACTATGGCCTTTGTGAGATCACCAATTTTTTATTCCTGAGAAGGTTTGTGGCACAAGTATCAATGCTTCTTTTCCCAGTGCGGACGACCACGACTGGGTGATGAGGGAAATTGTTCGATTCCTGGAATCAGAACAACTTGGGTTCAAGGTGTGCATCCATCCCAGAGATTTTGTGCCTGGAACCACGATTCTCACAAACATAACAAAGGCCATCAAACACAGCCGCAGGATGATTTCTGTTGTCACAAGGTGGGTTCAGCAGATGTTGAGCTGTTCATTCTTGCTTTTGAACAATGAATAATTGTGCATAACATTTTTGCGTACGTGCCAACATCAGTTTTAGACAGAAATCTGAAAATCTCTTTTTTCAGGAACTATTTTGAATCTGATTGGTGCAAGGAAGAGTTTAGTTTGGCATATCTGGAGGTTGTTGAAGGCGAGTGTTTGGTATTTTCAACAAGATGTATTTTTTCTGAGTATCACCTGAAATGGGTGTTGTGTTGCGGATCACACACACACACATACACACACACACACACACACACACACACACACACACACACACACACACACACACACACACAGTGAATTGGTTTGTTTTGCTTCAACAGGCAGACAGAACTTCATCATCTTGGTTTTGTTGGATGAAAACCTTGGTTTTGACGAAGCTCCGGACGAAATGCAGAAATACATGAAGACCACAACCTACATTAAAACCAGCGATATGGACTTGTTCAGACACCAACTGTTGCAGGCCATGCCAAAGATACCACTGCATGCGTTTGAACAGAAGAACAATGATCACGTTGCCGCAGAACTCCGCCCATTGTTCAAGAGAATCCACACTTACGCTGATGTGAAGACAGAAGAATCTACTTTATGACGTTCTCTTGGAGACGAACCTTGAATGGGCATCACCAACAACAGATATTGCGCCTTCTTTGAGTTGACAATTTTGGGTGAAACAATGTGTGTGTCTGCGGGGACCCTTCAAATGGGTTGATCGCAAACAAGTTCAGAGCAACAAATGCACGCGAAAATCAAACCTTCGTCTGCAGATTTATTTGCTGCAACATGCCGACGGACAAATGTCTCTCTGTTGTGGCGGTTCAAGCCCTCATGTGGGAAAAAGCGAAACTTTTCACCCGATGAGTGTTTTCTTTCTCAATTTGTCCAATCACGACCAGATGATTTGATTGGAAACAAGTTGGAGCTCATTCAGACGGATTTTTCTTCTCCAAGACTGGTAAAGGAAAGACGAACCGAGACAAGTGAAGAGAAACAGACAAGTTCAGAATGTGACACTGTAAAAGTGTGTGTGCTGAAAAGGCATGACTGCAAGATGATGTTTGGCTGAAAGCTGGTGAGCGACGACAACACATCATCCTTCAGTTGTCGTTGCATTGAGTGCAATGTCATTTGCTTTGGCAATTCGTCTTCTGATAGATCCAAACTTTTTTTTCTGTTTCAACTTTTCGCAGAGAAATAAAAGCACATCAGATATCACAAGAAAGTGTCAATGTGTGAATCTAAGAATAAACGTTCCGTTCCGTTCTCATTTATTGAACAGAGTGACTGTCATGAAAGACTTCATTGCAAAAATGTGTTCCCTAAAAGCTGAAGCGTGAACATTGACAAACTGATGTTTTTTGGAAGATTGTTTCTCACTTCACTCGTTGAATGTTGGAAAGTTGGGTGCAGTTCGTCTTTTTTTTCACCTGGCTCTGCGAACCTCAGGGACTGCTGCAAGCTCAGGCTTGAGTAAGATTACAATGATTTTCTTTGGCTGTTTGTTTCTTGTAAATTTATGTGTTGTGACCACTGCTCACATCAAGTCAGATGCCTTCACTGCTGCTGATGAAAACAGTGTTGTAACTTTTGATTTGAGCAAAGTGCTCAAGGAGACAAAACCCTTGGACTGTTTGTATCAATGCACAGAAGAAATGTGTTCAGCTGTGGTGATCAATAAGAACTGGAAACAAGATCCACCATTTTTTGTTCAGGTCCAGTTCAGGTCAAGGAGGCAAAACCATAAACCAAAACCAAAAATCAGACAGAGACATCTGGGTCAGAGATGGAAATGAACCAACAGAAAAATTGGCGACACTTGGGGCTCCATCTGTGGGTTGTGATGGTCCTTTCACACAAACGGCAGAAGGCTGCTTCATTGCATTTGGTGCAACAATATCTTGGGAAAAAGCAGAGCAGGAATGTCAATCACTGAGACTTGATGCCCATCTGGCTGAACCAGACAGTATAGAGGTAAATGTTTCATTGTTTTGTTGACAGTGAAGCAGCCGATACAGCCTATCTGGCTGACATGCGTACCCTCCATATAGGAGTGCACTGTTTTGGTCTTTTTTTTTCTGAAAACCAGGGGTAACCTACTTTGATTTGTAATTGGTTCCACTTCTATGCTTTGAGCTCAATATTTCTTGAAGCAATATGTTGTTTTGCCTACCTTCTGCTGCAGAAACTGACCAATGTGACAACTGTGATGCAACAGAATGGTGTGCACCATTCCTGGATTGGAGCTCGTGATATGGATAAAAACGACACAATAAAATTTGTGCAGAGTGGTGCAATGGTTCCACTTGGGCTGTGGGACGATCTTCAACCGAAACACATTGACGGGGACTGTGTGTGGGTGAACAATCCCAATGACCCCCTCTTGGCTGAAAATTGTGAGAATGCAATGACCTTCGTCTGCGAAGTTTTCTCTCCGAATGGTTAGATGTAACCAGAGAGGACAAATTCTTTGGGTACATTGCATGTGGTGTGTGTCGATCATCAAGAGTAAACAATAAAGTTGTGCAAAAATAACTATAAAAGTCTTTGTGTCTCCCTCAGGACAGAACAATGCGTTTGATATGAGGCGGAACTTATCAAAATGACCTGGAAGGGATAAATCTTGTCGCGTCAGGTTCAGGCACAGAGAATAACATTGCAAATGACACGGCCAACAGTGAAGTGCCAAGCCATATACGTACTGGTGTCATGCAGAAGGCACTACATGGTTTTGTTCTTCTCATGCATGGTTTGCCCAGTAGCAAAACTATGACTACGGAGTAGATCTATGTTGCTGAGTGTTCCCCGGACAATAGTTGTTTCGCTGTTGTTTTTAACACAATTTTGAACAAAAAGTCATCAATGTGTGAGATTCTTATTTTGACAATGGTGCAACCTCAAGCAATTGACAAACACAAAAACTCTTGTCTGTGAAAATTCGCACGAAATCTGGATGAAGCAAGAGGAGGAAACTAGAGGCATAACTGGTGACCGTCCCAGTTGTCCTGCAATGATCAACACGACAGAAGAGGGCTGTTTTGTGGTGGACAAGACAGTGGAAATAACTCGCAGAGATGCTGAATACTACTGTCAGCTCTTTGGTTCCAATGTTCATCTGGGTGAAACAGATCTACCACACTGGTGTTTCAAGGAACTGAATTGAAATGTTTCACTTCCAGACAAAAATGAACTGATTGCTACAGCTCGCATGATCGTTATTTGCATTTTATTTGTGTGAATGATGACAGATCCAGTCAACTTGCTCCATGTTCAGTTCCAACTGAATTGATCGCTTTGATTCAAATTTCAAACTGAAATAGGTAGATTTTGGTTGAAGATGCGTGTCATCTTCCTCATTTTCACTGCAGAAGCTCAACAGGGTGAACCACACGCTGCTGCAGAAGGACGTGATTATTGCCTGGATTGGAGTCAATGATGTTGCTGAAGATGACCTGATAACGTTTGTGAAGAGTGAAAAACAGGTGGCTCATGAGTTGTGGGGCCCTGCTGGACCTGTTCACCACAATGGGAAGTTCGTCTGCCTGAACAGCCTCACTGGTGGTCTGCTCACTGGAAGCTGCGACAGTAACTTCAAATTTGTACGTTTAGTTTTCTAAGGAACGCTGCAAAGTCAGTGCACACAACAGTGGAAAGCAGAACGTCCAAAACTTGGACGTCGCGGTGATTTGATGAAGTCGAAATCGGTTCTGCGTTTTGAAATTAAACCGCTTAGGAGCCTCCCGAAATTTTACAAAAATGAAAAATCTAACATTCTTTTACCTAATCACGCTTGAATGAATGAATGAATGAACAAGAGAAGCAGTGCCAAGGCAACTGCGGGTGCGATGTCCCCCTTTGATCCTCAGGATTTAGCTATTTGCATCTTGTTGCTAGGGTGTTTTGTATCTGATTGCTGGGGAAGTTGTCATGGACATTCTTTTGAAACTCGACTGCAAACTACTTTCAAATACATTCCATATGAGCTACAGATCAAGCCTCTGTCACAAAAAGAACCTCAGATTTAGCCATTTGCATCTAGTTGCTAGGGAGTTTTGCATCTGGTTGCTAGGGAAGTT
>JAAUXT010089867.1_pt1 | contig 10670 bp, 9 predicted proteins | sample 7278171 | NCBI WGS metagenome assembly JAAUXT01 (sample SAMN14350112, study PRJNA611818) | marine sediment metagenome | isolation source: surface marine sediment (1.8m) | place: French Polynesia: Moorea | collected 2018-08 | reverse complement strand
TGATGGAGATGGGTGAGTTGATCAATGATGGAGATGGGTGAGTTGAGCAATGATGGAGGTGGGTGAGTTGACCAGTGATGGAGGTGGGTGAGTTGACCAGTGATGGAGATGGGTGAGTTGAGCAATGATGGAGGTGGGTGAGTTGACCAGTGATGGAGATGGGTGAGTTGACCAATGATGGAGATGGTTGAATTGACCAATGATGGAGATGGTGAGTTGATCAATGGTGGATGTGGGTGAGTTGACCAGTGATGGAGATGGGTGAGTTGACCAAAGATGGAGATGGGTGAGTTGACTAATGATGGAGATGGGTGAGATGAGCAATGATGGAGGTGGGTGAGTTGACCAATGGTGGGGATGGGTGAGTTGACCAGTGATGGAGATGGGTGAGTTGACCAATGATGGAGATGGGTGAGTTGACCAATGTTGGAGATGCATTGAGCAATGATGGAGGTGGGTGAGTTGACTAAAGATGGAAATTGGGGAGTTGACCACTGACCAACCTTTACCCTATAGAGTGTGGTTGAAAAAGCAATTCTGCTTTATGTCTGTTTCCAGGAAGACAGCCCATTTTCTTCTGTTGCAGGTACAACTCCACAACAGGTATCTTCACAGTTCCCACTGGTGGAGCTGGGTTGTACTACCTCTCCACCTACCTGCTGGTGTCCAGAGGGGAGTACGCCATCTTCGCTATCAAGGCAAACGGGGTGGTGATCTGCCACGCCAGAGGAGAGAAGGACACCAGTGGGGCTGGGGATTCCCCACACACAGACTGCAGTGGACTGGCTCAGCTGGAGGAAGGTGACTTGACTTCTTGTTTCCCCCACAAGCACCATTTGACAAAGGCTGACCCGTGCTCTTGACAGCCGGGTGAAGAATTCTGAATTCTTGTGTGTTTGTGTCTTCCAGGTGATGAGGTGAGGGTGGTCAAGACGCAGTACGGGGACGACACCCCTCTGATGACCAACAACAGCGGCTTCAGTGCAGTCAGGCCCTGAACAGGCCTGCTGGGGTGTGGCTCCCAAATGACTGTATTCCGTGTGTGTTCCTGCCAATTGATTTTCAGACGCGAGTACAATTTGGTCAAATCTAGTCGTGGTGATGGAACAATGAACGTACAAAATGTACTTTCACAAATTTTGACATCTCAGAGACATTGGAAAATTCAGCTTTGTGATGCGCCGTCATAGCCGCCTGTTGTATTTTGTCTCAACTGAACTGAAAATGGAGAGACAATCAGTAGGTCTTTGCAAACAATTTAATCTGCAATGGCATCACAGAACGCACAGTAAAATCCTTTGTTTTTCTCCCATAGCATGTCGAGGTGCCTGTTACTTCTTCGTGTGCACTTCTCATTAGCTCCCTTTGCTTGCCAGATTCTATTGTGTCCATTTTCAGGCCCTCCATAGACACCCCAAAATGTGACGACATACATTGAAACCCTCGTGTTGCACCTTTTTATGGTCAGGTCCACAATGCAGACAAAGAAAAATTTTCAGCCAGAAAATAGACTAATTTATTGGATTTTGTGACGCATTTTTTGGCATTTTGTTCTGTCTAACTCACCAGTTCCTCCTGATGAACGAAGAGTACGGAAATCATGATTCTGAATCAAGTGAATCTGAATTGATCACAACCGGGTGTGAGTTCCAAGTAACAGCGAAATTGTAGACGACAGTGAGCACTGGACGAAGGACCAAGCTGCTTTGGGGAGTGGTCTCAAGTCACACCAGACCATTGCTGATGTCAGCACTGCAGGTATCTCCTGACAGAGCACTGAATTGAGTTCTGCTTGGCTCTGTTGTGGTGGTTCATTGAATTAGATCATCACAGTAAAGAGGAATGTTGTCACACTCCAATTTGGCCACTGTGACAGTTGCTCACAGCAGAGGAGGGCAGCTTGGTTTCCTGCTTCTGTGTGGGATAGGGAATCAAGTTTTCTGTGGCACTTCTCATCAAGCAATGTTTTAAAAGGATCCAGTTTGAAAAATACTGCTGAAGGGCAGTCATCACAGTGAATAGACAATGAGCTGAGGCATCTCTGCCTCCCTCCTTCAGTCACGCACCATTGAGTTGAGAGGACCTTCGTTGCGATGCAGTCACGGGGGTGAATATTTTACAATGTGAAGCCTAGTGCAGCGAAGCGAAGCCAAGTGAAGCGAAGCAAAGCGAAGCCAAGTGAAGCCAAGTGAAGCGAAGCGAAGCGAAGCGAAGCGAAGTGAAGCGAAGCGAAGCGAAGTGCAGCGGAGTGAAGCGAAGTGAAGCCATCAGGATGAATAACACATGACTACCACAAAAACCCTTTGTCCCATCGGATTAACGCATTAACCATGTGCATAAATTTTGGGAAAAAGCCATCACTCATGGTCAGCCTCTGGAATGATTTTTGTATGAGTTCAATTGACGGTGTATTCTCCTTTGTTTAGTGCAGTCAATACCCATTGTGATAATCCATTGATGGCCATCATTCATCAAAGTATGTTTGACATGTGATCAATTTGCTCAGAAAACTCATGAAGTTAACATGATGGCCATTCTGTCATTTTTGCCAAGCAGCCAACGGAAACTGCGTGTGGTATTCTTGTGTGTGTCATGGTGACTTGGTGAGCATTTGAGAAGAGCTTTGAATGAGCATCTTTTGTTGCTTTCTCAATCACAAACAGACGAACCACCCAACAATTCTTGCCAGCTTCCCATAACGTACGTCAGACAGTTGAGGAATCCACATAGGTAGAGAATACAGTGGGTAAGTGCCCTGTGTCATTGCCCATAGAAGGCGGAAGACACCCTGCAGTATTTGCAAGTTTGACTGAGTGTGTCATTCTTCCAGCAACACAAACAAGCAGAGAGTCCTGTGGCTGAAACCATGCCTGGTTGGACCATGTTTTGCTGCCTAATTTTCATCCCAATAGTCATACCAACTTGGGCAAGAACTGGTTGCAGAATACCAGAAGAAAAGTTACCTGAGTATCGGAGAGTAATGAGTGAGCAATCCAATATTATTGATGAGCAAAATCTACTCATTGCTGAGTGCAAAGAAACTTTGGAAACTCTGAAGCACGATATGGAAGCAAACAAGGATGAAATGGAGTATCTCAAACAAGCTGATGAAGAGCAAAGAGCAGCCGTTGAGGAGAACAAGGAGATGATTGAAGCTCTGAATGACACAATCAAGCAGCAGAAGAAAACCATCGACGAAAAGAGGAAGAACATAGAAACTTTGAGTGCTGTTGTCGAAGCCATTGGCGACAGATTGGACCATTACATCAAGACTTTGAACAGCAGTGAGTACTCTTTATTTGTCACCCATGCTCAAACAATCCCATGACAAAACAGTGAGTGAGATGTGTGAAATGTTGGTGTTTCCTTCTCCAATACAGGTGAGATCGGCTTCTACGCCGTCCTGACCACTTACCAGGTGATAGAGGCGGACAAACCTCTCATCTTCAACTCGCTCCTCATCAATGAGGGAAACGGGTGAGTCACTGATGGTGGCCTGTGGGACATTGTGGGAGAAGTGGTTGTGAAGTATTTTAGAAGTATTTTAGAATTGCGAAGTATTTTAAAAGAAACACAAACAAGTGGGAAATGATGAAAGATAAAGATAAAATGTAAAGATATATGTTTGAGTGAACCAAAGATCCCTAAGTACCATTTTCACTATGACAAAATCCACAATTGGCTGTCCTCCAGATTCCAGTCTGCTGGCTTTGAAGTCCCTCATTCACAAATCTTGTGTCAGACAAAGATCTGTTTTTCCATCATTCTGAACAATATGGAGTGTTTCCCTGGAGGAATTTATTGATGACAGTGGTGAGCTGCATATGACAATGGTAATGTTCTTTAACACGCTGTTTCAGGTACAACCCCGTGACTGGACAGTTCGTGGTGCCCCCTGGTGGAGCTGGCCTGTACTACTTCTCCACCTACTTACTGCTGTCCAGAGGGGAGTTTCATGTCTTTGACATCAAAGCTAATGACCAGCTGATCTGCCACGCCCATGGGGAGCATGACACCAGTGGGTTTGGGGATGCTCCACATACGAGCTGCGGCGGACTGGTTCAACTGGAGGAAGGTGAACCTTTTGTTTCTCAATTGTGCTTTGGGGGGGGGGGGAGGAGAAAGACATTTCTGTAAGAGTTCCTCTTTGTGGGGTATCTTCAATAAGGTTCTATTTGTTTGTTCTTACTCTTTGTTGTGTGTTTTATTGATTTGTGATTGGTTGATTGATTGTTTTGCATGAGATTTTTGTTCTGTGTTTTATTGATTTTTGATTGATTGATTGATTGTTTTGCAGGAGATTTTAGTTTTGTGTATTATCGATCTTTGATTGATTGATTGTTTTGCAGGATATTTTTGTTCTGTGTTTTATTGATTTGTGATTGACTGATTGATTGTTCTACAGGAGATTTTTGTTCTGTGTTTTATTGATTTGTGATTGACTGATTGATTGTTCTGCAGGAAATTTTTGTTCTGTGTTTTATTGATTTGTGATTGACTGATTGATTGTTCTGCAGGAGATTTTGTTCTGTGTTTTATTGATTTGTGATTGATTGATTGATTGATTGTTGTGCAGGAAATTTTTGTTCTGTGTTTTATTGATTTGTGATTAACTGATTGATTGTTCTGCAGGAGATTTTGTTCTGTGTTTTATTGATTTGTGATTGACTGATTGATTGATTGTTGTGCAGGAGATGAGGTGAGGGTCAGCAGGACGGACTCTGCAGACACGAGTCCCCTCATGACCAGCTGGTTCTACTACAACGGCTTCAGCGGCTTCAGACTCTGGAAGGAAATGTGAAACACTTTCTCACTGAGATCTGTTCAGCTGATATCCAAGGAAAAATTGAAAAAAAAAAAAAATCCATTCAAAATTGTTTTGACGGAAACGTAAGTCCAGCATAGAGCGAAGCATGGAACATGATGAACAATCAGCAGCCGTTGACTTCATCTCCTGAGTCACCACCCATAAGATTTGCCTAGAGGACCAGGCGTCTCAGTCGTCCTTCGCCCTTTCAGCCCAGTCGGCCTCAATTGTCTTCTCACGTTATTTGAGATACACATACAAGGACAAAGTATACTTTTGTACTTGAATAAAAAAAAACAGAAAAAAGTTGGACGGAATCAACAAAACAAGGAGCGACATTTTGAACAGAATCCAGCTGTGTTGCTGGCCTCATTTTGAAACTTTGAAATGTTTATTTTTTTTGGATGGCAGCACCTTCTGCAGAAAGCGCTCGAAGCCTCAAGGAGCCACTCACTTCACCCAAATCTCCGTCATCACAGGCAGGAAAACAGCCCCCGGTGCAAATCTCCCAATTAATGCCCATTAAATCTGCAATTAAAATTCCATTTTCTCCCCGGATTCAAATTGCGGAGACAATCCGAGCTCCTTGCCTCCAGGTGGATTGGGGGGGGGGGATCTCAATTTCCTTTGTCTTTGTTGTCTTGTGTCCCTATTTCTCGTACATTTGATTTTCTGTTTTGATTCCTTTGTGAAAACAAGGCTTAATCTTGTCTGCTTTGGTGCGAAGGGACTGAAGTGGAACCAAGCAATTCACACACACGCATACACACACACACACACACCCACACACACACGCAGAACAGTGGAGATTTGAAGACAGGCGCATTGCCAGGCAGGACGTCAGGGCGGAAGCGGTGCTCGAAGGGGAGAGCTACTTTGCTTTGGTACTTGCCCCACGGGTGTACCCAGCCGGTTTGTGCTGGGAGGAGTTGGGCTTGTGCCCTTTATCCCCTGATGTCTGCCTTTCTCAAGGCTGGTCATTGGGTCATATGTACATCCTTTGACGTGGCGTGTTTTATGGGTGGGACATCTACAGGTCCCATGCCCACAGCGACCCCTCCAGCTGTTACCATCATATGACACAGGTTCGCCCCGAAGCACGCGCCTTTGTAGAAACCAAACGTTGGTGTCAGAGACGGAATTTTGAAGTCATGGTCACCCAACTCAGATTATACGTTTCGAGAGAGATGTTGTTGTTGAGAGTCGAGCTGCAGAAGTTTCCAAAATGAAAACGCCTGAACTGCGAAAAAATTCTTGTATTGAGCGGTTGGGATAATGGATCAGCTGATCGTACGACGCGCATGCGGAGTCACCTGTTTACGCGTGTTGTTGCCATGGATACACAGCTCAATATTGTTGTCTAAATAATCCATGGACCATTCCACAGTGCTATTGAGCGGCCATGTCTACTGCGCACGGGGTGAATATGAGTATTGACGAAAAATTAAGAATTCATTGCTGTTTTCCTGCGTTCTTTACTTGTATGTCATTCATCTTGAACGCTCTAGGAAAAACAGCCAATATGTTTTTAATAACACATCTATGATCTGCGCAGCCATGTTTTCAGTCTCAATGATCAGCTGTGGTAAATATTTTGACGCATTGTGAGGGACAATTGACTGAGTCATTTACCTTTACATTTGTACCACAGATCTCAAGAGTCATTTGGATGTGTGAATCTTGTCGCGTTGTCACCAACGTCAGAACGTAAGGAGTGTCAACAACTTTGAAAGTGATTTCAGCAGGAAAATGCACATATTTGTCCGACTGATCACTATTCTTGTTCTCAGTGGGTATTTTGACACAGAGTTTTGCAGTCAATTTTTGTCCTCTTGTGCAATATAGCAAAGTAGTGATTCACGGGACAAAGACCCTTTTCCGTTGTTTGCAGCTCCTGTATGTGAGGCACAGGTGAACCTGGCCCTGGGTAAACCAGCCCACCAGAGTTCTATAGGATCTAATGGGTATGCGTCCAGAGCTGTGGGTAAGGTTTCAACCAGAGTGCACCATTCACTTGAAGACGCACTTCTTTGAATGACTCACTGCAAGTCTTTCTTGACTGAAAAGGATTTTTCTTTGCTGCCGTGCGTGCTGAGAGAAGAAAATTTATAATTGACCAGTTTATCAAATATGTCACCCTCAACTGTCAGCATTCTGACTTGGGCTGGGCATTCCGTTCCGAATCAAAGCAACGGTCTGTTTTGCCACAGACATTTGTGAACGTGTCTTGTTCTGTGTGTGCGTGTACCCGAAAGAGTAGTCTCGGATTCACACTCAGCCGGTCCCAGCTTTGTTTGCAGTGCACCTTGCTGCTTCTGTTCAACAAACAAGTCTTACCCGCCAGGGGGTATCATGTAACTGCCGGCAACCACAGGTAACCACTGGTAACCTCAAGTGACCACTGGTAACTGCAGGTAACTACAATGCCACAACCCCTAGAGCTGTGTTAATTTGGGTACCTGGGCTTACTTGTGGTCACCAACAGTTACCTACAGTTACCAGCAGTCAGTTGAGGTTACCAGTGGTTGCCTGTGGTTCCCTGGTGCCCTCAAGCAAATTCAATCAAAATCCACCAAAATTTCAATGAAGCCACAAAAAATAATTGCCACAATGTGATTGTACATTGTCTCTACATGCATCAAAGCCATTATTTTGTGAAACAAATGAGAAATATTTCAGATTGCCCACTAAAACCCTCCAAAAATCCCCCAATTCCATAAAAAAATCCACCAACTTTTCTGGCCATCCTCACTCAAAAACCCCTTAGAACTTAAATTTTAGATAATTTCACAAACATTGATCTGCTTATTTCACTGAAATATAAAAAAAGAATGACCTGAAATCCTGCCTTCCCACAATGGCTGCCACTGCTGAATGACCAAACTTAGATGGAAGCTCTTCTCTCGTTGGCTCCTCAATCTGACAAGCTCTGTGATTGGTCTCAGTCATAATTCCCGCCAATCACAGCCCTCACAGCTCATTTTTTGCAGTTTGCCAAGTCTAATTTTATCCAAGCGCGCTTTTTCTTCCGGTGGGAGAACAATATGAATCTGCCCTGTGTTTTCCAGATGGGAACTCCAACCCCGTTTACAGTGCGGGGTCCTGCAGCCACACCTACCACAAAGGCTGGTGGGTGGTGGATCTGGGGCAGGAGTACAGGGTTGGGCAGGTCCACATCACTAACAGAGTGGACTGTTGTTGTAAGTAGGTTTACATCACAATTAGATCTAGACGAGCATCACTCAACAAAGAACTGTCATTTCTGTGCCACTCTAGAAATTCTTTTTCTGAAAAAAAATAATTTTACAAATTCAAAGGGTCTGATCTGTAGCAAACTGAACATGACAAAGTGGGGTGAACAGCAAAAAGTAGAAGAAATCTGTTCTGAAACACATACACACACAGACACACAGACACACAGACACACAGTCACACACACACACACACACACACACATTCATCAGCAATGTGCCTTTTCGTTCAGCTTTCAGATTGGCAGACTTTTCTGTGAGTGTTGGGAATCACTTCAATGGCGACTTCGACCCTTCCAGTTTCACGGAGTGTCAGCACCAGTCTTACCAGGTGTGCGCCGGAGAAACCAGGGTGTTTCCCTGTTATGGTGGGGTCAGAGGCAGATATGTGGCTGTTCACCACTCCCCCAATGCCACAGACACCTACTCTCTCACTCTGTGTGAGGTGGTGGTGTATGAGTTTGCAGGTGAAAATCCATTTCTTGAGGGAAACAGGTCATTTTGACACCATTCTGAATACCACATGCCACATCCAAACTTTGTTTCCTGCATTGCAGCACCTTTTGACACTGGCATAGATTTCCAACTGAATCAGCATGATACAATGGATGTGAAAGTTCTGAACCAATTTGACACAAAATCTCTGACATCTTGCCTGGTTTCCTGCAAAGATGTTTCCAGCTGCTTTGCAGTGAAAGTGAACGACACTCTTCTATCTGACAGTATGAAACATTGCATGCTGCTGGCCAGGAGTTACCAGTGTGAAATCTTTGACCTACAAACATCTGGTGTCTATGTAAAATCCGTTACGTAACAGACGCAAAGCACATATTGTGGAAGAACAAGCAAATGTGCTGCACTGGAGAAACCAGCTCTGATGTGCAGCTTTTGTTGCACAAAACAAAAGCATTGTATGAATCTTGGTACCTAGCACAGATTCCATTGTGAATTGTTGTTGCTTGACTGTCAATGAAAACAAAAAACGTTGCTTTCTCGTTGGTCTTCACTGGTTTTGAAATGGTGAACCAGTCAGGATGTCTTCAATGGGTTTCCTGTCAAAGTCTGCTTTGTGGATTGTTGTATTTCACGATCACCTTTGTCATCACTTTTGTGGTGAGCACCTTGGGGAAGTTCGGTACAAACAAGGTACACACAAGGTACACTCAAGGTACACACAAGGTACACACAAGGTACAAACAAGGTACATCCAAGGTACACCCAAGATACACACAAGGTACACCCAAGGTACACCCAAGGTACACACAAGGTACACCCAAGGTACACCCAAGGTACACCCAAGGTACACCCAAGGTACACACAAGGTACACCCAAGGTATACCCAAGGTACACCCAAGATACACACAAGGTACACCCAAGGTACACCCAAGGTACACACAAGGTACACCCAAGGTATACCCAAGGTATACCCAAGGTACACCCAAGGTACACCCAAGGTCCGTCAGCTGCTTCGCCCCACTTGTAGTACTTTGCCCCATACTCTGCCACAAGAAAAACTGTGCAGAATATTGCGTTGGAGTGACGTGGCACCTGCAGTTCCCCTGCAAACTGCTTCTCTTGTTGTGTCCACAAAGAAAGACACGGAGGGAAGGAATCCCCCTCCACGTTCGTGTGAGTGATGAGTGTGACTGACACCATCTCATCAACAACCGATCAATAACCAATCACGTGTCGCGGATGGCAGACTGACTGTGATCACAGGCGTGCTGCCACTCCCCCTTCACAGTGGGTGGGTGGGACACACCCGAAACCAACTCATCTGAACATCTTTGAGAACTTTGTTTGCCTCTTGGTCCCTGTTCGACTCCCCTTGATATTTGGAACACCATAAAGTAAGCCACGTGTGCAGTACAGAAGTCAACAGCGAGTTTTCGCAAATTGGAAACGTAGACACAAGCTTGAACCTAGACGTAGAATCTCACCCTGTGGGATCAGTACTCCTCAGATACTTCTGTCTTTTGTCTATCTTTCTGATCTAAATTTTGTACTTTTTTTCAAAATCAGAGTCAGCATGAAGAACAAGGGAAGATGAAAAACACAAACTGATAAACTTCAAGTCATTTGCTTTGGAATTGAAAATTTTGTGGTGTAAAAGAACCCACAGGGTAATCCACGTTTACGCCTACGTCTACGTTTCCAAATTGCAAAAACTCCCTGATGGACAACGCGTCACCACAGACGCACATGGTGGTGTAAGCACGTGATACGCTGCGTCTGCGCAAGTCAACTGACGCAAGGGATGTAGCACGGACTGAAGTGCGCGGGCTTCTGATGCACGCCGTATCCAGTGTGAACCAGGCTTCCCAGGCTGATTGGTAGGTGCTTCCCACACAATTGGTAGTTTCGACGCAACATGCAAAAGGCACATCAGTCTGTGGCTCATCAACACAACACTGATATTCCTCAGCTTGTAGTGCGTGTATGACATCTGCTTTTGTACGTCCGTTGAAAAGGGGCAAAGGAATTATGAACCCAAGTCCTGTCAATTTTTAGGTGATTTGAACCTTGAAGCATACATTATGTATAATGTATGGTGGTGAGAATCACCTATAGGCATCAAAAGGCTAAATCTGTGAATGCGAGTTTGAAAGTGT
>JAAUXT010150971.1_pt1 | contig 10672 bp, 9 predicted proteins | sample 7278171 | NCBI WGS metagenome assembly JAAUXT01 (sample SAMN14350112, study PRJNA611818) | marine sediment metagenome | isolation source: surface marine sediment (1.8m) | place: French Polynesia: Moorea | collected 2018-08 | reverse complement strand
TGAAACTGCTGCTGACATACTTTTGGAAGACGCTGCCTATAGGTGCTTCGATTTGGCTCGCACCGATTTGGCTCAAATCGTGCAACCCATCTCAAATCACCTAAAAATGGACTTTGATTGCCCTGACAAGTGGTGTTCAAATTGGAAATAAACTTATCCAGGAGAACATGTTATTGTGCAACATTACCCAGGAAAACTGTTGACCCTTGACCGGTGGGTACTATCATTGCCCTCAACAACAAACGTGAGCTGAAGTATTGGAACATTTTGAATTTTAGATTTTTACAAGGATTGGGCACAAAATGGTTCACTTGATGCAACTTAGATCTGTGTACTTTGCCCTGTCTATTTGGGCCAGAAAGCTTGACAAAAGGTTCAATTGGAAGAAACCGAAAAAGAGTCCAAATTCTCATGAGTGCTGCAGTGAGTGTGTGCTCACACAGGGTGTTTCAATGGGCAGAAATTCTGCAAACTTTATTAAGTCCCCAGGGAAGGCAAGACATACAAATTCCACAAACAAGAATCAAGCTGTTTTGTCTGCTCACATCACTTGGACCTGGTTCCCTGGCAATGCCAACAAATTACTCCAACCTCATCATGATATATGAACAATGTAGCTCCCACTCAGTACAAGGTCAAGCCACACCTGGACTGTGGGCATGGTGTCACAACCAAACAACGTGGTTTGGTCTTGACCCCTTTCCCCTTGGGCCAGGCTTGACCTCACCCTCGTGGAAGTACCTGTGTATCGTTCCTGAAACCAAGTTTTTTTCCAGCACAGACTGAGGGCATGATAAGGAACTCTGCAAAGAATTCGTTCAAGCCTGAAAGCAACGCTTTGTGCTTGGTATCACGTTGTCGGGGTGTGAAAAGGTACCAAGAGTCAAAAGTGCACAAGACCCTTTTCACTCCTTGGTTGTCCATGTGAAAAGGGTACAAGACCCCAAAGTTTCACTCAGCAGTTGTCTATGTGGAAAGGTACCAAGGTACCTTTTGACCTGCCTTTTCACACAGACAATCGTAGAGACAAAAGCGCCTTCTGACTCGCCAGCAACGTGAAAGAATACGTCCCCCGTTCAAAATCATTGACGAAAGGAAACCGATACCACAACAGATGTAATATTGCTTCATTTCAGAACAAGAGAAAATGATCATGAAAAGTGAATTGTTCAACAACCTACCCGTAGTGCGCTATGGAACTTAGATTGATCACTCTGCTTGGGGCTGAACTTCTCAATTTGTCCAACAACAAGAAAGTGAGCAGAAAAGGCCCCACATAGTTCGTCGCAATGCATCCTTCGTAACCCTGCCTGGTTCGCGAAGGATCGTGTCCAATACCTGTGAAAGAGAACAGAAATTTGTGAGAGAAGAAACATCGCTGAGGGAAGGAACAATCGCGTGTGACTCCAAAGTGATTTTGTGTGCGTCAGTCAACTGATGTTGCAGCTTGGGCCTGGTGTTTATTGCAAATTTGTGACACTACAATTGCTTCTTTTGTCCCTTTACTGGGCATTCCAACTTGGTAGCAGTCTGATATTCTGTTTTGAAAGACATTTCAACAGCTAAAGGAGTGCTTGGCTCTGTGTGTCAGGATCAAAATGTCCCAGATCCTGTGTTTTTTCAACAAAGAATGTTTTGTTTTGCTGAACCACATGTGCCAAATTTTTGTTGGGAGCAGCTGACTGTGTCCAGAAGCAATTCATAATGGACGCAAAAATGATGGAATACTCCTCTTACCCAGTCAAATCTGGTCAAGTTTCTTGCATGGGCCCTGTTGTCCCCAGGCCAGTCACAAAGAGAACTCCGCGCATACAGGCCCCTTTTAGGTAACCTGTTCATTTTTTGCCCATTTTTGTTCAAAAGCTTCTTTTCGTTTCACCCTTGGTCGCTGGTTTCACCATTGATCACTCAACTCCATTCTACATATTCTGTCTGTGCTGTCTGTTTCATTGTGTGTGTCTATAATGTGTGTATATGTGCGATTTTGCTGCTGGAGGGCTGGGTGTCGGTGCCGAGGTGGGTTTGAGGATGTGTGTGAGAACAATTCTTTTCATTCTTCACACAAATAACTCGAACCGTCCGTCCAAAAGATTTTCAAGGCATTCAGGACTTGTAAGTTTTGACGCCAGACAATGAGCAAAATTTTCGTCTCGTGTTTTCAACAGAAAGCATGCCATCAGATTTTCGTTGTGTCTGATGGCGGAAAGCAGAGAAGTTGGAAAGATCCAAAAGTTCTTGCTTCCCCTTGGCAGGTCAGCTCCCGAAAACGATGAGCGATTCTCATTTCTGCGCTCACCAGCGTTATTCACAAGAATATGGAGACCAGATTCCTTCCTCAGGAACTCTTTGCAGAAGCTTCTCACAGAGTCCATGTCGGAAACATCACACAGCATGACAACGACATCCTTGTTCCCAGTAGATGCTGAAATCACAACATCAAAAACACGCAAGGTGGTGTTTGGTGGTGTTCGAACCTTCTTTGTGTGACACATTCCAGTAGGGAGTAAACATCTGAACCTTTGATCTTCTGACAGGCATGTTCAGCCTTTGCGGTGTTCCTGCAGGCCAGAATAACCCTGGCTCCTCGTCTCGCGAAGTCTTTTGCTGTTTCGAACCCGATTCCACTGTTTGCTCCTGAAATTAAATGACACTCTTTTCCTGAATTCCACTTTTGAAGAACCTGAGGGAAATTTGTGTGAGGAGACCGACATCCCACGTTGCTAGGCCTTCTCGGGAACCAGATTAATGTCACTGATAATTGGCACTGCCTTGACACTGCACGTCTTCACAAAATAGTGCACACCAGGGAAACAGAGAGACAAAAGAAAGGACAAACATGAAAAGCGTGATCTCGGTTTTGGTGGTTCATGTATTGGCGTGTGCCGTGTTGGAAAACATGCAACCCGCCCACGGTGTCAAGTTCCAAGTTACTTGACCTCAACTTACCGGTAACTATGGCTGTTTTGCCGTGTAGTTTCGCACTACTTTTGCAGTGTCTCCTTCTTCTTGGAAAGTCATTGCAGATCAACAGACTGACGCCCACGGCAATAAAAGTGAGAATCAAGCAGATGATGGCAGCGTTTGCCAAGAATTGCAGACACCAAGTGAAATTCATTGCGAATCTTCCTCGATGGGCTCTTGGGTCACATTAGATGTTCAAATGGCAAGGCAGATGTAACTCGTGATACAGTACTGAAAGCTCGTCCTATTTAACCATGCAAAAGTTCCATATTTTGATCTGAGGCAGGATGCCAGATAAGAACGACAAATGTGTTCAAACGTGCTGTTGGGCAGTTTTAGTGGCTTCACAGTTCGTGTTCATCCACTGCTTTTGTGCATGTTTGGTGATGTACAGAGCTCGGACTGTCTTGTTTTTGGGAGTTGCTTGTTGTGTGCGGTGCCAGAGGATCGAGCCTGTTTGTGGCATTGCAATGACCAGTGGCCATTGGTTCAGCCGAGTGAGCTGTTGGAAGTGGTACTTGTTGGGGAACATTCCGGAGGTTTCCTCGTCACAACAACAGTTCCCGTTTCTCAATTATCAATGCCACAGCTCTGCCACCTGAAGAACCATGGTTCTATATTCTGGATCGCACGCGACAATCGCGTATGTCATCACAAACACTTTGGTTTGACTGTTTGCGTTGAACGTGCCGTGTAGCTCGTTTTGACTCGTCTTTTGGACCGTCCAATTGCGCATGTGCTGCGGGCTACAACAGATCAGAAGTGAACTGCGAAGAGTGAATTTTGTTTCAAAGATTACGTTGAATATGCTTTGGGATTTACACAGGACGTGGACGGAAATTGATGACATAGCGTAGGAAGAAGGAAAGGTGGGTGAGCATTTGGCCTCAGCTTCTGTTCATAAATAGATCTATTCAGTCAGAACTTTATGAACTGGCTGTTGACTTTCAGATCCCCAGTCTGTGGGACCTTCAGCCACAGGTTCAAAATCGTGGCTGAGGTGATCGACTTGCTGCAGTGTGGACCCATGCTGTTGTAAAGTGGTCTGATGGACTGTGTATCCCAAAAAGAGAATTTGCTTGGACTGTTCAATTTCGGAGAAAGCACACACTTTCAACGATTTGGGACCGGGGTTGTGTGTTGGGGAGCTCTGCAATACGAGAGTCGATTCCACCCCCGCTGTCCAAGTTTGGATGAGGGACACATGAAAGGTTCCACCAAAACTTGGTACTCTTGAAAAGTTTGTGGGAAAATGCTCAAGTTTGTGCAGGACCAGTGAAACATATTCCTTGAACGCCTCGTACAAACTAAGAAAGAGACGAAAGTTCTGTTTTCGTCGGTCGCGCGCCTCACTTGTAACTGCTAAAATCTTTGAAGCGGGCGGGGGAGGGGCTGAATCTGACGGATTTCGTGGATTGTCAAAAAGTGACAATGAGGGCGAGAGCATGCAGGCGCAGTCAGCAGAAATTTCATTCTGCCGGAGTACTCGGGAATTTGTGATGTGTGTGGGTCTTGTTTGCGTCCTAAACATTACATTTTTGGTGCCATCAATCCATTGTGATTCGTGTTGTGCCAGTCCCCACCCTGTCTCAATCCAGATCGGATTATAACCAACATGTTGCGAAGAATGCCTTGAAAGACTTCCAAACCACACTCAGCCGCAGTCAATCTGTTGTGATTCTTCTTCCGTTTGGAGAGCCTGCTCTTTGTGTGGTTCGGCCGTGCACCAATTTGTTTCTAGACAACCAATCCTCTGTGCAAAGGAGAGGGCCTTTAGCCACCTGAAGAATCCAAAATGCACAAGTTGAGCCCCCAAATGCAGAACAAGATACTGTGGCAGATATTGACCTGTCACGTTCCAAGGAGGGTTTTTGTCTCATGTCACGGCAATGTCACTAGGTCAACAGAAGCAGGTAAAATGACCAAAAGAAGTCTGACAGTGTGGCCAGCCAAGATTTCCTGGTCATCGTCGTGGCGTCGGCATATGTTGGCACCGGTCGGTGTTCTTGTTGATTATATTGGTGACCATCTCAAGAAATTGGATGCAGGGTGACCCTACCCTTGTGCACATTTTTGGAAGAATGCCGCGGACCTGCCCGAAAAAGTTGGATATCTGACGCCCCCTTCAACAAATCAAGGATTCGTCCAGGTGACCAAACCTCCGCCAGCTTCTGACCCTCGGAGCCTGAAAGTAACCGGAAGATGGGTGAATTTCAGTGAGCACCTGTGGCACAAAATGAGTGTAGGAGCCTCTTCAGTGATCCCCACTCCACCCGAAACAAAGCTATGACCTGTGTTGTGCAGTGGTTCGTTGTGAACAGCAGCTGCCAATGGCTGAAGCCCTGAGACTTTGGCGACTGAACTGGGCGTTGGTCTTTGGGGTGCATCCTGACAACGACACTTTCAAACCATTGATATCCGCACTTTAGCACGTCGAGCATTTGTTTGAGCACTTGTTTGACGGGTGAACGGTTGAGCTGCAAAGTTGAAGGAACACACAGGTTGCCCCACACAAACCACAATTTCAGGTTTGCGTATCCGTGTGACTGCGGGTGGAGATGGCTGCGCCGGCGGACGTGGACCTGACGCTGGAGACTGTGGACGGGGAGGAAGACGACGAGGAGGAGGAGCTGCCCGAGGTCGACGACCAGTACATGGACGACCCCGATCTCGAACCGGATGTCGAGGTCCGCGAAGGTGCGTGGCCTCCTCTGTCTTGTCGTCCGCACCTGGGATCTGAAGCGGATTCAAGATTTTGTCGTGGGACGGTCCCAGGCAAAGAGCAGCAACTGGATGTTTGGATGAAATCAAATTTTCAGGGAAGGGAGGACGCCCCAGGATTTGACGTGCAAGAAGAGTCCACCTTCGAATACGGATTCTCGTTTGTGGATTCCTCCTGTGTGTTCCACGGCCAAGTTTATGGCTATGATTTGTTTTTGTCCAAAACGATAAAAGGGAAACACAGACCTGCGAGACAAGGAAAGCATGATTGATGCGTCGGTTGACAATTGTTGACATGAAAAAGAAACCAAGTGTATCTCAGATCTTTGCCGTGAACCACTGTGACACAGTGTGAGATTTATGCGCTCGTGTATTCTAATTATTGTGCTTCAAACTGATAAGGATGTTTGCATGCCAAAGAACTTTCTTCAATGTCATGTGGCACCAACAAACCTGCTTTCCACAAAGTCGCTGAAACAATCGCGTTTCATTCTTCATTCTTGGACACATTTCCAGAGAGAATTCACACCATTGAGAGGGGACCTCACATTTTTTCCTTGAATTGCATCAATTGAACTTTTCATGTTGCGGTGTTTTGACAACTCAGCTTGTTTCTACTCGTACAATAAGTACCGTACCAATCCTTTCTCCTTTGCAGTGGGCAAGATTCCTTTCCGAACGATCCACAACAATCCGATCCCTTTTGACTCCAAGAAACTGCGCTGCTTCCTTTTGGGGCAAAAAATCAAGGTCACGATCACGGACATCGAGAGAACAGCGTATTCAGTTCTCAACCCGAATGTGTGAGTATGGAGTTGACCGTTGTCTTATCGTTGCTTGGTTGGTCTTCTCGCGACAAAAAACTTTTTTGTGATGATCTGTCTTGCTGAATCCCCACCAGTTCGGGACTTTTCCTCGCGTACGTGTTTGGATCTATTTGTCAATACAGATTCTTTTGGTTATGTTTGCATTAGAATTCCTGTTTTTCCCTCCTGGTTGAAAAATAATCAGAACAAAAACTTGTCGGTGTGTGTACCTGCATGACAACCACTTGCAGTCTGATCTCAAGTTTGATTTCAAACAGATACCGCACAAGTATATCATTTTCAAAGTTCCCAGCCTGTTTTGGAAAACAAAATGTCTGGTTTCGCGTGTACTGAGTTTATGGAAAACAAGGATTGAAATCACCAGGCATGGTGGGCATAATGAGGAGACAATTTTGACAGTTTCAGGCAATAACGACGTGATCATCTTTATTGTTTGATTAGGAGGGGTTTCCTCGTCGACGTCGGAGTGATCGGCCCAACTTTGTCAGTAAAACACAAATTCAGCCGTTTCATACATCAGCTGCTTCTTTACTAACAAAATACGTAAATTCTGTCCACAGAGATGAGAACGCTTATGCATACATCACACATCGTAGCAACTAACAGGTGTAAAAAAATTTGGGTCTGGGCCTGGTATGATGCCTACTTATGCAACACGGCTCGTGTTGGTGTTTGTGCTCCATTTGAGCATTGTTTTCACATTGCGATCTCTGCCCTTTCTGCACGTATTTCTACTGCTCGTTTCTTTCTCCGCAGCTCCAAATGTCTCCAAACACTGAACGCCGTCGTTTGCGTGCCTGTTCGCGGACAACCAACCAGAAGTGCTCGAGAGCCTGGTTCTTGTCAAAAATGAGCCCCAAGCAATTTATTGTTTCTGCCGTTTCTGCTGGAACTAATATCGTATCACACAATTTTGATTCAGACCTCCCCCTCCGAGGTAATAAACTGAAACACAATCTGTTGAGGCCAAGTTAGTTGTAAGAACTGAATTTTAAGCGTGACGCTAAAGAACTGGGATTGCTTTGGAGAGTATCAGTGTGGAAGCGGGAACAATTGTGTAACACTGGGCCTATCAACCGCAAAGTCACGTTTCGCATTGGTACTCGCACGTTTGACTGTGAAAGGAAGTGTGCGAGTGGCAACTAACTTCAACTGACCAAATTTAGTGTTGGTGCGACGTGAATGTATCAGCATCTGGTGGTAAATGGTTGCTTCATGCTCAAGATCCGCACAGTTGAACAGTACCGAAGCTTGGAAAATTGGCAGATTCAACTACATTTATATACCAGTAGAAAATCAGCCTCATGCCAAAAATGTGTGTTGGAGAAAAAACTAAGTCAAATACAGAAACCCTGATATCCCCTCTGACCCCTCCTCCAACCACACTCTGACCTTCCCTCTGATCCCTCTTGGGCCCCTCCCCCTTACGGTTGGGGACGAAGTCGGATACGCGGGTAAAACCATATCAGCGCTTGCGGCTGATGACAAACATGGTTTCTGTGTTGGTGAAGGGACGTCTTCTTTTGCGGGTTGCAATGGGATATATATCGTCGAGAATCAGCTCATTCAGGATCTTTGTGTCAGAAAACCTCATGAAGATATTTGCAAACAACCATTTCAACTGCAGGAAAGCTTTGTATACCCTTGAACCATTTCTGTATCTGATTGTTTCCCACCGACTGTTGTGCGCTGCAAGCATGAGCATCTCTGAATATAAGACTGGAGAAGCTGCAAGAACTCGCTTGCACACGCAAGGCTTTTTTTTCTGTCTACACCTGCTGAATCGTGGCCTGCAAGACGAACAACGATGAGTTAGTGTCCCACGACGTGCAACAGATCGAAATATGATAACGCAAAGTTTTTTTTCCGTGGAACAGACCAAATTCTACCAATTGCAACGTGTATTTTGTCGCCGAAGAAACAACTGCAGACAATGTACGCCCCGTTTTTTTCGGGGAGGGTTCGCAAAAGTGTCAGTCTGGAAGCGTTCGACAAGTGATCTGCACAAAACCACCGCGCCTCTGACGGAAAGCATGTTTTTTTGCCCACCCGCCGGTCGGAAAGATGGTGTCTTGTACACTCGTGTTTTCTTGTGTTCAGATTCATGTGCCAAGAAGCAGTGGTCAGTGGATTCAGTTGACTGGACTCTCCACCGACCGAACTTCGACTGTGCGTTGGTCCTGACACGAACGCGCTCGATTTTCGTTTTCGTCACTCTTGAGTCTGTTTTGACAGGTACAAGATCAGACTGAAGCACGGACTGTTCGAGTGGAACATTCAGCGGCGCTACAAACACTTCCGCCACCTCCATGACCAACTCGTGCTCTTTCGGGCCAAAATGGCGCTCCCCGTACCGTCAAGGGCGTAAGTTCAGTTTCTTTTGCTACGTATCATCAGGTCTGTCCAGAGTCCTCTGGTCCGTGCAGGTGCACGTGTAGGCAGTCTACGGTACATCAAGCCTGCCCCGTGGGTCCCCCTGTACGAGAGACTGTGTCGTGTCTCTTGACATTGTGCATGCACGAAATTTTTTTTTCCACCCGAAGCTGATAAACTTTGGCAATCAGCTGGTTGTCAAAGCCAAAGAAAGAAGGAGAGCATTGTCTTTATGTGCTGTTCGTAGAGCACCAGAGGGGGCACTGAAAGTGTCCTCTCATGTCTGGATGAGAACAGAATAAAAGGGACAGGAACCGATCATCCCACCCCGGGAAAGGAAGGTAGATGTTCAAATCTGAGCGCTGCAGAAGTGTATCCAGTTTCATTGTGTGCACATTTACAGGACTCAAGTTTTGTGGACGTGCACGCTCATTTGAATTGTCAAAGGAGCCAACAGGTGTCCTTGTCTATCTGAGCTTCTCCAAGAGAGCAAAATTGTTTGTTCAACGACCTTTTCCGTGAAAAAGAGGGAAAATGTGGCAGATTCGAAAATGGACCACCTCCATTTACCGTTGCTCGAGCGACAAGATGTTTTCTGAATTTTCAATTTCCGCCAGACACCGCATGCGTGGAAAGCCAATATTGCAACGTTAAACAGCTGCAGTGTTGACACCAATCCAATGTGACCAAATTTATTTCGCATTTTGACGTCCCATTGAGTTCGCAGGCTGATTTCTGAAATGGTTATCACAAATCTGACATGTCGTGAGCCGGGTGGTGGATCCAAACATTACTGAGATTCGACATCCATGCATCGTCGCTCAATGCGCGGAAATATCTGCTGAGATTCAGTTTCAAGGCTGTGGGCCTTGCCAGCCTATTTTGAGCCGAAAGAGCACCAGACCATGCTGAATTACGAGCCAAGATATTCCTTCGATACAACTGACTTGACTTCATCACTTCGTTGGTGTGGTGTTGAAGTGACGCTGAAAGCAAATGGACTGTGTTTTGTGCAGGAAAAGACTGTAAAGCAATCTGTAAAGAATTCATTCTTTCCTGTTGCGGATAAACTGTTGTGTTTATTCAGCTGAGCACCACGAGCAGCCCATTGAAATGTGTCATTTGCCTGAACAAATTTGCTAAGTGCTCATTTTTGCACGACACAGGCTATTTGGTCATTTTTGTCGATTATTGTCCGTTTGTGGAAAGACTCAATTGGCGTGAGTTATTGTGAGACTGACAATTACAACAGCGATGTCAAAACCACGACAAGTTACGAGAGAAATGCGAAGCACTTAGAACTCTTCTCTCCAGAAAAAAAATAATGTCTGTACAACCTCGCGAACCAGTCATTGCACATATTATTTTCAAGAAATCTGTGAACTCATCCAGTTGTTTCAATTGAGCACTTAATTTTCCAAAGAACAACCGTGACACATGGAACTGAACTCAGACTGAGATGCAGAACAAGCACTCACTTCATTATCAGCCGCGGTAGCGGTCTGATATTGGTTTGCCCCTGTATCCGCATCCGTCCGTCTTGGGTGGACAAAACCTCCGTTTTTCTCCTGTTACAGTGATCACAGACTGGAATCACAGTGGGTGCAGACACCCTTAGGGGTACTCTACAAGTTGCATAAGGTATCATTTTTTTCTTCTGCTCTGATGAGGAAAAAATGACATATGAAATTACAATAGAAATGCGATAGATTGTCCTAGTTAGGGGGGTCTCTCGGACCCATTGTCCCGGTACCGCGGGGGGGGGGGGGGGGGGGGGGGGGGGGGGGGGG
>JAAUXT010131448.1_pt1 | contig 10672 bp, 10 predicted proteins | sample 7278171 | NCBI WGS metagenome assembly JAAUXT01 (sample SAMN14350112, study PRJNA611818) | marine sediment metagenome | isolation source: surface marine sediment (1.8m) | place: French Polynesia: Moorea | collected 2018-08 | reverse complement strand
GACTGTCTCGTTTAAATTGAATAAGTTCCAGTCCAAACAGAAAGGAGGATCTTATGAGGGTTGTGAGACTTGGCACCATCACCTTTGTTGCGCTCTGCGTATTTCTCTTTATGGAGGCCCTGGTTTATGCCAAAACGCCATTCGTGGAGTTCGGGGTTGTCCGGCAAAAATGCTCGGTCTGTCATAAGCTGGATCGACAGGGGCGCGTGGAGGTGATCGAGGAGACCCGCAAGACACCGGAGGAATGGAAGGTTGTGGTCGAGCGCATGATCCGCATCAACGGCGGGCCGATCGCCGACGCAGATTTCAATCCGGTGATCAAGGAGTTAAGCCAACATCTGATTTTGACACCTGAAGAAATGGCGGAAGTGGCCTACATTAACAGCGACGAGAACAGCCAGTACCGGGAAATACCCAAAAACGAAACCGAAAATCGCATTTTCGCCGCCTGCGTCCGCTGTCACACCTATGGCAAGATCCGCTCCCACCGCAAAACCCAGGAGCAATGGGTCGAAAACATGAATCTGCATCTTGGGTATTATCCTACAACTCTGGGTCAAATGCGGGAAATGGATTGGCCCAAAGAAGCCATGGCACTGGCGGATGTGCTTGCCAAAGAACTTCCCATGGACACCCCGCAATGGCAATCCTGGATGCAACAGAGAAAAGATCAGGATCTTTCGGGAAACTGGACGGTGGCCGGTTTTCAGCCGGGCATGGGGTATTATGAAGGCGCTTACGCATTTAAACCCAATCCCGCAAAAGGGGAAGATGAATACCTGGTTGAAAAAGAGGTTCGTTATTTGAATGGCGTCAGCCTCCAATTAGGCGGAGAGGCAACGCTATATGGGGAATATCACATGCGATACGCACTGGCGCCGACCCCCTTGACCGGTCGAATTGAAGGTGTCTTTGATTTGGATGCTGACAACATGGGTTTTGAGGGCAAATGGTGGACGGTCGTGCAGGATACCAATGCCTTCGGCAACGAGGCGTTTTATAAAGCCGGTGGAGAGCCCCGAGCCTTTGCCCTTTTTCCGCAGGCCTTGAAGAAGAGCGATGGGGGACAGGAACTCGCGTTGATTGGTGCGGATTTACCATCCGGTTTGACTGCGGCAGACTTTAAGTTTGCAGATTCCAATGTCAAGGTCATGCAAGTCAAACGCATGGACAACGGTAAACTGATGTTGGATATCGTTGCCGGCGCCAATGCCGCAAATGGTCCATCCAAACTCAGCGTCAACGGCGTTGCAGGTGATTTGTCTCTGGTTATTTTTGACAAGCTCGACGGGATCAGAATCCTACCGGCACTGGGACGCGCGCGGGTCAGCTGCGGTGCCGCATATCCGCCGCATGGAGTCCAGTTTGTGGCCCGGGGCGTGAACTACGGTGCGGACGGAAAACCGGACACGGCCGATGACTTGATGCTGGAACCGGTGGCGGCGCAGTGGTGGTTGGAAGAGGAAAAGACCCGCGATAACGATGACGATTTAAAGTATCTGCAGACGTCGGTGCTCAATGGCCTATACACACCGGTTACGACTTACGGGCCGATTGAATCCCGGTTTCAGCGCCGGGAAGGCGTCGGGCTGATCGCCATCGGCGCGTCGTATACGGACGGTGGACAGGAATTTAAAGCCCGCTCATTGTTGGGCGTAACCGTGCCGGATTTTATTACCCATATAAAATAACGCCAGGCAGATATGAGAAATTACCAGGTTGCGGAAACGAAAACGATCCAGGTAGATGGCCAGGACTATCTCTTTCTGGTGGCGGATAAAGCCATCTTCGAGATGGATCGGTCAACTAGGGCCACGCTTGTTGAACTGGGTCGAAAAAAACCGCTGACACGGCAAGAAATTCTGGCTGGCCTGACGGGAATTCCCGCCGAAGACCGGGATGAATTTTTTCGAGAACTGCTGAAACGTCGCGTGCTCATTGCGAAAAATGAATCCGTTTCAGGGCATGACAATTCTCAAATCCATCAAGCATCAATACCGCTGAAGACTTTAATCCTTCACCTGACAGATGCCTGCAATCTGCGCTGTGACTATTGCTATCACACCGAATGGTCCGACAAACCTGTGGAAAAAAAGGTGATGGACACAGCGGCAGCCCATCAGGCGGTTGATTTTCTGATTGAGCAATCGGGAGATCTGGGTGAGATTGTGCTGGTCTTTTTCGGCGGAGAGCCCCTGTTGAATTTTAAGCTGATTCCGGCGGTCGTGGATTATGCTCGCCAAAAGGCCTCCGCCAAGGGCAAAAAAGTCAATTTCGCCGTTACCACCAATGGTACCCTTCTGCGAGACGAGATCGTTGAATATCTTCAGCACAACAACATCGGGGTCACGGTGAGTCTGGACGGCTTCGATGATATTCATGATCGGTATCGCCGCTTTCCGGATGGCAGTCCGTCGTATGCCGTTACGCTCCCGAAGCTCCAACGACTGCTGGACCAATCCAATCACCGTCCGGCGGTTGCCAGGGTGACCCTGGTCGATAAACCGGATCGGGTGCCACAAATTTTGGATTACCTGCTCAAACTGGGTTTTGCGGAAGTCGGGTTCGCTCCGGTGACAACCGGTCATCCGGATTTCCAATTGGACGGTCAGGCGATGGACCTGCTGTTAAACGAATTTGAAAACCTCGCTGAAAATTTTCTGCAAGCCGCCCGGGAGGGGAAGTTTTTTGGTTTTTCCAACCTGATCGATCTGCTGGTGTCGCTTCACCAGGGGGAGGTTATGAATTATCCCTGCGGAGCGGGCCTGGGTCTTTTTGCGGTTGATCCCCTGGGGCGCCTGTATCTCTGCCAGCGGTTCACCGGAATCGATGAGTTTAATATGGGAGACGTATTTGACGGATTCAACCACAACAAGCTTGCGAAATTCAGAGAGGAAGCGGAAATCAGCAACAAAACGGACTGCAGAAAATGCTGGGTGCGCACCATCTGCACCGGCGGGTGCTATCACGAGGCCTGTGTCAGGGAAGGAAGTCATCTCAAACCCAATCTGCACTATTGCGAATGGATCAAGCGCTGGTCTGAAATCGGCCTGGAGGTATACTGCCAGCTTGCCGTGGAACACCCGGAGTACCTGGAACAACTGTGCCTGTCACGGGGCTATCCGGCAGAACCCGGCCTTTGAGAAAACAAAAGGAGGATCAAATGAAAAAGAAAGGGCTCAAAGCCTTGAACAAACGCGCCAAAAAACTGGAGGACCAGGATGTATTTGGTATGCAGGAGGTCGACGTGTTGACCGGCCAGCCGATTGGATGCACAACTGTCTTTGATACCGGCTGGGAGACCAATCCACGTCCGACAACCCCCATGGGAAATTGCGTTTCCAGCGCCAGGGATTTTACGAGCTGCTCCGGCCCGTGCTGGTGGCCGGCCCAGACTCCGGACAATATTACCAACTGGCCGGAATTTCAAAATCAATGTCTGGCCGTTGAGAGGGACTGGAGAAATTTGAATTTTGTGGTGAAACGATAAGAAGGGAGGCTCACATGAGGCACCGTCGCAAAAGAATTATCGGCATGCTTGTGGTGGTTAGTTTTTTGATCGGCCTTTCCTCTGCGGTTATGGCCAAAGATTACATTTACGTGCCCAGTGTCAATCACCTGCATATCATCGATTGCGACTCGGACACCATTGTGAAAACCATCAGTTTCAACGACTATATCGTGAATGGCATTTCATCTCCCGATGGGAAGCGGTATTACATGAATGCCTGGCATTCGGTCTATGCCGTTGATACCCAATCACAGCAGATCGTCGACAATTACCCACTCTGGTCCGATCTGAACCGCGTCGTCGTCATGCCCGGGATCGCGGTATCGCCGGACAACAAATTCCTGTATCTGAGTGTTGCGATTACCAAGAAAAAGCTCAACATTCCGCGGCTGAATGTGCTGCCGCCCCAGCTGGCGGTGTTTGACATCAAAAAGAAGCAGGTTGTCAAAAATTTCGAGATTCCGCCCACTTGCACCGCGCTGGTCAGCCCTCCCGATGATCGCAACCACGTGATTCTGCTGGCCCAGGATATTTTCAAAATCAATATCAAGAACGGCAAACTCACCAAGATGTTGGGAGTGCTTCATCCCGAGAACGGGCGACCCGGTCTGAATGCACTGGCCATCTGGAACAATTGGAGTCCCGGCAAAAACGGGGTTGTCAGCCTTCCGGCATACTCGGCCGAGGAGTTGTTTTACGTGCAGTTCGACAAGAAGGGTAAGATGAGCATGCTAAAAGCCGAGGAGATTGTTTTCGCGTATTCAAGTATTGTATCACCGGATCGGAAATATCTTTATGCCGTGATGGATGAGGTCTACAAAATCGATTACCAGACCGGTAAGACATTGGCCATGGATCCACTCGAACGGGGTACCTGCTATGCCGTGGCCCTGACATCGGACGGGAAAAAGCTCTACGTCGGTCCGGGCGGACCGGATCTGAGCGTTTATGATACGGCAACCATGAAACGTACGGGTATTATCCCCCTCAAAGGAGACGGGGTGACGATCAGTATGATCAGCAGATAAATGAAGTTTCAGATAAGCGCCGCCTCTGGCCTGAAAAACGGCCAGTCTGATCTATATAGAAACTTAAAGAATTTACCGCAGAGTTCGCTGAGAACGCTGAGAAAGCATATTAAAAAATCTCTGCGTCGCTCTGCGACCTCTGCGGTGAAAAATTACAATGATGAAGTTTCACACGAGGTTTATCCAGTCAAAATGGAACTCGGCATCCACATCCGACATCCTGATCAGGCGGCCATGATTTACGATGTGCCCGGGCATCTGGCCGGCCTTTATGGGCAAGGACAGGACTGGTCGGCCCTTGTACCCCAGGATTCCGTGCGCTTGTACGTCGGCGATGAGTTCTGCGTGCATCGACTGCCGCATCAGGATCAACTGGATGCCTTGCTTCAATTGGCGACAGAGAACCGATGGGAGGCTACGTATCTAACGCCACCGCTCAGCGATCGGGGATTGGAACGGTGTGAGCGGCTGTTTGACTATTTGGAGCGAAACCTTCCCAGAACGGAAGTGGTCGTCAATGATTGGGGTGTATTATTATTTTTAAAACAGAACTATCCTTCCTTACAGCTCTCCGTCGGTCGGTTGCTGAACAAGGGGTTCAAAGATCCTCGTCTGCCGGATGCAACCAGCGCCACTCGTTTTTCGGCCGAAGCTGCTGCACTTTTCGACTGCAGCACTTTTGAGTTTGCCGGATTTCAGCAAAAGCTGCTCGATCTTCAGGTAAGCCGTCTCGAGCGAGACGTGACGCCTTACGAAGACCTCACATTGGAGAGGCCGGCGGGGATGAATGCATCTATCTATTTTCCTTTCGGTTACATTACGACAGGCAGAATCTGTTGGATTGCATCCTTTAATCAACCTGCCGCGAAAAAGTATTGCATGTCCGATGGATGCCAGCGGACATGTAATCAGATGTCTTTGAGGCTGAAGCACAGCTCCACGTCTTTGCCCATTTATCAGGCTGGAAATACGGTATTTTACCTTTATCCAGCGGATAAATTGCGCCGCCTGGTTGCGGCGACCAAACAAAAAAAGATTCGCCTGATTTATCAGGGTTTCGTTATTTGAAGCGATGAAGATTACCGCACCGATCAGTTCTGCCAAGGAAGTTGAAATGCTGCTTCACTATGGTGCCGACGAACTCTATTGCGGTGTTCGGACTCCGGAGTGGGAGGCGCATTTTGGCGATCATTTATGGATGAATCGCCGAAGCCCAAAAGGTGCGAACCTTGGATCGTGGGAAGAAATCCGTGCAGTGGCGGAAGGCGCCCACAAGTCGCAGGTTGCGGTGCACGTCACTCTGAATGCTCCATTCTATACGCAGGCGGGAATCGACTATTTGCTGAGACTGGCAGAGAAATTGGTCAGCGAGCTTCATATCGACAGCCTCATCGTCAGTGACATCAATTTCTTGATGTTGTTGGCCGAAAAGAATCTGCCCGTCGACTTTCACCTGAGTAGTTTGGGAACCTGTATCAATTCCTATGCCGTCGATTTTTATCGCTCTTTGGGTATCAACAGAATTATCCTGCCGCGGCAAATGACGCTGGCGGAGATAGAAAAAGTAGTCGCAGCCAACGGTCACAACATGGAGTTTGAGGTTTTTGCGGTAAATGACGGCTGTTTTTATGAAGAAGGCTTCTGCCAGACCACCCATGCGCTTGGCGGTCCTTTTTGTTTAACGGAGTGGCAAATCCAGGCATCTGGAAAACAGATTTCATCGACAGAGACCAAACAGCGATTCGAGGAGCTGCAGGAATATCTCTGGTATCAAAATAACTGCGGCTCTTCCTTTCAGGACGATGGACTACCCAACGGACCCTGCAGCCTTTGCTGGTTCGGCTACTTTCGCCAGTGGGGGGTGCAGTCTGTGAAAATTGTGGGGCGTGAAGCTTCTTTCTATCGTAAAATGAGGAGTCTTCAGCTGGTCAAGACCGTTATGGATGAAGTAGACGGTGATGCGGCCCCCGACGAAATCATCCGGTATGCCCGGAACTTGCGCAATACACCGGAGTACTGCGATAAAGGGTATATGTGCTATTTTAGGGATTGGTAATCCATGCAAGCTCCTTTTATAGAGCAGATCCGCTATTTGGGCCAATATGTGCGACCCCATAAAAGGGTTCTGGTCCTTTCATTGGCGCTGAGTATTGTGAGTACAGTATTAGGAATGATCCAGCCGCTTTTCGCTAAAGTACTCATCGATCATGTTTTGCTGGGTCAGAACTATACCTTCTTGATGACGCTGCTTGCCGCCGTCATTTTGCTGCTCATCATCGGTTTTCTGATTCGGGTCAGCAATAGCTATATTTACACCCGTTATTCCGCTAAAGTCCTGTTTCGGATGAGAGAGGATCTTTTTGCGCATTTGCAGAAGGTGCCGCTAGGCTTTCTGTCGAAACGCAAAATCGGGGATATTTATTCCCGAATTGCCTCGGACATGTCCGACATCCAGAGCCTCGTGACCGATACGCTCCCCGGTTATCTTTTCAATTTTCTGACCTGCTTGATAACCGCCGCGATTTTAATTTGGCTGAACTGGAAAATGGCCCTGCTCAGCTTCTGTTTTCTCCCGTTGGCCTTCTATCTGGTGTCCTTGATCAAACCCAGGATTTTAGGGCTTTCGAAACGAGTCGCCGAAACCAATGCCGACCTGTCCCACTTCCTGTTTGAATCATTGGCCGGCACGCATATCGTGCGGGCCTTTGGTGCCGAAAAATTGGAATCTCAGAAACTGGAGAAAAAACACGCGGGACTGTTGAAAACGCTGCTGCAATACCAGGTTACCGGCGCTGCTTCCCGATCCGTGCCGATGCTCTACACCATTATCAACACGGTTGTGGTGTTTGGATACGGCGGCTACCTGGTGATCGAGGGTTCGCTCACCATCGGCAGTTTAGTGGCATTTACGATCTACCAGGGCCGCGTTTTCGGACCGCTGCAAGGATTGATGGATGGTTTTCTGGCTATGCAGAAATCCAAAGTCGCTCTAAGCCGGGTAAAGGAAATCCTGGATGTTGAGCCCGCTTTTATCGAAAATGGGAATGTTGTATTGAAAGACGGGCTGCTGAAAGGGAACATTACATTTGACCGGGTCTCTTTTGACTACGAGAGGGAAGAGCCCCTTTTCCGGCACCTTTCTTTTCATATACCGGCAGGTAAAGTTACGGCACTCGTTGGACCCAGCGGAGTCGGGAAAACTACAATTTGCCATTTGGTGATGCGGTTGTTTGATCCGGCCGACGGCTATATAAGGCTGGACGGATTCGATCTGAAACAGTTCAAATTGGAATGGCTGAGGAGTCAGATTGCCCTGGTATCCCAGGAGCCATTTCTCTTTCACAGCACGATTTTGGAGAATATCAGATTTGCAAATCCCGGGGCTGATGATGAAGCGGTGATCGAGGCATCCCGGGCGGCTTGCATCCATGATTACATCCAAACCTTGCCGGAACGGTATCATACCGTGGTGGGCGATCGAGGAGCGCGGCTCTCAGGGGGGCAGAAACAGCGAGTTAGTATTGCACGAGCCATTTTAATGGACCCCAAAATTCTTATTCTGGACGAAGCCATGGCGTTTTTGGACCAAACCGTCGAAGCGCGTCTAAAACGGACCATTCAAGCGCTAATGGAAACAAAGACCATTATCGTCATTAGCCACCGGCCATCCACCATTCAGAACGCCGAAAAAATTATCGCGCTAGGCGAAGGCGGGCTGCTGTATGAAGGACCGGCGGCCGGATATTTGAGTGAAGAATCGAAGCGAAGCGGTATAGTTGATGGTGCCCCCATGAGTGGTGATAGAGTTGATCAGCAGTCTTCAGGTGTCATTACGCATTAATTGAGGGATTTAGGGATTAAGGAATTGAGGAATTCAAAAATTAAAAATTAGATCGACAGAATACATTCAATCCCTAAATTCCTAAATTCGCAATTCCTAAATTATTTTCCCTGACACCTGAAACCCGATATCGATTCAAACTACGGCAGAGCCGAACATCTCTGAGCTGGCCATAATTAACAGGCTCTTATCACAGAAAAAAATGAGCATCGATATTGCAATCATCGACAGCGGCGTGAATCCATGGCATTCTCATGTTCAGGGCGTGGCCGGTGGAGTGTGCCTGCGACGACATGACACCGGAGATATTACGGAAAGTAAAGACTATCTGGATTCCCTGGGACACGGAACAGCGATTGCCGGGATTGTTCGGGAAAAGATCCCCGAAGCACACCTTTATGCGGTCAAGATTTTTGAGCGGAAATTGGCGGCACCTGCCAGCCTGCTTCTGGCGGCGATGAAGTGGGCGATGATGAAACAGGTCAATATCATTCATCTCAGTCTTGGATTGGAGAAACGTGAATTTCGACAAGATCTGGAGCGGATCTGCCGGAAGGCATTTGAAAGGAATATCGTCATTGTCGCAGCGGCCAGAACTGCTGATGATCACGTATATCCGAGCACCTTTAAAACGGTTATCGGTGTCTACTGGAACCGCGACTGCGATATGGATTGCCTCGTTTACCACCCCGGGAATTCAATTGAATTCGGGACCTATGGACAGCCGCGTGCCCTGCCGGGTATGCCGCAGAAACTCAACTTTCGCGGGAGCAGTTTTGCGGCTGCACACGTGACCGGGATGGCCGGTCGCCTCCTCAAACAAAATCCAGCCGGCGGGCATGATTGGTTAAAAGACGGCCTGATAAAGAAAGCCAAGGAGGATATTTGGCACCATGAAGAAAAAGCGATTTTCACTTAAATTTATCTACAAGACCAAAACCGGCATTTTCATAGTGTTGCTGCCTTTGCTCCTCGTCCTGGGAATTACCTCGCATGAACTATCAGTTCGATACGCACAGGATAAAACATGTGTGGTCTGTCACGAGATGATAGCGCCCATAAAAAAGTGGCAGGAGTCGGGTACTGCAACAAATCACAATAACTGTGCCAGTTGCCACTATGATGCTGATTTCAATGGATGGATGGCGATGAACCGGTCTGCGATAAAACAGCTGGTGGAACATTTTAAGCGAGATCCGGAAGAACCCATCAAACCGCCACCGGAGCCGCTATTTATCGATATCAACCAGGAGCCGGGTTATTACAGCATGGTTCCCAATCGTCGGTGCTATCAATGCAAGGATGCCAAAAATCACAAACAGATCGAACAGCAGATGATACATCGAAAACTGATCAATGACATTTCGAAACAGCCCTGTAAAGATTGCCATAACCACGAGATGCGAAACGGGCAGAAGTTTTACGAGAAAATTATTCCCAAAGAAGACTCATCCGGACAAGCCGGTTGAAGCGAAGCGAAAATCCCGCCTGACCGGGGAATTGAAGATTGAAGATTTATGGATGTCGATCACACCACCCCCACCCAGGCGAATACAGCGACAAATACAAACAACGTCCATTGAAAAAACTTGAAGAGCGCATTGGGGACGCCGGAGGTTGCCGCAATAAAGATTTGAACCAGCGCAAATACGCCGTAATTGGCGGCGATGAACCGAACCAGCCAGGTGGTTGTCTTTTCGTCATCCAGATACCCCAATCCCATCAACAACAGAAATATTGCCGACAGCAGCAAATAAACTGAGACATAATGGAAGACACAATGGTTCATCTTTTTTGGCAGATCGTCAAATGAAGCCCGGAGCATGGGCTTCAGGTATTGTTTGCTGCCGATTGTAAAGTGGCCGATGGTAATAAACGCGGCAGCCAGTCCGGCCACAATAATGGGGGCATTCATCGTTTCCTCCTAATTTTTCCGCCAATTTATCCGCCAGAGATCTAATATCGATACGATTTTACCAATATATCAATACCACATGCCAAAATATTGATTAAACCCCGGACGGCGGATGGACGGCGGATAAATTATAATTTACTGCACAAATTTTTTTGAATTCAAATTAAGCCACTGTTGGCAAATTTGTCAAATCGCCCGTTATTTTCCCGCCTTGACAGCATATTTGGGTTCGCCTATCCTCCTGCGGCGGCTAGACAAAGCCGCTTCCGCAACCGAAATTTGGGTGTCAGCCTGCTGTTGGCCGGGGAGCGTCCAGTTTTAGTGTGGAAGAAACTTGAAGAAGTTTCTTACTAGCACGGCCTACGGCCAAAAAAACG